>Ga0187873_1002204_pt1 | contig 15124 bp, 7 predicted proteins | sample June2016WEW_16_1_2_FD_133012 | JGI IMG/M metagenome (GOLD analysis project Ga0187873, IMG submission 133012) | Peatland microbial communities from SPRUCE experiment site at the Marcell Experimental Forest, Minnesota, USA - June2016WEW_16_100 | ecosystem: Environmental > Terrestrial > Soil >... | reverse complement strand
TGGCCCAGCTCGCCGCCCTCTTTGCCTCCGACGCCCTGGAATGGAAAGCCTGGAAGGTGGAGCAGGAAGCCTCTGCGTCTGCCGCACAGGTGGCCCAAGACGATTTTGCCGCCGCCCAGCCCCTATCCCTGGTGAATAAGGTGTTTGCCGCCCTGAAATCGGAACCTGCTCCGCCTGAGCCGGCCAGTGTCTCCACTGATGCTCAAGTTGAACTCAGCCCGGAGGCCGCTGCCGAGGCCGAACTCGAAGCCCGCCGCCAGGCTCGCCTGCGCGACCGCGAGGTCCGCGAAATCCTGCGCCCCTTGCTCGACGAGCTGATCGCTTCCTGCGCCTCTGACAACCGCGGCGTCGAGATTCGCGAGGTTGCAGGCGGCTTCCGCATGGCCACCAAGCCGGAGTATCACGACGCTGTCCGGCTCTTTGTCAAAAGCATCAAACAGCCGCTCAAGCTCTCCTTGCCGGCTCTGGAAACCCTGGCCGTCATCGCCTACAAGCAGCCGGTCACCGCGCCCGAGGTCAATGAAATTCGCGGCGTGGATACCTCCGCTGTCTTCGGCACGCTGCTGGCCCGCAAGCTGATCACGACAGCCGGGCGCAAGGCGGTCCTTGGCCGGCCCATCCTCTACAAAACAACCCGCGAGTTCCTGCTCCGCTTCGGCCTCCGCGATGTTTCCGAGCTGCCCTCCATGGAGGAGTTCGAGAAGCTGGCTGCTCTTGAATTCGAAGAGCAGGAGCAAGCCGCCGGGGAAGTCTCCGAAAAAAGTGCGAACCCTGAGCTAAGTCTCGAATTCGACGAAGCCGCCAGCGAGGAGCTGGAAGACCCCGAAGTTGAAAACACCTCGCCCGCCGGGACGGCGGCCGGCAACTAACCCACCCCCCACAGAGGCCGCTCCTGCTGCGCCTCCCCCTACAGAGCAGGCAGAAATCGAGACTTCCCCCATGCCGAAGCCCAAAACGAAGAAGACCGCTACGAGCAAGAAAACCAAAAAGACCGCTTCCGTCAAGCCTAAAAAATCAACGTCCGCAAAGCCGAAAAAAAACGTAGCCCTCAAGCCTGAATCGACTGAACCGAAGCTGGAGCAGGCGGCTGACATACACGATAGCGAGATGGTTTTGCAGCAGGAAGCGGCTTCTCAAATTGCGGAAAAATACAAACAGAGTATCAATAAGCGTCAGGGCATGACTTCAGTCGTGCCACAAGAGCAAAAAAATGAGAGGGGGGCTTTAGCCCCTGAGGGAGGTGTCGTTCCGGAGGGAGGCGGGGGTTTTATCCCCCGCATAATGCCTGAAGATACAACGAGGGCTTCAGCCCCGGAACCCGCCGCCGCCGAGCCCGAGTTCACTCCCCAGCCGCGTCCTCCTGCCAAGCTCGAGCGGCTGCAAAAAATTCTCGCTGCTGCCGGCGTTGCCAGCCGCCGCCGCGCCGAGGAGTTGATCGTGCAGGGCCGCGTCGAGGTCAACGGCAATGTGGTCACCGTGCTGGGCACCAAGGCCGACGCCAGCCGCGACCACATCCGCGTCGACGGCAAGCTGCTGCAGGGCCCCGAGCGCCATCGCTACTTCGTCCTCAACAAGCCCCGCGGCTACGTCACCACCGTCAAGGACCCCGAAGGCCGCCCCACGGTGATGCAATTCTTTGGCAAGATGAAGGAGCGCCTCTACCCCGTCGGCCGCCTCGACTATCTCTCCGAAGGCCTTCTTGTCGTCACCAACGACGGCGAACTGGCCAACCGCCTCACCAAGGCCTCCTCCGGCGTGGAAAAAACTTACCTCGTTAAAGTCTCCGGCCAGCCAACCGAGGCCGAGCTGAACATTCTCCGCGGCGGCGTTGCCATCGAGCGTGGCCGCCCCGGCTCGCCCCAGGTCCGCACCTCCCCGGCCCGCATCCGCCAGGTGCGCCAGGGCGACAATCCCTGGTACGAAGTGACTCTCATCGAAGGCCGCAATCGCGAACTGCGCAAGATGTTCGAGGAAATCGGCCACTTCGTCGAAAAAATTCGCCGTGTCGGCTACGGCCCTTTGGTTCTCGATCAGGAGCCGGGCAGTCTGCGCGAACTTCAACCAGAGGAACTGGCCGCTCTGCGACGGTCTGCCGACGGCACGCTGCGTACGCCCAAATCCAAGGACCTCCGCCGCCGCAACCTATTCGATGCAGGCCTTTTGCCGACGGTCCTCCCTAAACCCAGCAGCCAACTACAAGCGACCAAGCCGCCGGACAGGTTTGCACCCGCCGCTGGACGCGCCAGCAACTACCGGCCTGAAAAATTCGTCTCTGACCGCCCCAGCGGCTTTCGGCCAAAAAACTTTGGCAAGGATCGCCCCGGCCGCCCGGCAGGCTCCTTCGCCAGCGGCGCAGCCAACAAATTCTTCCGTCCCAACCGCCCCGGCGCTGAGGGATTCCGTCCCGCTGCTGGTCGCAGCTTTGATCGTCCGCCTGCCCGGCCAGCTTCCCGCCCAGCATGGAAGAAAGACGAACGCCCCAACCGTTCGCCGGCGCGCTTTACCGCTGGCTCAACCGGCGAAGGCCGTCCCGGCGCAGGCCGATCCAGCGATTACAAGGCAAAGAAGATTAGCCCTGGCCGTCCCTTCTCCGCCAAACCCGTCTGGAAGAAGCCGGAGCGCCCTGCCCCAGATCGATCAGGCCCAGCCCGCTCTGCCCGGCCAGCCTACCAACGCCCCTCCGCGCCCCGCCGCCAGGGCGTATCCGAGTCCCGCTTTACGAAGACGAGACCTTATCCGAACTCCGCCTTCCACCCCGAAAGAAAAGCCGGCCCCGGCTGGAAGCCCAATCCAGGCGGCTTCTCCAAGTCCAGCTATAAACCCAAACCAGGCAATTCAGGCTCCAAACGCACTGGCCCCCGTCCCTTCGGCAATCGCCCCGGCGGAAAGAAGCGCGGCTGACAACCCACGCCACCCATGCAGCAGGGTCGCAGTCCTCGGCTCGATCCTACCCTGCCCGAATCCGGTTGCCGCCGCTCAGACGTATCGGCTACCCTCATAGCCATGATTTCCATTCACTGCGCTCCTTCGTTCCGCGCTCTCTTGCTGGTCTTCTCGCTTCTGGCGTGCATGGCCCTCACCGCTTCGGCACAGCAAATGCCGCCGCCCGCGCCGATTCCTGATCTTCCCCCGCAGCGCCCGTATGATTCCCTTACCATGCAGGACCCGGCCACTTTCCCCGAAATGAAGATGGACTTCCCCATCGCCGCTGGTCCCTTTGAGCCAACCTGGGAATCCATCGCCAAAAATTATCCCGGCGGCCCCGCCTGGCTGCGCGAGGCCAAGTTCGGCATTTGGGTGCACTTCGGACCGCAGGCCGCCGGCCAGAGCGGCGACTGGTACGCGCGCAGACTCTATCAACCGGGATCCCCGGCTTACGACAACCACATCCGCGACTTCGGCCACCCCTCTGAGACCGGCTACATGGACGTGTTACACGCGTGGAATCCCACCAAGCTCAACCCCGCCAAGCTCGTCAAAATCTATCACGACGCCGGCGCGCGCTTCCTCATCGTGCAGGGCGTGCATCACGACAATTTCGACAACTGGAACTCCACCTATCAGCCCTGGAACTCCGTCAACATGGGACCGAAACGCGACTTACTCGGCGAGTGGTCCAAGGCCGCCCACGCCGCCGGGATGCGTTACGGCGTGGCCTTCCATCACGAGTACACCTGGTGGTGGTATCAGCCCGCTTTTGGCTCGGATGCGACAGGCCCCAAAGTCGGCGCGCCCTACGACGCCGCCCGCCTCACCCTGGCCGACGGCAAGGGAAAATGGTGGGAGGGCTACGATCCGCGCCTGCTCTATGGCGTCAATCTGCGCGCCTACAGGGACGTGGCCAACGCCAAATTCCGTCCCGAGCAGGGCATCTTTCAGGAGCATCTCGATTATGCCCACTGGTACGCGACGCGCTGGGCTTTGCGCATCATGGATGTCATCAACAAGTACGATACCGACTTCATCTACACCGATGGTGACTCGACAGGGCCTTTCACCGGCAATAAGACCGGCGCCGGCTACAAGTGCGACGCCATCGAGCGCGTCATCGCCGATTTCTACAATCACACGCTTGCCACGCGCGGCAAGGTGGACACCTTCAGCATCGTCAAGTTCCACGCCGGCGCCAACGGCGTCGTCAACACCGTCGAGAGCCGCATTCCCAAAGCCATCAACACCAACGGCCCGTGGATCGGCGAGCACGCGCTGGGCGACTGGTTTTACCGGCCCGGCTTTGTCTACAGCGCCCGCTCGCTCATCCTTTATATGTTGGAGATCGTCTCCCGCGACGGCAACTACGCCGTCAACATCCCTCTCCGGCCCGATGGATCGCTCGACCCCGAATGTCTGAGGACGCTCCGGCAAGTCGGCGCATGGATGAAAATCAACGGCGAAGGAATCTACGGGAGCAAGGCGTGGGTCAAGCTCGGCGAAGGAGTCCCCGGAGCCGATGGCAACCTCCGCACTTTGCCCGGCGGTGCGCTCCGCCAGCCGCAGGCAGACTTCCAATACGGCACCACCGACTTCCGCTTCACTGTCGGCAAAGACAGCTCCCTATACGCCTTCGCAATGGCCGCGCCCAAACCCGGCTCTCAGGTAACCATCGTCTCGCTTGGCTCGAGCGCCGGTTTGCTCTCCGCGCCTATTCGCTCGGTCACTCTGCTGGGCAGCCGCAAAAAGCTCGCCTGGAGCCAGAAGCCGGAGGGCCTGGTCATCACCTGCCCCAACCGGATGCCTTCCGAAATTTCCGTAGCATTCAAGGTTCAATAACGAATGGAGATATTTCGCTAGAGCGCAGTTTATCCCGGATACGCTCCCGTAATGTAGCCTTGCAGCGCCTGAATCGTCTGCGCCTGCCCGGAGATCACGCATTTCACCAGGTCGCCAATTGAGATCACGCCAACCACTTTGTCATCCTGCAACACCGGAAGATGACGAAAATGGCGCTCGGTCATCATGGTCATGCATTCGTCCACGGTCTGCTCCGGGCGCACGAAGACCACCGGGCTGGTCATGATCTGGTGAACCTGGGTTTCCTTGGAGGGGCGGCCCAGCAGGACGCACTTGCGCGCGTAGTCGCGTTCCGATAGGATGCCGACCAGCCGATTGTTGGAGGTCACCAGCACGGCGCCGACATTGTGCTCGGACATCATCTTGATCGCCTCGTAGACTGATTGCTCGGGCGCTATCGACAGAATCTTGTTCTCGCCCTTGTTCTTCAGAACCAATCCAATCGTGTCGGTAATCTTCATCAGAACCTCCTGGCCCGTGGCTGCCGTGCATCCCGGTCCGGTAGTAGTCAATATAGTCCATCCGCATTATGGCAGGACAGTGTGGACGGGGGAGTGACCTATAATTTCACCAACGATCTTCCACCCCGCCCAACCGGAGAACCTTCAAATGTCCATAAAAAGCCTTCGCTTCCTCCCCGCGGTGCTGCTGGCCGCCTCGCTATCGCTGCATGCAGCCCACAAGCCCAAGCCCGCCCCGCCCGCTCCGGCGGCTGTTGACCCTTACACCGAAGTGCAGCCCGCCACCGAAACGCTCGATCTGGCCATGTACCAGCGGATTCGCGACGAGGGGTTGAACCACTCGCGCGTGATGGAGTTTGCCACCGCGCTGATGGACGGCATCGGACCGCGGCTGACCGGCTCGCCCAACCTGGCCAAGGCCAACACCTGGACCCGCGACACGCTCACCAAAATCGGCCTGGAGAACGCGCATCTTGAGGATTGGGGTGAGTTCGGCATGGGCTGGCAGCAGTTGAACGCCTGGGCGCGCATGGTCACTCCCGACACCGCGGTGCTGATTGTGCAGGCCACGCCCTGGTCGCCCTCCACCCCCGGCCCGGTCACCGGCGACGTGGTCTTCGTCAACATCCAATCCGAAAAGGATATGGATCAGTACAAGGGCATGCTGGCCGGCAAGGTGGTTTTACTGGGCGCCATGCGCGAGGTCCCTCCGGTCGATAAGCCGCTCTTTGAGCGTTACACCAATACAGATCTCGATTCCATCGTTGAGTTTCCGGTCAACGCTGGCGCGGGCGGACTTTCTCCGGAGATGCAGGCGCGCATCAAAGAGCGCCAGGAGCGGTCGCAGTTGCTCGAAAAAATCGGCCAGTTTCTCACCGCTGAAAAAGTCGCCGCGGTCATTGAGCCCAGCCGCGACGGCAAGAACGGCGGCGGCTCGGGCGGAACAATCTTCGACGACACCGGCGCCACGCTGGGCCGCAATCCCTACCTGCCCGACAAGCGGATGAAGGTACCCGTGGTGGTGGCAGCCGTCGAGAGCTACGGACGGCTCTACCGGCTCACCCAGGCGCACGCTCCAGTCAGCGTGGAGATCGACGTGAAAACCAAGTTCACCGGCGAGCACGAGCACGGCTACAACACGATAGCCGAGATTCCCGGCGCCGACCCCAAGCTGAAGGATCAGGTCGTCATGGTGGGCGGCCACCTGGATAGCTGGACGGCCGGAACCGGCGCCACCGACAACGGCGCGGGAACCATCGTGGCCATGGAGGCCGTGCGCATCCTCAAGGCTCTGGATGTGAAGCCGCGGCGCACCATCCGCATCGCGTTGTGGACCGGCGAGGAGGAGGGCATCTACGGCTCCAAGGGCTACTGCACCGCTCACTTCGGCTCGGCCAAACTCTCCACCGCGCCCGATCAGTTGCTGCTGCCGGAGTTTATGCGCCGTTCTGTTGGGCCGCTCGAAGTGAAGCCGGAACAGAAGCTCATCTCCGCTTACTTCAATGTGGACAACGGCACCGGCAAAATTCGCGGCATCTATACGCAGGGCAACGCGGCCATCGCGCCTATCTTCGCCCAGTGGATCGCTCCGCTGAAGGACCTGGGCGTCACCGTCGTCACCAACCGCAACACCGGCGGCACCGATCATCTCAGCTTCGACGCGGTAGGCATTCCCGGTTTCCAGTTCGTCCAGGAGATGCTGGACTACGAATCGCGCACCCACCACTCCAACGAAGACGTTTATGAGCGGCTGCAGCCGGCAGACCTCAAGCAGATTGCCACCGTCGAGGCCATCTTCCTTTACAACGCGGCGCAGCGCGATCAGATGCTGCCGCGCAAGCCCCTACCGCAGCCCGATCAGGAAGAAAAGAAGCGCGCGCCCCTCGAGGGCATCTTCCCGGGAGCGGCTCCGCCCGCTGCAACGGAGAAAAAATAGCGTGTTTCAGAAATGGTCTATTGAATTCAGATTGCCGTGGAGTACTCCGGCCGGGCGAGAGCCCGGCCAGTTCGAGCTGTCTTTGGCGCGGACGAAGCCTTCAGAGTCCAGAGCCGCCAGTTGCACCTCCGGAAAATTACTCCACGGTGACTGACTTGGCCAGGTTTCTCGGTTGATCCACGTCACAGCCGCGGCGGACGGCGATGTAATAAGCCAGCAGTTGCAAGGGGATAATCTCGACCAGCGGCGAGAGCAGCTCGATGGCCGGGGGAATGGGAATGACGTGCTCCACCAGTCCGCCGATGGTCTTGTCGCCTTCCGTGGCAATGGCAATCACCCGTCCTGACCGGGCAGTAACTTCCTGAATGTTCGAGAGGGTCTTCTCATACCGGAGTTTTGACGCGGGATCGGTCTCGTCTCTCGTGGCCAGCACCACCACCGGCAGAGTTTCATCGATCAACGCGTTGGGCCCATGCTTCATCTCGCCCGCCGGGTAACCTTCGGCGTGAATGTAAGAGATCTCCTTCAGCTTCAGCGCGCCTTCCAGCGCAATAGGGAAGTGGATGCCGCGGCCCAGATAGAGAAAATCCCGCGAGGTGGAAAATTCCCTCGCCAGTTGCTCGCACTGCTCAGTGCAGGAGCGCAGCACCTCCTCCATCTTGCCGGGAATGCGGCTCAACTCCTCAATCAGCGCCACCGACTGTGCTTGATCGAGCTCGCCGCGGAGCTGGCCCAGTTTGAGCGCCAGCAAAAACAGCGCCGTAAGCTGCGCGGTAAAAGCCTTCGTCGAGGCCACGCCGATCTCCGGACCGGCGTGAGTGTAAATGGCGCCGTGCGCCTCGCGCGCCACCATGGCGTCCACCACGTTGCAGATGGCCACGGTCTTCGAACCCAGCGAAATCATCTCGCGTTGCGCGGCCAGCGTGTCGGCGGTCTCGCCGGATTGCGTGATGAGCAGCCCCAGCGCCTTGGCGTCGGGAATCGGGTTGCGATAGCGATACTCGCTGGCGTAATCCACGTCCACCGGCAGCCGCGCCAGCCGCTCGATCATATATTTTCCCGTCAGCGCTGCGTGCCAACTCGTCCCGCAGGCCGCAATGTTGATGCTGGTTGCCTCAGCCAGTTCCTTGTCGGCGATCTTCATCTCCCCCAGAAAGACCTTACCTGAGTCCAGCGAGACGCGGCCCAGCGTGGTGTCGAGTACGGCCCGCGGCTGCTCCCAGATTTCCTTGAGCATGAAGTGCTTGTAGCCGCCCTTTTCCGCCTGGATCGGATCCCACTGAACGTGCGTGATCTCGCGCTGCACGGGGTTGCCGTCAAAGTCGGTCAGCGCCACGCCCGCCAGGGTCAGTACGGCCATGTCGCCGTCGGCCAGAAAATAGATATTGCGCGTGTGTTGCAGGATGCCGGGCACATCGGAGGCTACAAACGATTCGCCCTCGCCCACTCCGATCACCACCGGCGGACCAAATCGCGCGGCCACAATTTTGTCCGGTTCGGCGGCCGATAGCACGCCCAGCGCAAAGGCCCCCGTCAGCCGCTTTACGGCGCGCCGCACGGCAACTTCCAGCAGAATCGGCTTGCCGGCTTTTTCGGCCTCCTTCTGCACCTGCTCGATCAGGTGGGCGATGATCTCCGTGTCGGTTTCGGTAACAAACTTGTGCCCCTGCGCCGTCAGCTCGCGCTTCAGCTCCAGGTAATTCTCCACAATCCCGTTGTGCACCACCACGATGCGCCCCGTGCAATCCCGATGCGGGTGCGCGTTCTCTTCCGTGGGCCGCCCATGTGTAGCCCAGCGCGTGTGCCCGATGCCGTAGCTGCCTTCCAGCGGATTTTGGGCGAGCGACTCTTCCAGCTTCATCAGCTTGCCTGAAGCGCGGCGCACCTCCAGCGTTTTGCTGGAGGGCGAACCCACGGCGATCCCCGCCGAGTCGTAGCCGCGGTACTCCAGCCGCCGCAGCCCTTCAATGATGACCGGAACAACCTTCTTGGGTCCTACATAACCGACAATTCCGCACATAGCTTGATTTTAAGCGAAAAGATGTGCGGAAGCGATAAGGCTCTTCATTAGTGTCTTGACGGCAGGTGAAAGCAAATGCCGAAGGCCACGCGCAAATTGTTCTGCGTATTGGTGGCCGCGTTGGGAAGCTGGTTACGGACATAACTGATGTCGGCCACCCGCAGCCGAACATTCCGGGTGATATCGAGATTTGCCCCGCCTCCCAACTGTAAGGCAAACGAGTTCGCGCTGCTCGTAGCACCGCCATCGGCAGGGTAAATGCCATTAAAACCATGCACCTTGCCGAAAAGGGATTGCGCGAAGAACTGCCAATGATGTTTCGCGGCGGCATTGGAGCGCGTTCCGCGAAGGAGAAGTGTGTACCGTGGACCGAAGAGCCAGGTGATCTTGTCGACATCGATTCCGCTAGTCGCTTGGACGGTGTGATCGCCGCTGAAGCTGGCTGCTGCACCAAAACCTTTCCAGAAAGGTATTGCGGCATCAGCACCGCCGCCTTTGAGCCAAAATGACTGGCCAGCGGCGAACTGGCTGTGCTCAACCGCGAAGGTCACCGCCACATCGGCGCTAACAGCCGGATGTTGTTTGGTTTGTCCCCATGCAATCGAGGCTGACGTGAGCAGCATCCCAGCGAGCAGCATCCTCTGTGTTTGAACTGATACCTTCATCTTCCGATCTTCTCCTTCCTACTCAACGGTCAAAGTAATGCTGCCAGAGGTATGGGACAATGTGCCCGAGGTTCCAGTGATGGAAACGGCATAGGTGTTCTGCGCCTGACCGAAGTATCCGTTGTTTGTGCCACAGCCGCTCATCGAAATTGAGATGAGAATCACCACCGCCAAGAGCAGTAGACGCGCCAGACTCCGCCGCCGGTTTTTGGAGACCGCCCAGGGAAAGATCATCATGCAGAGTGAGATCGGCGCCCAATGAAGAGGCTGATTTGAGACCGGCCGCTGCGCAGAGGCAGCGTAGACCGACTGCACAACCAGCGTGATGGTTGTCGAGCACGAGCTTGTACACGACGCCACCGTGGCCGAGGGGAGCAAACTGAAAGTGTATCCTCTGGGCAGTCCGGCAACGGTGGACGTACTGGGCGTAAGTGTGATGGCGCTGGGCAGCACAGTAGAGGGACTTACCGGCGCAATCGTGAAACTGAACTGTGCAGCGCGCCCGGGCATAATCGTAACTGGTCCGCTAGCGGTTGAGATCGCAAAATCAGCTATGGTTTCGGTAAAAACTGGACTCACGTTGTCTGCGAGTGGGAGAAAATTCGTATCGCCAGAATAGGAGGCAGTAATGCTGTGGTTCCCCACGCTCAGAGGATTCGCGGCGGCATTGGTCTGGCAGGTGGCGGCTCCGCCGCTGAGCGTAACAGCCGGGCACAAGACGGTGCTGCCGTCATAGAAGGTGACCGTACCGCTCGGCGTGCCAACCGTTGCAGTTACCGTGGCGTCGAATGTGACTGCATTATCGGCAAAAGTCGATTGGCTACCGCTGGCGAGGCTCAGCTTGAGTGTTGGAGTGAGCTGGGTAACCGTGATGGAAAAACTCACTTGGGACGAGAACGGCGAGCTTGGTCCCGTGGAGCTGTCCAGTGCGGAAACTGTGAAGGAATAATGACCGGCCTGAGTGGTGCTTCCCGTGACCGCGCCGGTCGTCGGACTGATGGAGAGGCCGGGCGGTAGGCTCCCGCTGGCGATGGAGTACGTATAGGGCGCCGTGCCGCCGCTCGCTGTGAACTGTCCAGAGTATGAGCCGCCGTAAGCAACGCTGGTCGGATTACCAGCCGACGCAGTGACTTGCATGGAGGGGGCGGAGACATAGAGGTTGTAGCTAAGGGTCCCCACAATGTTACTGTGGTCGGTAACGGTGAGGTTGAAGCTGTAGCTCCCCGTGGAAGTCGGCTTTCCCGTCAGCCAGCCGCTCGTGCTCAGACTGATGCCGCTGGGAAGAGAACCTGAATAAGTGTAGGTGTACGGCGCGGTGCCATTGCTGGCGGTGAATTGCTGGCTATACAAGACGCCGTCCTGCGCAGAAGGAAGCCCCCCGGGCGAAGGGCTGGGCGTGATGGCGAGCAGATCGAAGCTGCCGCTTTTGGCGCTGACGCCAAGGTTTTCTGTCCCGTTGCTGGAGCTGGATCCGCTGGAATTAGTGACGATGTTGGTGTCGCTGCTCGTATTTCCGCTGATTTCGGCAGAGGCGATGAGCCAGTCGCCCGATAAAGTCTGCGGAGGCGTGGCGTGGATATTTCCGAAGCTGGCTGCTCCGCTTAGACTGTTGGTGGAAACCGTAACCGTGCCGCTCAGAGTTCCGCTATATAAGCTCAGGGTGATGGGCACCGCCGCTCCAAATACCGTGTTTTGTTCGTATAACTGCACGATGGGAGCCGGGAAGAATGTCTGCCCTGGATCGATAGGAGAGGAGGGGTTGGTGGTGAACTTGATCGTGTATGCCGTCTGTACGGAGCCAACGTCCACGCAACTGCCGCCATAGACAGTAGTCGGACGCGTATCACCGCGCTGATCCGTGCTCGAGGGGGTGAGGTGATTGAAGGGGCAAGAGCCCCACACTCCGCCGCAAAGTCCGTATTTGCTGCCGGGCAGAAGCGGCATGGTGTTTGTGAGACCCCCGTAATTGCCCAGCGGAGCTAACGAGATATCGCTGGCCGTGATCGTGTGACCATTAAAAGTTGTCGAGCCGGCAATAAGACTGCGCTTGGTTAAATCGCTGCTGACACACTCCGAGATGCCGCCAATGAACCCGTCGGCCATGATCACATTCGAAACCCCGATCGCCCCGAAATTGCTGCCAAGACTCATGTCGTAAAGGTCGTCTGAATAGTTGCCGCCATTGTTCCCCGAAAAGGTATCGTTGACCAGGTTTAGAGAGGCGGAGATATCGTTGGCGATGCCGTCCCCGCCAGTCAGGTTGTAATGCAAAGCGCTGCTCGGCATGGTGATGGAATTGCCAAAAAAGGTGCTGTTCGTGACCGTCAATGTGCCGTTGTTGTAGATGGCGCCGCCACAACCCGCGGCGCTGTTATTGGAAAAAGTGCTTGTATTGACGGAGGCGCTTGCTTGGTAATAATTGGCAATGGCGCCGCCACAAGCCCCGCTTCCGCTATCGCCGTTGGCGGTATTGCCGTTGAAAACAGATTGGCTGACCGTGAGGCTTCCATAATTCGAGATCGCGCCGCCGCCTTTGCTGGAGTTGCTGGACACATTGGAACTGAAGGCCATTTGATAGATCGCTATCGTGGCGCCGCTCTTGATATAGACAGCGCCGCCGTCTGGGCTGCTTCCGTTCGAAACGGTCATTCCAAGCAGGCCAACGGTCACTCCGGATTCCGCGACAAATACGCAGGAAGATCCGCCAGCATCGATAGTCAGCATCTCGGCGCCGGGGCCGTCGATAGTCATGGATGAGGTGATATCAAACTGACCGCCGGTGAGCGTGTAGGTCTGTGGGGTGTAACCGCCGGAGCCATTTGAAAAAAGATCGCTTGAAAACAACACAATCGATCCGCTGGCCTGCGCCGCCGCGGCGATGGCGTCGCGCAGATTACAGTTGCTGCCAATTTGATTTGTGCTATCGTACTCGGGGCAATGAGAACTATCCCCGCTGGAAGTGTCGGTCAGGGATCCGACAACATATTCACCCTGAGCGTAAAGAGGCGCGCTCGATAACACAAGCATCAACAACAACCCGAATCTGAGAACAAGTGAATCAATGGCAAACGGCATTTTGGAGTAGTACATTGGTATCCCCTCAGGTTAGCGGGTAACTCCATCGTCAGCGCCGGCATTGTCCTGACCTGACAACCGAGCCTCTCCCGCGATCTTCACTTAGGATGGCCGGAATATGCGATGAATAAATTACGCAAAGTATACACCCCCTTTGCGCTTTTAAGATGGTTTTCTGGTCACCTGGCCAACGGGAACTCAGGCCCTGCCACAAGCTCTTTCCAAGCCCCCGATCCCCGTTCAAATTTGCCCACGATTGCACTCAAAATACTGTCTTTCTATACGAAGCTCTCTTGTGTATCTTATCCCCTCGAGTGCTCCCTTCCCGGCGGCAATTGACAGCTTCCGCCACGCTTCCAAAGCAACTTCCGGTATAATCCCCTTGTGACCCGGAGAGATGGCCGAGTGGCTGAAGGCGGCGGTTTGCTAAACCGTTATAGGGGCTAAAACCTCTATCGGGGGTTCGAATCCCCCTCTCTCCGCCACGCGGTCACGGCTTATTTATATCTACAACTTAGTGCCCCTGATTGCCCGCTTCTGCGGGCTTTTTTCGCGAATAAAAATCGCACGAACAACTCCGCGCAAAGATAAACACATATCTCCGTGCGCTGTGCCCGGAGCTATCCGGCAGTTTGTCGCCATGTAGAATACGATCGAGGCGCGGAAAGCGCTTTCCCCGGGGGCCTGTTCAATGAAAGCAGCCTTGATCCTGACCGTTCTGGCGCTGGGCGCGATGGCGGACGCGCAACCCAGGCGTCTCGTCTTCGAGAAACCTGAAGCAATCGAGAAGCTCACACTTAAAGATCTTGGTCCCGGTTTTCCCTCGGATTGGTCCGTCTACAACTATCTCGTTCTCGAGATGCGAACTTCCACTCCGCAACGCTTTCATCTGATCATTCAGGACAAGACGGGCGTCCGTCGCCTCGGTTTCCAGCCCATCGGCCAGAATGTCTGGTTCCGGGCCGCGGTCCCGCTGAAATTCTTCCAGGGAAACGACCAGTCAGGCTACGATCTGGCGTCCGTAACCAACCATCCATTCCATTCCTACTGGCTCTCGGTTTGGGGACCCTTCGGCCCCATCAGTAATGTCCAGGTGCTGGCCTTCATGATGGACCATCCTCTGCATCACCCGGTCATCGAGATCCGCTCCATCCGTCTTGCCCGCGATGACCCCGGCTCGGAATTCCTCGAAAAACTGCCCGTCATCGATGAGTATGGCCAGTGGATTTACGCCGATTGGCCCAGAAAAATTACCAGCCTCCAGCAACTGCAACAGGATTGGGCCGACGAAGTGAAAAGTTTCACGCCCAACGATTTCGATTACTGCCAATACAGCGGTTACAAATCGACCCACGCCAAAGCTACAGGTTTCTTCCGCGTGGAGCAGATCGTTGGCAAGTGGTGGTTCGTTGACCCCGACGGCCACTTATTTCTTTCCATGGCTGTGCCGGGCATGGGCGCCGGAGGCGCGGAGACGCGGATTTCAGGACGCGAAAGCTACTACAAAGCTCTCCCTCCGCCGGAAGTCGCCGCATCGGCTACCGGTCACGGTCCGTCAACTTCGGGAGAAAAGTTTGCCGCCTTCCGCAGTTGGAATCTCTTCCGCCGCTATGGCCCGGAGTGGCCGGCCAAGGCCGCCGAGATGGAGGTGCAGCGCGCGCAAGGATGGGGTTTGACCAGCATCGTCTCTCGCGGCATGACCACCCAGCATCGCATTCCGTATCTTGCGTACTTCAACACCCTTCCGCGCGGCAACGCCAGCAAGATTCCCATGTACCTGGGAATGCCCGACGTTTACTCGGATGAGTTTGCCCAGTTCCTTGAAGAGAACGCCAAGACTCAACTCCCGCCGCGCAAAGACGACCCCTGGCTGATCGGCTATTTCATCGGCAATGAGCCGCCTTGGGCGGGTCGCGAATCGGAGGTCGTCGACCTGGTCCTGGCCGGACCGCCCTCCGCCATGCAGCGCGAGGCCAAGCAATTTCTTGCGCAGGGCGACACGCCGGAACGCCGCCGCCAGTTCGTCGTCTCGGCCTTCGAGAAATATCTCGCCATGGCGGGCGCGGCGCTCAAAAAGTACGACCCCAACCACCTCAACCTCGGCATCCGCTTCGGCGGAGACGTGCCCGATTACGTAGCCCGGACCGCGCGCGTCTTCGATGTCTACAGCCTGAAC
>Ga0187873_1002203_pt1 | contig 15126 bp, 15 predicted proteins | sample June2016WEW_16_1_2_FD_133012 | JGI IMG/M metagenome (GOLD analysis project Ga0187873, IMG submission 133012) | Peatland microbial communities from SPRUCE experiment site at the Marcell Experimental Forest, Minnesota, USA - June2016WEW_16_100 | ecosystem: Environmental > Terrestrial > Soil >... | reverse complement strand
CAGGTGCGGGAAGTATAGGAGATGAGGTCATGTAAGTCAATATAATTTGGCGGCGGGAATTACCGCACTACCGTGTATCTCCCGAAGGGGCAGGACAGATTTTACACGCACGCTTATGACCGCGATTTGACGGCCTGATAGACATCTCTGATGATTTGCCCCGACAAGCGCTCCAGGGATTCGCTCAATCCCATAGCCAGACCCTCTGCGCTATTTTCCTTGCACGGTGACGCATGGGAGTAGCTTTTCTGGAAGACGACTTTCTTCGTGCTGTCCGTTTGATTCAGATCCAGCAGCGTCACGTGGATGGTGAGCAAAGCCTTGCGGCCGTCCTTTTGCTCGACGGCCAGGAATTCGGTGATGCTTCCTTCGAGGAGGAAGCGAATCATGTCAGTGTCCTGGTATGAAAATATGCCCCGGAAAAGGCCGGCCTGTCTGAAATCGCGGATCAGATAGTCGGCAACCATGTATCCCGGGTTTGCGCCCCAGCGGTCGTAAGGAAACTTGTCCAAGCCGAATGAACCGGCCCTGAATATCATGGAGTTGCTGTTATAGAACTGGGCCACAGAAAATCGTTCTACCTTGAGGGGCTCATCGAGACGAGCCGTATCCTTAACGCCGGGTGGCGTATAATCCAGCATGTAGTATTGTGTCCTGCTCGGCTGCTGTCCACCCATGCAGCCCGCCATAAAGAGAATCAGCACAGGAATAAATAGACCTTTAATTCTCATTCTGCCCTCCCATAATATCTGCCCGGTTCAATATACTAGATTGCCTGCTTGACCGTCTACCGCCCTGGCGGAGCGGGCCTGCTGAAAAGTAGATCAGACGGGTTGGCCTCGATCCTTTCCAGAAGCCTGTCAAGACTCTCCGATGCCCGTCTCAGGTTTTCCGTGGCGGCCTGTATATCAACCGCTGACGTCCGGGCAGTCCTGCCCAGGGCATCCATTACCTGATTTGCCTTTGCCGCCGTATCTTTGAGCCTCATATCCTTGACATCGCTGTTCAGTTTAGAGAGCAGGGAACGGGCCTCAGTCAGCGCCTGTCTCGCTTCCGCGATGGTGCCTCCCAGGTTGCCGTCGGCAATAATTTTCTCCAGCCTCTTCATGGATTTGTCAAGCGCCGTTGTCGACGATTCCAGGTTTGACATAATCCGCTTCGTCTGGGCGCCGGCCAGGAAGTCATCTGCAGATTGGGCCGTCGATTTGATCTTATCCGAAATACCACGAAAGTCGACGTCATTTATTTTGTCAATAACATTATATATGTCGGAAAGGAGCTGCTTCGTTTCTGAAGGCCTGGACGGGATGACGGGATATTCAGCGGCGAAGCTGATCTGGGGTGAGAGTTTCATTGCTCCGGGAAGCTGCTGATCCAGCTCGACAAAGACGATGCCGGTGATTCCCACCGCCTTGAGCTGCGTCATGGTATTCCTCTCCAAATCGTTTTTCAGGTTGATCTTCATGACTACCTCGATGAGTTTATTGTCGGGGGCCACGCCGATTTTCACTATCCTGCCAACTTCCACTCCTCTATACTTCACGCTGGAGTCTTTCTGGAGACCCTGGACGGATTCGTCAAAATAAGTTACGTACATTGTCCCTTTTTCGAAGTACTGCGAGGCGCCGATCCACACGATAATGCTTACACCGATGGTGACGCCTATGGTGACAAAAAGACCGATCATAAAAGGTGATGCCCTCCTGGCCATTGCTAAAATCCTCCCTCGTCTCCGCCTGTTGCTTTCCTGTTGAAGTAATTGACTACCCTGAGGTCCCGGGAATGTTCCTTGAGTTCTGTCGGGTCTCCCTGGGCTATGATGCCCCGGACGCTCTTGTCCAGCATGATGACCCTCTGGGCAAGACCAAATATGGACGCAAGCTCCTGGGTGACAATAACCATGGTTGTTCCCATGGCAGTGTTGATACTTCTTATGAGGAGATCCAACTCCGCTGCGGTGACCGGATCGAGCCCCGCCCAAGGCTCGTCGAAGAAAAGAAGCAGCGGGTCAAGGGCCATGGCCCTGGCGATCGCGGCCCTTTTCCTCATGCCGCCGGACAGTTCAGAGGGCATATGGTTTTCATGCCCAGGCAGATTGACCAGGGCGAGTTTCATTTTCACAATTCGATCAATCATGCGCGGCGAAAGATCCGTGTATTCATACAAGGGCAGGGCAATGTTTTCGAAAAGCGTCATGGAGCCGAATAAGGCGTCCGCCTGGAACAGGACACCGATTGTTTTCTGGACTTGTCGCATGGCTTCTTCATCGGCTGCAGTTATGTCTGTCCCGTTGATGATAATCCGGCCTGAAGAGGGTTTCAGCAGACCGTTGAGATGCTTCAGGAGGGTAGATTTACCGCACCCGCTCCCCCCGAGGAGCATGAATATCTCGCCCCGGCCGACCCGGAAGCTGACATTTTCCAGAATAGTGGTATCTCCGTAACGGGCGGTGAGATTTTCCACTTCGATGATTGATTCCTTGTTCATTCGATCTTTCTCATGGTTCGTTATTATGCCAGCTTCATTATTATCTCACGTAATGAAGGATGATGGCAAATGCCGAGTCTGTGACGATAATGAGGAAAATGGCCGATACAACGGCTGATGTCGTCAGCGTGCCCACCGATTCCGCCCCTTCGCGCACCTGGAACCCTCTTTGGCAGCCGATTCCGGCAATCAGTCCGGCGAAGACGCCAGATTTGACCATACTCGATACGATATCGAAGATGGTGATACCTTCACGGGTCTGCTGGATGTAAGAGTAGGCGGTCAGATCGAGTCCCACAACACCGACCACCAGGCCGCCCAGTATGGCGAACAGATCAGCATACAGCGTCAAGAGAGGCACGACAAGGATGGTTGCCAAAAGTTTAGGCACAGCGAGGAACTGGATCGGCTCAAACCCCATGGCCTTCAGCGCATTGACTTCATCATTCACGATCATCGTACCGATTTCAGCCGCAAATGCGGATCCTGAGCGTCCCGCCACCAGGATGGCAGTCATGATGGGCCCCAGCTCCTTCACCATGGCAATTGCCACGAGGGATGCCACATATATGTTGGCCCCGAACTGCTTAAGCTGCAATGAGGACATGAAGGCCATGATGAGACCCATGAGAAGGCTGATAAGCCCGACGATGGGAAGGCCGTCAACGCCGGCCCTTTTCATGTAGTAGAGGATGTCATTCCAGCGCATTGAGTGATGCCAGAGGAGGCTGCGAATGAGGGCGATTATAAGCTCGCCCACGAAACTCAGAACCTCGAAAAAATCATTAAGAAACCACCGGGTGGCTTCTCCCATCTGCTCCAGGATATTCGGGGGGGTCCGCTCCGGGACAAGGGGCGTAATATGGTGTGCTTTCTTATCAAGCAGATTGAGGATGCCTTTGACTTTGTCGGTGACACCATGAAAGGTGACGGACGCTGACCGGGCTATCTGTTCCTCCTCCAGTTGGAACAATGCGAGCGTGCCTGCACTGTCCAGGTACGTGACTCCTGCGATGTCCACCATCAATTTCTTAAGGTGCCCATTTTCAAGAATACTTCTGGCATCAGAAATGAAGTCGTTCAGATCATCAAGGGCAATGCGGCCTGAGATGAAGAGAACCACATCCCCCGGCTCCCGTTTTTCGATACGGAGGTCGTACTCTTTTTTCTTGACAGGAGGTGCTTTCATAATCTCCCCAAAGAGTAGTGATGATGTCTTCTCTTTAACTATGTAAAATATAGAGCAAGCCAAGTCCGGGTGTCAAGGAGAACTGCTTAAATTGTGTTGAATTATATGATCGAAAAATCAAGACTGTTCAGATCAGCCTGATAAATAATTGGGCGATGCTTTTTAAGAAACCATTAAAAACCACAGAGAACGCCCTTAGATTGTGATGAAAACGTGGTTTAAACAATTATATTCATATCTTCTGATAGTACTCTTTTTTTTCCTTATGGAGGCATGCGCCGCCCCGAAGCATCATATCCTGTAAACGGAGAAAGATTATCAGGGGGCCTTTAACCGTGTTTATTTCCAGGGCCATGCCCAGATGGAAGTGCCTGTCAACTACGGCAGAATAGATCTGTTAACAGCAGACTATGCCATCGAAGTGGAGAGGGTCGATAAATTCCACGAAGGCATAGGCCAGGCGCTGCACTATGCCAAGGAGACAGGTAAAAAGCCTGGCCTCGCCGTCCTCATCCAGATCCCACGGAAAATGCGCTTGAGAAATTAAATTACGTACGGCGACTCTGCCAGTCCCTCCGCATCAAGGTATGGTATATCAACGAGAAGCTGGAAAAGGCGCACAAGAAAAAGTGAGCGACTGTAATATCTCCGCTTATTGCGAAAATATATTTTAAAATGTCATGCCCGCCTTGGAGACTGTGTCGCAATTCTATTCTGCGTCATTTCGAGCAACGCGAGAAATCTTAAAGATTCCTCATATTCGTTCGGAACGACAACACACCCTCACCTGAAAATCACCTGTGGTCCCCGTTTACAAAGGGGGAGAGAAGAAATGACAGTGCCTCTTGATCGGGAATCCAGATACTCCTGCATGCCATATGACGATGTATCCCCGTGATCCATTAATTCCAATTCCGTAACGAACAAAAAAACTTGACAGCACTAAGTGGCGCATGTTATTTACCAAACGGTATAACTAACTAGTTAGTTTATTAAGAATCTTTACGGAGGTGCGAGAATGGACCTTCCATTGTCAACCGCTAAAAAAAACGGAACTGTCAAGCGTATCCTCAGGGCTGCGGCAAGCGTCTTTTCGGAGTCCGGCTTTTCCGGAGCGCGGGTAGATGAGATTGCAAAACGCGCGGGTGTCAATAAAGCCATGATTTATTATCATATTGGCGACAAGGAAAAACTCTATGCGGAAGTCATCAGCAACGTTATCGGCAACACAGCGGAGATGATTGCCGGTAAGATAAAGGACATACGGGACCCTGAAGAAAAGCTCCGCGTCTGCGTACGCACCTTTGCCCGCAACATAGATGATAATCCTCAAGTTGCTCCGGTCATGATGCGTGAAGTAGCCTCCGGAGGAAAACACCTACCGGAAGTTGTGGCACGGGATATTTTCCATATCGTAAATATGCTCGGAGGGATCCTTAAAGAGGGTGTGGAAAAGGGAATCTTCATCGAAACGGTTCCCTTCCTGATATACTTAATGGTCGTCGGAGCCATGATAACCTATAAAAGCAGCGCGCCCATCAGGGCCAGGTATAGCTGGCTGCCTGCCAGTGTAAGGAGATTGGACGACAGGATATCCGGAAATATTGCCGGTAAAATCGAAAATCTCATTTTAAAAGCCGTGAAGAAATGAAGGGAAGGGGAATATGCAGACGAAGAATGTAAATTTAATATTTTCTGCGACGATATTGCTTTTCTGCATTACTTATGAGACGGCTCAATCTGCGGAAAGGTTGACTCTGCAACAGAGTATCGATCTGGCCTTAAGGCAGAGTGTTCTTATCCAATCAGCCCAAGAAGGGGTCAAGGGGGCGGAAGCACAGAAGCGAGAGGCCTTTACGGGATTTCTGCCAAAGTTCAGCACCTATTACAGTTACTCGAGACTTAATGCGGACCCGACACTCTCCGCTACCCTTCCGGTCATGGGTCCAGTTACATTGGTCACAGGGACAAAGGATAATTACAGCTGGGCAGTAGAAGTTAAACAACCCATCTTTGCAGGCGGAGGAATACTGGCGAATTATGAGGCCGGCCGGCTCGGCCATGAAATCGCGTCGCTGGATGAAACGACAGTCGTTCAGGACATGGTCCAGGAGGTTAGGGTAGCCTATTTCAATGTTCTGAAAGCGGAGAGGGGTCTCGACGTGGCAAGACAATCGGTGGAGCAGCTCGAGTCGCACCGCAGCATGGCACAGGATTTTTTTGATGTTGGAGTAATTCCCAAGAACGACCTCCTCCGCGCCGAGGTGGAACTCGCGAACGGCCGGCAGAACCTTGTCAGGGCGGAAAACGCCGTGGAGACGGCAAAAGCCAAATTTAATACTGTGCTTCGTAGGGAAATCGATACCCCGACTGAAGTAGAGGACATTCTCACCCTCAGGCCGTACACAAAGACCTTCGATGAATGCCAGAAGCTTGCAATGGAAAACAGACCGGAAGTTAAGTCCTATACCCGGAAGGTCGAACAGTCACAGAAACTGGTTAAACTGGCCAAGAGTGAATATCTCCCTTCTGTAAATGTGGTGGGCCACTTTGAACGCTACGGTGACAACGCTAATGTTAACGGAAGCCCTTATAGAAATCAGGACAACACGTATGTCATGGGGATGGCGACCTGGAATTTCTGGGAGTGGGGCAGAACAAAAAACCGGGTCGACGCGAGTCGCTCCCGGGAGAATCAGACAACCTACGCCTTGGACAATATAAAAGATCAGATCGCTCTCGAGGCCAAGAACGCCTGGTTGGCGCTCCATGAGGCCGAAAAACAGGTGGCGGTTACAAAAAAATCGATTGAGCAGGCTGATGAGAACTTCCGTGTCAGCACAGAAAGATACAAGGAGCATGTGGGAACGTCAACGGATGTCATCGATGCGCAGACCCTGCTTACAAAGGCGAAAACGGATTACTTCAATGCCTTAAGCGATTACAACATAAGCATAGCCAAACTGGAGAGGGCGATGGGTGTGCGGGAGGTTTTGCCATGAAGAAGCGGATTATATTCATAGTATTTGTGGTTCTCTTGGTAGGTGTTGGTTCCCTGGTCTATTTTGGTCAGTGGCAGTCCCAGCGGGGCGAGATTTATTATTCAGGGACGATTGAGGCGACTAACTCCAATCTTGCCTTCCAGGCAAGCGGTCGCGTCACCAACGTGGCTGTCAGGGAAGGCTACGCCGTCAAGAAGGATCAACTTCTTGCCGAGCTCGATCCCACTGAGTTTCAGTCAAAGAAAGAGCAGGCGCAGGCAAATCATGATCGCTCGATCAAGACACGAGATCAGCTGTCCACAATGCTTAACATATACAAAAGCACCCTTCCCGCCGATGTCGTGAGAGCGGAAACAAATGTCACAAGCTCGCGAGACGTCATGGATGACGCGCAGAAGAATTATCAGCGGTACGAGCAATTGTTCAAGCGAGGTGTTGTTACGGAAAAGGAAAGGGACTCCGTAAAACTCAGCTATGATACGGCCAAGTCCAAACTTGACGATGCGGAAGCCGCCTTGAGACAGGCGAAGAGCAACCTGAAGAAGGTCGAAGCAACGGAGCAGGAAATAGAGGCCGCCGTTTCACAGATCAAACAGGCCAAAGCGGCTCTCGAACAGTCTGATATTCAATTGCAATATACACGATTACTCGCCCCTTACAACGGGATTATCACGAGCCGCAACGTAGAACCCGGAGAAGTGGTCAGTCCCGGCCGCGAGGTTCTGACAATGGCCAATCTTGAGATGGTGGATCTGAAAATATTCGTGGATGAGCCAGAGATCGGAAAGGTGAAACCGGGGCAGGATGCGGACGTGAAAATCGATACCTTTCCCAATAAAGTTTACAAAGGGAAGGTAACATTCATTTCACCTGAAGGTGAATTTACGCCTAAGATAATTCAGACCAAAAAAGAGAGGGTGAAGCTGGTGTACCTCGTGAAGGTCTCCATCCCCAATCCTTCTCTTGAACTGAAGTCCGGCATGCCAGCAGACGCCTGGCTGCGATAAAGATCCCTCCCAACCTCCCTTTTACAAAGGGAGGAGTTGACGCTTTCCCCCCTTGAAAAACGGGGATTGAGGGGGATTTTTCAATGGGGGTTTTAAAATCTCCCCGGCTCTCTTTTAAAACGGGACGAATAGACGTTTCGGAGAGTACCGAAAATGGTCGCAGATAATATATCTTTCATTTCCATAAAGAATGTTTCCATGCGCTTCGGCGATGTGGAAGCAGTGCGTGATCTTACCCTATCCGTCGACCAGGGAATCATCTTCGGTCTGGTAGGGTCCGATGGAGCGGGAAAATCAACACTGCTTCGGATGGTAGCGACCATGATCCGACCGGTATCGGGAAACATTCTGATCAGCACTCTGGACGTGGTCAGGGACAAACAGCGGGTAAAGCCTTTGATCGGCTATATGCCGCAGCGTTTTGGCCTCTACCAGGACCTGACAGTTGACGAAAACATGAAATTCTTCATGGACGTTTTTAATGTCCCGAGGAAAGAACGTGCGCGGAGAAGAGAGAAGTATCTTGGATTTTCCAATCTGCTCCCCTTTGTAAATCGTCAGGCAGGCAATCTCTCCGGGGGAATGAAACAGAAACTGGGGTTGGCCTGCGTTCTGGTCCATGAACCGAAGGTGTTGATCCTCGATGAACCGACGAATGGCGTGGATCCTGTTTCGCGGCAGGAGTTCTGGGAAATACTTTCCCAGATGCGCGCGGACGGCATGACCATCATGGTTTCTACCGCTTATCTTGATGAGGGAGAAAAATGTGACCGTCTGGCGCTGATGCATCGTTCCCGCATTCTTGATATTGCCACGCCACAAGAAATACGCGGCCATTTCGCAAGCCTCGAAGAGGCCATGATCAAGCGCATCCAGGAAGTGGATAAGGAGATTATTCATGATTCCTTCAAACGCTGAGGCCGTATCCGTAACTGCTCTTGAAAAGCGGTTCGGCGCCTTCGTTGCGGTGGATAAGATCACCTTCTCCGTAAGGAGAGGAGAAATCTTCGGTTTCCTGGGACCCAACGGTTCCGGGAAATCGACGACCATCCGCATGCTCTGCGGCATACTTACCCCCACTTCCGGAAGCGGCCAGGTGGCGGGACACGACATCGCAAGAGAGCCCGAGGAAATAAAAAAATCCATCGGGTACATGTCCCAGAAGTTTTCCCTCTATGAAGACTTAAGTCCGTACGAAAATATCAGATTCTATCTGGGCATCTACGCGGTGCCGCAGGACCAGTGGAAAGAACGCATTGACTGGATATTGGATATTACACAGCTTGAGGAGGTCCGTAATCGATACACGTGGGAACTGCCGCAGGGCTGGCGTCAGCGTCTCGCCCTGGGCTGTGCCCTCCTCCACCGTCCGGACATCCTCTTTCTGGATGAACCCACATCGGGCGTGGATCCCATCACACGCCAACACTTCTGGGATTTCATCCGTCAATTGGCTTCGGATGGAATCACGGTATTTGTTACCACCCACTATATGGATGAAGCCCGACATTGCGGACGGATCGTAATGATCAACGAGGGCAAAATAGTTGCTACAGGCAGTCCCACAGAGATAATTGCTGCAGCATGTCCGGGTCGTCCTGACGCCGACTTGAATGAAGCCTTTATCACCCTCATGACTGGAAAAATGACTTCTAACGAGGTATTTCACCAGTGAAGCTAAAAAATGTTCAAGCAGTCACTCGCAAGGAGTTCTATCATCTGATACGGGATTTCCGGAGCCTGTATCTGGCATTTGCCCTCCCGCTGCTGCTCATTCTTCTCTTCGGCTATGCCTTGAGTCTTGATGTTGATAATGTAGAAACGGTCGTGGTGGATCATGACAATACAGATCTGAGCCTGGACTTAATAAAGCATCTCGGCGCCTCCCCGTATTTTCATATTGGGGCTCAACTACCAAATACAAAAGCCGCCACCGAATATTTAGATCGCGGAAGGGCGATACTTGCGATCATAATACCCCCCAACTGGACAAAGGATGTTCGTTCGGACCGTGCAGCTCAACTGCAGTTCCTTCTCGATGGAAGCGACCCGAGCTTTGCAAATATCACAAGAGGATATGTGAATGCCTTCATCTCACAGTACAATCAAAAACTTCTTGTCGCATTCCTCGACCGCCAGGGAATGGAGCAGATAAAGCCGCCTATCAATGGACGGGTACGCGTATGGTTTAACGAAGACCTGGAGAGCCGTAATTTCATAGTTCCCGGCATCATTGCCGTCATCATCATGATCGTGGGGGCCATGCTGACCTCCCTGGTCATTGCACGGGAGTACGAGAACGGGACAATGGAAACGATCAAGTCTCTTCCGCTCTCTGTCGGTGACTTGCTGATCGGCAAGGCGATCCCGTATTTCTTCGTCGGACTGACCGATGTCCTTATTTCCATTCTCATGGGGCAGGTTCTCTTCGGTGTTGTCATGAAATCCAGTTTCTGGTTAATGATATTGGCATCTTCCATTTATCTATCCGTTGCGTTGACACTGGGTCTCTTGATTTCTTGTGTCACGAAAACTCAACTGCTGGCCAATCAGGGCGCCATTCTTCTAACTTACCTCCCTTCACTGCTTCTGTCGAATTTCGTTTTCCCCGTGGTCAATATGCCGAAGGTTCTGCAGCTTGTGACATACGTCGTTCCCGCCACCTATTATGTCAATATTCTGAGTGGCTTATATCTGCGGAACCTTGGACTCGCCCATTTGTGGCCGAGTTATTTAGTCATGATCTTCATGTTTGCCATTCTCGCGGTACTGAACTACGTATTGCTCAAGAAGGAGGGGCTGTGACATGAAGTGGCTTCGCATCCGGGAACTTGTCCGTAAGGAGTTTATTCTCCTCTTCCGCCACAGGAGAAGCAGGCGCGTTCTCATCGTTGCGCCGCTTATCCAGTTGCTCTTGTTCGGATACGTCGTGAATTACGATATCAGGGTCATCCAGATCGCCATTCTTGATCAGTCCAACACACGGGAAAGCCGTATGGTCGCTGACGCCTTCAGCGCCAATAAAATCTTCAGGATTACCCAGGTTTTACAGAACGACCGTGAGCTGGAGCAGGTCCTGTTAGATGCAAAGGCCGATATGGCCATCAAGATCGGACCCGATCTCAGCAAGAAAATCAGAAAAGGAGAAACGGCGGAGATTCAAATCATTGCTGATGGGACCATGAGCAATATGGCGTCCATCCGGATAGCTTATTCCATGCTGGTCATTGACAAGTTGAACCAAGATCTCCTCAAGGAGCTATATCCCCAGCACATGGATTACGGTAAAATCGACGCGAGAATCAGAACGTGGTATAATCCAAACCTTGACAGTCAGTATTTCTTCGTTCCGGGCATCGTCGCCTTTGTGATTATGCTGATTGCCCTGCTTTTGACCTCGATTGCCATCATAAGGGAAAAAGAGGCCGGCACGATTGAGCAGTTGATTGTGACGCCGTTAAAGCCCGTTGAACTGATCATCGGGAAAACGATCCCATATATCATCATCTCAATCCTGCAGATGGTCGCGGTTACGATCATTGCCGTTGTCTGGTTTGAGATACCGCTTGCCGGGAGCGTCATCCTGCTCTTTATAGCCACATTGCTCTTTCTTCTGAGCACCCTGGGTGTGGGTCTCTTTATCTCCACCGTTTCCTCCACACAGCAGCAGGCCATGATGACGACATTCTTCTTTCTTCTTCCCTTCTTCATGCTCAGCGGCTTTGTCTTTCCCATTGTCAACATGCCCGTTGTCGTTCAATGGTTGACATACCTGAACCCTCTGAGGTATTTTCTGGTTATCATCAGGGGCATTTTCCTAAAAGGCATTGGTCTTGAAATTCTCTGGCCCCAATGTGCGGCATTGACCGTAATCGGCCTTGTTGTGTTTACCGCTGCTGTAAGACGTTTCAGAAAACGGCTTGATTAAGGACGGGGCAAGCATCATGACAACTCCTGATTCTTCTCTAAAATACAACCCCTTCGGAGAACTTAAGAACTGCATCGGCTGTAAGCCGCATCCCAAGCCGGCTTCCGCTTTCGCATCCAAGAGTAAGCCGGAGCCTGCCCGTGATCCTGAAATTGAAGAAAAAGTTTTTCTTGAGGCCGTTCAGGATGTAAAACCGATGCAACAGGACAAATGTGCGGGGAATAAAATCAGGAGCAGGCCGCCGGAGGAAGTCAAAGAGTCCCCTGAAGCGGCAATTGTCGGACAGCTTACGAGTCTTGTAGAATGTGGAGAAGGCTTCGTCATTTCGGATACACCGGAGTACATCGAGGGCACGGGCTATGACGTGCATCCGGAGTTTGCCGGGAGACTGCATCGCGGCGATTTTTCCATACAGGCCCACGTTGATCTTCACGGACAGAGCCTAGCAGAGGCAAAGAAAACATTCGAAGAGTTTTTGAAGGGGTCAGTTAAATCAGGCAGGAGGGCAGTGCTGATCATCCACGGACGCGGTCTTTCTTCGCCCGGCGAACCGGTCCTGAAAAATAACGTCCGTGAGTGGCTTACCCGCGGTCACTGGCGCAAGTGGGTGATAGCTTTTTCAAGTGCGCAGTCCTATGACGGTGGCGCGGGCGCAACGTACATCCTGCTCCGCGACCGGCCGGTTTCAAAACGGTTAAGAAGGCAACGCCCGGCTCCTCCGTCAGTACGCAAATAATAAAATCCATCAGGGAGGTGACATCCGCAGATGATGCATACTTTTTTGTTTCAGGAGGGAGTCTGGATCGCCCGAGGCCATTACTTTGATGACATGGAACGAATTTTGCCGCTCGATGGAATGGTCAGAATCACGCACCTGGAAGGCTTGTGGCTGAATGAAGGTGAGGCGGAAATCAAGATGGGAGAAAATCCTATCAAGATCCACAATCGCTATGAAATTATTCCTCTCGAAGAAGGCAAGAATCAGACGACATGGGAATCCGTGAACCCTGACCTGGGAATTCTGCTGGGCCGGTCTATCATCGTTGCGGATACGATTATCTCTACCTGCCACTCAGAAAAAGGTGAATACAGCGGAGCGGAATTTCATATAAAAGTAAGTGATGTGCTTTATAAAAACCGGGGCATTCTCTTAAAAGAGAATGACAAATTATCGTCTTGGAGCGTAGACCTGCAAAAGACATCTCGATCTTCGTAATACACTCTCAAGCCTCTTGTGGCACTACAAAACATAAAGAGAATATCTCTAAGTTCGTCATTTTACTATTAAGGTGTCATATCGACCGAGGGGAAGTATCTTTTAGTTATACCCTCTACCACGATTTCTCGCGTAGTTTATTTTGAGTAAACCGAAGGGCTCGAAATGACAATAATACATGGAGATTTCTGAACTGTGGCATAAAATACGTAACCGAATCTATGAACCAGTGTAATAATTCCCCCTTGCGGAAAGGGTGGATATGTAGACGTTATTATCGTATTAATCAGCAGCATGCTAAAATGCAACTTGGCGTCTCAGAAAACGGCTTGATTAAGTGGAGTGTTTCCTGTAAATATTCTGAAGATCTCATCCATAAAAAACTTCGCCGAAGCCTAGTCAATGGAGAAAGGGACAATGCTGAAAGTCCTTGACGACGAATCCGCCTTTAAAAGATACAGGCGACAGTTTATAAAAAGCTTCAAACCATTCATCGATGAAAAGATCCCTGTAAAACTGGGCCATCCCGGTGCGACGGTCAAGGCAAAGGTCTTGTGGTCGGGTCGCCTCGGAATTTGGATGGTGAACGAGAAGATGTCGGGAAGCAGGTATGGGCATGCCTTCGGGGCGGAAAAGCCGACCGGTTCATCTCATATCCCGATTACATGTGAAATCAATTTCCCCATAAAGGGGATTGACAGGCGCATGGGAGGGGCGCTGGCGGAAGACCGCAATGGCCGCGTATTCGTGGTGCACCGGGGTAGAATCGGCGGCGGCAAGAAAGGTGTCGGTAAGGCCCTGTTCGACGAGCATTACAGGGGCGTTTGGGCAATCATGGAAGACGGTTCCGCGGAAACCACAGTGGCCTTAATAGGTCTCCTGAATTCGCCCCGTTTTGTCAGGCAGGTCAGTCAATTTGTCCACAAGGTTGACAGGATGAAAAATATTTTTTCGGCGCGTACTTCTCAAGTGGAAATCTCTTTTGACGAGCTTCATTTTCGCGAAGAGTTTGTCGGTGCGAGTTACACGGACCCGCTAACCGATCCTGCGTCGATGTGCGACCACGGTCTAATTGTTAAGGATTTATACGATATAATTTCCCGTCTTGGTTTTAAAGCGGGGAATGACCCGGAACGGGACCTCCTTATCGCGAATGCCAGGCAAGAGATAACGGCCGTTTTCGAAGTGACCACCGAGGCATCAATAAACAGTATCCGGTCTGCCGCTGCCAGACTGCTGCTCGCCAATACCGAACTCCCGAAACAACCCCGCCTCATTCTCGCTGTTCCCGAAGCTGTCGATGAAACGCTCAATAGAAAACTAAAGAAACTGGGCGTCGATGTCCTTGCATACAATTGGAAGCATGATCAGGCTGTCTTCCCCGAACTCCAATCATTACTCCACATAAGCTAAGGAAATGCCTGTAAAGGCGCCTGAGGCGATCTTAGACTTAGGTGAGCGTTTTGAACGAAACCGCGAGGCCTACGAGTGAGGCGGCTACAATGAGACACAACTGCGCGTGTAGTTGGTGGATCCATTCTTCAAGGTTCTCGGATGGGACATGGACAATACGGCCGGTTATGCCGAAGTCTACAAAGATGCGATCCATAAAGACGCCATCAGAATCGGTATTCTCATAAATCGTCCCCGTCGTCACTATGCGATATTTGCACGGCGATATGATGCGCACTCTGTACATGTTCAAATCAATATCGCCAGTGCACGATTTATTGTGCGTGCACACAAGAGTGGACTAAAGGTGTTTGTGTATACAGTTAATAGCTCTGAAGAGATTGACAGATTGTGGGCATTGGGAGTTGACGGGATATTCACCGACTTTCCCTAACTCGTCATCGCCCGATGACGACATTTACAAAGTTTCATATTGTCGTTTTGAGTCCTTCGCATTCACTCAAGATAACTTCCACGAGTAAAACTAATAAGGATTTCTCCCTTGGAGACGGTGTCATAGTTCTTATTTCTGTCATTTCGAGTGAAACGAGAAATCCTTGTCCCGAGAGAAACGAGGGATATTAAAAATTCCTCACATTAGTTCGGAATGACATTTTTCCATATTATGACACGAGGGGGTCGAAATGACAGAGGGGATAGAAATGACAAGTGGAATCAGGAAGGGCCTCCGCAGCCACCGTAACCCCGAATGAAGAGCGGGGTTATGAATGGCTGCGACGGTGGGCGTATCAGAAGCTCAAGGTAACAGTCAGGCCGCCATAAAAGAAACTGCTGTCGTTATCGGCCGGGTTGGCCAACTTACCGCGGGCCATAATCTCATTTTT
>Ga0187873_1002197_pt1 | contig 15147 bp, 15 predicted proteins | sample June2016WEW_16_1_2_FD_133012 | JGI IMG/M metagenome (GOLD analysis project Ga0187873, IMG submission 133012) | Peatland microbial communities from SPRUCE experiment site at the Marcell Experimental Forest, Minnesota, USA - June2016WEW_16_100 | ecosystem: Environmental > Terrestrial > Soil >... | reverse complement strand
TGCCCCAACGGCTGCAGAGCGAAGGGGTCGATCCGCGGGTGCCCTGGCTTTACAACTTCAAGCTCGACTTCCGCTTCAAATAGCCAAAGTGTCTAATCAACTGCCCCTCCGAGAAATCTGTTTTAACGCTGGGACAGGCCGGTTTTGGGTTGCACTCGTCCCGAAGGGACGGTTGAACCCGTCTTGACACCACACATAGAAAGAGCCAACCCATGATCCCCAATATCGAACCCCCCGCGACGAAAGCCAGCGCCCCACTCTACCACCTGAAAGTCGTGCTGGACGAGACGAAGCCGATCATCTGGCGCCGGCTGCAAGTGCCCGGCAGTGCCAACCTCGGCTGGCTCCACGCCGTCCTACAGGTGGCGATCGGCTGGACCAACAGCCACCTCCACCAGTTCCACATCGGCCCACTGCTCTACTCCGACCCGCGCCAAAATTCCCCCGAGTTCGAGGACGACCCGCAGGTCCTCGACGAGAACAAGGCAACCCTCCGGCAAGTTGTCCCCCGGCAGAAGGACGTGTTGGGGTACGAATACGACTTCGGCGACTCATGGCACCACCGGATTACCGTGGAGAAAATCCTGGGTCCCGACCCTGCCGCGCCCAACCTGGCGGTGTGCCTCGGCGGCGCCCGCGCCTGTCCGCCGGAGGACTGCGGCGGCACGTGGGGTTACGACAACCTGCTCAAGATTCTCCGCAACCCAAAGCACGAAGAGCACGAATCCATGAAGGAATGGCTGGGCCGCCCGTTCGATCCCCAAGCGTTCGACGTGGCGAGGGTCAACACATGCCTCGAGAAACTCAAATGGCCCCGCACGACCGAGAGCCAACTGCGCAAAGTGCTCATGGCGCGGGATGGTTGTGCCGAATAGCCGCGGTCCTTTGGAGTGTAAATCCCCGCCCTTTGGCTTAAACTCAAACCATGAAAAACGAACTATTGCGGCGAATCACCCTCGAGCCGGGCAAATGCGGCGGGCGCCCGTGCATCCGCGGGATGCGCATCCGCGTGCAGGACGTTCTCGACATGCTGGCGGCCGGCGCACGCGACGAGGAAATCCTTCGCGACTACCCGTACCTGGAGCCTGACGACATCCGCGCCGCCGTCGCCTACGCCGCCGCCTACCTCAACCACAGCATCGTGTCTGCGCCATCCCAATGAGATTTCTCCTGGACGCCTGGGAGTTCCTCAAGGGCCTCAAGACCGTGTTCGTCGATACCGAGAAGCGCGAGCGCAACGTGCGGTTGCTCGACCCGGTGAACGTGGACGCCAACCGGTTCCACGTCACGGACGAGTTCACCTTCAGCAATGGCACGCCCCCTGACATCCGGCTGGACATCGTGTTCTTCGTCAATGGCGTGCCGGTCCTGCCCGTCGAAACCAAGAAGGCGACGGCAATGGACGGCATCGCCCAGGCGCTCGACGACCTCCGCTACTACCATCGGAAAGGGCCGGAGTTGCTTGCACTGGGCCAGCTTCACGCGTTGACCACCTGATTCGGTTCTACTACGGCGCGACGTGGAGTCTGTCGGCCAAGGCGCTGTTTAATTGGCGCGATGAGGCAATCGCGGCGGACGATTTCGAGAGCCTGTGCAAGACGTTCATCGCGCCGCGCCGGGTGCTGCGGGTGCTCACGGACTTCATCCTGTTCACGCGCAAGGACGGCGAGTTGAGCAAGGTGGTGCTGCGCCCGCACCAGATGCGGGGGGTGGAACGCTGCGTGGGACGGGCGCGGGACAGAAAGAAGAAGCGCGGGCTGGTGTGGCACACCCAGGGCAGCGGCAAGACCTACACGATGATCGTCACGGCCAAGCTGCTCATCGCCGAGCCGGCCTTCGAGAATCCCACCGTGCTGCTGCTCGTGGACCGGAACGAACTCGAGGCCCAATTGTTCGGCAACCTCGAGGCGGTGGGCTTCGGCCATGTCGAAGTCGCGCAGACCAGGCAGCATTTGCAGCGGTTGCTCAAGAGCGGACGGCGCGGGCTCATTGTCTCGATGATTCACAAGTTCGACGGGATGCCGGCCAACGTCAACACCCGTCCTAACGTTTTCGTCCTGGTGGACGAGGCGCATCGCACCACGGGCGGCGACCTGGGCAATTACCTCCTGGGCGCGCTGCCCAACGCCACGTTGCTGGGGTTCACCGGCACGCCGATTGACAAGACAGCGCAGGGCAAGGGCACGTTCAAAGTGTTCGGCTTCGAGGACGAGAAGGGCTATCTCGATAAGTACTCCATCCGCGAGTCCATCCAGGACGGGACGACCGTGCCGCTCCACTACGCGCTCGCGCCCAATGAACTGCGCGTGGACCACGAAACGTTGGAGAAGGAATTCCTCGGCCTGGCCGGCGCGGAGGGCGTCAGCGACATCGAGGACCTGAACAGGATTCTGGAGCAGGCGGTCACGCTGCGGAACATGCTCAAGAATCGCGACCGGGTGGAGAAGGTTGCAGCCTGCGTGGCGAAGCATTTCCGGGAGAACGTCGAGCCAATGGGCTACAAGGCGTTCCTTGTGGCCGTGGACCGCGAGGCGTGCTGCCTCTGCAAGGAGGCGCTCGACCGGCATCTCCCCACCCAATGCTCGACCGTGGTCATCAGCCAGGCGGGCAAGAAGGACCCGGAGCATCTCAAACGGCATTACCTGAGCGATGATGCCGAGCGGGCCGTGCGCAGGGCATTCCGCAAGCCGGACGAACAGCCCAGGATTCTCATCGTCACCGAGAAACTGCTGACCGGGTTCGACGCGCCGATTCTCTATTGCATGTACCTGGACAAACCGATGCGCGACCATGTCCTGCTCCAGGCCATTGCCCGCGTGAACCGGCCTTACGAGGATGACGACGGACGCCGGAAGCCGTCGGGGTTCGTCCTCGATTTCGTGGGCATCTTCGAAAAGCTGGAGAAAGCGCTGGCCTTTGATTCCCAGGACGTGACCGGCGTCATCCAGGGCGTCGAGGTATTGCAGACACGGTTTGCCGAACTGATGGAAACGGCGCGGGAGACGTACCTGCCCATCGGCCAAGGCAGGCAGGGCGACAAGGCGGTGGAGGCCGTGCTGGAGCATTTCCGCGACCAGGAGAAGCGCGAGGAGTTTTATGCCTTCTTCAAGGAGCTTCAGGACGCCTACGAAATCCTGTCGCCGGATGCGTTCCTGCGGCCGTTTCTTGCCGACTACGACGCTCTGCTCCGCCTGTTCCACCTCCTGCGCGCCAACTACGACCGCGGCCAGCCGGTCGACAAGGAGTTCCTCCGCAAGACCGCCAAACTGGTCCAGGACCACACCCGGACCGGCGCCATCGAAGACCCAACCAGGTTCCATGCCTTGAACGCGAAGGCGCTGGAAGCCATCGCCAAACAGCAGCGGTCGGACACGGTGAAGGTGTTCAACCTGCTCAAGGCCCTGGCCAATCTCGTCAACGCCAAGGCCGGCGGCGAGCCGTACCTGGTTTCCATCGGCGACCGTGCGCAGGAAATCGCCGAGGCATTCGAGACGCGGCAGATGACCGCCCAGCAGGCGCTGGATTTGCTGGAGAAATTGATCGCCCAATTGAAGGCGGCGGAGAAGGACCGCGACGCTACGGGGCTCTCGCCGGAAGCCTTCGCCGTGTTTTACGTGCTCAAGACCGACGGAGTGGAAGACCCGCTCAAGGCGGCGCAGGCCGTAGAGGCGGCTTTCCAGCAATATCCGCACTGGCAAACGAGCGAGCACCAGGAGCAGGACGTGCGGCGCTCGATTTACAAGGCGCTCATTGATGCCGGCATCGAAGCCGTGGTGGAAGTCGCCACGAAGCTGATGAAACTCTTGCGCCGGGCCAGCCCATGAGAGCCGCCCCGCCCAAAGAGTGGAAGCCGCTGGAAGAAGCGGTTCCTCGTGATCTGTTTCAAGCGGAAGTCGAGGCCTGGGCAAAGAGGATCGGCGTGCGCTTAAAGGTGGTCCAGGTGCGGCCGATGAAACGAAAGTGGGGAAGCTGTTCCACGGCAGGCCGAGTGACTTTTGACGCCAGTCTGCTTCGCCAGCACGCCGACTTTCGCAAACGCGTGATCGTGGAAGAACTGCTTCATTTGCGTGTGCCCAATCACAGCAAGCTGTTCAAGTCGCTGCTGAAAGCATACATTTGACATCAAAGGGCCGCCGTGGGATTGTGAAGTGGAACCATCACTATGCATCGTATGAGCATCAACCGATTAATGTTTGGCCTGCCCCTGGCCGCCGCCCTCCTCAGTCAGACTGTCCTGGCGACGGACGACCTGGAGGCGTTGGCGGGTAAATGGTCCGTCAAAAAGGTCAACGAACAGGGCCAGGACTACACGCAAACGATCACTGTCAAAAAGGACAAATTCGTCTTCCAGATTCTGGGGGCCGAGGGCCAAGTGGTTTTGCATGCCGAGGGCGATCTGAAACTGGACAGGCTCGGCCCGTTCAACGCCGCCCATTTCTTGAAGATTCGCGCTGGAGGGTCCGCCTCCGACCTCCAGGACGTGGACGACGAATACGTCTCCATCTACCGGCTGGAGGGAGACGCCTGGACCATGGGGTCAGGTTTTGACAAGGAGCGAGAACAACAGAGGCCCGGCCTGGACGTTTACCGGCGTGTCAAGGCAACCGCCGAATCGGCCACCCTGGTAATCGATGAAATTGAGATGGCCGATACGCCGCAAAGTGCGACCTGGTTCCTATGTTTTGAGGCCAAGGCCGGGGGGGTGACCCGCACTTATCACGTTGAAGGCAAGGGTTACGACAAAAACCAGGTCACCATCCCCGTCGCCCTGGAACTGCCGAAGATTCAGGCCGGTCAAAAATGCAGTTTCAAGTTGCAGCTCGATGATGTGGACGGGGATGTTTCCACCGACGAGGTTGACAACCGCAGCACGGGTGAATTTACCATCAGCCAAAAGGGAGCGCAGGCTTACAAGCCGGAGGACAACTGGCGTTACACCATCCGCTGGCACTTGAAATAGCCTGTCAAGCAAACAAAAGGCCGTCCCTGGAGGGCGCAGGGCCGATTCAAGATCGGGGGGGGGGACGGCTCGTCCCCGGCTTGAACGCGCAAATTAAGAAAACGCGGGGACGAGCCGTCCCCGCCCCGTTTTGTGCGCCGTCTTGAGTCAGCCCTGTTGGAGGGCGCAACGGCCTCGCTGCTGCGGGCCGTAAATGCAATGCTGCATTTACGTCCCACAGCCCCAGGGTCGAACCGCTGGGAGTTGATCGATGACTATTATTGGCCGCCGCCACCACCGCGACGGCCACGACCACCACCCATTTGGCCGAAAAGTTGCATGTATCCAAAGCCCGGGTTCTCTTTGAGCCGGCTAGTCTGGTCGTCGGTGAGCTTGACGTTCTTTTTCACCGCCTTGCACCACACCAGCGCGATTTCATTCTGGATTTTGGACACCGCCTCGAGCTTGGCCTTGATCTCTTCGTCCTTGGCGTTTTCGGCCAAGGCGGTCTCGATGGCCGCTTTCTGGGCCTCCAGCAAGTCGGCCCGCAACTTGGTCAGTTGCGGCCGGGTGGCGTCCATGACGGCGGTCCGGTCTTCCTGAGAGAGGATCATGCCGCGGCCCCCGCCGCCACCCTGTTGGGCAGCGGCCTGGAAAGTGGCGCCACAGAGGAGGCCAGCAGCCGCCAATGCGTAAGTAAGGATTTTGGTCTTCATGGTATGTTCTTTCGGTCGTTTTGTTTTGCTGATCTCTGATTTTCGTCAGAGGGTCAAGCCTCGCTCCGCCAACCGCTTGCGGCCAAGGTTAGGCCGCAACCAGTTCGCCGGCCAAGGCTCTCGTTTGTATTGTGACATGAGGTTAGACGCCGGCCGAGGCCGGAAGGTTGCAAAAGTGTTGCGGATTGAGACCGGCCCGGTCACGGCCAGAGTTTGTCCGGATAAACCCCTTGTCCGATGAGGCGGCGGATGTTTTCCATGACTCGAGGGCGATCTTCGCGATAGGTGATGCCGAACCAAGAGTCGGGCGTCCGCAACACCTTGAGCCGTTCCTGGCCGCGGCTGACGAGGGTGTTCACGACCGTCGGAATGAAGAACTCAGCCTTTTCGTCGTGGGGATGCGCTTGGAGGAACGACACCAACTCCCGGCGGAGATGGGTGAATATCGTCGGGTTGAATCCCCACATGTTCAGGGAAACCGTCTCTGCGCCCGTTAGGGGATGGACCGTGCCGGCGGGGTCGGTGTATTTGACGGCGCCGCCCTGGCGGTGGATGCGGGTCAACTCGACGACATCTTGGAGAAAACCGTCCGGGGTGGTCCGGCACACGCCGCGCGCAACAGAGCCGAATTCAGAGAGCGTATTCCTCAGGACAAATCCGACCATGGCATAGTCAGGGTTGGCGGATTGCAGATGCCGGGCGAGCGACTCACAGGAGTGGCGCCCGTAGAAATCGTCGGCGTTGATGACCCCGAAGGGCTCGCCGATGGCCTCCTGAGCCATAAGAATGGCATGGCCGGTGCCCCAGGGTTTGCTGCGATTGGGCGGCGGAGCAAAGCCCGCCGGCAGCTTGTCCAGGTCCTGAAAGACGTAATCCATCGGGACCCGCTTCTCGAACCGGGCGCCGATGGTCTGTCTGAAAGCCAGCTCGAGGTCGCGGCGGATGACGAAGACCAGCCTGCCGAAACCCGCGCGCAACGCATCATAGACCGAGTAATCCATGATGGTTTCGCCGCTCGGTCCGACCGGATCAATCTGTTTCAAACCGCCGTAACGGCTGCCAATGCCCGCGGCCAGGATCAGCAACGCCGGCTGGTTGGTCGTTGTTCCACCGGGACTTGTGTGATCGCGCATCTCGTTTTACGTGCGGACAATGGTCCGCCGGTTCGAGGGCATCTTGACCGCCATTGTGCACGACTTCAAGCCGGCAATTCAACCCTCGGCCTTACCGAAACCAGATCAGCGAAACCACGAACAACCCAAACAGCGATGCGGCTGCCCCGAGCCAGAGACCCAGCGAAGCGACATAAAAGGGAAGGGAAACCCACTCGACGAGCCCCGGCATCGAGCGCTTGGCCTCTGTCCGGACCCGCCAGCCCAGGAACAACCCGAAAGGCAACGCCAACGGAAACAAAAACGACGCCAAACTGACGATCAAGGCAAACCGCGCATTCGCGTGCAGCCGCCGAGCGACATCGCCTCGGCCCATGCGCCAACACCTGGATCTTGAACCAGGGCGTGCCTCGATAAGGACGGATTCGGCAACAACATCCAGTACTTGCGGGTGCGCCCACGGGATCTGACGCGGAGCCGAATAGAGCCTGTTTTTCATTGCTGGCCGCCACTGAACCAGTGGCCACAGCGCATTCATCATGCCAAACCGCTCCAGCAGAAAAACCCAAGGCCGGCGTTCAGTTTTTGGCAAGCGCTGTCCAAGACCTGTCCGGTTCCTGGACAGAGCCAGGCCCGGCCATTACGACCCCGTCACGCGGCTCATGATGGCCTTGACCGCCGCGCCCAGCCCAATGAAAAACCCAGTGTAGGCGAGCCAGATGCCGAAGACGCAGGCGGCTGCCTTGGCAACGGAGACGTTGCTCAGCCGGGCCAACCCGATAGACCGGGCGGCCAGGAGCCAGAAGGTCATCACGTTCACCGCGCCGAGGAGGCCGTGCAGCGTGTTCTGCGGGTCGAATGCCTTCATCACCAGCAGCGCCAGGCTGGGCGTGGCATAAAGATTGTTCACCGACAGAACCAGCAGCGTCCGCACGACAGCCTCCAGCGCGAGAATCACGTTGGCCAACCCGACGGCCTCGACGGCTTTCATGTAAGTAAAACCGCCTTTGAAGGCCTTGGCCCCGATCAACCACAGGAACAAGCCCCAGATAAAAGGGCCAAGGAAGCCGACGAAGACAGGCAGAACCGCAGCGCCAATTTTGGCGCTGATCGGAGCGAACTTCTCTTGCATCTGGCGTATTTGCTCGGCCTTTTCGGGAGGCAAGTTCTGCTTCTCGAACTGCTTCTGCATCGCCTGTTCGCCTATGTCGATGATCTGCTGGTTAACGGCAGGCTGCGAAAAGATAATCGCCGTGCCGATCCAGCTTATCAGGATGAGCAGCAACGCCGGGGCCACCCAGTTGGCAGCGCAGGGCGGAGAATTCTTCACCGCCTCGAAGGCCTCGCTTGGGGCGGCAATCACGCTGGTCATCCGCCCGGCCAGGGACATCACCGGAGGCATGGGCGTTTCGGGTTGAAAATCCTGAGTTGGAGGGCTCTGTTCCATAACACAATAATAGGTCTAGAGTTGACACCGGAATGGCTGTCCGGCTTGGATTCGAACCAAGACAAAGAGCTCCAAAGACTCTTGTGCTACCATTACACCACCGGACAAGACCGCGAACCTGAACAGCCGCTTTCGGGCTGTCGCCGCGTGAACGCCAGAGAAAGTGTCACGAAACAGCCCAAACGGCAAGGAAATACCGGCCTCTGAATTTCACGGGCGCGGCTTGATGTAGGCGTCGTAGAGCAGTTTCAAAGTCAGCGCCAGGACCATCGAGATAAAAATCGGCCGGATGAACCGGGCGCCCTTGGCGACAACGAGGCGAGAACCGATGCGAGCGCCAAGCAGTTGGCCAAACCCCATGCTCAAGCCGGCCCCCCAAAGGACGTTGCGGCCCAAGAGAAAAAAGGCCAGCGAACTCAGGTTGCTGGCGAAGTTCATCACCTTGGTGTAGCCGGTCGCCCGAGTCATGTTGAACCCGAGCCCGAGCATGTAGGCCATCGCCCAAAACGTCCCGGTGCCGGGCCCGAAAAAACCGTCGTAAAAACCAATGCCCAGCCCGAAGACCAGGTCAAACCGCCGCCGCCCCATCCGCGGGCGCAAGTCTTGCGCGCCCAGACGCGGTTTGAGCAGCGCATAGACAGCCACCGCCAGCAGCAGGACCGGGATCGCGCGTTCGAGAAAGAGCGGATTGACCTGCTGCACGGCCCAGGCGCCCAGCGCGGCGCCCGCCAGCGAAAAAACAAATCCAGGCCCGCAGTCTCTGAGCGGAACCGTCCCGGCCTGCGCATAATGCCAGGACGCGCTTCCGGACCCGAAGGCCGCCTGGAGCTTGTTGGTGCCCAGGGCCCGTTGCGGGTCCAGGCCAAGGTTCAGCAGCACGGGGATCGTGATTAAGCCGCCCCCGCCGGCGACCGAATCCACGAACCCCGCCACCAGACCGGTCCCGAACAACAACGGAAGTTGCCAGAAGCTGGACATGTCCGGGGGAGTATTAACCAATGAAAGCTGTTGCATCCAGGCCGGATTTGTCATATCAAGGAGCCATGCAGATTTCAAACTCCTTCCTGGTGGTCTGCGTGGCGGCTGCCGCCTGCGTGGTGGTGGTTTCCTGCGCCCGAGACACTGATGCCCATGCCAAAATTCAGGCCCCCAAGGCGCTCGAGGCTCAACCTCAGGCAGAGCCCAAAGCCGAGGCCTCCGACAAAGCCGCCGCCCAACCTCAGGCCGGCAATGAAGCCGCAAAGGCTGACAAGGTCATGGCCGCCACCCAGAGCCAGGTCGACAAGGCCGCCAAAGACGAGGCCAAGGCCCAGACCAACACAAACCTCGAAGAGAGAAAGGCTTCGCTTCCCAAAGGCCCGCTGGCCTTTAAACCCCTGGAGGCTCCTCCCTCGGCTGTTTCCGTAGAGAAACAGCAGAAGCTCAGCGACCTGCTCCGCAAATACAAAGCAGATGAAGTCACCCCCGAGCAGTACCACGAGCAACGCGCGAAAATTCTGGCGGAGCCGTAGGGGGTCGTGCAAAAACAATTCCGGGATCTGAGTGTTTGGGGTGGAGCGTGAAGCGTGGGAGAGTGGAGCGTGACCAGTGCTGCGATGCCCTCACGCTCTACGCTGCGACGCTCTACGCTCCGGCCGCCAGGCAAAGGCAGTTTGTTAGAATTACGCCCAAAGCACCGAGGTTGTTTTTGCGCCGACGCCAAGCGGCCGCCGTTTCTCTCCAAGACCCGCCAGGCCCGGCGTCTGGCGGGTCTTGTTATCTGGAACAGTGAACTGTTAATCTATGCATGATTTTCGTTATGTCGGCGACAAGCTCTGCTGCGAAGGAGTGGTCCTGGAGGCACTCGCGCGCGAGTTGGGCACGCCCCTTTACGTTTATTCGGAACACACCCTGACGGATCATTTCCAGAAACTCGACCAGGCCCTGGGCGGGGCGGACCACCTCGTCTGCTTTGCGGTAAAGTCCAACTCGAACCTGGCGGTGCTCCGCGCGCTGGCGGGGCTGGGCAGCGGCTTCGATATCGTCAGCGCAGGCGAACTGCGGCGCGTCATCGAGGCGGGCGGGGACCCGGGCCAGTGCGTCTTTGCCGGGGTCGGCAAGACCGAAGCGGAGATTGAGTTTGCCCTTCGTCAGGGCATCTATTGTTTCAACGCCGAGAGCGAGCCGGAACTGGAGCGGATCAACCGCATTGCCGCCCGCCTCAAGCTGCTGGCCCCCGTCGCCGTGCGCCTCAACCCCGACGTCGCCGCTCACACGCACAAAAAGATCACGACCGGCACCTACGAAAACAAGTTCGGCATCGCTCTGGAGAAGGTGGAGGCGGTTTATGCCCGCGCTGCCAGGCTGAGAGGCCTGCGCTTGCGCGGCCTGCAGATGCATATCGGCTCTCAGATTACCCACGTCGCCCCCTTCGAAGAGGCCGTGAGAAAAGTGTTTCCGCTGGCTCTGAGCCTCAAGGAACGGCACGGGTTGGAATTTCTGAGCATTGGCGGCGGGCTGGGCATTGTCTATCAACCCGCCCTGGCCAGCGCGTCGCCCGGCTGGTGGCGCTCGGCCCAGGCAAGAAAGATTCTTACTCCCCGCACCTACGCCGCCCGCCTCCTGCCGCTGCTCCAACCGTTGGGCCTGCGCATCCTCGTCGAACCGGGCCGTTTCATCTCCGGCAATGCCGGCGTCCTGGTCACTCGCGTCGAATACCTCAAACGCACCGGCAAGAAGAACTTCCTGGTCGTCGACGCCGCCATGAACGACCTCGTTCGGCCCGCCTTCTATGATGCCTACCACGAGATTGCCCCGCTGACACGCACCCGCGGCCCCAAAATCAAGGCGGATGTCGTCGGTCCGATCTGCGAGTCGGGCGATTTCTTCTGCCATGACCGTTTCTTGCCAAGGGTTGGGGAAGGTGATTACCTGGCCCTGATGAGCGCCGGGGCTTATGCCTTCGCCATGGCTTCCAATTACAACAGCCGCCCGCTGCCCGCGGAGGTCCTGGTCCAAGGCCAAAAAGCCGCGCTGGTCCGCGCCCGCCAGCCCATCGACCAACTCTGGGCCGGCGAAACCTTCGCCCCTTGGCAGAAGGCGCCAGCAGAATCAATGCGGGGTTCCAACCGATAACCCGGATACGGCGTATGGGTGACTCCGGTCATTTCAGGGTCCACCTCTGGTCCCTTTCGCTGAGCTTGCCTCCGGCTGCTCTAGCCCAGGCTGCGTCCCTGCTGGCCCCGCGCGAGGCGGAGCGCGCCGCCAGATTCCGCTTCGAGGGCGGGCGGCATCGCGCCATTGCCGGACGCGGCCAATTGCGCGCCGTGCTTGGACGCTGCCTGGGCGCTGACCCGGCTGCCTTGGAGTTTTCCTACGGGCCCCAAGGCAAACCCGCCCTGGCCGGCGTTTGGTCCGGCAGCGGGTGGCATTTCAATCTCGCCCACTCCGCAGACGTCGCCGTGCTTGCCGTGACCCGTTCGGGCCCTGTCGGGGTCGATGTCGAACGCATCCGGCCGCTGACCGATGTCGGCCGCCTCGTTTCCCGCTTCTTCTCGCCCCGTGAAGACGCCGCCTTCCGGGCCTTGCCTGAAGACCAAAAGGCGGATGCCTTCTTCCGCCTCTGGACCCGCAAAGAGGCCTGGCTCAAGGCCACAGGCGAAGGCATCACCCAGTCGCTCGCCCGGGTGGAAGTCTCGTTCCTGCCGGGTGAACCCGCCCGGTTGCTGAGCCTGCCCCAAGGCCCGGCAGCCCTTTGCCGCTGGCGCCTGCACGACCTGGACTGCGCGCCCGGTTTCGTCGCCGCCCTGGCCGTCGTAGCCGACGCCGGGCCGATGCATCCGGAGCCTCCCGGGGTCTTCAGCCCGTGACCTGCGCCCCTTTCAAGGCGCCAGGGTGTAGTGGAGGGCTGGCTCTTCGATAAAATGTATAGCTATTTCGGTGGCACCACACTAGGGTCCTGGCCGAACCGGAAAACGAAAGGATTTGCAATGTTGCGAATGAATGTGATGGCGGCCGGCCTGCTGGCGACGGCGGAACTCGGGCTGGCGCAGGGCGCAAGAACCGATGTGGAGGCAACCCGCCAGGCTGCGGAGGGCTGGCGCGCAGAGCACCGCATCATCGACCTTCATCAACACATTGACTGCACCACCCAGCATCTGGCGCGCGCCGTGAAAATCATGGATGCCGCCGGCATCGGCCTGGCGGTCAACTTAAGCGGGGGCACTGTGACCCGCCCGCGCGAGGGCCAACCGAGCGAATTCGAGCGCAACAAGAAGCTGGCCGACACACTTTATCCCGGGCGCTTCCTGTTCTACATGAACCTGGATTACCGAAACTGGGATCAGCCGGACTTCGCCCAGCAGGCGGTCAAGCAGGTCGAAGAGGGCCGCCGGCTCGGCGCCGCCGGATGGAAGGAATTCAAGCGGCTCGGCCTCTACCTGCGCGATGGGGCGGGCAACCTCCTCAAGGTCGACGATCCGAAGCTCGACCCGATGTGGGAGCGTCTGGGCGAGCTGAATATGCCGGTCTCCATCCACGTCGCCGATCCGAGGGCCTTCTGGCTGCCCTACGATCAGAAGAACGAGCGGTGGAAGGAATTGAAGGACCACAAGAACTGGTGGTTTGGAGACACCAACAAGTTCATGCCCTGGAAAAGAATCCTCGAGTCCCTCAACCGCGTCATCGCCCGGCATCCGCAAACCACGTTCGTCTGTGTCCACTTTGCCAACAACGCCGAGCAACTCGATTGGGTGGATGCTTCCTTGGGCCGATACCAGAATATGATGGCGGACCTGGCGGCGCGTATTCCCGAGATCGGCCGGCACGACCCGGAACAAGTCCGGCGGCTCTTTATCAAGTACCAGGATCGCATCCTCTTCGGCACGGATTTCCAGGTGGTCTTTGACCATCCCAGACTCATCCTGGGCTCGAGCGGCGACGAGCTGCCCCCGGCCGACGCCGATGCCGAGGTGTTCTTCGCCAAAGAATGGCGGTGGCTGGAGACGCGGGACAGGAACTGGGCTCATATGACGCCGATCCAGGGCGACTGGACCATCAGCTCCATCGGCCTGCCGGCGTCCGTGCTGCGGAAGATCTATTTCGACAACGCCCGCAAGCTCCTGGCCCGTTCGCTGCCTCTGCCCGTGGCCAAAGCGCGCCACACCACTTGCGACTTCGAGCCCGACGGCGACCTGGCCAAGACCCTGTGGCAGACCGCCATCCCGGTCCGCCTGGAATGCCGGTCTGGCGACGGCGCGGCCCGGCCCGAGCTTTCCACCTCGGTCCGCACCCTGTGGTCCGCAGATTTTCTCTATCTCGGCTATGAGTGTCCCTGCACGGACCTGACGGTTTTCGAGCCGCCCAAAGCCGGGGGAAAACGCTTTGCGCTGGACCAGGAAGGCATGAGCTTGTGGGACCGGGACGTCGTGGAGGCGTTCATCGGCTCCGATGCGCAGAATATTGCGCGCTATGGCGAATTCGAGGTCGCCCCCACCAACGAACGGCTCGATTTGATGGTCAACCTTCCCGACAAGGATTTTCAATGGGACAGCGGCTTTCGCTCGGCCACGCGGGTCAACCGGAAAGCCGGGGTGTGGAGCTGCGAAATGCGCATCCCGCTCAAGTCCCTGAGTTCATCGGCGCCTGGGGCCGGCGCGCGCTGGCGGCTCAATCTCTATCGCGCCGACCGCGCCCATGGCGCATTCCTGGCCTGGAGCCCGACCCTCGTCGGCAGCGCCCATGCCCCGGAATGATTCGGCGTGCTCGAATTTGTCGAGTAGGGCGGGCTTTGCACATCATTGAGAGAGCTCGAGGCGATAGAACTTCTGCGGGAGAGTCGAAAATGACGGGTCGATGTAAAGGAAGGGAGAAGAAGTCGGAGTCACCGGAGCTAAGTTGTCCCAGCCGGTCAAGTTGGTCGAGACTTGCAGTTCGTAAGTGACGCCGATATCGCCGATGATACTGAGCTCCAATAAATGTCCGGGAAGAGGTTCAGCGGTCAACTGCGGCTGCTGGCCGGTGACCCGCACATGGAAGGTGGTCGTGTCATTCAGGGGTGGCTGGCCGTTGTCGGTCACCTTCACGGTGATAGTGTTGGACCCGAACTGCGCAAGGGTGGGCGTCCAAGTGATCAGGCCGCTGGTGGCGTTGATGGTCATGTTGGTTGGCTCAACGGTGAGGCTGTAGGTGAGGATGTCGGTTGTATCCGGATCCAAAGCCACAGCCTGGACCGAGAGTAACACCCCATAATGAACCGAGCGATCAGCAATAGGCTGCAGCACCGGCGGAGCATTGGTATGCCTCACGATGACCGTGAAGCTGTTGGTGGCGGCCAGGTGGGGGTTGACCGTGTCGAGCAAGTCAGCGTTTGTCACCACGGTCGTGATCGTGTTGGTAGTGGCGCTTTGGGCTCGGGTGGGTGTCCAAGTGATGACGCCGCTGGAATCGATGCCAACCCCGAGCGGGGGGCTGAGCAGCGCATAACCCGTGGTGGTAGCGTGGATGTTAGGCTCGGTAGCCGTGTTGGTCACCGTGAGCGGAGCCAGTTCATCAATGGTTTGAAGCGGTACGTCCGGTAAAATTGGAGGCATGTTCACTTCCTTGACGATCACTGTGAAGGTATTGGTGGCGGCCAACTGCGGGCTGGTTGCATCATAGGGATTGGTGTTGGTGACCACCGTGGTGATGGTGTTGGTGGAGGGGCTTTGGGTTTGCGTGGGTGTCCAGGTAATGACACCGCTCGGGCTGATGATCGCGCCGGCAGGCGGGTTGATCAGGCCATAACCTGTTGTGCTGGAGTGAATGTTGGGTTCGGTTGCGGCGTTGGTTACGGTGAGCACGGTCAATTCGTTGACGGTCAGGGGGGCGATGGCAGGCAAAACTGGAGGCATGTTCACTTCCTTGACGATCCCTGTGAAGGTACTGGTGGCGGCCAACTGCGGGCTGGTTGCATCA
>Ga0187873_1002196_pt1 | contig 15152 bp, 9 predicted proteins | sample June2016WEW_16_1_2_FD_133012 | JGI IMG/M metagenome (GOLD analysis project Ga0187873, IMG submission 133012) | Peatland microbial communities from SPRUCE experiment site at the Marcell Experimental Forest, Minnesota, USA - June2016WEW_16_100 | ecosystem: Environmental > Terrestrial > Soil >... | reverse complement strand
AGCGCCTTGAGCGCCGTGTGAAAGTATCCGCCCAGCGCGCGCACATGCTTGAGCAATTTCCTCTCTTCGCGCAGGAATTCGATGGCGACGGCGCAGGCCAGCGGGCCTCCGCCGAACGTGGTCCCGTGCAGGCCCGGATGCATGCAACTCGCAACCCGTTCAGTAGTGAGGATGGCGCCGAGTGGCAAGCCGCAAGCCAGCGGCTTGGCGACGGTGACCACATCCGGCAGCACACCATAATGCTGGTAGGCAAAGTGGCGTCCGGTGCGGCCGAGGCCACACTGAATCTCGTCGAGCACGAGCAACGCGCCGCTGCGTTTGGTCAAGCGCGAGGCGAGTTCGAGAAACTCCTGATTGACCGGGCAAATCCCGCCCTCTCCCTGAATGGTCTCGATGCACACAGCACAGACGCTGGAATCAAATTTTCGTTGCAGGTCGTCCAGGTCATTGAACTTGACGAAACTCACACCGGGCACGAGAGGAGCGAACGGAGCTCGATATTTCGGCTGACCGGTGGTGGCTAGCGCGCCAAAGGTGCGTCCATGGAAAGAGTTCTCCATGGCAAGAATGCGCCACTTCGGCTTGTGGGTGTTCCGATTCTTCATTTGCGCAAAGGCGCGGGCGAGCTTGAGCGCTCCTTCCCAAGCCTCGGTGCCGCTGTTGCAAAAGAAAGCGCGGTCAAGCCCGGAGATTTGCGTCAGCAGCCGCGCGAGTTCCGCTTGATACTCGTGGAAGAACAGATTGGAAACATGAAGCAACCGGCCGGCCTGGCGCTTGATCGCCGCCTGGATGGCAGGATGGTGGTGGCCGAGCGCATTGACTCCGATTCCACTCAGGAAATCCAGATACCGCTTGCCACGAGAATCCCAGAGATACACGCCGCGCCCGCGAACAAAAAGGATGGACTGGCGCTCGTATGTGGGAAGCAAGAGCTTCGCTTCCATGCGGGACACCGAGGCGAGGCTCATGCTCTCAGCACCTCTGTGCCGCATTCCAGCTTAGTGAAATAAAACAGTGGCAGAACTTCGACCTGCGCTGCGGGCAGAATGCGCACGCGCCCCACGCCGCACTTGAGAGCCTGAGTGCAGGCTTCGAGCTTGGGCATCATCCCGCCGCTGACCACGGATTCCTCAATGAGTCCGGCAACTTGCTTGGTATCCAACCGAGGCATCACCGAACCGTCGGCTTGCTTTACACCGGGCACGTCGGTGAGAAAAATCAGCGCGTCGGCTTCGCAGGCTATGGCACAAGCGGCCGCCATCTGGTCGGCGTTCACGTTGTAATACTGCCCGTCGCCTCCGAGCGCAAGCGAGGAGAGCACAGGAATACCACCTTCGGCCCAGATGGCTTTGAGCCAGCGCGGCTCAGAAAAGCAGATTTCGCCGACATATCCCAAGTCGTATTCCGCGTCTTGTTTCTTGCGGGCACGAAAGACCCCGCCGTCTCCGCCACAAAGACCGATGGCCGGTTGCCCGGCAGCAGCGATCGCCGCCACCAGGCTTTTGTTCACGATGCCGGCGAGCACCATCAGGGCAACATCGCGCGTCTCGGCGTCGGTAACGCGTAGTCCGTGGACGAAGTCGCTTTTCTTCCCGAGGAGTTCCAGGGTGCGTGTCAGCGCGCTGCCACCGCCGTGCACGACCGTGACCTGGTGTCCGTCGTGGGCGAGCTGCACCACCGCTTTCGCGCATTTCTGAAGAGTCGTTTTATCCTCCAGCGCCTTGCCGCCGATCTTGACGACGATTTTCACTGCAGGCCCTCCGCTTCGTCCCAGCCGTACATGAGGTTCATGTTCTGCACGGCTTGACCGGCTGCGCCTTTGAGCAGGTTGTCCAGACAAGAAACCAGGACGAGCCGGCGGCCATCGTGCGCGAGGCAGAAACCGAGGTCACAGTAGTTAGTGTGCACGGAGAATTGGATTTGCGGCAAACTCGATGCGGGGAAAACGCGAATCCACCGCTTACCCTTGTAGAAATCGTGGAAACAACATTGGATTTCGTCCGCCGTCATTTCGCGTTTCAGGTACACATAAATCGTGGACAGAATCCCGCGTGGGATTGGCAAAAGATGAGGAGTGAAGATCAACTGGCCGGAATTGAGCGCCAATTGCTCGAGGATCTCGCCGGTGTGACGGTGTCCAAAGACCGAGTAGGCGGAAAAGTTGTCGGCCACCGATACGAAGTGTGTACGCGCCGTGGGTTCCTTGCCGGCGCCGGATACGCCGGACTTCGAATCGGAGATGATGCCACGATCGCAATCCACAATGCCGGCCGAGAGCAAGGGCGCCAGCGCAAGAATGATGGAAGTCGCATAGCAGCCCGGATTCGCAACCAGAGCGGCTGGCGCTATCCGGTCCGCATTCAACTCAGGCAGACCGTACACGGCGCGCTCCGTAAGTTCCGCCGCGGTCTGGGCGTTGGCATCTTTGAAGCCATAAACGGCACGATTCTGTTCCTGTTTCAGCCGCCACGCGCCACTGAGATCGACGATCCGCAGCCCGCGCGTAACCGCCTCGGGAACAAGCTCGCGAGAAACGGCGTGAGGTGTAGCCAGGAACAACAGTTCCACGCCACGCTGCTCCAACGCGGACCATGAAAACGGCTGGACCAGCGAACTGCCGTGGCCATTGCCGGAAATGTGCGGCAATCCAGCGGCGTGCCCGCCGGACTGGCCGATCTCCGCACTGCGCCGCAGAAGCAAGGGCGCGTCGGTCCGCGGATGCCGGCCGAGAAGGCGAGCGAGTTCGAGGCCGGAATAACCGGTCGCGCCGAGAAGCGCAGTTTTAAGTTTGGCCGCCATCAGATTTTCTTCAAGTATGCCAGATTTATCCGTTTCCTTATTTTCCTCGTTTGAAGCATATTTATCCATTATGATGCATAAATATTCATATATATTAAATGGTCTCGCCGAACTGTCAAGTCGAAACCGCGGTTCGAAACTCTTCGGTCTATTGGACCGGCATAATCAGGCAAAAGCAAGGGGTTCGTCAAAATGAAGGGCCGAAATATGGGACGCTCGCAACTCATGGGAGCAACTTTGTATGCCGCTTGGGCGTTCGGTGCAACCTCCGAAGACGCGGTGGCCCCCGCCTCCTACTGAAGAAGAAGAAGCGCGGCGGGCAGGTTAGCGCAGTCCGGCAAGCTGACGGTTCGCAAGCCCCGCTCTCACACTCTTAGCCGGATGTCGCTCGAGGTGCCGCCGGCTGCTGGAACGTAGCACTTGGTCGTGTAATCCATCACCATACGATCGGCGTTGAAGCGCCAGCCGAGGGTGCGGATGGTGCGCTTCATGCGCTGGATCCAGCCGCGCGGAAGGCCGTCGCGATCGCGCTGATAGTACAGAGGGATCACTTCGTCGCGAAGAACTCGCATCAGGTCGTCCCCGTCGCGGGTGTCGTGAACATTCCAGTCGGAGTGAGTTCTGCCGCTTCCGATGGCGAAGCCGTTCAGACCGTCGTAAGCTTCCGCCCACCAGCCGTCCAGAACCGATAGGTTCAAGCCGCCGTTCAAAACGACTTTCTGGCCGCTGGTTCCGGAGGCCTCCAGCGGACGCCGCGGATTGTTAAGCCAGACATCGACACCCTGCACGAAATGGCGGCCGACGTTGATGTCATAGTCTTCGACGAAGACGAATTTGTCGGAAAATTGCGGGTCGCGCATCAACTGGGCAATCTGCTGCAGGACGCGCTTGCCGGGTTCGTCGAGAGGATGCGCCTTCCCGGCAAACACGAACTGCACGGGGCGTTTCGGGTCATTGACCATGCTGGCGATTTTTTGGATGTCGGCCAAAATTAGATTGGCGCGCTTGTAGGTGGCAAAGCGGCGCGCGAAACCGATGGTCAGCGCATCGGGACTGAGGACGCGTTCCAGTTGCTGCAGCACGGCACGCGGCTCGTCGCGGCGCGCGGCCTGCTGAACGGCTCGGCGGCGCACAAATTCGATCATTCGCGACTTCAGATTGAAATGAGTCTCCCAGAGCTCGCCGTCGTCGACGTTGTCAATGCCTTCCCAGATTTGGGCCTCGCTGCTGCGCAGATGCCATCCCGTGCCCAGATGGCGATCGTAGAGGCGAAACATTTGCGGAGCCAGCCAACTGGGGACATGGACGCCGTTGGTAATGTGTCCGATGGGAACCGCGTCTTCCAGTTTGCCCGGGAAGAGTCCGGTCCACATGGCGCGGGAGACTTCACCGTGCAGCGAGGAAACTGCATTGGCGTGCCGCGAGAGCCGCAGGCCGAGCACGGTCATGCAGAAACGTTCGTCGCTTTCCGGATTCTCGCGTCCCAGTGCCATAAAGCTGTGCTTGGAAAGACCGAGGGCCTCGCGCAGAGGTCCGAGGTGTTCTTCGATCAGATCGGCATCGAAACGATCATGGCCGGCGGGCACGGGGGTGTGGGTCGTGAAGACCACTTCGCGGGCAACACGCGGCACGGCCTTTTCGAAGCCGATGCCCTCTTCTTCCATGCGTTGGCGAATCGCTTCGAGGACCGCAAATCCGCTATGTCCTTCGTTCAGGTGAAGAACGCCCGGTGTGATGCCGAGCGCTTTCAGAGCGCGCAGGCCGCCCACGCCGAGAAGCAGTTCCTGATGCACGCGAACCCGGCCGTCGCCTCCATACAAACGCGAGGTCATGTGCCGGTCCTCGGGGGTATTGCCTTCCACGTCGGAGTCGAGGAGAAACAAGTCGCAGCGGCCCACTTTCACGCGCCATACCTTTGCGTAGATCGAACCATGGCGAGTATCGACCTGCACCACCACCGGTCTGCCGTTTTTCCCGATCGCCGTTTCCATTGCAAGTTGGTTGACATCGGTCCCGAGGTACTCCTCGTGCTGCCAGCCGTCGCGATCGAGGCGCTGGCGGAAATATCCCTGGCCGTAAAACAGGCCCACGCCGACGAGGGGGATCCCGAGATCGGAGGCGCTCTTGATGTGATCGCCGGCCAGAACTCCAAGTCCTCCGGAGTAGACCGGGAGCGATTCATGCACGCCAAATTCGGCGGAAAAATACGCCACGGGACGGGGCCGCAGCACACCGGCGTGGCGCGCACCCCAAGTCCGCCCTGCATCCTGATATTCGCGCAGGCGGCGATAGGCGTAGTTGATCCGGCTGTGCAGGACGAGTTCGGTGGCGCGCGCTTCGAGTTTGTCGAGAGGATACTCGTCCAGCAGCGAGACGGGACTGTGATTGAGCTGACTCCAGCGCAGCGGATCGAGATCGTGGAACAAGCCGGCGGAATCGTGATCCCAGCTCCACCACAGGTTGCGGGCCAGCGCCCAGAGTCGCTCCTGAACAGGCGCGATGAAACGGTCGAGCGTGCGGGCTTCGCTCACCACGTGCGCAACCCGGTTCGCGGCTTCCGTGAGCAGACGAATCTCATCTTCCGGGAAGACCCGCGCCTCCACCGTTTGAATCACCAGAACGCCTTGCAGCACACCGCGATCAATGAGGGGAACTCCCAGGAACGATTGGTAAGCATCCTCGCCGGCTTCGCTGAAGTACTTGAAGCGAGGATGATTCCTGACCTGTTCAACGGCCACCGGGCGGAGCTGTTCCGCGACCAGGCCGACGAGTCCTTCATTGACTGCCATGCGAAGTTTGCCGACGCATTCCCGGCGAAGCCCGAGCGTCGCGGCCAGAACGAGATTGGCGCGGTCGGGCTCCAGCAGGTAGGCTGAGCAAACATCGGTGCCAAACCGTCTGGCGATCAATGCGACAACGTTCATCAGGGTTTCGGCTGGCTTGCCGGGATCCGCTGCCAAGTTCGCGATTTCCTCCCACGTCAGCACATGGCTGGCATCGAGAGAGCAGGCAGGGTGCTCCTGAACTAGCTCATTCGGTCGGTCCAATCTTGTCTCCATTTGCTTAAATTCCTTAGGTCTTGCAACCGGTCACCCAGTCACCAGCCCAGCGACCTGAAGACGGTTAGAAAAAGCCATCCCCCTAAGACATTCTATCGGGTAAAAACGGAACTACTCCACATTGGCTATGGATTGTTGGTTACCACGGTGCGCATCGGCTGGCCAAAATTTGTTTTGCGCTTGCGTTATTCCCGATATTTAGCCGAACTCAAACTTTAATATCAGGTTCGCGCTGAGTCCAATTCGAATTGTTGATGGAGTGCATTAGCGGGCGATGACGGCAGAAAATGCGCGCTGCGTCCCACCCAACCCGATGCCGGGTGGAACACAGCGCGCAACTGGTCATTTGCGCTAGCTCTAGCGCGCTAGCCCTGGGAAGAATGCAACACGCGGAATGTGCTGCCTCCGTTCGACCACACCAGCACGAGTGCATCCTGACCGTTCGGCACGTTGGACAACACCTGTGCCACGTCGGCGGCGGATTTCACCGCGTGCCGATTAACTTCCATGATCACATCCCCGCGCTGCAAGCCCGCGTTATCGGCCGGGCTGCCAGGCTTGACGTCCTCCACGATGGCGCCGTGAACCGACGCTTGCGCTTGCAGTTCATTCCGGACATCCGGGGTCAGGTCAGCGAGACTGAGCCCCCAACGCGCCTTCCCGTGTTCGCCGCCGGCGGTCTCGGTGCCTTTGCCGTTGCCCAGCGCTTCGAGCGTCACTTCAATGCTCGTCGGTTTGCTGTTACGCACCACTTGCAGATGAATCGTGTCACCAGGCCACTTTTGTCCGACCGTCATTTGCAATTGTCCAGCGTCGGTCACGGGCTTTCCGTCGAGTTCGGTAATCACGTCTCCGGTGCGCAGCCCCGCCTTCGCTCCAGGCGTGTCCGGCTCAACCTCTGAGACCAGCGCGCCCTCAGCTTTGTTCATCTGGAAGAACTTCGCGTTGTCGGGAGTAACGTCGGAGATCTGAATTCCGATAAACGCGTGGGTTACTTTGCCGTCCCGAATCAATGTCTCCACGGTGGGCTGAACAATCTGGGAAGGAATGGCAAAACCCATTCCTGAGAATGATCCCGAGGATGAAATCAGGAAGGTATTGATTCCGATGAGTTCGCCGCGCGCGTCAACCAGCGCTCCGCCAGAATTCCCGGGATTGATCGCAGCGTCGGTCTGGATGAACTCGCCCGGTTTGCGTCGATCGCTGGCGTCAGGATTGGGACGGTTCAGCGCGCTGATGATGCCGCGCGTCACCGTAAAGCGGTACCCATACGGATTCCCGAAGGCGAGCACCGTCTGTCCAGGGTGCAGGCCGGCCGAGTTGCCCCAAGGCACGCTCGGTAAGTTGGTCGCATTTACCTTGATGACCGCGAGGTCTGTCAGCGGGTCGGCGCCCACCAGCTTAGCTGGTAAAACCTCCCGGTTGCTCATGGTGACGCGAATATCGACAGCTCCGTCGATAACATGGTTGTTAGTGACGATATATCCGTCAGGAGAGATGATCACGCCGCTGCCTAACCCGTGTTCCATCCTGTTCTGCGGCTGCGACGGAAAACTGAACTGACGACCGAAAGGATTGCCCGGGCCAGGACCGAAGAATTGCTGCATGTCGGGCATGCCTTCCCCACCGCTCTGCTGCGCGTTGGGCTTCGACGCTACCGTAACATTCACGACCGCCGGTGTAACTCGTGCCGCCAGGGTTTCCATTGCGCGGTCGAGCGTGAGCAATGCTCCGACACTGTTGTCATCAAGCGGCGCCGCGGCCGGAGCCGCCACCGCTGCGGTTGCAGACTTCGTAAAGTTGAACGTCGCCACTGACCCAACTGCCACTACGGCAACCAGGGCCACTACCAGACGCCTTGTCACCACTGCCTTACAGCGTTCTATCCACATTTTCATTTTCTTTTCTCCTTGTACAACTAATTATCTAGTTGTTAGTTGCAAAAAAAATTTTAGCCTAAATCGAATTGGCCACAGGCACTCCCGCCAACCGCTCGCGCACTGGGCTCACCACCGTCACTCGCCACACCTGAACGCTCCACACCCACGAATCGGAGGTCACATACTGCCTGGCTTCAATAAAGACCAGCGTTCGAAATTGAGGCACGATTTCCTGGTCCGCACTTGCGCTTGCCTCAACTACTCGGTCACGCGGCGGGGTCGCGTTCAATCGGGCAGCAACCACACGAGCTGGAGCAAGGGGATGTCCGGCAACAGCGTGCGCATGAACAACTTTGGGAGTCTTCCCCACCGATGACGACTCGCCGGCCCGGAACGCAGCGGGAATTACCGCCGCCGTTCGCAATGAAGACTGGAACGAAGACTCGCTGACCGCGGCCGAGTACCCATGATCGGAATTACTCGCCAACATGCCGAGATCAAAGGCGACGAACTGAGGTGCGTGCGGCAGCACCGCGAGGCAGACCATGGAAAAAGCGCCGACCATACCCAGCGCCGGTTTCCAGACTCGCGTGGCCACTGGCCGGTTTGTGTCGAGAATCTGCGCGAGCCGCAGCGAAGCCTCGCGGGCTCGGTCGACAGCTGCCTGGGCCATCGACCGTCGTTTGTCCGTTAGACGATGCGCCAGGCTCTTTTCCAGCAGCGAGACCAGACAACTGGCGTATCCGTGCGGGTTGGAAGTTTCGGCCAGCACGGCATCGTCACAAGCCATCTCGCGTTCCACCGAGAGCCGTTTCTCAATCCACCACACCGCGGGATGAAAGAAGAATAGAGCGCGCACGATCTTCTGAATGAGATTCGTCCAGTTATCCCAGCGCCGGAGGTGTGCGAATTCGTGCAGCAGGATGACGTTGAGATCGTCGGGTGGCAGTTCTCGCAATGTCCATGCTGGCAGGACAATTGTCCGCTTGCAGAAACCGATAGCGGCAGGCACGCGCACGCACTCTGACGTGGCGATCGTTACCGCCCTTGCGCCGATTGCATCCACCGTTTTTCGCACAGCCGGATCGAGATCCGCTGCGGCGATCGGAGTGCAACTCCGGCGCAACTGTCGCAAGCGCCAAAGCCCAGCCGCCAAACGGATCATCGCCGCGCCCGCCCCGAAAACCCAGGCAAGGAAGACGAAAAGCGCCCAGCGACCGGGTATGATGATCGCAGGCCGCGCGCTTCCCCATGGCATCGCCGACGACATAAACGATGACATCCCCGCCACCATCAGCGCCCGCTCTTCGCCGAAACCGCCCAGCACAGGAAGCGCAGCGACGGTCAGCATTGCCAGAAACCAGACGGCGAATCGGGTTCCCGAATTTTGCCTGCGCAAAACGCGCAGCAACGCCCAGGCAAAGAGTGCGATCAGGAATCCTTCGGGAAGCGCGTTGAGAATGCGCTCGATCGAGACCTGCGCCAGTATCTGCACCGGAAGCCAGCTCATTTCGCGTCGCTCCGAATCGTGTCCTTCTGGTCCAGCATCTCCCGCAGGCGACCGATTTCCTCCGGCCCGATGCCCTGGTCCTCGAGGAGGTTCAAGACGAGTTGCTCGTGAGAGTTCTTGAAAAAGCGACTCACGAGATGCCGGATTTCCGAGCGCGTTGCCTCTTTCTGCCCGACCAGCGGCGTATACACGTACGCCCGTCCATCCTTTAGGTGTTTCAAATAGCCTTTTCTTTCCAGGACGCGGATGGTGGTCAAAACAGAGTTATAGGCTAGGGCAGGTTTTTGAGTAATAGAATCAAGGACTTGCTGGACCGTGCCCGATCCCTTCCCCCAGAGCACGTTCATGATCCGCAGTTCGGCTTCGGTCAAAGTTCCCGATTGTCTCGGCGGCACGGATCCCCCTCCTCCGACCTTTAGACGCTTCACGCAGCGAAAGGTAACTAATTCTTTAGTTGCAAGGAGAAGGAGGAGGGTTGCTTCGAGGAAGGGTTGCTTCCTGAGTGAGTTGGCCAAGGTTGCGGTCGTAGAGCTGCGCTCCGACCCGGAGCTTATCGGTGACGCTGGTGGACAAGTTGAACCCGAAGTCCGTAAAGGCGGCGCTGCCTTGAACGGTGTTCATGGTCAGCCAATTATTGGTGTTCGTGTAGACAAATCCCTGCGATGCGAACCCGTGTACTTCCACGTCGCGGTCAAAGAGTACTACGGTAACAAGCAGGCTGCCCGTTTTGGGCGAAGGGATGTAGGCGCTGCGAGGTTACTAGGCGATGATGAGCTGGAAATTGTGGTGGGAGCTTGAGGCCGAGCGGGAAACTGGGCGGATAGCTACGCCTTCGCTCGCTTTCAGGCCAACCTCTGAGGAAGCCGCCGCGAATAGAACACTGCAGTGGGATGCCCGACCCCACGTCAGGCCTTGAAGAACTCAATCACCGGACCTTGGGGCGCTTGGGCGCTCGTGGTTGAGAACGCCCTCACACCCCCTTCAAGTCTCCTATGATGGAACATCCTGTGCCGGACTGCAATGCCTTCTGGAAACTAGGCTGCCGTCGGCACCTTCTTTCCTGCTAGCCCGCCTTCCGGCACGGCCGGGCGTTTGGCTGCCAGTTCGCAGAGCAGGGCAACTAACGCCAGGCCCCCCGCCGTATAGAACGCCATCTGGTAGTTCTTATACTTGTCGAACAGCACACCGGCGATCCGCGGACCAATAATGCCGGCTATGCCCCATGCGGTGAATAGCATTCCGTAGTTGATGCCGGCGTTCTTGGTACCCCAGAAATCCGCCGCGGTCGAGCCATTCACCGAAAGCTGCGTTCCGTAGCACCAGTACACGACGAACACCGTTATGTACAGCAACACCACATTGCCGCCGACCTGATAGAGAATGGGCATGGCAATCATCGAGATGGCGATCATAAGCCGCAGCACGTTTAGCCGCCCGATTGCATCCGACATCCAACCGGACAGGATGCGACCGGAAGCGTTGCCAATTGCGGCCACGACCAAGCTCATCGTGATCAGCGACGCGCTCGGAATGCCCACGCTCTTGCCAAATGGAACCAGTTGGCTGATCACCATCAGTCCAGCCGAGGTACCCAGCGCATAGGCAACCCACATGAAGTAGAACGCGGGCGTGTGCAGCACTTCGCCCGGGCTGAACTCATAGGTGGTCCCGGCAGCCTTGGCGGCTGGCGCGGGTACCCAGCCGGCGGGTTTGTATCCGACCGGCGGATTCTGCAGCAGGAAGGCGCCGAAAACCGTCATGACCAGGAAAATCGCCCCCAGGATCATGAACGTGGTGTGCACCCCATAGGCGGGAATCAGCTTCAGGTTGGCCAACGGCCCAAAGATTGCCGACCCTCCGCCGTATCCGCCCACCGCCAGTCCTACGGCGAGGCCGCGCTTGTCGGGAAACCATTTGGCCATCACCGGTATGGGCGTAGCGTAGCCAAATCCGTTGCCAATCCCGCCAATCACCCCGAAGCACACATACAGGTAGTTCAAGCTGTGCGTGTAGGCGCACAGGAAGAAGCCCAGGCTGACCAGAATGCCACCAGTCAGGGAAATCCAGAAGGGGCCGAACTTGTCCTGCAGCCGTCCCGCCACGATAAACGTTAGTGCAAACACGACCACCGCATAGGTGAACACATTGGAAGTTTGCGCCCGCTTCCAGCCAAATTCCTTCTCCAGCGGGGCCACAAACACACTCCAGGCATACAGCGAGCCCAGCGCCAAGTTCATGGACATACAACCGACCACGCGCCACCAACGATTTATGTGAGAGGCGCCGGGGTTGGATGCAACATTTGCGTTAGCCACAGTTTTTCTCCTTTACAGATGTGAAATGAGAACCGGGAGCGCGGTCTTTCTCCATAACCACCGCAGCACCCTTACGGCACGTGCGTGCTGACTTACCAAACGGACCACAACTTCCGCGCGACATCATACAGCGGTCCAACTTCAGGCGAAAGCCCAAATTTGTCCTACCATAGCAATCCGGCTCACGGCTGCGCCTTTTGCAAGCTAGCCGTCACATTCACCAGTGAATCCGCCGCTACTGTAAGTTCCCGCTTCCACTCGGCAAACCCTGGCATGGAGATGACGACGACGTGCGTCCCGGTCCTAACGCCGATTTCGGATGGTGTATTGCCCACATATTTGCCATCAATGATGATGTCCGCACCGGAGGGTGTCGAACTGAAATTGCACTTTACTTTCTCCGCAACGATCTCCTGCACGGATTCAGCGGACGAGCGTGACTCGGGGGGCGGTGGCAGCGCTGCCGCAGCGGACGGCTCGAGGTTTGCGTCAGCGCCAGACTGGGGCGCTGGAACAGACGCCACCATCTGATAGAACTGCTTCCTTTCCTTGCCCTTTGAATCGGGGTACAAAACCACGATCCCCGCTTTTTCCTTGCGTGCCTCAAACTTCTCCCCCACAGTTAACAGGGCGCACTTAGACCATCGCAATTCGACCGCGCAGGCGATGGTGAAGGACTTTCCGTTGCTGTCCTGCACCAACATCGTATTGCGCACTAGGGCAATTCGGGTGTAGTGGCAATAGGCGGAATAGTCCGGGATACTGCAATCTTTGGGAGCGCCGTTGTTGTCATTGTCGATTGGGACGGATTCCATGTGCGCGCTCAGCACCTCAATTATTAGCGGGTGGCTCTTCGAGGCAGCGACGACCCAGACCGTGTTGATCAGGAAAAACGCCAAGAAAACAGTCTCGTATCGGGACATTCTCAACGTTACCTCCTGTCTTTCGCGCTTTTCTTGCGCGCTTTCCGGTGTGGAAGTCGGCGCGCTTACGGCTGATCCTGTTCGCTGCCGATCAGCGCCGGGCGATCGGGCAAAGAGGGCACCGGCGCAGTGCCGCATTCTTCCTCGTTCGACGGTCCTCGTCCGACGATCCTCGTTCGACGGTGGCGCGTCGCTAATGGGTTGTTGGCCACGTTGGAGCAGAACCTGCCCCTCTGTGTAAAGCGGAATCTCTTGTTGACCGGATTTCACCGGGACGGAATCGCTCCCAGAATAATTTACGGGAGCGATTCCGTTTCCGGCATTTAGTAATCGCAGCTTCTCAGCGAGCCAAGTTTCTCTCGCTTAGAAGGTAAAGACCGGCCCGATCTCCTCGCGCAGATCTCTCCACGTCCGGCTCGGTACTCCTGCCACCGAGGTGTTTGACGTATAAACTCCCGAGGCATTCGGGAGTGCATAGCTGCTGTACAGCGACAGCTCGTAACCAAACGTGACCCAGTTGTTAATTTTCTGGAACAGTGAGACGGCATTGAACATACTCCGGTAAGGACCGCCTCCGTCCGCCCCGATGTCCTTGGCCCGATTGAAATCGGAATGATTTACGGCATCGATGCCCGAGTGCAGGTAGAGCGTCCAGCCGGCGTTGCGGCCCTTCGGATCGGCGTTGAACCAACGCGATAGCGGAAGGCCGAGATTGACGAATCCACCGTAGTCGCGCACCGAACGTTGCGGAGCCACTACTTCTTGACCAGCGGCATTGGTACCGAATACCACCGTCGAAGCGCGATCCACCGATGGCGCGGTCACGATGTTGCTCAGGCCGCCCTCATCGTTGAAGATGGAGAGCGTCTGGCCGGCAAACATGAATCTCATGTCTGCCCCCTTGTAGACACTAGCCACCAGAGTCGCCCAACGCGTGGGTAGCTGAATTGCTCCTTGCACCCCGTAGCCAGTACTTGAGACGCTGGCCCCGGTGGAAAAAGCATCCTGGTAAAGGAGATAATTGGCAATGGTGGTGGCGCTGCTGCCGGGCGGCGCCGCAATCGCCGACTTTAAAACGACGGCTGTCCGGCGAGCATCAAAAGCACTGAAGATGAGTTGCGCCGGAGCTACCGCAGGGGCTTTGTCGAGCTGCCATTGCAGAACGGCTCGTCCTTCAAGTTCGGGACGACCCGAATCCGCGCCCTGACGCTCGCCATATCCGAGCTGGTTGGCGAGGCCGTTAACAACGGTGCTGGTGCACCCTATGGTGGTCGCAGTCCCAGGGACGAAGGTTGCCGGTACCGTGCACGAACTTATGGTGGCGTCCGCCGGGAGGATGCCTTCGCTCGGCATCATGATCGCGAACTCAGGCGAAAACTTGAAATTACGCGAACCGGCGAACTTCTGTATGAGACCGAAGCGGAATTGCGGAGCACGCTCGTAGGTGTTACCCCAATAAGCGCCAAGAAATGTGGTCTCGAGCAGATTAGGAAGTGCGCTCGACCCAAAGATGGTCCAGTCCTGGCCGGCCTCGAAGAAGACGTCGGTCATGTCGCTGGCGGCGTAATCCAAGCGGGCGTAGGCCAGCCGCAGTGATGGCATATTGCTGCGGATGGCGGAGATGTTGCGGTTGTCCGCGCGGCTGAAGTTGCCTTCAAAATCAGCCTCGATTTTGCCAGTTAAGGTCAGCCTCTTTGACATATCCGGCCATTCAAAGTTCGCGCCGAAACGGGAGCTACGCGCCTTGAGGTGAAAAGATGGGTTGGGGTTTGGCCCGGTGTCGGCGTTCAGGAAGCCCGGGACGATGAAGTCATCGCCGCGGGGGTCGCTGGAATCATGTGCCTCCGTGGACTTGATGAATCCGTAGGGCGTCATCCTGACGGCTCCCAGCTTAAAGGCGGGGATCAGTCCGTCTTTCACGGGCGCGTCAAGCGGAAGCACTCGCACGGGGGGAACCGCGGGGATGACTGTGGGGCCGGCGGGCTTCTCGGGAGCTGCTGCCGCCGCCTGGTTTACAAGCGCCGTCTCCGGAACCGCGGTGGCCCCGGCAATCGCCGACAGATCCTGCGCGCTCACTAAGCCTTTTTGCGAGAGCGCTTCGACCAGGGCTTGAAATTGACCTGTGGGCGCGGCATTTCGAATGGCGTTCGCCTCTGTAGGCGCCAGAACACCCTTCATCACGAGCACACCGAGCAATGCCGTGACATTCGCACCGCCCGCGGTCGCGCCTAAGCCTAAGCCTACGCTTGGGCTCGGGCTTGGGTCCGGGCTTGCCGCAGCGGGGATAGCTTCCGCGCTGGTTGCGCTTGCTGCATTTTCATTTGCCGTTTTCGCGTCGTTGTTTCCCGCCATGACGGGAACAGCCGTGATGGCGACCACCAACAGGCTCAAAAACCAGCTTTTCAGCTTCAACATAGACAGTGTCCTCCTGGTTCCGGCTCGGCTCAGGCCTTGGCTCAGAACATGGGGCGCAACGCTATGTTGTTTTGGCAAACGATGCTGTAACGCTGGTCACGCATCAAAGTGACTTACGTCACTGATCGATGAGCTGCCGCTGCCCGTATCCAACAGGAAGTTGAGGTTCCCGATCATTGTCCTGACTGGCACTAGAACCGCACCGCCAGCGATCTCTGTCGGAATCGACTCCCGCGAAGGCTTCCGGGTCT
>Ga0187873_1002195_pt1 | contig 15160 bp, 14 predicted proteins | sample June2016WEW_16_1_2_FD_133012 | JGI IMG/M metagenome (GOLD analysis project Ga0187873, IMG submission 133012) | Peatland microbial communities from SPRUCE experiment site at the Marcell Experimental Forest, Minnesota, USA - June2016WEW_16_100 | ecosystem: Environmental > Terrestrial > Soil >... | reverse complement strand
TTTGGTTAATGAGGAACCACTTATGCCGGGGGTGGTACATGCATCAAAAATCGCCGGGCCGCCGACAAGCTGGCGGAAGATCGGAGGCGGGGCGGTACGCCGCCGTCAGAACGGCTATTGCGACTCAGTTGTCAAAGAACACTGCCGGGGACCTTTCGAATCCGGCTCAAACGGGACGGGGCAATGCCCGGTCTATCAACATTTTCCTCCTTTTCCCGCTCTCCTGTCAAAGTGACAACCAGGGGTTACTAGGAGGCATGACAACCAGCAGTGACAAAAAGCACCAGAGGCGATTTTTTGGAAAAGATGACTCCATCATGGCCCCAGAGGGCCGGTGGCCGGACCCGGAGCTGTTCCTACTTTCTTCCTAAAAGTGAGCGGCTGAATGTTTTTCTTGCAATACTGCCTTATCGATGGTAAGTCAATGAGGGGGTAGGGCTGTTAGAGGGGTGCCTTAAGTCAAGGATAAAGATTTGACCCCATGGGCACCGCTGACCGTTTCGGGCACGTAGCCTTCAAACCGGTCAGATTGAATGAGCTGGCGGCAATGATAAGGGGCCGGCTGTCTCCCTGGCCGGAGCATGCACGAGTCGAGAAGGATAAGGCCGCTATGATTGCTAAGGAGTTTTCCAATTCTCATCCGATTCGATAGAAAAAGTGGGTTTAGAAAGGAGGAAATTCTATGAAAGTGACAGATATTTGGAATTCCAGTCAAAGACCGACAGTTTCTTTCGAATTATTCCCTGCTCGGTCTCCAAAGGCTGCTGAGAATCTCGAAAAAACAATTGATGAATTGGTCGTCCTGAAACCAGATTTTGTTTCTGTTACTTTCGGGGCTGGGGGTTCCACTCGGGAAGGCTCGTATAAACTCGTCAAAAAACTCAAAAATGAAAAGGGCCTGGAAGTAATTGCCTATTTCGCTGGTTACGGATTGGGACCCGAGGACATTATGGCTGTTCTGGATGACTATCAGGGGTCAGGGATCAAGAGTGTTCTGGTCGTGCGTGGAGATCCGCCCCGCGAGGAAAAAGATTTTGAGCCCCACCCACAAAGCTTGCCACACGCTTCTGACCTTCTGTCATTTATCCGGCCACGTTACAGCTTTTGTCTTGGGGCAGCTGGTTACCCGGAGGGGCATATTGAATCCGAAAGCAAGGAGAAGGACATTGAGTGTCTTAAGCTTAAAGTGGATAATGGAGCCGAGTACATCATCAGCAACTACTGCTACGATAATCAATACTTTTTTGATTTTATTGAACGCTGTAAGGCTATTTGCATAGATGTCCCTATACTGCCAGGCGTGATGCCTATTTACAGCGTTAAGATGATGGAAACTTTAGCCAGCCTCTGCGGAGCCACCATTACTGATAAAGTGCGTCAAGGGATAGCCGCTTTACCCGAAGGAGACAAGGAAGCGATTGTGAATTTTGGGATTGAGTTTGCGGTGGACCAATGTAAGGAATTAGTGAAAGCAGGAGTGCCGGGATTACATTTTTACACCATGGATCGAAGTAGTTCTGCCGTGGGAATCGTCAATCGTCTGCGAAGCGATGGAATATTGTAAATCGACATAGCCTATTATGGTGCCGGACACAGTGTGTATGCGGCAGCATGAAGAAGTCATTCAACGAGGCGCTGCGCTACGCTCTATTGGTGACCCGGTGGCCTTTCGGGTTGTCGCGTACTTCCTGAAAGCGATAACCGTCGAGTTTCTCTTGCATTCTCCGCATACGAGTGGTAATTGATAGATGGTTAGACTGGGGGGTCAACAGCTCAGCAAGTGAAAGCGGTGAAGAACGTCCCTCTGGCCGCACGAACGCTGGACCCACATCGTAGAGCGACACCCAGAAATGGACGGTCAGAGGCAACGGGTTCTGGAGACAGTGTCCGACCCTGAAATGATTCAGCAGGGGGATTTTGAGGAATATCTGGCAATAAGATTCTACAATGAGACCCCTCTTACATCGAAGTTCTTGGTTGTTGTGTACAAGGAAATCGCAAGAACGGATGGATTCATTCTCACGGCATACTACTCAGGCAAACCTTCCGAGAGGAGACGAACATTATGGAAGCGATAAAAATCCTTGAAAAAAAAGAAAACCTCAACTGGGATTATGATGAAGAGGCTGATGTGCTGTACATTAGCATGGGCGAACCGCAGAAGGCTCTCGGCATCGATATTGGCGATGGGGCAATCGTCCGCTATGTTGAAGCAACGAATGAAGTAGTGGGCCTGACCCTTATCGGCATGAAAGAACGACTCCTGAACAGCCTGAAGAAAAACTGACGTCAGCAGAGAAAGCATAGGGATCAGTCCTTGAAAAAGGACAATCGCAAAGCGACGGCACACAACATAGCGAGATGATAGTTCTTTCTAAGGGTCCTGTCCTCGGTCAAGGGCTGACCCCACGACTGCATGAGAGGTCTTTTTTGAGCAAGGAGGGGTATGTCCCATGTCAATGGCAGACCCCTTTATTCTCTCCAGGATAGGATACGCGGCCGAGAGGTGAGAGAAGATTGTCTGCGATAAGGGCCACTAGCTATGACTTATTTACTTGTTTACTGTCGTCCCTCAAGCCCCCCTCCCCGCCCGATGTCACCCGGTACGAGAAGAGAAACAAACGATAGAGTGCGTACCGGACATTTCTACTTTGCTAAGAATAGGACATTTCTACTTCGCGTTGACAATTTTTGTTTTTCTTGTTGCACAATTCGCTTCCACATGGTAATAGTGGAAGAGACGCAGGAGGGGCGCGAGGGTGCGTTAAGTCAAGGATAAAGATTTGACACCATGGCGCCCCTTATTCTCGGATACCTGGCTGCCGGCAAGTCAGTAGAGGAGATTATCGGGGAATTCCCGGAGCTTGAGAAACAGCATATCATCGCGTGCCTCGACTACGCCCGTGATCTCACTGAATACGAGGTCGCTGTCTGATGGGGCTGAAGTTTCTGGCCGACCACTGCGTGGCCGGACCCAGAGCTGTTCCTACCTTCTTCCTGTCATCCACATTTTGTTTTTCTTCTTGCACAATTCGCTTCCACATGGTAATAGTGGAGGAGACGCAGATGCAGATGGGGCGCGAGGGTGCGTTAAGTCAAGGATAAAGATTTGACCCCATGTCCGCTCCTCTATTTGAGGACACCATGATAAGGCTCCTCAATTCTCCGAAGATGGAGTTTAGGGAATTGATAGACAAAGAAGCGTGATCGTTCTACAATCTACAAATATATGCTACCTAAACTCGCAGAATTGTGGATAAAAAACAAAGTCCAGCTGTCCATAGTGCTCCTAACGTTATTCCTATTAGCATGTACTTGGGTTCTTTTCCCTCTAATTTTTGGCGTGTTGCCACCCATGCCACAAATAACATCGAACGAAAGAATATGGTAATAGAACATCCGGGACACCCGCTGGATGCGCCACTTTTGGTGTGGTCTTTATGCCAAGAGGGCAGACGGTATTTAATTGAAAGACAGCTAGAAAAATGAATCATAACCCCCTCTTCATCTTTTCCTTTTTATGGCCCCTCTTTTCTTATCAGCGGTCACGATCTATGCTCAATCACAAGGGCCAACTCCAAGACCATTGAAAGCCTGTGATAAACCACAGAAGCATGCCACTGCAAGCCATAACATATCCGGCCCAACTCAAATAACTATTCTCGGTGAAACAAAGATAACTCCCGGCACAAACCAACAGAATAGCGACGGCAAAACGTCTTCCGATTGGCGGATAGTCTTTTTCACGGGTTGTCTTGTTCTTATCGGTGCTTTCCAATTGTTCATGTTCCGCAAGCAATTGAAAATGATGAGACAAGGTGTTATCGATGCTTCCATTGCTGCTAATGCCGCCAAAGAGGCGGCCGACGCTGCCCGCAAGAGTGCGGAAGTTTTGCCTAAGATTGAGAGGGCTTACCTCTTCGTAGAGCTTGAATATTGATCTCGTGAAACCCAACCACAGAATAACCCTTATAGTGAGAAATGAGGGGGAAACCCCGGAAATTATAAAACGAATCCGTACTGGTTTGGTTGAAGGCACTGACTGTTTTTCTAGCTTCGAGAAAGTGCCGGACTTTCCCATTACGCAATGTAGCATTGTGGGTGGAAATGAGAGAAACAATAACATAGTGGATTGGTTTGAAGTGTCGGAATGGAAGCATATCCCTGAATGGGTTTATTGCGGTTGTATCGATTATGAAGATATCTTTGAAGAAAGCCACGCCACGAGATTCTGTTGGCATCGTGATTCTCAAGCGAGCAAAGAGGGATTCAGATTCCGCAAATGCGACAATAGGGAAGCTAATCGCCGTACATAACAGAAGGATTATGCTTCCGAGGATTATGTTTCGGAGTTTTTGAGAACTACTTGATTTTGAATAATCCTATATGATAGACTCTCTTTACGAGTCCACCCCGGACTATTCAATTTTTCCTGAACAACCCTGATGGCAGTCAGAGTTGTTCAGGAAACTACCCTTCCAGGATAGCTAAAAAATACTATCCTTCTGGAGGGGGAATGTCAATAGAGCGTCCACAAAACATTAAGCTGTCTTTGCTACCACGTGCCACTTTGCATCTTCAGGGGAAATTGTATAAGTATACGGCAGGGACCCTATGGCAGCGATCACATCACACAAGCCCTTTAGTGTGCCACCTAGCCGAACCTGGACTACACCTTGCCCAAGCGATTGAACACCTACACCTTGCGTGGCTATCCTTCCTATCATCGTCAAGACTCGGCTGTATTCTTCTTCGATTTGCTGATTATCGTAGACGTTGTTGGTTAACTCTGGTTTCTTTACGACTAAAAGGATTGAATAAGGCATAACAGACCTCCCCTTCTTAGTTTTCCATAGTCTACCACACCCCTCTACCCCTCATCAAAGTAATAATCACCCATAATTCCGAAGAAAAATCTTGACATTTCTCAAGGGAGTGTTATAATAGCTTGAGAGTACTCAGTTCTATTTTGTGCCATTGCCCTCAGGTGAAGGCTGCAGCATGAACCCGGGTGGCCCATCCCTTAAGACCTGCTCTATACTCTATAGAGAACCTAGACCACCTCTCTATGAGCATGAGCGAGCGCCTCCTTGCTTTTAGGCTTTCCACACCCAAAAGGAATTACAGGATTTGGTTCATGCTCTCAACCTATATCGGCATATTTGTATCCACAGATTCTTGTGAGGAACCTTTGAAATAAACTACCATTCAGAACAAGAGGAGGGGTAGTCATGCGTGGGATTCTCGTCTGTTCTTTATTTGTTATAACCATGTCATTCTTTGGCCTATCTGAAGCCTCTGAAATGACTCAGTTTAAGGTCGCAATGGTGCAAATGAACCCTGTTCACCTTGATAAAATGGCCAATGTCCACAAAATGATGACATTTGTCGAAGAAGCAGCGAATCAAGGTGCCAAGTTAATTGTATTCCCCGAGCTAATAACCACAGGGTATGTGGGGGAAATGTCTCCACCAGAGTACAATGGTTTTTACGAAGCTTCAGAGCCCATTCCAGGACCGACGACCGACAGCTTTCAGAAAATAGCCGAAAAAAGGGGTGTATATATTGTCTTTGGCATGCCTGAGAGGGGGAAAAGTCAGCTCGGACTTGTGATGTACAATACAGTAGCCATCGTCGGCCCCAAAGGGCTAATCGATCGTCATCGCAAAATCCACCTCCCACTTGGTGAGAAAAGCTTCTTTCACCCCGGTGATGAGATTAAGGTATTTCATACGGAGCTCGGACGAATCTCCTTACTGGTTTGTTACGACAACTGGTTCCCTGAGATCCATAGGATCGCCGGATTAAAGGGCGCTAACATCATGATTGACGTGACCAACTGGCCCGAATTCGATATGGACGCCTGGTTTGCCCTGGGATCTGGCCTGGCGGCAGCCCGGCAGCTGTGGTTCGTAGGCGTCAATAGAGTAGGCGGAGAAAATTACTGGCCTGGAGTGGGTGGAAGCATCATTGTCAATCCATCCGGAAAGATCCTCACTAAAGGGGGAAACAAGGAAGGGATCGTTTACGGCGATATCGATATAACCGAAGTAATGAAGAGGAGAACATTCCCTCCAGTCTGGTTTGATCAAAGGCCTGATTTGTACGAATCACTCCTGAAGGGGGTTGAAAGCAAGTAGCTCCTCGTCGGCAGGTCAATTCAAACAATTTGATGGCGAATTTAGGGCGGGCCTTCTTTTCCCGCCCTTTTTTAATTCCTTCTCTTCCGTCGTTAATTATATACGTTTCTGCCACCATGATAAACGAAGCAGGTTTTTCTCAAGTTTTCAACCCAAATTCATTTGACCATCTCCTGGCCTCAAAAGGTGTGGGATGAAAGACTGCCTCGTCTTTGTGGCGACAAGAGAGTGTGCAACATCCTTGGTTCCTGCTCAGAAAATCAACATTTCTTCCCGTAATTCGCGATCAAAGTCAAAAGGCCATATACTCGATAAGTAGGTGAAGCGAGTAAGCAAGGATCCTTTTCCGGCCGGAGGAAATTTTGATGGATTTCGCCGTGATCGAGGGGTCGCGAGCCGGAGCATACTACTTTTGTATGTGAGGACCCGGACACGCCCCGGCGACCGCGCCAGGCGCAAAAAGCGCCCGGCCCCATAAAAATAAGTTGCAATGCGTCGGCTAAAGATGGCAGAATACACCTATGCAAAAAGAAGTGCTGGCACTCGTGGTAGGTGGGGGCCCCGCGCCGGGCATCAACGGCGTGATCAGCTCGGCCACGATCGAGGCGATCAACCAGGGCGTCGATGTCGTTGGTATCGTGGGCGGATTCAAGACCCTCTTCGAAGGCAGGGAAGGTGATATCAGACGCCTCACCATCGACGATGTCTCCAGGCTCCACACGCAAGGAGGGTCGATCCTGAAGACGTCGCGCGATTTTCCCGATAACGCGCAGGAGAAGCTCCGCGTGATGATGTCGACCATCAGGCGGCTCGGGATCGACTACCTCATCACCATAGGGGGCGAGGGCACACTCTTTATGGCGAACTGGATTTACCAGGAGGCAAAGGGTTCCGTCAAGGTGGTCCATGTACCGAAGACGATAGACAACGACATCCCCCTGCCCGGCGGGCTCGCGACGTTCGGCTACGAGACGGCCCGTCATCTGGGCGTGCACATTGTGACGAATCTCATGGAAGACGCGCGGACAACGGGCAGGTGGTACCTTGTCACCACCATGGGCAGGCACGCGGGCCATCTCGCGCTGGGAATAGGGAAGGCGGCGGGGGCTACCATTACCTTAATCCCCGAAGAATTCGGAGAAGGGGTCTGCGCGGACCAGATCGCCGACGTGCTCACAGGCTCCATCATAAAAAGGCTTTGCATGGGGAAAGACCACGGCGTTGCCGTTCTTGCCGAAGGCATATCGGAAAAGGTAATCCTTGATGGGACCAATGCGGGCGAGGCAATGGAAAAGGACGATATGGGCCGTGTGCGCCTCTCTGAACTCCCCCTGGGGGAGGTACTGAAGAGGATTTGCAGGAAGACCCTGGAATCATTGGGTCTGAAGGTAACGATTGTCGACAAGAATATCGGCTACGAATTGAGGGCCGCCGCCCCTATCCCTTTCGATGTGGAGTACACGAGAAACCTCGGGTACGGCGCTGTCCGTTTTCTTCTGGACGGTGGAACAGGCTCAACCATAATCTCCAACGAGCACTCTATTCAAGCCATACCCTTCTCGGAGTTTATCGACGAATCAGGCAGGAGCAGGATACGGAGAGTTGACACCCGGTCGCAGATATACCAGGTAGCCAGGAAGTACATGATCAGGCTGGAGCCGGAAGACTTCCAGGGGAAGCAGCTCCGGCAGCTCGCTGAGACGGCCCATGTCGACCCGGGGCAGTTTCAGGCCAGGTTCGCCGGCGCCACCGGTTGCGATCCCCTGGTTCCGCCGATGAAGAATGACGGACCGACTATTCCGATCCCGGGATAGGCATTTTCTCCGTATAAGAAATGCACCGCGTCCAGATCTATGAAATCGAAGGCGCCGGCGCCCGCAGCAAAAAAGACAGCCGCCGAAAGCCCGACCATAGTTTCGATCATGCACCCTGCCATCAGCTTCATCCGGTGGCGGCGGGCCAGTTCCAGGAGCTTCATCGATTCGCCTATACCGCTTTTCGCGATCTTGATGTTGATGCCGTGGCAGAGATTATGATCGACGGCCCTCTGGGCGTCTTCGACGGTGAGTATCGTTTCGTCCAGGATGAGGGGTATCGGGCAGCGCTCTTTTATGTACGCAAGGCCCTCGAACGCGTTCCTGGGGAGGGGCTGCTCGAAGAGCTCGATCTCGAAGCGCATCTCCTGCAAGAAGTCGACAAAGGCGAGAAAGGTCTCTGCCGTATAGCCCTGATTGCCGTCGAGGCGCAGGCGGAAGCGGGCGATTTTTTCACCGAGGAGCCGGTAGATGAACGCGACTATCTCCCGGTCCTGCGCGAGATTGCCGCTCACCTTCACCTTATAGGCGGTGAAGCCTTTCCTCGCCGCGCGCTCTATCCATGGCACGAGCATCCGTTTGTCGGTCAGGATCGGAACGGTAATGTCCGTCTCGATCCGGCCGGAGCGGCCGCCCCAGTAAAGGTGCTCAGGGACCTCGCGGCTTGCGAGACAGGCCCGAAACAGCGCGACCTCCAGGCCCGATGTCGTCATCGCTGCGGCTGGAAACGTGCCTCTCAGACTATCCAGACGCTCCGCGTAGTCACCTATTTCCACCCCTTTCAATCTGCGGCGCCCTTCATGGAGCACCCGGCCGATGACCGCGATGGTTTCATCGTTGAAGGCAGCGCTGGTCGGTACCTCGCCCACCCCTTCGCCCCCGTTGTCGAGGGTCACCTTTACGATGACGCTATGGAGATGCCGCTTCCGGCCGAGGGAGGTCGCAAATGTCGTCCTGAGGGCCTTCCGCACCTCCCTGAACCGGACCTCTTTTATCCTGGCTGTTTCTGTCATCTGCCGCCTGTTGTGAGCCCGCCGGCGCCGATTGCCCCCTCCATGCGGTCATCTACCGAGGCAGCGGCCCCGGCTTTATCGCGACTTATGGGTATATAAAAGATTTTCACCCTGCCGCTTTCGAGGCCGAAGAGCCCGGAAAGGACCTGGAAACCGATGCCTCCGGGCGCCCTCTCGACCTCTAAAAGGAAGGCCAGCCTTCTCTTCCAGAGCTCCCCTTCCTGTTCCTTCGTATAAAAGCCGTAGAGGAGGTTCATCGTTGTTTTGTCGCCCTTCTTCCGGTATGCGTAGAGGGTCATGAGGGGCCTTATAATCCTGTCGAACCCCGCGTTCCTCCACGGGATGATCGAGGGGAAAAAGAAAACCGTCTCCGCGCTGCCCCGGCGATACTCAAAAAACGGACAGATGTTGAAGAACGTGCCCCGGTCATCCGTCTCGTACTTGTCTATGATGAGTATCCTTTTCTGGGTCCACTTCCTCTCCCCCGGATATCGCTCGGTCTCTTTGTAAATAGGCCAGAGCACGTACGTCACCTCGTCCTTTCCCGCCTTGGAGTGTGAATAGATCGGCCATAAGCTGAACCCGCTTTCCTCTTTGCCCTTAGCAGAGGAGAAAAAGGGCCAGGGGGCCTTTATTTCCGTCCTGTCCTGCACCCTCATGTAGGTGAAAAAGGGCCACATCACCGCATAGAACGATGAGTGGGGGGACGTGGTCCGCATGTAGAACGGAAATGCCCAGAGGCTCTTTTGGGGGTTATCTCCATTGAGATCCTTTTCATCTTTTATAAAGAAAGGCCAGAGCACGAATGACGACCGCCTCTCGTCGCCCACTCGCCGCCGGCCGTACAGCGGACCCAGCTTGAAGCCTTCCTGGCGCCCGCGGTAAAAGGAGAAGAACGGCCACAGGATGTTTGTCCTGGTAGTCCCCTCCCAGATGCTGTAGCTATAGAGGGGCCAGAGGGCAAAACCGATCTCGTCTCGTCTGAACCTATGGTAGAGCCTGCCGTAAAAGGGGAAAACACCTCCGTACGACCTTTCAGCGGTCTTTCCATAAAAAAAGGGGAAGAGGGTCACATCGTACGCGTGCTCCGAGCTGTGTCTCATATAGATAGGTACAAAATAAGCCTTCTCCCCGGTGCTCTTGCCCAGGGGAAACAGGATCGAGTAGGCGCCGGGAGAATCATAGGAGGAAAGGAGCGGCTGGAACGTCACATGGGTCTCGTTATCCTTCGTCTCGTAAGAGATGAGGGGACCGAGCAGGTTCTTCTCATTGCCCAGCTCCCAGTAGACCGGCCAGAAGGCTGCAAGGCTGCAAGGGCTAAGAAGGATGAGAAGAAAGAGGATGCATGCGCGCATCAGAAAAAGAGGCCGAAAATGGTCCCGAGAATGCTGATCGGCGTCATCTCCTGTACCCCTTCGGCCGCCTGCTGTATCTTCTTCATGGTGACCTGCGCCTCGCCAACGAGATTCCCATCCTTGAGACCCGACGTGAACTGATTGACGTTCTTCATCGTATCCGTCGTTTGTACGTACAGAGTGTCGTCCTTCACGAGTTTGCCGAGAGTCCCTTTGCCCTGCTCGATGTCCGAGGAAACGCTCTTCAGGTTGGCAACCATCTCCTTCGCGTCGTCATAGAGCTTCTCGTCCTTCACCAGTTTGCCCAGCGTGCCCTTCCCTTCACCCACACCCTGCACGATGGTGTTCATCTGCGCCACCATCGAATCGGCCTTATCCGCGATGGGCCCGAGCTTGACGCTCGCCTCCGCGACATTCGCGACAATACGGTTCACATTCGTCTTGTTCTCCGCCACCATCTCTTTGAATCCGCCGCTCGCCTCTCTTATGTTGGCGAGGCCCTGTTTGAAGTTCTCCTTGTCCTTTTCGTCGATGACGCCTTTGAACTGCACCAGGGTCTCGCCCATATTCTTCGCCGCCACGCTCACGTTCTGAAAAATCTCATCATAATCGGCGTAGGAAACGATGTTTTTCAGCTCCTCGCCGCTTTTGACATACTCCGTCGACCGGCCGGGGGTGATCTCTATATACTTGTCGCCGAGGATGCCGAAAGATTTTATGGCGACTTTGCTATCCACGGGGATTTTCACGTCCTCCTTCATGAGCAGCCATGTCTTCGCCACGCTTCCGTCAAGGGCGATCTTGTTGATCCTCCCGACCTCCACGCCGGCCACCTCGACCGGCGACTTCGTGTCGAGGCCCGCGATATTCCCGAAGTGGGCAGTGACGAGATACCCGTGACCTTCGGTGAGTGCGCCGAATTTGCCCACCCTGAAAGACATGTAGAAAAGGATAACGATACCCAAAAGGACGACGATACCGACCTTAAATTCCGTTGTCATGGTGTCCCTCCTCCTGCAAACAATTATTGGGGCTCAGCGCCCCCTCCACCGGCAAAGCCGGCGGAGCCTCCCTGCTCGACTCGCTGCGCTCGGTCACTGGGGCTCAGCGCCCCCTCCAGCGGCAGAGCCGCGTCGGGGTACCCGCTTGCGGGTCGTCCCCGCTCACAAAGGCATTTATCCCGCCAGCTCGGCGCCCCCTCCTGCAAAACCCGGTATTCTGGTTGCTTCCAAAAACTCCTTCACGGCGGGAAGATCGCTCCTTCTCACCTCGTCAGGGGGGCCGAAAGCGACGATCTCGCCGTCATACAGCATGGCTATCTTGTCCGCGATCCTGAACATGCCCAGTATGTCGTGGCTTATCACCACGTAGGTCTTTTTCAGCCTCGTCTGGGTCTTCTTGATGAGGTCTTCTATGGTCAGCGAGATTACGGGATCAAGGGCGCTCGTGGGCTCATCGAATAAGACGATTTCCGGATCGAGTGCGAGGGCCCGCGCAAGACCCACCCTCTTTTTCATGCCTCCGGACAACTCGGACGGCATCTTCTCGTTAACGCCGGAGAGGCCCACCTGCCGCAGCTTTTCGTCGACCAAGCGGCCGACCTCACCGTCAGAGAATCTCCTGTGCTCCCTGATGGGGAACGCCACGTTCTCCTCCACGGTCATGGAATCGAAGAGGGCCGCCTCCTGAAAAAGCATGCCGAACCTTTTCCTCACTTCATTCAGTTGAGACTCGCCAAGGCGAGTGATGTCCACCCCGTCGACCAGTATTTCTCCTCTGTCGGGTTTTATCAGGCCTATCAGGTGCTTCATGAGCACGCTCTTCCCGCTGCCGCTCTTGCCGATGATCACGGTAATCTCTCCGCGCTCGACCGCGAGGTTGATGCCGTTCAGGACTTTCTGGCGCCCGAAGCTCTTATAGACGTCCTTCACCCTTATGACGATTTCTTCCATAGCCGTCAGAACATGAGAGAGGTGAGCACATAGTCGGCAACGAGGATGGTGATGCTCGACATCACGACAGCTTCCGTTGTCGCCCTTCCCACGCCCTCGGCGCCTCCTTTTGTGTTGAAGCCCTTGTAGCACGAGATGACCGCTAAAATAACCCCGAAACATGCCGCCTTCGCCAGACCGTTGTAAATGTCCTCAAGATCGACGTACTTTACCATCCTGCTGGTAAATATGCCCTCATTTATACCGAGGAGCTTGACGCCCACGAAGTATCCGCCCACAATCCCCATGAAATCGGAGATGACAGTCAATATGGGGAGCATCAGGAACGACGCGAGCACCCGGGGCACCACAAGATATTTCACCGGATTCAATGCCATGACCGTCAGCGCGTCAATCTGCTCCGTCACCCGCATGGTGCCCAGCTCGGCCGCAATGGCCGAGCCGGCCCTTCCAGTCACCATCAGCCCGGTCAGCACGGGACCCAGCTCCCTCGTCATGCTCAGGGCCACCGTCGTCCCCACAAGGCCCTCCGAGCTGAACCTCCTGAAACCGTAATAGGTCTGGAGGGCCAGGACCATCCCTGTAAAGCCGCCGGTCACGATGACGACCCACAAAGACTTGACGCCGATGAACTCCATCTGCTTGAAGATGGCGTCGATCCTCACGGGCCGTCTGAAAGTCAAGTACGCCGCCGTCGTAAACATGATCCATATGCCGCCAAACTCGGCCGCGAACGTTCCGACGGGTGTGAAGAGTTTTTTCGCGTGGTCTTTAAGAGACATAGCGCCTCGTGATACGCCTCGACACGTTGCAGAGGACCTCATAGGGGATCGTCCCGGCCTGCTCCGCTATCTCATCGGCGGTGATGGTCCCGCCTTTCTCGCTGCCCAGAACGATAACCTCTTCGCCGGGTCCCACTCCGGGAAGCCCCGTGACGTCGATTAAAACCCAGTCCATACAGACTGTCCCGGCAATCCTGCACCTCCTGCCCGCTACCAGCACGCATCCACGGTTCGACAGGGCCCTCGGGTACCCATCCGCATAACCGACAGGCACGTAAGCCACCCTCGTCTCCCTTTCGGTCACGTAAGTCCCTCCGTAGCTCAAGGCAGTGCCGGATGGGAAAGTCCTCACGAAGGAGACATACGAAGTCCACTTCATGACAGGCTTCAGGTCGAGCCTCTCTTGCAGGGCCTTGCCCGGGTAAGACCCATAGAGCATGATCCCCGGTCTCACCATAGTAAAATGGGCTTCCGGGTAGTTGCAGATGGCGGCGCTGTTTGCCATATGCACCAATTTGGGCTCTATCCCGTTTTCCTTGAGCAGCTCCAGGCTTTCAGTGAAACGGGCCACCTGCCGCAAGCCCCGGTCGTCTCGCCTCTCCGAGGCGGGGAAGTGGCTCATCACGCCTTCGATCTCGACCCCCCGCAATGCCTTAAGCCTGCGTGCCAGACCGTCCAGGTCGTCTGCCCCAAAACCGAGTCTGCCCATGCCCGTGTCGATCTTCACATGCACCTTCAGGGGCCTTCTCCCCCTGAACGCCGCGACTCTCTCCAGCATGTCAAACGTGCCGACAGCGGCCGTCAGGTCGTAATCGATAAGGGCCTCGAGCTGCTCCCACGGCATCACCCCGCTAAGGATGAGAATCGGCGCGCGAATCCCTTCTTTCCGAAGCTCCTTCCCCTCGCCCACGGTTGCGACCCCGAAATATGCCGCACCAAGGGACTCCAGCCGGCGTCCCACTTGTACGGCGCCGTGACCGTATGCATCTGCCTTTATGACGCACAAAAACGTCACCCTCGCCTGGACAAGGCCAACGAGGGCCCGGTAATTCTCTTCCAGAGCACCGAGGTCGATGGATACCGAAGTCCTCAGCCTCCCTGCGTCATTTGAGTCGTCTTCGCCATACATCCCTTTCTCTCCCACACTCACCCCGGAACATACCATGTTGACGCGCAGACACTCAAGAGAGATGCTTGATCCGCCCGAATACCCGCCGGCAGGTCTCAACAGTCTTCTCGACCACCCCGTCATCGTGGGCCAGTGTCAGGAACGCCGCCTCGTACTGGCTCGGGGCGAAGAAGATACCTTCGTCCAGCATCGCCTTGAAGAACACCGCATAAAGACGGCGGTCAGAGGAGACCGCGGTCGCGTAATCGACGACGTCGCGGTCGTTGAAAAAACCGGTGAACATGGAGGTTACGCTGTTTACGGTGTAGGCCACCCCTTCGTCGCGGGCGACCTGTGAGAGCGCTGTTCCAAGTCTTTCCAGTCTCGCCCGGAGCCGGTCGTAGGGCATCTCTTCTTTGAGACGGGTCAGCGTGTAAATGCCCGCCCTCACCGCGACGGGGTTGCCGGCAAGGGTACCGGCCTGATACACGCCGCCGAGGGGGGCAACCTTCTCCATCAATTCACGCCTTCCCCCAAAGGCGCCGATAGGGAACCCGCCTCCTATGATCTTTCCGAGACAGGTCAGATCGGGTCGCACACCGTACATTTCCTGTGCACCCCCATAGGCAATCCGGAAGCCGGTGATCACTTCATCAAACACCAGGAGGATACCGTGCCGGTCGCAGAGGTCTCGCACATCGTGAAGAAACGTCTCCCCGGGAAGGATCACTCCCATGTTACCCATGACCGGTTCCATGATCAGGCACGCAATATCCTTCTGTTCCTTCACGATCCGCCACACCGTATCGATGTGGTTGAAGTCGGCCACCAGCGTGTGCTTCGCCAGGTCATCGGGTATCCCCTCGCTGTCCGGCACTCCATAGGTGGCCAGACCTGACCCGGCCTTGACAAGCAGGCTGTCCACGTGGCCATGATAGCAGCCCCTGAATTTGATAATCCCCGCCTTCCCCGTCGCGCCGCGCGCAAGCCTGACGG
>Ga0187873_1002194_pt1 | contig 15164 bp, 10 predicted proteins | sample June2016WEW_16_1_2_FD_133012 | JGI IMG/M metagenome (GOLD analysis project Ga0187873, IMG submission 133012) | Peatland microbial communities from SPRUCE experiment site at the Marcell Experimental Forest, Minnesota, USA - June2016WEW_16_100 | ecosystem: Environmental > Terrestrial > Soil >... | reverse complement strand
GCAACTCGAGGCTGGGCCATCACGAACATGTCGTTAACAGCCAACATTGCTTGGACCAATGAATGCAGCCGCTGCCCAAGGTTTTTCGTGGAGGCCTCGACGATCAACTGATTGTTTTCGACCCGCACGCCAAGACCGTTGAGTACGCCATCCAGAACCATCTTTCGCTTAGGGGTGTCTACTTCCAGCCCGCTCGTTCTGAGGTCAGAGAGGATGTATCCATCGTCGGAAAGGACGATATTCCCATTGTGCCGAATCGCGTACACCTGGAGATGATCGTTGTGGCGGTCGAGAAAGGGAGTGGTCAGCTCGCAGGCTTCCCCCACTTCTTCCACAGATAGGCCCTGGCGGAGCAAATCGACGTAAGAATCAATCAGCCTTTGGCACTCGTCCCGTTTCACGTTATTACCCCCTGAACAGAAGGAGGCGACTCAATCCTACAATAGGAGCAGAAATCGTGAAATGTCTTCCCTGGGTCACTCAGGAGGGTGAAGGTATTGGAATCCACCGGGTACGCCCACTTGTCATCATAACCCTCCTTGAACAAGTGAAGATGAGTACCTTTTAGCAGTGCGCCATCCGGATTCGTATGGGGCGCCCCATCGACATCAAGCCGGACCAGAACGATCGCGATTCTCACCCTGTTCTGGAACTTCAGCTTTGTGAGCCGAATCGTTCCTCGCCAAACGTCCAGCAAGAATCTCTCTCTATCGTTGGCATCGGCGAGCTCGTAAGTGTCATCCGCCCCGGGTGGGATCGTGATCGTCGCTGGAGGGTGAACGAAGTGCTTCGGCATTTGCATGAACTGGTCGGCTTCGGTCTGAGTCAGCATCGTTCCCCAGAGAATCCCTCGCAACTATTGAAAGCATAGCATCGGGTTGACCATCACGTCTGAACTTTTTGCTTCTCAACTCACGCGTTTTAGTGGTAGCCACACAATTCGCAATTGGAATTGACCGAGAGTTCGTAAACCGAGGGGGAAAAACCCACAGTCAGAAAAACGCTGACTGTGGCTACCCGCTCTATATCTGGTCCAGATACTCCGAGGGTACAAATAGTTTGATATCTAACTTCAGCTCGTCATTCACAAAGCGCCGGATGAAACTCATTGCCTTTTCTATGTGGAACGCTGCGTCTTCTGGACTTGGATTGGCGTATTTATGTTGAATATTATTGCGTTCTTCGTGGAGTAGTTCGAGGTCCGGCCTCTCGGGTATCGCAACGCGCAGGTCGTCAGCCAGGATGTCGTACGCACCCCATATTGTTATCGTCTCCTTGGGATTCTTGTATATCGACTTTCCGCCAGCACGGACGCGCTCTTTTAGCAGGAGTTCCACTGCTTGGTCTACGTGGAGAAGCGCAAACTTCATGTCTGCGGTCGTTGTGCTCCTGAAAAAGTGCCATAGACCGTGGTTCAGGACTTCGAACGCAGACCTCAAAAGGGGGGAAAGCTTAGGCGGTGCCAATGTCACGACCCTCGGCACTAGTGCGCGGTCCGTCTAGGAAGTCCGCGTTAACTTCGACTGAATATACGCTTCGCCCGACTGAGTTAAGGTGTACCGGTTGTTTCCCTTTTCACCTTTCTTCCTGGACGCCATCATTCGGCCAGTCTTAATGTTCTGGATAATCATCTGGCTGGTGTTTGAGGCCTCAAGCTTCGCTTCGTAATAACAGGTATTGATGTCTGCAGGCGTAAATTCAGAGACCCCAGAATACATCTCCAAGTAATAGCCAAAAGCTAAAGTGATATCTGTCTGCTTCTTTAGTGTTAGTTGTTGCACGAACTCACGAATAGACATGGGTTTGTCGCGTGACGTACGCAGGCCCCCTTTCCGACCCGAATCTTTACCGACATCGAGTTTCGCAGGGCGCGGCTCGTTAACCATAGACTGGCGCCCGAAGCGCTCAAGCATTTCTAATACGAAACTCTTATCCCCTTCAGCTTCGAATTCGCGGCCTTCAATGGTGATCTTCAGCCGATATGTTCTTGCGGCCATTACCGCCCCCTTTCACTCGGACTTCGTCCGCATTCCGCGGATGGTCCATCCCGAAGAGTCGCAACAGATGCACCCCGCATTCGGTATGTGTGCAGCACGGCCAGTCCTTGCAAAGCAGCAAATACGTAGTTTCCACGCCAGCGGTAGCTGCGACCTTTATAGACCCGATTGACTAACAAATCAAGGAACAGGAAACCAGTGACGAGTGGCGAGGGGCTGCGGGCTGGAATTGCGCGACCCCCCTCACCCGGCCCCGCCCTGCGGGTCCACCCTCTCCCTCAACGGGGCGAGGGCTGGAGCAGTAAGAGCGAGCCCGGGGTCTTAAGAGCAGGGACTAGAAGGTCGGGACTCGGGGTTCGGGGCTCGGGATTCGGGGTTCGGGACTCGGGACTCGGGGGAGGAAACTAAATCACTGAGTCACTGAATCAGTGAATCAGTGAATCATCTGATCCGGCGATCGGTTGATCGAACTTCAACCCATGAACCGACCTCCCGACCCGCCCATGACACACTTCCCCATATCGGTTATCGGCACTGTCAGGCGCGAAGATGAATCAATCTGCTGACTCCAAAAATCGCAAATCACAAATCGCTCAATCCCCCGATCATCCGATCACCCGATTGCCAGCCCCGCGCGTGACACACTACCCCATATCGGTTATCGGTGGGTTCGACGCGAAGGATGAGGAAAATTGAGCGACCCGTGACGAGCGCCACGCCCGTCAACTTTGGGGGGCGAGGCCCGCGCCGAAGCCTCCATCTACAACCACTGCCGACCCCGTCATGAAGGAAGCGTCGTCGCTGGCCAGGAAGACCGCCAGGCGGCCTACCTCCTCGGGTTTCCCGATCCTCCACAAGGCGTGGAGTTTTCCCGCTGCCACCCGCGCCGCCGCCGGGTCGGGCTGCGCCTCAAAGTAGCCCCACGCCAGGCCCGCGTCGATGTAACCCGGACAAATGCAATTAACGCGAATGCCTTCCTTGCCGTGGTCGATGGCGAGCGCTTTGGTCAGGGCAATGATGGCTCCCTTGGTGGCGCAATAGCCGGCGCACAGGGGTTCCACGAAGAAGCCATTCACGGAAGCCATGTTGATGATGCATCCCTTGGTGCGCCGCAAGTGAGGCAGGAAGAACTTGGCGCAGAGGAAGATGCCGCCCACGTTCACGGCCATTTCGCGATTCCACTCCTCGATCGTGGTATCTTCCACGGTCTTGTTCACCTGGATGGCCGCGTTACTAAAGACCACGTGCACTTGCGCGTATGCTTGGAGCGTCGCCTGCACCAGGTGCTCGACCGAGGCGGGGTCGGCAACGTCCGTTGTGACCGCAAATCCCTGGCCGCCCAGAGCGGCGATCTGCTTCGCCGTCTCCTCAGCGCCCGCGGTGTTGATATCGGCCACCACCACACGGGCGCCTTCGCGCGCGAACTCCAGCGCCGAGGCACGGCCAATACCCGAACCCGCCCCCGTGATGACGGCAACTCTATCCTTGAGCTTCATGGTTTCTCCTGAAGGATTTGACTTGGACAACGCGTGCTCCGTGGTTCCGCACCACCGGTGCGCCGTGTCGCATTGGCGCTTTATGGCATGAGTCTCCGCCACGCTCCCTGGCAGCCCTCGTCGCGCTGACTCACGATTCGCGGGTGGCGCACACATTGTCATTTATGTATGCGCCTAACGAACCCGCGCAACGTCTCTGTCACCGCGTTCTATCCATAGCCTGCCTGGCTGCTTAACGGCCGCCGACATAAAAGGCGATGCCAGCGCCACCCGCGGACTGTGTCGCGTTTGGGTTTCACCTCACGGATTCCCGCGACCCCTGCCGCCTCGACGCCGACTGGCAGGAACGCCGGGTAGTCCAGGACCCACGCGTTTTCGTCAGACCTGGAGATTGCGAAGGTAGGGAACGCTGGCCTTCATCAACTCCAGGTTCATCTCGACAAAGTAATTCTTGATGCCGCCCGTTTTCGCCGTGGTAAAGATTCTTTTCCAGTCGAGGGTGTCCTGACCCACGGCTGTCGTTTTCCTGGTTTTCGCTGACCAACCCTGCACGTGCATCGAAATGAAGCGACCCGGGTACTTGGTGAAGTAATCGGCTGCGTCGTAGCCTTGGCTGATCGTGGAGACCTGGAACTGGAACTTGACCAGCTTGGGATCGAGAAGTTTAAACAGTAAATCATAGGTGCGCTTGCCTTCGACCATGGTGAGCTCAAAGTCCTCATTGTGAAGGCCCTGCTGGATGCCGGCCTTGGCCGCCTCTTCGCCCATTTTGTTGTATTCGTCGGCCGCCCGCTTCACGTCATCCATCGTGGGTTTCTGCGGCCCGTCGAGGCTGGGCACGATCATTTGCGTCAGTCCGACGTCTTTGGCCCAGGCAATTCCGCCCGCCTGATTTTTCCTGAGCTCCTCGATGCCGAAGTGAGAGCTCACGCAGGTCACGCCCGCATCGCCCAGAATTTTCCGGAGCTCGGCCCCTGTATATTTGCCGAGGCCGGCGAACCCGGAGTCGGCGTAACCCACCGGCGAGCACAGTTCGATCGTTTGAAACCCGGCCTGGGCAAGCTGCTTGATCGTGCCGGGAAAGTCCTTGGCGATCATCGTCCTGACAGGCCACGTCTGACACCCAATGGGCATGCCCAGCGGGTTGGCACGAAGTACCCCTGCGCCTGCAGACAGGAACCCAGCCACTGCGGCATTCGTCGCCGCATTCTTGAAAAACTCTCTTCTCGAAATTGCGGACATTCACACCTCCCTACGCATTTGATCGGTCTGGAGCAATGTCCAGCCAGCGCACGCTATTGTCTCACGATTCGCGGGTGGCACACACACTGTCATTTATGTATGCGCCTCACGAACCCGCGGAATATCTCCGCCACCGCGGCCTATCCATAACCTGTCCTAGCTACTTAACGGCCGCCGACATAAAAGGCGATGTCGGCGCCACCCGCGGGTGGCGGCCAGCCCAAAGGTACGCGACCAGCCCCGCAGGCCCCGCAAAGGAGTTGACATTCTACAGCCATGGATGTAGATTACCTACACCATGAAACCAAAAAGGGAACGCTATCAGAATCGGATCGAGTTGCTGCAGGGCACGCTCGACATGCTCATTCTGCAAACGCTGCAGTGGGGGCCGCAGCACGGCTACGGGATCAGCCAGTCTATTGGGGGACGCTCGGGCGAAATCTTGCAGGTTGAGACCGGGTCGCTCTACCCAGCGCTCCATCGCCTCGAAAAGCAGGGGTGGGTAACGTCGCAATGGAAGCAGACGGAGAGCAATCAGCGCGCCAAGTACTATCGCCTCACCCCGGCGGGCAAGAAGCAACTGCTTTCCGAGCAGGCCCGCTGGGCGCAGATCGTCAACGCCATTGCGGGGATTATGAATCCTGCGCCCGAGGAGGGACAGCCATGAGTCTCTGGGACTGGCTGTTTCGCCGACGCCAGCGCGAAGAGGAACTGGACGAGGAGGTCCAGGCTCATCTGCGCATGGCCGCGCAGGAGCGCATGGAGCAAGGCGAAACCGCCGAGCAGGCTCGCACCTCCTCCCTCCGCGAGTTCGGCAACATCACCTTGGTCAAAGAAGTCACGCGCGAGATGTGGGGATGGGGCTTTTGGGAGACTCTTTTCCAGGACGTGCGCTACAGCCTGCGCCAGCTCAAGCGGAATCCCGGTTTCACCGCTGTGGTGGTCATAACCCTGGCCCTCGGCATCGGCGTCAACACCGCGATCTTCAGCCTCGTAGATCAACTCCTGCTCTGGTCCATCCCGGCGCGCGACCCCAGCCGTCTGGTTAAGCTGGAGGGCATGTATAGCGACGCATACCCTTTCTATTGCGAGTTCCGCGACCGCAACCAGATCTTTTCCAGCGTGTTCGCAAGCAGCCACAACCTCACTGTGGGTACCCGGCCTGAAGGTGCCCTCGCCGTAGAGGTCGGGCACGTCCAATACGTGAGCGGCAGCTATTTTCAGACCCTGGGCATCGGTTCAGCAGCCGGCCGGGTCATCGCGCCTTCCGACGACTTGGCTCCCGGCGGAGCGCCGGTTGCGCTTCTCTCGTATGGTTATTGGCGGCGGCGCTTCGCGGGCGACTTGAAGGTCATTGGCCGGAAGCTTGCCGTCAATGGTTATCCGCTTGAAATCGTGGGCATCGCGGAAAAAGGCTTTGGCGGTCTCTTTAACGGCGAGGAGGCTGACGCCTTCATCCCCCTAACCATGTACCCGGTAACCACGCCTTCGGTCGCGCGCGTCTGGAACACTTCCCACATGTACTGGCTTGTCACGATGGCTCGGTTGAAGCCTGGGATCTCGATCCAGCAGGCTCAGGCGGGCATGCAGGTGCTGTGGGCGCAGGTCGTGGAGGCGGTCAACGACGCAGCCGTCAAGGCCGGCGGCAAGCCCCGGAAATACCAGGAGGATAAAATCCGGCTGGTACCCGGCGCTCGTGCCACCTCCTTCAGGCGAGAGGAAATGGTCGATCCGCTTGCAGCTTTGGCGCTGGGGACCGGCTTGGTGCTGCTGATCGCCTGCGCCAACGTGGCGAATCTGCTGCTCTCGCGCGCCACCGGGCGGCGGAAGGAGATCGCGGTGCGCCTGGCGGTCGGCGCCACACGTGGGCGCCTGATCCGGCAACTCCTGACCGAGAGCCTCGTGTTGGCGGCTGCCGGTGGAATTCTGGGGCTGGCCTTGGCTTACTTCGGGGTATCGGCCCTCGCCAAGGCCAGGGTTATTGACCCGGGTCTTCATTTCCGCCCCAGCCTCGTTGTGCTTGCCTTTTCAGTGGGCATCACGGCGCTCACCGGCATTCTCTTCGGCCTTGTGCCGGCCTCCCGGGCCACCCGGATGACACTCGCCGAAAGCGTCAACGAAGGCGGCTCGGCAACCCAGGGGGGCTCCCGGTTGCGGCTCGCCAAGGCGCTGATCGCGTGCCAGGTGGCGCTGTCCTTGGCGCTGCTGATCGGCGCAAGCCTGTTCATCCGCACGCTGCGCAATCTTCAAAACGTGAATCTCGGTTTCCAGCGCGAGAAGATTGCGATCTTCGACATCGATCCCACCAACCTCGGCTATCGGGGCCAGCGGCTACGCACGTTTTACGATCGATTACTGGAACGGGCGCGCGGCGTTCCTGGCGTCGGCTCCGCCACCCTGTCGGCCATGACGCCGATGGGCAACTACGCGCGCGCGATGAGTTTCTCGGCCGAGGGATACCAGCCCAAATCCGGCGAACAACCCGTGGCGCTCGCCAATTCGGTCACATCAGGGTACTTCACCACCCTCGGCATTCCACTTCTGCTGGGCCGCGACTTCCGGCCTGAGGATGAACCGGCCGTAACGCCGGGCGACAGCCTCATTGCGGCAATCGGCCGTTCGAGCGGAGGCACCAACGAGGCTCCCGCCAATGCCTCCCGCGTCTGCATCGTTGACGAATCGCTGGCGCGCTTTGTGTTTGGTGGCGCCAATCCCCTGGGCCGCCATCTCAGTTACGAAGATCGTTACACGGCTGAAAAAGCTCTCGAAATCGTCGGCGTTGTGAAGGATGCTCACTACTCTAGCATCAGAGAATCCGACCAAAGGGGCATGATCTACGAGCCGAGTTGGTCCAGCGGCGCCGAAGTGCGTTGGCTCGTGGTGCGTTTTGGGGGGAGTGAGGCCCCGGTGATCTCCGGAATCCGCCGGGAACTGCGCGACATGGACCCAAACGTACCCGTGCTGCGCGTCCAGATGATGGAGGAGTACATCAATTCTCATCTCGAACGTGAGCGCCTTGTCGCCTTCCTCTCCGGCTTCTTTGGAATTCTCGCCCTCGGTCTGGCCTCCGTCGGTTTGTACGGCGTGCTGGCTTATGCTGTGACGCAGCGAACCCGGGAAGTCGGAATTCGCCTGGCGCTCGGTGCCCAGCGGAGCGATGTGATTCGCATGATCGTGCGGGAGTCCCTGGTTCCGGTCCTTATTGGCATGGCCATCGGGCTGGTCGGAGCGCTCGCTTTGACTCGCCTTGTCGCCAGCCTGCTGTATGGAGTCGCCCCAAGCGATCCTGCTTCGATCATCCTGGCCGTAGCGGCGATGCTGGCGGTGGCTCTGCTGGCCGCGGCCATTCCCGCGCGCCGAGCTGGCCACGTCGAACCGATGGCCGCGCTGCGATACGAATGAGGAGGGGCAGCCATGAGTTTCTGGGATTGGTTGTTTCGCCGACGCCGGCGCGAAGAGGAACTGGACGAGGAGGTCCAGGCTCATCTGCGAATGGCCGCACAGGAGCGCATGGAGCAAGGCGAAACCGCCGAGCAGGCCCGTGCCTCAGCCGTTCGCGAATTCGGCAACGTCACCTTGGTCAAAGAAGTCACGCGCGACATGTGGGGATTTCGTTGGCTTGAAACCTTGTTGCAAGACCTCTGCTACGGCCTGCGCCAGTTGCGCCGCAATCCTGGTTTCACCGCCGTCGCGGTGCTGACGCTGGGACTGGGCATCGGGGCGAACACCGCCATCTTTAGCGTGGTCAACGCGGTCGTGTTACGTCCCCTGCCTTACGAGGACCCCGACCGGCTTGCCCTAATAAAAGAGCGGATTCCCATGATCGACCCCCTGCCGATAACGGTATGTGCTCCCGACGTGATCCAGTTCCGGCGCCAGAATCAGGTGTTTGATTCCGTCGCCGCCTTCCACTTCGGGCAAGCTGATCTCTCGGGAGTGGCCGAGCCGGAGCGGGTCAACGCTGACCGCGTGAATGCCAACCTGTTTTCGCTGCTTGGGGTGCAACCGGTCGTGGGGCGAGAATTCACGGCCGACGAAGACCAGCCCGGACATCCTGTGGCCATATTGAGCTACGGACTGTGGCAGCGCCACTTCGGCGCGAACCCTGACGTGATCGGTCGGACGGTGGCCCTCGACCGCCAACCTTATACGGTGATCGGTGTCATGCCGCGCAGTTTTGTCTTTCCCCTTCCGGGCATGAATCAGGGCAAGGCGGCGGACCTCTTTGTTCCGATGGCCTTCACGCACGACGAACTGAGCGACGTGGGGGATAATTTCAATTTCAGCGTGCTGGCCCGGTTGAAGCCCGGCGTCAGCCTGGCCCGCGCCAATGCGGACGTGGAAGCTATCGCGCACGACATCCTGGAGACTTATCCGCCGCAGTTTCGCAATGCGGTCAACCTTAGCGCCGTCGTCTTGCCGCTCGGCGATCAGGTGGTGGGCAAAGTCAGAATGTTGCTGTTGCTGTTGCTCGGAGCCGTCAGCTTCGTGCTACTCATCGCCTGCGCCAATGTTGCCAACCTCCTCCTGACCCGTGCCGCCGGCCGACAGAAGGAGATTGCCGTCCGCCTGACGATGGGCGCGGGACGGCTCCGGCTCCTTCGTCAGTTCGTGGCCGAGAGCATCTTGCTCGCCGTGCTAGGCGCGGGGCTGGGTCTCATCCTGGCCTTCTGGATCACTCAAGCGCTGGTGAAGCTGATGCCAGCGACCATTCCTCGTGTTCATGCCATCGGACTGGACCTGTCGGTGCTCGCATTCACGCTTGCGCTAGCCGTCCTTACGGGACTGGTCTTTGGGGCGGCGCCCGCGCTGGCCGCGTCGCGCACTGATTTGAACAGCACGCTGAAAGAAGGCGGGCGGAGCGCCCTGCAGGGTCCGCAGCACCAGCACCTGCAAGCGGCTTTGCTGGTGGGGGAGGTGGCACTGTCGCTGGTGCTGCTAGTGGGCACCGGACTTTTGGTGCGCAGTTTCGCCCACATCCTCGACACAGACCCCGGATTCCAGCCCGAACACGTCTTAACGGCCTCTTTGTACTTGCCGGGAAAGCAATACAGCGAGGACGGGCAAGTTCGAAGTTTCTATCGAAATCTGATCGAGCGCCTGGGGCAGTTGCCAGGAGTGAAGATGGCAGGGGCCTCCACCGATCTGCCGCTTGAAGGGGGTTGGAACCACGTGGTTACTCCCGAAGATTATCGTACGGCCCCCGGAGCAGGCCTCAACGTCGCCTATCACTCGATCATTGAGGGAAACTATCTTCAAACGATGGGCATCCCGCTCCTGCGGGGACGTTACTTCACGTCGCAGGATAAGCTCGGCTCGACCCCGGTGCTCATCGTCAGCAAGTCACTCGCCGGGCGATATTGGCCTGATCAGGACCCCATCGGAAAGCGCTTGAAGTGGGGGCCGGCGGCATCGAATGACCCGTGGCTCACAATCGTGGGAGTGGTGAGCGACGCGAAGCAGAGTGCGTTGGACACCGCGACGGTTCCTCATACCTACGAACCCTATGGGCAGCACGAAGGGGCGCCAAGCAACCTTAATGTGGCGATACGGGCCGCGGGTGATCCCGCAAGCTTGACATCGGCACTGCGTGCCGCCGTTTGGGGGCTCGATCGTCAACTCGCTGTGGCCCAGCTCCGAACGATGGACCAAGTCATCAGCGAATCGAACGCCCCGCGCCGGTTCAACGTGTCCCTGCTCGCGGCCTTCGCAGCGCTGGCGGTGGTGCTGGCAGCGATCGGCATCTACGGCGTAATCGCCTATTCTGTCGCTCAGCGCACGCACGAAATTGGCATTCGCATGGCACTCGGCGCAGAGGCACGGGACGTTCTGAAAATGGTTATCGTTCACGGACTGTGGTTGGCGCTGAGTGGTGTTGCCCTCGGTGCCATAGGCGCGCTGGCGCTGACGGGATTCCTGTCAAGCCTGCTCTACGGCGTGAAACCCACCGACCCGTTGACATTTGTCGCCGTCTCTTTGCTACTGCTTGCCGTGGCACTGATAGCCGTCTACATCCCCGCACGCCGGGCGACGAAGGTCGATCCCATGGTGGCGCTGCGGTACGAATGAGGAGGGACAGACATGAGTCTGTGGGACTGGTTGTTTCGCCGACGCCAGCGCGAAGAAGAACTGGACGAGGAAGTCCAGGCTCATCTGCGCATGGCCGCTCGACCCTTTGCTCCCTTACGAGATGGCTCCCTCAACCGCCGTTCTCGCGCAGGACGCGGCAAATATCCCGCCCGTATTTCTCCACGGTGCTGAGCCCGATTCCCGGCACGGCAAGCAACTCCTGGTCTGTTCGCGGGCGGTTGGCGGCCAGAGCCTTCAGGGCGCGGTCGCTGAAGATTCGGAACGCCGGCAGGCCACGCCGCCGGGCCTCGATCAGACGCCAGACGCGCAGCGCCGCTTCCAGGCGGGAGTCTCGCCCGGCTTCTGACCCCTTCGCCTTTGCCGCGGGCCGCGGCCTTGCCGGGGTTTCGGGCCCCGAGGCCCGCTTCCGGCCCGCGGAAAGAGTAAGCTGCTTCTTCCTTTTGCGCTTCGTCGACGGGGCCGCCGCGTCCTTCATGATGACCTCGACCGGCGTGTTTTCGTCCAAGGCGTAGCCGGCGCGCGTGAGGCTCACCTTACGATACGGGATCTGTTTGCCATCCTTCTCGAAGAGCGTATCCCAGAGTTCGACGAGTCCCGCACGCGCCATCGCACCGAGCACTTCTTCGAACGCGTCGCGGCTCATCTCCTGGTGGGGACACAGTTCACCGTACAGCTTACCCGTTGATTTCGCGCCGCCCGCACGCAGCGCGGCCACCACAGTCAGGAGCGCTGCCTGCTCCGCCGGGGTAGCGGCGCGGAAGCGCTGGGCCGCGCACTGCCCCGGAGCGCAGAAATCGCAGATACCGCACGGCTTCTGTCCGTCAGCAAGATCGCCGAAGTGGCGCACCAGGGTGGCCATGCGGCAGTGGCTGCTCCCCGCGTAGCGCATCATCTGGTCGATTTGCGCCCGCTTCTGCTCACCCTGCGCGATATAGGACTTGCGCCACTCGTCGTGGCCCCGGCTTACGTTATCGGCGAAATCCACTACGGCGCCGCCGTGGGTCCACAGCTTCTCGAGAGCCCTGTCAAACACCTCCTCATCCATGCGGAGTTCCTGCTGGAGCGCCGCCTTGGCTTGAGGCTCGGCCCGGAGCAGGCGAAAGATCTCCTCCAGTACGATCACCTCCGGATAATCCCGCTCGAAGAAGAAGTCGTGCGTGTAGCGATCCGCATAGGAGTGCATCAAAACCGCGCGGCTGGGCGCCCCGTCGCGCCCGGCGCGTCCGATTTCCTGGTAGTACGCTTCCAGGCTTCCCGGCAAGGCCGTGTGGATCACGGTGCGGACGTCGGCTTTGTCGATCCCCATGCCGAAGGCAATGGTCGCCACCATGACTTCGATCCGGCCCTCGTGGAACTCCTCCTGGACTCGCTGGCGCCGCTGAGCATCGAGCCCCGCGTGGTAGGCCGCAGCGGGAAAGTTCGCCCCAAGTTGGACGGCCAGACCCTCGGCCTGCTTCCGCGTCGGTGTGTAGACGATTGCCGGCCGGCGCGCCGCCTCACCCAACAGAACGCCGGCGAGCTCGGCCCGTTGGGAAGGCGCGATCTCGACAACCTCAATCGCGATGTTGGCGCGCCGAAACCCGTGCACACAGCGCTCCGGCTGCGCCAGCCCCAACTGCTCGGCGATGTCATTCTGCACGATGGGCGTGGCCGTAGCGGTCAGCGCTATCACCGGCGCCGGGCGCAAACGCGGCAGGTGTTGGCCGAGCATGCGGTAATCCGGCCGGAAATCGTGTCCCCACTGCGAGATGCAGTGCGCCTCGTCAATGGCGATGAGGGACGGCGGCCGTTTGGCCAGCATATCCGGAAAACCGGGCACGCGCAGCCGCTCCGGCGCGATGAAGAGGAACTGCAGCTTGCCGCTGAGGTAATCAAGGCAAGCCTGGCGCGAGTCAGGGCGCGGGCGGCCGGAATGGACGCGGTCCACCACGAACCCCCGCGCTTTGAGTTTGGCCACCTGATCTTCCATCAAGGCAATGAGCGGGCTGATCACGAGCGTGGTCCCGCCCCGCGCGATGCCTGGCAATTGGTAGCAGAGCGACTTGCCGGACCCGCTCGGCATGACCAGCAGCACGTCACGACCCTCGATAGCCGCGCGGCAGACAGCTTCCTGATTCGGCCGGAAGGAGGAGAAGCCGAACGCACTGTGCAGCAGACTCTCGAGGTCGCCCGCTGGCGCCGCCGCGGTCAGGGGCGGCTTCGGCGGTCCGAGGACTGTCGGCGGACTTGCGGCTGCCACCGCCACCGCGGCCTTAGCGGCCTGCGGCGTCTGCCCCACCTTGCCTACCACTTCCCGTACGTAATCCTCAATTCCTTCGAGGAACGGCCCTAGCTCGGCCGCGCCGCGCTGGATGCGTTTGAGATAAGCCTCCCACTGGCCCGTCATGGCAGGGCTCTTCACCTCGGCGTGGACGACTTCGATCAGCCGGATGCCCTTGTCGGTGGCTTCCAGGCTCTTGCCCTGCCGCACGATGTAGTCCCGCTTGAGCAGCACCTCGATGATGGCCGCACGCGTCGCGGGTGTGCCCAGCCCGGTCTCCTTCATGGCTTCCGACAGTTCCTTCTCGTCGAGAGTTTTGCCTGCTGTCTGCATGGCCGTGAGCAGCGTGCCTTCCGTGAAGCGCTGGGGCGGCCGAGTCTTCTTTTTCAACGCTTCGACATCGATCACCTCCTGCGGCTGTCCCTTCTCGAGACCCGGCGGCAAGACCTGCTCCCCTCGCTCTTCCCCGCCGCTTCCCTGCCCCCGCTTCGTCTTTCGCTCGACGGCGATGTCCAGCACCTTCCAGCCTGGCTGCTGCACCGAAGTTCCTGACGAGTGATAGCGGTCGGCGAGGTCGCCATTCGTAATCGCGGTGATCACCGTCGTGACCGACCAGAGGTAGTCGTCTTGCCAGGCGCTGAGCAGACGCCGGCAGACCAGATCGTAGATCTTTCCTTCCTCCACCGAGAGACGGGCCTTCGAGGGTGAGGTTGCGGTGGGAAGGATGGCGTGGTGATCGGTCACCTTGGAGTCGTCGACGAACCGTCGTCCCAGGGCGCGCTCGCCCGTGCCGGGCGCCAGACGCTCACGATAAGGCCCTGCGATGTTCTTGACGATTTGCGGCAGGGTCCCCGCCACGTCCTCCGAAAGGTGCCGGCTGTCCGTGCGCGGGTAGCTGATGAGCTTGTGGCTCTCATACAGCGCCTGCGCGAGATCCAGAGTCTTCTGCGCGCTGAAGCCGTACAAGCGGTTGGCGTGCCGCTGGAGTTCCGTGAGATCGTAAAGCAGGGGCGGCGCCAGGCGCTGCGTTTCGGCTTTGACGGACTCGATAGAGGCCTGCCCGGTGCGTGCGCGCTCGACAATGCGGTTTGCTTCTTGTCCATCGGCGGGCAACCGCATCGACTTGGACAGTGATTCCTTGTCTGCCCCCTGTGCCGGCCGTGCCCGAAACCACGTTCCCTGATAGGAGCCCTCTTTATCCCCGCCTGTGGAAGGCCCGCCGCTGGGATGAAAATCGGCGACGACTTCCAGGTAGTCTTCGGGCAGGAAGCGGCGTATGCCGAGTTCACGCTCAACCACCATGGCCAGCGTGGGTGTCTGGACGCGCCCGACGGAAAGCTCCTCGTTATACGCCAGGGAGTAAGCGCGCGACAGATTCATGCCCACCAGCCAGTCTGCCCGGCTGCGGCCGCGCGCCGCATCGGCCAGCGGGTCGTAATCAGCCCCGGGCCGTAGGGCCTCGAAACCCTTACGAATGGCCGCCGGCGTGAGTGAAGAGATCCACAACCGGCTGAACGGCTTCCGGCACTGGGCTGCCTCGTAGATATAGCGGAAAATCAACTCTCCCTCGCGACCGGCGTCGGTCGCGCACACCACGCGTGAAACCCGCGGCGAGTTGAGGATTCGTCCTACGACCTCGAACTGATCCTTGGTTTTCTCGTAGACAACCAGCGGCCAGTGCTTGGGCAGGATGGGGAGCAGGTCGCGCCGCCAGTGGCGCCATTCCGGGTTGATCTCGTGCGGCTGGGCAAGGGCTACGAGATGCCCAAGCGCCCACGTCACCACGTAGCCGTTGCCGTGCAGGTATCCATCGCCCCGCCCGGTGGCACCCAGTTCATGCGCGATATCACGCGCCACCGAGGGCTTTTCGGCCAGCACAGCAATGGTACCGGATTCCGGATCCGCCATGGTAAAACTTCTGGTTTAACCCGAATTTCTCACCACGCTGGGACGCTTTGGGGGGCTGCCGGAAGGGCGGGGCTTCACAGGCTGCGGAAAAACGCTGGTTTTTTGCTTTCCGGTTCTCTGGCGAGCTGATCGCTGGCCGTTTTGGGCTGATCCGCAGGGATCTGCGAGGTT
>Ga0187873_1002193_pt1 | contig 15168 bp, 18 predicted proteins | sample June2016WEW_16_1_2_FD_133012 | JGI IMG/M metagenome (GOLD analysis project Ga0187873, IMG submission 133012) | Peatland microbial communities from SPRUCE experiment site at the Marcell Experimental Forest, Minnesota, USA - June2016WEW_16_100 | ecosystem: Environmental > Terrestrial > Soil >... | reverse complement strand
TGCTTTTTAACGGCTCTTTATTTTTTCAGCCCTTTTGAAATATCACTCCAAGCCACCACGCGTAAAAGCCACCGCTCGAAAGCACAGAGAAAATGAAAACTGACAAGACCCCATCGCCAGATGAATTCCCGCTCACATTCAAGCACGCGTTGAGATTAGCAGCAGGCGGGCGATTCGTGCCAGAACGGTTCCGCGTCTTCCGGGCCTGGTGGAGGGCAGAACTTTTACAAGTCTCAAAACGCACAGGCGTTTACACTAACAACACGGATGAGGTTGTCTTGTATTTCCGCAAGAATGGGGTGGACCAGCAATGGCTCAACTCCTTTTGTTTGGGCCTCAAAGCCTACCGGGCGGAGCAACATATCGAGCAGCGGCGCAACGCCGCAAACGCCCGGTGGAAGCGGGAGCGGCAACAAAAACACGCCCCTGGCCAGCAGAAAAAACATTCCTCCAAACGGTGAAACTACAGCTTCGCATCAAGGCAGGTAACGTGCCGCATGACAGGACAACGCGCTCCGCATCGGTTTTCGTGGTTGACAACCCACTTCTAAGCCCAGGGACGCCCTTCCGCATCGTAATTCGGCAAGTGGAGTCATCATTATGGGCTTGATTACCCACCCTTATGTGGACATGAACAAAAAGATTCATCAACGCAGAATAACGCAAGCCGGGCTAATGGTCCGGGGTGAGATTCTACCCGGCAGTGCGAAAAGGGGCGAGAGAACTGTAACGATGTGCCTGTCCAGCGAAGCAGTAGTGGACCGGGGTGCCTACCTCGAAATTCTGGACCACAGCCCTGGCAGCGTGGACTTGAATCGCCTTAAAGATGGTGCGCCATTGTTGGTGAACCACAACACGAACGACATCGCGGGCGTCATCGAAGATGCGTGGCTAGACAGCGCCGACAGAAAATGCCGCTGCGTAGTGCGTTTCGGCAAGTCGGCCAGGGCAACCGAGATTATGGGGGATGTCATAGACGGCATAAGGCGCGGCGTAAGCACCGGGTATGAATACATTTCTGAAAGGTCCGCCCTCCAAGACGAGTCCACCGGCAAGGACATTGTCCGCTTCAACTGGCGGCCGTTTGAGGTTTCCCTGGTTGCCATCCCCGCCGACACGGCCGCGGGCGTTGGGAGAAGCAAGGATGTCGCAACAAATAAAGGCAAGTGCAAGAACTGCGGCGTTTACGGCACGCTCTATGAGCTAATTGACCAGTCCGGCGAAGGGACAGATGAATGGGTCTGTGAGGACTGCATAGAAGAAGCAACCCCGGAAGCATTGGAAGCGCCGGAATCCGTGGAATCCGCAGAAGCCCCACGCGGCATTAGCGTAGCGGAGTTTAACTCCACCATTTTTGAACTGAAACAAAAGCGACACATGAATAGTTTAGCTAGAAAGGGCCTTCTTGGCCTGACGGAAAAGGATGCAAAAAGCTTCTCCATTGTGCGGGCCGTCCGTGACGTTTTGAACACCGGCCAGCCGACCGGGTTTGAGAGAGAAATGTTGGACGAGGGCAAGCGCCTTTTCCCAAGTCAGGTCGAAGGTCAAATCTGGATTCCGCCTGACTTGATTGTCGGGCTGGACAGGAGTGATCCGCTTTGCCGGGACCTGAATGTTACTACCGCATCGCAGGGCGGCGGTTTTGTCCAGACAACCGTTCTTACCCCAATTATTCAACTGCTGCGCAATAAGATGGTGATGCAGCGGGCGGGAATCCAAGTGCTTGCCGGGTTGCAAGGGAACGTCTCCATCCCGCGCCAGACTGGCGCTGCCACCGCTCAGGTCGTTGGTGAGCAGCAGCAGCTTCAAAAATCCACCCAGGCCATCGGCCAGGTCAACATGGTCCCGCACCGCGTGGGGGTCACAACCAGCTACTCAAAGCAGTTGTTCCTGCAATCCAGTGTTGACGTGGAAACCTTTGTCCGGGATGACATGATGAAGGTGCTCGGTATCAAACTGGATTCCCTCGTGTTGACCGGGGCGGGCGGGGTTGACCCGGTTGGCATTTTGAACACCACTGGAATTGGAGCGGTTGCATTCGGCGGTGAGGCTACATGGGCGAAAGCGATTGAGTTTGAGACTGCGCTGGCTCTCGGAAACGCCGACCTTGGCCGCATGGCCTATGTCACCAGCCCTGACGTGCGGGCCAAGTGGAAAACCATTCCCAAGGTTACTGCGAGCACGTTTCCAATCTTCCTGTGGGAAACCTCGCTCAAATATCTGGATGCCGAAGGGGAGATCAACGGCTACCGGGCATTTTCGACCAACCAGATCCCGCTCAGTCTTGTCGGATTTGGAAACTGGGAAGATGACGTGCTAGGCATGTGGGGCGGGATGGACATTATTGTGGACCCTTACACCAGCGCCCAGGCCGCCACGGTGAACGTCACAATCAACACCTTTGCGGATAACGCGGTGCGCCACGCGGCGAGCTTTGCATGGTCCGCAGATTCGGGCGCGCAATGAGCGCAACACTTTGGGTTAGGCCACAGCTAATCCCCGCTGCTTGCGGTTGGCAGCGGTAAACCCCCGGTTCACTCTTTCCGGGGAACATGCCACGAAGTGCTGTGGGGGACGGTAGCCGGTTTTTTCATTCCCGGCTGCCGTCTCACGTTTTACCGGCCGGTTATGCCTCTTGTGAGTTGGTCCAGCCTTTGGAGTGTTCATGGATTAGCGTGTCTGCTATGTCTATTAGCAGGAACGCCGACTGTCTAAGAGCAATAAGCAGCACAATCGAGCCGACACAATACGCGGCTGCTCCCAATAATGGCAAGACCCCTGAGACCTCTAGGTCTCTCGTGAGAAATACTACGATGAAGCTAATCAGAAATGCAACGGCGAGAAATGTCAAGATTGCCCAAAAGACATTTATTACAGACCGCAGCGTCCTATACGCGGAGTTGCTGCGAATAAACGTCAGGTAACTTCTAACCCTGGCCGTGGCCTTCGATTCAAGCGCGGCCTTTATAGCATGGGCGGCCTTTGCTTGTGCAGCGGTGGTAATGGCTGGAATAAAAAGTGTGGTTTCAAGGTTACAGTGTGGGCACGTCACAGTTGAACCTGCTTGCGTGGCCTCAAACTCGATGTGCCCGCTACAATTAACGCAATTGCATTTTGAAAGGCTCATATTAACGGCGAATATGCACAATCCACAGCGCAACACAAGGGCAAAAGCTTTGTTCATTTAGCGAGGGCCGCCAAACCGGCTCAGCGGCGGTAAATTGCAAAGGCTTGGCGAACGCGCTAGGAGGCCCTAGGACGGGCCGCAAGGGCCGGGGCCGCATAAAGGGGCGCCTTAAGCCTTCGACGCCTGCAAGGGCCGTTTGCGGGCGTTTGCGCGGGTTTACACGCTTTAAGGGCGTTGTAGCCCCTTTCCGCCCCTTACTCGCAAGGGCCGTTCTAAGCAGCACTAAGCCGCGAACAAAGGGACGGAAGAACGCTTAAAAGCCCTGTAAACACGGCCTTTTAAGGGGTTTCTAAGGCGTTTTTACGGTAGGCGTAAAACGGTTTGGAAGACCGGCGTGTATCTCTCAACACCTATGCTCGAGGAAAATGGAGTCCCGTAATGGGGTTGCACCATTCTGTGCGGTTTTGCAGACCGCTGCCTAGCTGCTCGCCCAACGGGACATCTGAATGCGGAGTGCGGAGTGCAGAGTGCAGAGTGCAGAGTGCAGAGTGCGCAATGTCTGCGGTGCTGCCCCTCAGGCATTCCGCATTCTGCACTCCGCACTCCGCATTTGGTTCACGCCCCCCGCACAAAGTCCGAGATGGCTGCTGGCACGCTGGTGTCGAAACCGACTACGTCCAGCATCCTGCGGTCGTTGGGGTCGGCCAGGGTGAAGCCGTTGGAGGTCGTGCCCACAACGACCGCCCTGGCGTCGCCGGCGAACTCATCCCGATACTGCCGCAGCGCCTGTGACGGGTGGATGCTGCCGGCCCAGGTCTCGCTGTCCGTGTAGGTCACGAACGCCGAGACCCCAGCTTGTCACGGCGGGCCCAGACCATCGGCAGCGAGCAGTCCGTGCCACCCGTCGGGATCGCACGAACCTTCTCGATGACGCTGTCCAGGCGCATCCGGGGCGAGGGTGCGGCCCGGGTGATAGCAACGTCTCCAACCTGCAATGCGGGCACTCCGCACGGGTGCCAGGCTGAAATCCCTCCGCCTCGAATTCGATGGGGCCGCTACAGTTTGGGCATGGGCATTTGAAGATCATTATTCCCCCGTCGGTGGGCGCGTCGTGGGTTCGCCTACCCGCTCCTGAAGAAGCTGACCCCGACGTTGAATTGAACCAACTCGACGACCGGTTTTTCGCGAGCAACCCGGCGAACCTCCTCCCTGAGCTTCCGCGCCCCACCATGGACAAGAATCCCCCGCGCGTCCTGCCTCTCTTCACGCCGGAAGCGCTTCAGATAATGCCGAAGCTACCGAACATCATCCACACTCGGTTGGCCCTGCTTGCACTCGACGATAACCGCGATCTCGTCGCGATCCTCCAGGAGAACGTCCAGCCGGCTACGGTCGCGAAAGACTCGCTCACGGACCCTCTGATTGGGATGCGGTAGCAGCCCATCCTCCAGGAGATGCGGGTACGCACTTACGTAGTCCGACAGCGCCCTCTCGTACGGGAACTCGGAGAGACCAACCCAGTTCGACGGTTCGTTCATCGCGCGGCGTAGCCTGCCCAGGCAGCGCGGGTCAAGCTCGGCGATCGTGCGACGGAGCGTTCCCCGAGGGAGGCGATTCCCCTCCGGGAGAGCTACCACAAGCTTCCGGTCATCTGGACCGGTCTCCAACTCCCAGCGGACGAAGATCCGCCTCCCGATTCCGCCGTCAGGGGCGTCCTTGCTCGGCGGAACCAGTGGATGCCAGTCATCATCTTCGATGGCCTTTCCGGTGACTTCCCCCATGCGTCCTATCCTGTGGCCTTTTAGGGCAACAACGACGAGGTCTCCACGCTGGATTTCCTCAAGCGCCCCTCGGACCCCGGACCAGCCCATGTCCTTGGGGTCGTATCTGGCCGCCCAGCTACCGGGTATCGTTGCCCGCTCTCCCCTCAACTGATAGCCCCACATGCCTGCCCAACCGACCGCCACGCACTGGTTCACGAACCAACGCTGCCACATGCCCGGGCAACGGTCTTCCTCGCAGTAGATTTTCCAGAGGCGCTTTCTCATAAATTCGGAAGGCAGGAGCGCCGGCAAGCCCTACACCAGCGGCCACGGCTTCGGCGCACAGTTGACGGTGATTTCGTCGCTGAATTGGCTGACTTCCTTGTCGGCCACGACGAAGACAGCCTGGTATCCGCGCAGTTTGGGTTTGCCCGCAAAGAGCATCGGACGGTTGTCCAGGTAGTGCGGCCCGCCCTTGCGTGACTCCGGTGCGGCAGGCCCGGTGCCGCGGCCTGGGAATTGGACATCGCCGTCTCCGTCGCGCTCGGATTCGAACAGTCTTCACCGCCTCCTCTCTTTCCATCTGGTCCTGTTTTCTTGGTCAGGGCGGCGGTTTTGAATTGGTCATGCCAGACCCGGACTCTGGCTCCTGCTTTCACGAGGGGAATGGTATGAAAGGTTGGAACCCGCGTCAAGAGACCTTTGAGGGCGCCAAAGGCGCCTTCTCCGGTGCAGTCAAATCATCGTTGCTGTTGACACAGGGCGGATTTGGGTGTTTAGCTTTCAACGGTTTGCCGGCCAGATTTACAGTTGAGTTCACGGGGAAGGCCCTTCGTCACCTGGAGGGATTTCGCAAGTTTGATCGGAATATCATCCTGGACGGTATCAAAGCGCAGTTGCCGTTCGAACCTCTACGCGAGACGAGGAACAGGAAACCGTTGCGGCCCAACCCGCTTGCGGACTGGGAGTTGCGGATAAGAGAGCATCGAGTATTTTACGACGTGGATGAGCACGCGGCTCGCGTCCGGATAGTCGCGGTCGGTTATAAGGAACACAATAAGCTGTTCATCGGCGAAGAAGAGTTCGAGTTATGAAGACGATTGATTTGGCTAAAAACCAGCTCTCGCTGGATGAGGCGTTGCGTTCTGCGCGCGGCGAGTCGCTTTTGCTCAGATGTGCCAACGGCGAGCAGTTTGTGGTCAGCCTTGCCGACGATTTCGCCACAGAAGTGGAGCTGTTGCGCAAGAACCATGCGTTCCTGGAGTTCCTGGACTCGTGCAAGAAGGACGAGACCAGCGTGTCCTTGGAGGAAGCAGAGAAGAGGTTGCGCTGAGCCGCACCGTCATCCTGATGCTGGAGGATAACCTGCGGGCTTCGCCCCATCGAACTTGGTCAGGAAGCCGGGATTCGCACCCGAACCATCCGCTTCACAGGCGGAGATGCTGCTGTTACACCACAATCCTGAAAAATGGTGCCCCCACGTGGACTCGCACCACGATCCTCCTGCTTCGCGGGCAGGCGTGCATATTCTCTTACACCTTGGGGGCAATGGCAGCCGTGGCCGGACTTGCACCGGCTATGCCCGGCTTGAAGGGCCGGCTGCTCGAGCTGCTTTGCATTCACGGACAAATGGTTCGCCGTGGAAGGATGGAAACACGGGGTTGCTGCTCGCAGGCAGGCATTAACCCCGTGAAATCCAGTCCTTCCACCCTCTGCAGAACCGGCGCACGGGGGCAGACGGTAGTGCCGAAGGGATGGCCCGCACTCGGACTGCGATCGCCGCAGTGATGCTGCGGAGGACGGGCCGTGGCGATGATGGACGCGCTAACGCCGAGGCGACCGCGTCTTGTAGGTGAGGAGCGGACGGAAGGTGGCGATGACCGAGATGAGTCCGGGGTCCACCAGATCATGAACCACGTCCTCGATGTTCTTGTAGGCGGCTGGGGCCTCTTCGTAGAGCAACTCGTGTTCCGGTTCACGATATTCTGGGAGATTATTATCAAGATAATGTCGGAAGGTCCGTTGTTACCGTGCAGTTCCGGGGTTTTTGATAAGCAGCCCTGAGCTACTGATAGACACGCATCCAGGCGCGTAATATGCCTCAGCAGCAATCTGCATCGCCTGCATAAGGCAATGTGGTCGTTTTTCAGGGAATTCCCAACGTTTCGTCGCACGTGCCCCCACAAGGAAGGAATTGCTGCACACTGAGGTATGCCCTTTTTTCCGGCTGAGATTGCGATCCCAACAGGGGTGTCCTGGGGCAGCGCGTTACGGCCTGGCCATTCTCGCGACCAACTGGGAGTTTTTCCAACCCCATCCGGTGGAGCGTGAGAAAAACCACCCTCTTACTTCAGCGATTTCCCTGAAGCGGAACACAACTCGCGCTGCTCGCAGATGACCCGGCCACCCAGCGGTGTCTGAGTCAACTGATGCCTGCCGAAGCGCTCGCGCATCCGCAGGCGGGTCTCGCTGCGGGCCCACTTGCGGCCAGCGCCGTGGGCCAATGACCAGGCGTGGTTTTCGCCATCTCCGGCAGGCTTCACGAGGTAGCTCAGCGACCCGCGGGAACCGGGGATCATCACCGGCTCACCTTCGGCTTCCACGGCACCCTTGCGATGCACCCGGCCGTCTGGCCAGGGCTGCCCCTCACCCCGTCCGTCTCCCCATCGGATGGGGAGAGGGTGGCCGACAGGCCGGGTGAGGGAGCCCTCGTGATGCTGTTGTGGCAGCCGTCCCACAGCCACTCGGCCTCGGCTCCGAGCGCCTCGACGAAACGTCGGGCGATGAGCGCCCGATTGGCCTTGGCCCAGCGCACGGCCGTGTCGTGGTCTCGGAGATAAGCCCCCGCGGCAAACGACTCAGCATCCGAGCCGTCAGCCTGATGCTCCTCCGCATACGCACGGAGAGCTGATTCGCCCAAACCCCGCGAGCCGCTGTGGACCAGGACCACCAGTTGCTGTTTGCCCAGGCCCAACCGCCTGAATGCTGCTGCGCCCAAGACGGCCTCGACCTGCTGCAGTTCAGCGAAGTGATTACCGCCGCCGATCGTCCCCAGCGCTTCGTCAAACTGCGTAGGTTCAAGCCCCGCTGCCGCAAGAACCTCGCCTAGATCGCCTTCCCATGGGTGCTCCAGGTCGAAGCGAAGCTCAGCCCAGCGGTCGAGCTTGAGGTCGCGCTGCACCAGGTTCGTTTTGAACAAGGCCATGCCGCAACCGATGTCGCTGCCGATGAGGTGAGGATAAACGACGCCCTCGGTGACAAAGGCGGCGCCCACTGGGCCGCTTTTGCCCGGGTGCAGATCGGGGAAGCCAACGGCCAGGCGTATGCCTTCGAGTCTTGCCGCCGCGTAGAACTGGCGGAGCGCCTCACCTTCGATCCAGCTTCTAGCTGAGGCAAAGAGGCGCACAGACGCCGCGGATGGATTGGTGGATTGGTGGATAAATGGATTGATGGTTTTCATAGCACGACGGGTTTGGCGGACAACGGAGCTGGGTGATGGAGAGACGAGCGACTCGCGACGCGCTATCCAATAATCCATGAATCCACTACTCCAATAATCCAGTTTCAGGTTGGTCCCCGAGGTTGGTATCGCGCCAACGTGTCCTCCTCTTCAGGGAGGCGCTCATCTGCCTCAGCTACTCGGGGTGAACAGACGATGGATTTGTGGATTCTTGGATTAATGTGATGCACGCCCACGCGACTAATCACTAATCCAAAACTCCATCAATCCAACAATCCAGTTCTAGCTGGTCGTCCCGCACGGTAACGCTCCGTGGTCTTCCGCTTATCAGGCGGGTGCTCTGCTATTGAGCTACAGGACGGGAGATCGAGGCGGTAGGCGCTTGCAGGGAGCGCCTGCCGCCGTATGTTGGTTCAATCCAGGGGTGCCACTTTGCCCATCGTACGGCTCTGGGTCTCCCTGTTCATCAGGACACGGCGCCAGAACGGCAGCGTGATGGTGGCATGGTCCGCATGGGTCACCGCGCCTTTCCGTCGGCCAAGGCAACGAATGTGCCAACCGGCGGGTTAGGTGCAGATGTGCCATCGCGCGCGAATGCCGGCCGGACCCTCGCCATCGCCGGGAAGGACGACTGCAGGGCGTTCGGAGTGGGGCAACGTCGGGAGGACTTGCTGGTCCTCCTTGCCAAGAATGGGACGATTTTGCGGAACTGGTTTGTGCAACCGGCTCCGCAGCCATTGCGGCAGGTATGGGGTGATAGTCATATGGTTCCGCACGGGCAATATCTGGCTGCCCTCCGCAAAATGATCAGGGTGGCGGGAATGGGCTTCCCAAGCCTTACAAGATGGTTGCCCAAGGTTACGATGTTCGCTTCGCGAACTGTAATCCACGCGCGTCCTCCTCCTTCCGAGGGAGGCCGTCTGCTGCTGACAGTACACCCTAAAAAATGGGGTTCTTCCGGAAAGTTGGGGTCTGATGCCAATCGAGAAGTCGGAGTTTAGCATCATGCATGCCATAGAGTGTGAGTCTAAGTTGGATTCTATCCATCGACCCGGCGCCGCGTGGCTGTCCGATAAAGTGGCTTATCAGATCCTCGGTGGGTTTTCGGCTGTCCGGGCCTGGTGCCAACAAATGAAACTCCGCCGAACTCCGGCGCCCCGAAGGGGCAGTGAGATAATAGCCCAGGGCAAGGCCCGCCGGAGCGTAGCGCAGGCGGGCCGCCGCCCTGGGTAGATGCCACGCGACCCCCGGCCTCCCTTTTTCCGAGTTTTGTTTTTTCCAGGCTTGAAGCCTGGGAAAAACGAAACTCGGAAAAAGGGAGGCATTCATTTTGGGCTCCTTACCCAGGGCGGCGCTCCGCTTGCCCTGGGCTGTTATCATGTCGTCCCTACGGGACTTGGCTTTGGCCCGCCCCGCTCGCATAAGGGCCAGATGGACAGGCCCAGCTTAGCTCCAGACCCCAACTTTCCGGAAGAAACAAAAATGGCTGCCAGGGTTGGACTCGCACCAACACCGAACGGCTTAACAGGCCGCCGTGCTACTTTGACACCACCTGGCAATTGGCGCTGCCGGCGGGAGTTGCACCCGCATGAGTTCGTTCAGAAGACGAATGCCCCTTCCAAGTGCAGAATGTGGAGTGCAGAATGCCTGAGCGTATGATACATCTGAACCTCCAAGTGCGTACAAAGCCATTTGCCTTGCAAGTCATCAAGTTTTGCGAAGGGCTTCCCAAAGACGAGACGAGCAGGACTCTTGGCAGGCAACTGCTCCGGTCAGGAACAGCGGTTGGAGCGAATTACCGCGCAGCCTGCCGTGCAAAGTCGAGGCCTGCCATCATCTCTAAAATGGGCGACGTGCTCGAAGAAGCGGACGAGCCCGGATATTGGGCCGAGCTTCTGTCCGAATCCGGGAAAGTGGATGAGAAAAGCGCCGCGCCGGTTCTGAGAGAGGCGAACGAGTTGGCCGCCATTCCCATTTCGTCTATCAATGCCGCGAAGCGAAACTCAGGAGCGGAACAATGATCGCAATCGCAGGAAAGAATGTGGGCCGGGAGGTATTCTGCATGATGCACTCTGCATTTAGTCCTCCCGGCCCGCGCCATTTCAACAAAGAACAAACACCTCTTGCTATCTTGCGATACCAACCCACGGTTTCACGGTGGTGTTTTCGGTGTTTTGGGGCACACCTCCTGCGAAGCCCTTTGATTGTAAAACAAAAAACCCTGCTTCCATTCCGGCAAGCAGGGTCTAGAAATCCTATGATGTTTCGTTTACCTGCTCACCTTGAGCCTATCCCAATTGGCTTCGGGCTTTTGGCCACAATATGCCCGGGATAGGCCGAGGCTGAACATAGAGCCTTGGCTCGGCTCGCTGCGACGTGTCGCTTTCGCGACCGAGGTCGTCGGCCAAATCGAGACTGATATGTGCATACAGGTTTTCATCAAACGTGCGTAATATATACCCTACGCCTCCTAATCTTGTCCACTTATATTTTTAGGGGTGCCCATATCTTAAAGTCAAATATCTGGATTTGATGATACGTTCCCGCCCCTGTTCTTCGGAATAAGGGTGCGGGAAGGAGATGTAGTATCGGCGATCTCACGCCTGCCGAGGTGCGCTGGGAGTAATTGCCCTGGAGGTCGCCGCTGGTGCATTCGTTAGCGACAAATCCCTGCCCTATCGAATCGGCCGGAGTCATTACGCGCAGGGCTTCGTCATGGGGCGTTAATCGTGCTGTGCCCGGGGTTGCCGGAGGACGCCACTGATAGTGGCCTGAGAACGGCTAGACGACATCGCCTCGACTTGGCGCGGTGTCCTGGGCAGAAGACAATCCAGCCCAGGCAGTACGGGAGGCTGAGGGATTTCCGGCCTTGACGTTTGACCCGGAGAGCGATATACGTGACGGCGAAGCACCACTGAAGACTAATCTGAAGATTATGGCTGGTCCCGAACATTCGAGCGGAAATTCCGACAATCCTCCCACACCCGCCGAGAACGAACGGAAGTCCGCTTCGATGGACGCGCTTCTGCGCGCTCTGGAGGCATTTCAGCAAGGCGTGTCGGCCAACAATTCCGAACAAGTCGAGGCCGCCGCCTTGAACGCGCTGGCGGCTGCCGCCGAGGAGGCCGAGAAGAACCCGACACCGGAGTTGGAGTTGAAACAGGAGGCCGCGGAGTGCGAGGCCCATGGAGACTGGGCGGGAGCCGAAGCCTGCTGCCGCAAAGTCCTGGCGCTGGAGGAGGCAGCAGGCAACGGCGGCCTGAGATGCAAGGCGCACTACGATCTCAGCCGGCTTTTCCTGCTCATTGGGGACTTGGTAGGCTGACGTCTGATAGCTGCTTCCTGAAGGCTCATTTGAGGTCTGCATACGATAAACAGCGACGACCCTGTGGATACTGCCTTGGGCCGGTCCGACACGCAACCCAGTTAACGCGGCGCAGGATCACCGTGAGTTCCAGGTTCTCACTCCTTGTTTTGCTGGCCATGCTGAGCATGCTTGCTTGGGGTTGTGCTTTGTATCGGCACACCGACTATACACTTCGATTCCTGTACGTGCGCACCGGTTCGCCCCCTCAGGACGGGCAGCTTGGGATCACCTTCATGCACGAGCTTTTCCCTTTGAACGCGCCGCGTCCGATTCACTTATGACCACGCCGGCTATGATAAGCTCTATGCCAGCAGTTCCTGGATCTCTTCCCAGCTCAAGGAGCCGACGAAGGCCTCTTCACCGCCGAGGGTGGCCTGGATGACTTCGCGTTTGCGGTTTTGCAAGGCCAGGATCTTCTCTTCCACGGTGTCGCGGGTAATGAGTTTGTAGCTGGTGACGACCCGGGCCTGCCCAATGCGATGGGCGCGGTCGGTGGCCTGATCTTCCACGGCGGGGTTCCACCAGGGATCGAAGTGGATGACGGTGTCGGCGCCGGTCAGGTTCAGGCCGGTGCCGCCGGCTTTGAGGCTGATGAGGAAGATGGGGATGGCGCTGTTGTTCTGGAACCGGTCCACGACGGCGGCGCGATCCAACGTCGAGCCGTCGAGGTAGCAGAACTCGAGGCCCTCGGCGGTGAGCTTCTCCTTGAGGAGCGCCAGCAGGGAGACGAACTGGCTGAAGACCAGCGCGCGATGGCCGCCGTCGACGATTTCCTCGAGCAGTTCGTCGAAGACCTCGAGCTTGCCGGAGGCGTTGGCCGGGGCCACGCCTTCGAGTTTGAGCAGGCGCAAGTCGCAGCAGACCTGCCGCAGCCGCAGTAACGCCTTGAGGACCATCATCCGGCTGCGGGCTTGTCCGGAAGCGTCCGCCGCCGCGTCGAGAATCTTCTTGCGGCCGGCCTCGATGACCTGCTGATAGGCGCTGCGCTGGTCGGGAGTGAGTTCGCAGAATGACACCTGCTCGAGCTTTGCGGGCAGGTCGGCGGCGACTTCCTTTTTGAGCCGGCGCAGCAGGAACGGACGCAGCCGGCGCGCGAGCCGGGCCTGGGCGGGGCCGTCCTTCTCGCGCGTGATGGGCAGTTCGTAACGCTCGCGGAAGTCCTGCGCCGTGCCGAGGTAGCCGGGCATGAGGAAGTCGAAGATAGACCACAGGTCGAGCACGGAGTTTTCGAGCGGGGTCCCGGTCAGCACCAGTCGCTGTCGCGCCCGCACGGATTTGACCGCCTGCGCGTTTTGGGTCTGGCGGTTCTTGATGTGCTGGGCTTCATCGAGCACCGCGATGTCGAATTCCAACTCCCGGTAGCGTTCGGCGTCCCGGCGGATGAGGGCATAGCTGGTGACCACCAGGTCGCTCTGCGGGATTTGGGCGAAGGCGGCACGACGCTCGGGTCCGTGCAGGGCCAGGACCTTGAGGGAGGGGGTGAACTTTTTCGCCTCGGCGACCCAGTTGAAGACGAGGCTGGTGGGACAAATCACCAGCATCGGGGCGCCGCCCGGTTCCTGGCGGCGGACGTGCCGCACGAAGGCCAGGGTTTGGACCGTTTTGCCCAGGCCCATTTCGTCGGCGAGGATGCCGCCGAAGCCGTTGTCGCGCAGGAACCGCAGCCAAGCCACGCCCTGCTTTTGATAGGGCCGGAGCACCGGGTCGAGGTCCTCGAGCGGCGGGCATTCGAGCTTTGTCTCGCCGCGTTGGCGCGCGGCGCGCTCGCGCCAGGCCGCCGGGGCTGCCACCCGCCAACCGGCCTGCTGCCGCAGGGTGGCGTCCAGAAAACCGGCCTGGGCGCTGCTCAGGCGGTAGCCCTGGCCATGCTGCTCGGGGGCGCAATCGCGCAGCACCTCCTGCAATTCCTCGACCGCCCCCGTATCGATGAGCGCCATCCTGCCGTTTTTGAGCCGGGTGTGGCTCTGGCCGGAGAGGAGCAGGCGTTGGATGTCCGCGGCCGAAAACGTTTGACCGCCGCTGGAGGCAAACACCACGCCCAAATCGAACCACTGCACGCCCGAGGGCGTGACTTGGAACTGCGGCTCGATGCGTTCGAGGTTGTGGGTGGCGCTGCGTTCGAGCCGTTCCTCGAGCGTCACACTCCACTCGCGCTGGAGCTTGGGGAACTCGCGGGCGAAGAAATTGAGCACGGCATTCTGCCCCAGCAGTTGCAGTCTCCCCTGTGCGTCCGGGCCGGAGAAGCCGCTGCGTTGCAAACGGGCCAGCGCCGCGCGCTCGGCGTCGAGGTCGCGCGTGGAATAGCGCGTCGGCGCGTCCGGGTCGGGCAGCCAGACGGTCTCGCCAGGGGCCGTCACGCCCAGGGTCATGATGCGCGGACCATAGCCGCACTGCAGCAGGCCGGTGAGTTGCGCCAGGCCGCCCCTGAGTTCCAGGAGGAAGCGGGGCGCCTGTGGTTCGAGCGTGAAGTCCTCGAGTTTGAAATTGGCTTCCACTTCGCCGGCGGCCAGCAGTCGGGGCCAATCCTGGCTGAGGAGGAGCGGGACCTGGGAGCGGGGCACCCGAGCCGGGGCCTGGAGCAGGTTGCGCAGCATCGAAGACGGCGGGCTAGACGTGATGCCAGCCCCACTGCAAGTCAGCAGGCCGAGCGGCTGGAAAGTGGGATGTTGCCAGGCCCAGTCTTCGAGTATTGCCAGGGATGCCGGTTTGGACTTGAGGGCAAGGACGATCTCGCCGTTTCCTTCGAGGGTCGCGCGTATGGGCAGGTGGAGCGGCGTCCGGGTGATGGAGACCTCGGTGGCTTTGCCGAGCGTCACGTTTGGATGACCTGCCAGCGCCGGGAGCAGCGAGGCGAGGTCCTTGACCGGAAGCTGGAGCACAGCGGGCGTTTCGCCGCCGGCCAGGGTTTCGAGCCGCTCGAGCACCACGGTGTCCCGGGGGGAGAAGGCATAGGCCCGTCCTTTCGGCAGCGCGCTCAGCGGGCAGCGTCCGCCGCTCCATTTGGCTTCGAGCACGAGCATCACTTTGCCGCGCGCCAAGGCCTGGTCGAGGTTGGGCGGGAGAATGATGAAGAGCTCAGCCGGTTGGCCCGCGGCATCCCGTTGCAATGCCGAGGCGCGCCTGGGGGCGGGTGTCGAGGCCCCGGCGCTCGCCGAGGAGCGCGGCGGGGCAGGGGCTGCTTGAGGCTGCTGGGCCTTGAGCCAATGCAAGCCGACCCCCACGACGTGCGCGCAAATCTTTCCCCATTCGCGCGCCTCGCGGCAGGTGCAGAGGTTCTCGAGGTCAATGTCGCTGTGGATCACAATCGAGGCGCGGAAAGACACGCCGTCGGCCTGGACCACCCCGCGCAGCAACGGCGCGGCCCAATACGAACTGAGCACCTGCCCCTGCGCCAAGTAAAGGCGCGCGCGTTTCATCACGTCCCAGCCGGCCGCCTTGCTCAGCAGCGCCT
>Ga0187873_1002188_pt1 | contig 15198 bp, 13 predicted proteins | sample June2016WEW_16_1_2_FD_133012 | JGI IMG/M metagenome (GOLD analysis project Ga0187873, IMG submission 133012) | Peatland microbial communities from SPRUCE experiment site at the Marcell Experimental Forest, Minnesota, USA - June2016WEW_16_100 | ecosystem: Environmental > Terrestrial > Soil >... | reverse complement strand
GGAAACGCAGGCTGCCATGAGCAGCGGAAAGACGGCGGAATGTGCGCGGCGATAGCCTTTCATCGCTTTCTATTGTACTGGTTCGGCTTGCGAAAAGTTCCAAAAGCAGCTTCTAGCCTTTAGCTCTTGGCGCCGGTATGCGCTCCTTTGGATTGCCAGGAATCCGCCGGCAAGGAACAGCATGAGCAGCGGCAGCGCCAAGCTGCAAGCGACGTCTAAACGCTCTGCGGCGGCCACAGGCCACGTTTATGCGTCTTCGGCCCGTGCGGATGATAACTTCTTTCGTAGGGCAAACGGAAGATCAGAGCATAATATGGGATCGGAGGGTCATATGAAATACCGTTGTAAAGGGCTCGGATTTGAGGTTGTACTCCCTGAGGGTTGGCGGTCCCCAGGGATATTGCACCGTCTGTTGAGGCTCCCGCTCCGACTGATGTTCGCGGGACCCGAGTTGGCAGGCGGTCCGGAATTCTATGGCCCCGCGAACGATACCATCAAGTTTGCAATCGGGCCAATTGCTCCCGAGCCAAGCGTAGCTAAGCACCAGGCAGATGTCGCGGCGATGGCAGCTAGACACGGGCACCGGGTCGTCACGGTCGATACCGTTGATGTCGCAGGCAGAACACACGCGACAATGGTGGTTGACGTGCCTCTCCCATCAGGAAAGGTGATCCGTGTTAAGAACTACTTCCTGATCTTCCATGGCACTGAGTATGTGATCACGTCAAACTTGCGTGCAGGCGAAGCTTTTTACGATCAGATCGTCAGAACGTTCAAGCCTATCTGAGTTGCACAATAGGCGCTGCACCCAACGGGTCATCCGCGAACTGGTTGCCCGACCGTCGTGCTATCATTTTTCCGCAGCACCCTCATCGCGGATTGTTGAGTGCCGAGGATGCATTGATGAGAGAAATCCAGAAGTGCCGGCGATGCGGGCACGTGTTCTGCGAAATTGAACGTTCGGGGCCATCACCCGTGGGTTTGGGTCATATCAGCCTTCACGCCGGCGAGAAGCTCTGTCCACGATGTGGAGGGCCGGTGGTCTGGGTGGATGAAAGCGGATCTCCCCTGAGTGCCTACAAGCGTTTGGAAGAGGCCAATTGGCATCAACGCCAGGGCTGCCTGTTGTTGGCAATCATCGTTCTCTTGGGGCTGATTTTATCGTTCGTTGTTCAATGAGCGGCTAAGCTGGAGGGCAATATTCATTGACTTGTTCGAGAAGAGGCTTGAAGCTGAGGACTTTGGCAAGCACTAAACTGAATAAGTGATGACCGAGAATCTGCTTCCCGCGCCCCCCATTGCCCGCAAAGCACCCAAAGAGACCGCTTTGCACGGCGTCGTCTTGACGGACGACTATGCCTGGCTGCGCGACAAGGACAACCCCGATGTGACCGCCTACCTGGAGGCCGAAAACGCCTATGCCGAAGCGGTCATGGCTCCGCTAAGCGGCCTGCGCGAAGAGCTTTACCAGGAGATGCTCTCGCACATGAAGCAGACCGACGTCTCGGTCCCCTTCCGCGATGGCGATTGGTGGTATCTGACGCGCACCGAAGAGGGCAAGCAGTACGCGATTCATTGCCGCCAGCGGGGCACGGTTTCCGGGCCGGATGCCGATGCGCCGGAGCAGGCCATCCTCGACGGCAACCAACTGGCTGAGGGGCACGCCTTTTTCGACATCGGCGCCACCGACATCTCCCGCGATGGCCGCTGGCTGGCCTACACCACCGATACCACCGGCTTTCGCCAGTACACGCTGCACATCAAAGACCTGGCCACCGGCGAGACGCTTCCCGATGAGATTGAGCGCGTAGGCTCGGTCACGTGGGCCGCCGACAATCGAACGCTTTTTTACACCGTCGAGGATGAGGAGCAGAAGCGCCAATACCAGCTCTGGCGGCACACCTGCGGTGGGCAAGATAAGAACGGCGGCACGCCGCACTCGGCTGACGTTCTGGTCTACCAGGACGACGACGAGCGTTTCAACCTGGGCGTGGGACGCACGCGCGACGGCAAATTCATTGTGATGATGTCAGCCAGCCACATCACCACCGAATCGTGGGTGCTGCCGTCTGCCGAGCCTGAGGGCCAGTTCACCATCATCACTCCGCGCGACGGCGAGCACGAGTACTCCATCGACCATCGCAACGGCCTGTGGTTCATTCGCACCAACGACCGCGGGCGCAACTTTCGCCTGGTCACCGCGCCGGTGGCCACGCCGGGCCGCGAGCATTGGACCGAGCTCATTGCCCACCGCGACAGCGTAATGATCGAAGCAATTGATCTCTTTGCCGATTTCTTCATCGCCTGCGAGCGCGAGGATGGCTTGCCGCGCCTGCGCGTGGGACGCTTCCGGGGCGCCGGTCCCACATTCACGCCGGCCGGCGAGATCAGTTTTCCCGAGCCGGCCTATAGCGCGCAGCCTCACGTCAACCGGATCTTTGATACGCCCACTTTCCGCTACGCATATCAGTCGCTGGTGACGCCGGCTTCGGTCTACGAGTACGACGTGGCCACGGGCGCATCGATTCTTCTCAAGCAGCTTGAGATTCCCGGCGGCTTCGACCGGAATCTCTACGCCAGCGAGCGCATTCATGCCATCGCGCCGGACGGGGTCAAGGTGCCGGTGTCGCTGGTCTATCGCAAAGACACGCGCAAAGAGGGATGGAATCCCCTGTATGTTTACGGCTACGGATCTTATGGATATTCTTTGCCGCTGAGCTTCAGCTCCAATCGGCTGAGTTTGCTGGATCGCGGCGTGGTGATGGCCTATGCGCATGTGCGCGGTGGCGGCGACCTGGGCAAGCCATGGCACGACGCCGGCAAGATGCTGCTCAAGCACAACACCTTCACGGATTTTATCGCCGCCGTCGAGCACCTGACCGCCGCCCGCTACGGCGACCCCGCGCGCGTAGCCATCGAGGGCGCGTCGGCTGGCGGCCTGCTGATGGGCGCGGTGGTGAACCTCAAGCCGCAGCTCTTTCGCGCCGTCCTCTCTCACGTGCCCTTTGTGGACGTGATGAACACCATGCTCGACGCCTCGCTGCCGCTTACCGTTCCGGAGTACGAGGAGTGGGGAAACCCCAACGATTCTGCATATTTTTCTTACATGTTGAGTTACTCGCCCTATGACAATCTCAAGGCGGCGCGCTACCCGGCCATGCTGGTGAAGACCTCGCTGCACGACAGCCAGGTGATGTTTTGGGAGCCGGCCAAGTATGTAGCCAAACTGCGCACGCTCAAAACAGACAGCAATGCGCTGCTGCTGGTCACCAATATGCAGGCCGGCCACGGCGGAGCAAGCGGCCGCTACGACTACCTGAAGGAGATTGCGCTGGACTACGCCTTTTTGCTGCGCGAATTGGCGCTTGTGTGATCGACTCGGCTCGTGAAGCGGCTGACTGTGTTCTTTGTGACTGGGATTTGTTGCGTCCTGTGTCTTGCCGATGAAGCCCCTGCTGGCACATCACCGGTAAATACCTGATTTTCCACCGTTCCACGAGAAATCTTCATGGAATCCTTATGTGCTGATCCTATAATTCAATCGAAAGCCATATCCCTCTATCCGCCATTGTGCCCCAAAAAAGGAGACCTATGCCTACTGACTTCCGCAATTTTCTTGCTCTCACCTATGAGCAACTGGAAGAGCTCAACCTGCAAGCCAAGGCCGACCGCGCCAATCGCGTTGACGCCGGCGAGATTCGCGAGAAGCGGTTGAAGTACCTGACCGACGAAAAGCGAATCAAGGCCGTGACCGTGCTGTTCACCGATCTTGAAGGCCGTTTGCACCTGCTCGACTACGACAAGAAGTTTATTCTCGGGGCCCACGAAAACCTGACCTTTGACGGCTCGTCTATTCGCGGTTTCACGGCGCAGAAGGAGAGCGATCTCCGGCTGGGCATTGACTGGAGCGCCTTCTACTGGACGCCATCCGACGTCTTCGGCAACGGCAAAGTGCTGGTCTTCGGCAATGTCATCGACAAGGACGGCACTCCCTATTCCGGCGATTTGCGCGGCGTACTCAAGGGCTACGCCGAGGAGCAGTTCAAGAAGAACGGCTACACCCTCAACACCGCCAGCGAGATCGAGGGCTTTCTGTTTGCCGGCAAGGACGCCGAGCGAACCTATCATCAGACCGGCAAGTTCGAGTTCATCAACACCGGCGGCTACTACCATGTGCTGCCCCTCGATCCCCTGCGCCAGTTCATCGACACCTCGGCCGAGGTGCAGCGCGCCATGGGCTTCCAGAATGAGAAGGACCATCCCGAGGTCGCGCCCAGTCAGTATGAGATCAACTACAGCTACGCCGAGGTGGTAGCCGCGGCCGATCAGATACAGCTTTATAAGCTGCTCACCCGTCAGATTGCCAACAACATGGGCTTCACGGCCTGCTACCTGCCCAAGCCGGTGGTCGGAGTCAACGGCAGCGGCATGCACACCAACGTCTCGGTCTCCAAGGGCAAGACCAACCTCTTTTGGGACGAGAAGGGCGAGGAACAGCTCTCCAGCTTCGGCTGGAACTTCCTGGATCGCATCCTGACCAGCGCGCTGGACATGTGCCTGGTCTTCAACTCCAGCGTGAACGCCTACCGGCGCCTGGACCCGCACTTCGAGGCCCCCAACCAGATTCGCGCGTCGGCCGTGGACCGCGGCGCCATGATCCGGGTGCCCATCGGCAACCACCGGTCGATGCGGACTGAAGTGCGCGCCGTGGCTCCGGACGCTAATCCCTACCTCTCACTCTACGGCATCTTCAAGACCGGCCTGGACGGGGAGATCTCCAAGGCGAAGGACCTGCGCGCCGGCGGCCGCTATCTTCCGGATAACATCCAGAAGGCGATTGCGGACTTCGAATCGTCGGAGTGGATCAAGAAGATTCTCGGCGGTGACGTGCAGGGCCGCTACGCTGAGTTGAAGCTGGCTGCGGCCAACCGCTGCCCACGCGAGCTGGGAACCATCGTCAAAGGCTGCGAAGTGCAGTTCCACCACGAAGTCTACAACCAGTCGCTGTGGAACTTGTTCTAGAACGACTGTTGCAGTTGCAAACAACAAGGCGAAGCCAATGCGGCTTCGCCTTCTTGTTTGGGCTGTCTCAGGAATTACTTCGCCAGCGGCGCCCTATTGGTCCATTAACGACTCGCTCCGCCTGTGCTCTTAGCTTTGTTTACCGCCTGCTGGATTTGTGCGGGATCTCCCAGATAATAATGACGAATAGACTTCAGGTCATCGTCAAGTTCTTCTACCAACGGCACGCCCGTAGGAATGTTGAGATCGACAATCTGCTGATCCGGCACGTCTTCCAGATACTTCACCAGCGCCCGCAGGCTGTTGCCATGGGCCGCGATCAACACCTGCTTGCCCGACCGGATGCTGGGAGCAATCAATTCGTGCCAGCAGGGCAGAAAGCGATCCACCGTGTCCTTCAGGCATTCGCAGAGGGGAAATTGTTCTTTCGTTAAATTGTGATAGCGCGGGTCCTTCCCCGGATAACGCGGATCGGACTCCTCCAGCGCCGGGGGGCGAATGTCGTAACTGCGGCGCCAGAGTTTCACCTGATCTTCCCCGTACTTCGCTGCCGTCTCAGCTTTGTTGAGGCCTTGCAGTGCCCCATAATGCCGTTCGTTCAGCCGCCAGTCGCGCTCGACGGGTATCCACATCAAGTCCATCTCGTCCAGCGCGATCCACAGAGTGCGTATGGCGCGCTTCAGCACCGAGGTGAAGGCGAGGTCGAAGCAATATCCCTGCTCCTTCATCATCACGCCCGCCTGCCTGGCCTCTTCCCGGCCCTTCTCCGATAGGTCGACATCAGTCCAACCGGTAAACAGGTTTTCTTTATTCCAGATGCTCTCTCCGTGGCGTAATAGAACGACTTTGTACATTTTAAAACTCTCTTTCCTGGTTGCGGGGTTCATGAAAATTGAAGTTCACTTCTTTAGAATAACCTACGATCTGGCCGTGGAATGTGGCTTGCATCACAAGTTGGCCAAATGTTATGCATGGGCCGGACTTCGCGCAGTAATGGGAAAATGCTAATTCTGCCCCGAAGGGTCGAATCATCATGGGTTTTAACAGATTGCATCCCCACAAATCTGTCATCCTGAGCGGAGCGTAGCGGAGTCGAAGGACCTGCGGTTGTTCTTCGGCTAAAAGTCAACTGTGAATTGCTTGCCATCATCAACAAATTGTGCTAAATATTCGCCATGGAAGAGCGCAATTATTTTACCTATATCGTGGCCAGCCGGAGTCACACACTTTACATCGGCATGACCGGCGATCTGCTGAAGCGTGTCTTCGAGCATAAACAACGGACCCATGAAGGATTTTCTGCTACATACAACTGCAACCGACTTGTATGGTTCGAGCGATTTCTCTCCCCGGAAAGCGCGATTGCGCGGGAAAAGCAGTTGAAGGGCTGGATTCGCGCGAAGAAAATAGCCTTGATCGAAAAGAGCAATCCTACATGGAACGATCTGAGTGAGGGGTGGTATGGGGTCGATCCGACGGTTGACAAGCAAGGTGAACCACTGCGTTTGAGTTGAAAAGTGCAAAATGCAACCGCAGGTCCTTCGACTCCCCTACGCTGCGCTCCGGGTCGCTCAGGATGACAACCCTAAAAGCGAGGGGAGGAAGCCATTGCTTCCTCCCCTCGCTTCAATCAAACGGTGCTTTGCGATCAGTCGTTGTAGTTCAGCCCTTCAAGCCCGAGAAACACCGCGCCGCCGCCCAGCTCCTCTTCGATGCGCAGCAACTGGTTGTACTTGCAGATGCGGTCGGTGCGGCTTACCGAGCCGGTCTTGATCTGGCCCACGCCTGTGGCTACGGCCAAGTCCGCGATAAAGCTGTCCTCGGTTTCGCCTGAGCGATGCGAGATCACCGAGGTGTAGCCGTAGCGGCGGCCCAGCTCAATAGCCTCCAGCGTCTCGGTAATCGTCCCGATCTGGTTCAGCTTGATGAGAATCGAATTAGCCACGCCCTCTTCAATGCCGCGCTGCAATCGCTTGACGTTGGTGACAAAGATGTCATCGCCGACTAACTGAATGTGGCCGCCCAGCTCGTCGGTAAGGATCCTCCAACCTGCCCAGTCGTCTTCGGCCAGGCCGTCCTCGATTGAGACGATGGGATACTTGCGCACCCAGTTGTCGTAGAAGGCAACCATCTCCGCGCTGGTCAGCTCGCGCTTATCGCTCTTCTTGAAGACGTACTTGTTCTTTTCCTTGTTATAAAACTCACTCGACGCCGGATCGAGCGCGATCGAGATCTGCTCGCCGGGTTTGAAGCCGGCCGCCTCAATGGCTTCCAGGATCAGTTCGATTGCCTCGTCGTTGGACTTGAGCGAGGGAGCAAAGCCGCCCTCGTCGCCCACGGCGGTGTTGTAGCCCTTCTTTTTCAGCACGCTCTTGAGCGTGTGGAAGGTCTCCGCTGCCCAGCGCAAAGCCTCCGAGAAGCGCTCCGCGCCCACCGGCATAATCATGAACTCCTGGAAGTCCACGTTGCTGTCGGCATGCGCTCCGCCATTCAGCACGTTCAGCATCGGCGTAGGCAGCACACTGGCGTTCACACCGCCCAGGTAGCGGTAAAGCGGAACCTCCAGCGTCTGGGCCACGGCGCGCGCGGCGGCCATGGAGACCGCCAGAATGGCGTTAGCGCCCAGCTTGGCCTTGTTAGGCGTGCCGTCCAGCGCAATCATGGTCTGGTCCAGCAGCCGCTGGTTCGCCGCGTCCATGCCCTCCAGTTCCGGCGCAATCACGGATTCCACGTTGGCCACGGCCTGCAACACGCCCTTGCCCAGATAGTGGCTCTTGTCGCCGTCGCGCAGCTCCACGGCTTCATGCTCGCCGGTGGAAGCGCCCGAGGGCACGATGGCGCGGCCCAATGCGCCGCTTTCCAGGATTACGTCCGCTTCCACGGTCGGATTGCCGCGAGAGTCCAGTACCTCGCGGGCGCGGATGGCAACAATCTCAGTCATATCGGTCCTCATAATGTGGTGCTGCAGCCGGTCGTTCAATTGCGGACGGTGATCCACGGTAAGAGTCTCTCTGGCGGCGCTTTGAATGGTCTTCAGAAGCTCCTGCGCGCTCACAATCTCCTCTCCGTCCGAGGTGAAAAATGGCGGATGTCTCGCAAGAATTCTAGCAAATCGGCCCCACGCGGACGATGTAATAGCGGTCACAGGGCGCCAGCCGTTTCCGGCGCGGGAAAAATGCCGGAATGGGTTGTCTAGGTTGATTCGTGCCGCCCAAGGCACGTGCCTCTCCGCGCGCAGTTCAGCGATTCCAGCCCTGCGTTAGCCTTACCTTGGGTGAGCAGGCGCATAGCAAGCATGAACGTGGGAGTTGTGCGCAACTGTTCACCTCCAGCGGGGTTTGAAACTATAGCTGGATTACTGCCCGCGATTGGGAAAAGGAGACTTGGATGAACAGGCCGATTCTTGTGTGCGCCTTGTTGTTGATGACCGCTGCCACTCTGGGAGCGCAGGAGGCAAGCGAGTCGAGCCCTTACCAGGGAACCTCGACGCCCCCACCGGACGACACTATCGTGACCAGCAGCACGCCCCAGGCCAAGCCGCTCGCCGGGCATAAAGCTGCGTACGGACAAAATCAAGTGCGGCTTCAGGCTCAGAACAGGGCGCCTGTCCAGGCCCAGCCCGCATATTCCGCATACACCGATCCCGCGGCGAACGATTCTGACTCGGACAGCGGCATTGTCGGCGGTCCACGCAACGCTTATCCGCAGCACGAGCCGGTCCTGACCCGGCGCTCCTACGCTGACGATCCGGATGGCGACATCGTCCATCTGCGTCCGCCGCGTCCCGGCGAACTCCAGGAAGGGACTACCATCCGCGTCCGCCTGCTGGATCGGCTTTCCTCCGTCAACAACGAGAAGGGCGATACCTTTCGTTGTCGCGTGGCCTCCGACGTAATGCAGGGCGATAAGGTGTTGATTCCCGCCGGGGCGGAGATTGACGGCCGGGTCGTCGGCGTTTCCACCGGCCATTTTGGCGGTCATGGCTCCATGCATCTGCTGCCAGAGAGGGTGATTCTGGCCAACGGCAAAAGCTACCAACTGCGCGCCGTGCTCTCCTCTACTCCCGGCGCCAAGTCCAAGGTCGGCTCGGAGGGCGCCATTCTGCCGGCCTCGCGCCTGAAGCGCGACAGCATTGAATATGGCGGGGCGGTGGGAGGCGGCGCAGCCACAGGAGCCATCCTGGGCGGTCCGGTCGGCGCCTTTGCCGGCAGCATGATCGGGGCAGGGGTTATCACCGTCCACCTGATGGCCAGCCATCCCCAGGCCAAGCTGGAACCGGGTACGGCGATGGTCTTTACCCTGACAGAACCGCTGCAGATGACTCCGGTTCGCTCTGCCGCAACCAGAGACAACTGATCAGTTCGTCCTGAATCCCTCCGTCCTGCTACACTCCCTGATGTGTTTAGGGAGGGCTTTTCCATGGCTGATATTCAGACGGTAGGAGTGGTGGGCGCTGGCACCATGGGTTCCGGCATCGCCCATGTCTTTGCCCGCGCGGGCTTTCGCGTGCTGCTGTGCGATGTGGAGCAGCGCTTCCTTGATCGTGCGCTCCAGCAGATTCGCGCCAACCTGGGCCGCGAGGCCGTCAAAGGCAAGCTGCCCGAGGCCGAGATAGAACCGGCCCTGGCTCGCATCCAGCTCACCCTGGACCGCGCGGCGCTCAGTTGCGCGGAGATGGTCGTCGAAGCCGCCTCGGAGCGCTTCGATTTGAAGGCCGAGCTTTTTAGCTCGCTCGACCGCATTTTGCCGGAAGGCGCCATCCTGGCCACCAATACCTCCTCCATTTCCATCACCAAGTTGGCTGCCCGCACTCGCCGGCCGCAGCAGGTGATCGGCATGCACTTCTTCAACCCCGTGCCGGTGATGGCGCTGGTGGAGATCGTCCGCGGCATGGCTACCAGCGATGAGACCTTCGCGGCCGTTCATGCACTGGCCCGCCGTCTGGGAAAATCCCCGGTCGAGGTCAACGACGCGCCTGGCTTCGTCTCCAATCGGGTGCTGATGCCGCTCATCAACGAGGCGGCCTTCGCCGTCCTGGAGGGCGTGGCCGCGCCGGAGGCCGTCGATCAGGTCTTCAAGCTGGGCATGAACCACCCCATGGGACCGCTTACCCTGGCCGACTTCATCGGCCTCGATGTCTGCGTGGACATTCTACGTGTGCTTCAGGAAGGCTTCGGCGACCCCAAATACCGCCCCTGTCCGCTGCTGGTGCGCATGGTGGACGCAGGCTGGCTGGGCCGCAAATCCGGACGCGGCTTCTACACCTACGAAAAGTAGGACCTCAATTCCGCCGGTTCCGGGAATGATTTCTTCCTATTAAGCACAAGACTATACTCGTACTTGAGGATTTCCCATGTGTACCGCGTCCGTTAATTCGAAAGGCCAAATCACGATTCCCGCCGTAGTTCGCAAGGATCTCGGACTGAAAGCGGGAGATCGACTCTGGTTCTTCAAGGGCGAGCGTGGCGAATATATCCTCAAACACAAAATCGGCTCGATCATGGATCTGCTGGGCTATATTCATTGGACAGGCAAGCCGGTCACAATTGAAGAAATGAACGAGACAATTGCCAAGGGTTGGGCAGGGCAATTGACCTTCGAGGATTGAGTTCCCAGGCGCCGCCCTGTCTCACACCGGCGGCAGCGCGTCCACCACCGGCATACCTTTGGGCGGCGTAAAGCGAAAGGTCCCGGAGGGAAACGGCACATTCGTCTGCTCTCCGGTGAAGGTAAAGCGGGTCAACGCGCCGTCGGTCTCTTCCATCTCAATTCCGGCAATCGTTCCCTCCGCGGTCACGGTCAGCGTGAGACGCGACACTCGTTTATCCTGGCCCCGGGGCTGGCCGGTCAGCGTGAACTGGCCGTTCGCGGCGGGCCGCAGGGTCAGTTTGCTCAATTCTTTTTCCAGTTTCGTGCGGCCCAGCAGAAAACGCAGCGGCGAGCGCAGATCGCTGAGTTGTTTGGCCTGGATGCGCTGGACTTGAGAGTCGCCGCGGGAGTAGAACCAGGCATACGTGCCGTCGAGCAGGAAGAGCTTGCCGGCCGGCTCGCTGTACACCCACTTCATGCGGCCGGGCCTGAGCAGCAGCAGCGTCCCGCTCTCCGTGCGCCGCATCCCCAGCCCCTCGTAACTCTCCGTAAAGCCGGCCTTAAGCGAGCGCAACTGGTTGTAGTGGCGATCGACCTTCTGCGCCATCTTAAGCGCGGAGTTATTCGCGGAGTCCTGCGCGGACGGCGAACGTCCCTGAGCAAAGATACAAGTCGAGATCAGCGCAACAGCCACCATCCAGCCGCCGCGCCTGAAGAGCGTACTCATCGCAACTCCAAAGGCTGTGTGCAGTTGGTTCCGCCCATGGGGTCGTACTTGATGGCGCCGGATTCGTCGCTGCAGAAGCCGCGGTTGCCGGTATTTCCGGGGGTCATGGGAACGGCGGTAATCGTGTAGCCGGTGACGCGGTCGATGTTGTGCGGGTTTACTCTGGCGCAGTTGCTGATGGTGAAAATGTAACCGTACTTGATGCCCGAAGCCAGATCGTTTGGTAAAATCTGCGCCGTCTCCGCCGAGGGCTGTCCGGCAGTCGCTTCGCCTCCCAAAGCCCGTAGCGAGCAGGCATAGCCGTGAGAGGGGTAGTTGACCGAGTACATCAACTCTGCTTGCTGGATGGCCCGGATAGACTGAATTGCCGCGGCCTCGCCGGTCTGTTTCTTCATGTGGCTGAAGTTAGGAATCATAAGATATGCGAGGGTGGGGATGATGCAAAGTAATAAAAAGAAAGCGGCCAGCCCCACAAGAATCCATACCAAGACGGGAACTCGCCGGTTTCCGGAAGGGGATTGGGGTGTCCGGCCTTGAAGGCCGGGACCTGGATCACCCGCGCTAAGTGCCTCCGTCCCGTTCATCGGACCAGCTCGATGCAATTCGTTCCACCAGCGGGATCCTGCTTCAGTACGCCGCTTTCGTCGCTGCAGAAGCCCAGATTCCCGGTCTTACCCACCACCTCTGGAACAGCCGTAAGCGTATACCCATCGACCTGTTCTGAGCCGTTCAGTGTATGCTTCATGCAATTAGTGATGGTGAAGATGTAGCCGTCCTTGTTGCCCTTGGCCAGCGACTCGGGAAGTATTTCCGCGGCCGTGGCAGAGGGCGGCTTGTCCAGATCACCGCCCAGGTCGTGCAGGTTGCAGGCAAATCCCTTGTCGGGGTAATTCATCGCGTACATCAACTCCGCTTGCTGAATGGTCTGCATCGACTTCTTCGCTGAAAGCTCGCGGACGTGTTTCTTGACCCTGCTGTAGGTTGGATAGCTAATGAGCGCCAAAACGGAGATGATCATGAAGAGGCCAACCACCAACCCCACTAGAACCCAAACAAAGACGGGAACTTGCTTCTTTGTAGTTGGCGGCGGTGGCCAGCTCTGGGTTGCGGCGTGGGGGATACCTGCCGCAACATCCGGCGCCTCGATGAGCGCCGTCCCATCGGCTCTGCAATAGGCGTGTGTAGGAGGATAAACTGCGCCGCAAACGGGACATCTCTTCATTGCGAATTCCACTCCAATTGCAATTGAAAGTTAGGCAGAATCGATACACATTCTATCGTAACGTGGAGACCAGAATCTGCCCCGCGCCATATGAGCCCGTCCCGTTCATTGGACCAGTTCAGTGCAGTTGATTCCGCCTGCGGGATCCTGCTTCAGTACACCGCCTTCGTCGCTGCAAAAGCCCAGGTCCCCGGTCTTGCGCACCACTTCTGGAACCGCCGTGAGCGTATACGAATCGGCCCGTTCCGAGCCGCTCTGGGTATTCTTCACGCAGATGATTTTAAAGATGTAGCCATCTTTGTTGCCCTTGGCCAGAGCATCGGGAAGTATTTCCGCGGCTGTGGCGGAGGGCGCCTTGTCCGGATCGCCGCCCAGGTCCTGCAGGCTGCAGGCAAATCCCTTGCTGGGGTAATTCGACGCGTACATCATCTGCGCCTGCTGAATGGTTTGCATCGACTTCTTCGCCGAAAGTTCGTGGGCGTACTTGAAGAGCTTGGGGACATTGGGGATAGCGAGTATGGTGAGGATGGTGATGATGGCCATGACAATCAGCAACTCCATCAGCGTAAAGCCGTTGGGTTGCAGGAAGCGTCGCATGCGGCGGTTCGAGTTCTTGTGATTCATAGGTTTCCCATTCCTCTGTGAGCGGCTAAAATCCTCCGCCCCATCCGAGAAAATCCTACAACGGATGGACGCGAAAAGGAAATAGGGCGCTCATTCCGGCTTGGTCTGTCCAGTGGCGCTTTCCTGCCGGGCCAGTTTGATGCGAGCGGAGTCCAATTTCTTTTGCACTTTGGCCACTTCGGCCTGCTCCACGTCAACCGGAGCCGACTTGGCAAACTGCTCCAGTGAAAGCTCCCACTGCGCCGTGGCCAAACGGAAGCGGCCGGTCTTCTCGTAGAGCTCGCCCAGGTGGTCGTGGACCGTGGGATCGGTCTGGTCCCGCTCCACTGCCTGGCGCAGGTACCCTTCGGCCAACTCGTACTCGCCCATCTTGAAGTACACCCAGCCAAGCGAATCGATGTAGGCGCCGTTGATCGGATCCAGTTCCACGGCCTTACGAATCAGCTTGAGGGCCTCGGGCAGTTGTTTTCCTTTGTCGGCCAGCATGTAGCCCAGGTAGTTGAGCGTCATGGCGCTGTCTGGCTCCAGCTCCAGCGCCTGGTGGAAGAACTGCTCGGCCGGCTCGTAGTGTTTCTGCCGCTCTGCCAGTTCGCCGCGGAGAAAGAGCAGGTAAGCGCGATCTTCCTTCTTGGTGGTCAGCGGCTCGGCCTTGTTGAAGGCATCCTCGGCCTCCTTCCATTTGTGCGCGCGAACGCACATCTGGCCCATCGCCAGCCACACCTGGCGATCTTCGCTGCTGTTGGCCAGCAGCCCTTTGGCCTGCGCCAGCCCTTCGTCGGTCTTGTTCAGATCGCCCATCTCCGCGGCCAGCATCAACTTCAAATCGCGATTCTTGGGGTTGGCCTCAACCGCCTTGCGCGCCACCTCGATGGCCTTGTCGTACTGTTTGGCGTCGCGCCAGGTGTCCACCTGGAACTGATAGCCGCGCTCGGCCGCCTCGCCGCCCATGTCAATGAGTTTTTGGTAGGTGGCGATGGCCTCGGCTGTCTTGTTCTGTTCGTGATAAACCGCGCCCAGCCGCTCCAGAAATATGCTGCGATTGTTTTTCTCCTCGGTGGTGTAGGCTCCATTGGCGTGCGAGGTCCGGTTCACCAGCTTCTCATAGGTTTGCGCGGCCTCATCGTAGCGGCCCAGCACGTCCAGCAGCAGCCCCTCTTGAAAGCCGGCTTCCAGGCTGCTGGAGTCCATCTTGTGCGCCTTGCGAATGGTGGCCAGCGCATCCTCATACTTTCCCTGGCGGCGCAGAATCTCGCCTATGCGCACCTGGGCTTCGGCGTTCTCCGGGTCGGCCTCGGCCAGTTCCCTGTATCGCTTCAGCGCCTCGTCGAGCTGGTTGTCCCTGAGCAGCGCATGGGCCAGCGCTTCCAGCGTGCGCGCGTCCCCCGGCTCCTTGCCGTCGGCGCGCTGATAAGCGGCGATGGCTTCCTTGGTCCGCTTCAACTGCTCATAAGTCGAGCCCAGCGCATCCTCCATCCTGGGCGTTCGGTCGGCTACCGGAACCGTTTCGATCACCTTGGCTGCCTGCTCGATGTTGCCGCTTTCGGCATACAGCCGGGCCAGATTCAGCACCACTTCCTCGGAATCAGGTTCCATGGATTGCGCTGTCTTGAACTGTTCTTCGGCCTTCTTCTGGTCGTGCTTGATGGTGTAGAGCTGGCCCAGGACCATGCGATTCTCGACGATCTTTGGCTGCAGAGCGACAATCTTCTCGAATTCCGTGATCGCCAGGTCCAGCACGTTGCCGGTGGGCGTGGAAGCAGGCGGCGCGTTTTGCCCTTCGCCCAGCGCGCGCAGGTAGATGCGCCCCAGCAGCTTGTGCGCGTCGATATCGTCAGGTGCGCTCTTCAGCAGCCCCCGTGCCGTGCTCTCCGCCTCGCGCGAGCGGCCGGTGCGGAAGTACAGGGTGGCCAGCGCCAGGTTCAACTGCGGCGAGGTGGGGTCGGCGTTCAGCGCCAGCTTGTACTCCTCGATGGCCCGAGTCACCAGTTCCGGGCGGCCCTCGCTGACGGCCTGC
>Ga0187873_1002187_pt1 | contig 15201 bp, 10 predicted proteins | sample June2016WEW_16_1_2_FD_133012 | JGI IMG/M metagenome (GOLD analysis project Ga0187873, IMG submission 133012) | Peatland microbial communities from SPRUCE experiment site at the Marcell Experimental Forest, Minnesota, USA - June2016WEW_16_100 | ecosystem: Environmental > Terrestrial > Soil >... | reverse complement strand
GACAAGTTCTTTGCCTACCTGCCGCAAATCTTCGGTGCCGGTGTCATCCTGCTGGTGGGTTGGTTTGTGGCCCGCATCGTGCAACGGCTTGTCGCAAGCCTGCTCGTCTCTGCGGGAGCGGACACCGCGAGCGAAAGGTGGGGGCTTGCAAAAAGCCTGGGCAAACTCAAGCTCTCGGGCTTGATCGCCCTGGTTGTCTATTACCTGATTCTTTTGCCCGTGGCGATCGCCGCCTTGAATGCCCTCCAGTTGGACGCGATCACGAAGCCTGCGAGCGACATGCTGGCCAGGATTATGGACATGCTGCCGGCGATTTTCGGCGCGGCGTTGGTAATGTTCATCGCCTTTGTGGTGGGCCGTCTGGTGGCCGGGATTGTGAGCAACGTGCTGGCCGGGGCCGGGTTCAACAGCCTGCTCGTCAAGCTGGGGCTCTCCAAACAAGCGAAAGAAGGCAATTACTCGACGTCGGCGATGGCCGGCAAACTCGCTTTCATCATCGTGCTCGTGCTTGCAAGCATCGAAGCCGCAAATCTGCTGGGCTTCTCGACGCTGGCGGGCTTGATCCGGGACTTGGTCGTCTGGGGCGGTCACATCCTGCTCGGGTTGATCATCTTCGCCTTGGGATTGCTGCTCGCGAACTGGGTGGCGGGCGTTGTGCGTTCGAGCGATTCTCCGCAGGCCCCGCTGCTGTCCATGGCTGCGCGGATTGTGATCCTGTTGCTGGCTGGTGCAATGGCGCTGCGTCAGATGGAACTGGCCAACGATATCGTGAATATAGCCTTCGGGCTGGTGATCGGATCGGTGGCGGTCGCGGTGGGTCTGGCCTTCGGCCTGGGTGGCCGCGATACTGCGGCGCGTTTACTCAACGACTGGCGCGAAAAGTTCGGCAAGCACGACAAGGAATAACGGAATAACAAGTGAATTCAGGGGTCAACGACCATTTCAGGCGTTGACCCCTTTCCATTCCTGCGAGAGTTGGTTCTCGACTATTGCCTATCGAAACAAATACCGGGAAATCAGCGATTTTTGAATGTGCAATAAACGTGGTTTGGAGGCGAGAGTCGGAATCGAGCGCCTTTGGGGGCGGACGACAGGGATATTGTGCCTGATTTTACAGGGTATTCAAGCAGATTGTGTCACTATTGAAACCGCCGGTTTCCACCTGGTTTGTTAGCCATTTTTCTGCCGTAAAAAAAATCGCATGGTGCTGCCAAACTTGCTGCCGGTGGATTTCCGGTCGCTGTTGGCTGCCATCGCACAATCGAATTAAGATAAGCATTCCCGTATTAGGGTAAAGACAGATTGGAGCGGGAAAAAAAGCTTGGTGGTGCCATCCCGTGCGTTATTTGGTGCCGGGACTGACACCTTTTCGAAACGCAGACAGACATGGCTTTGCCAGCACGCGCGAAACGCGTCAAGTTATTCCCGCCTTCCGAACGGCGCGCCGGTTGAGGTACTAATGGGTGACCCCTTTACGATGTTTTTAGTGCCCGGGCCACCACCGCCTGCGGCACTCCTATTGATCAAAACTGCTGGAAAACCAGCCCACCCCCGGTTGACACCCTCAGCTTGGTCTAGCAGGATGGTATGAAACCTGACTGAGAGTGATGAGACTCGTTCAGCTCATCGCTTACACAGCAAACAAGTCATAAAATGGTTGATTACGCACTGAAACTTTTATCACACGGCTTCCTTTGTGTCCCGCTTAGCCGAAGAGGCAGGCATCTTGATCTCAAGACCATCGGTTATGCTCCGCTTCACTTACAGACCCGGCAAAAAAATCTCAAGGAACTCTGCTTCAACAGTGTCGCTTTCCATCTCTCCCAGCATCCGCCGTCCCCTGAGACCATCAAAAGCTGGTTCGATGGATTTGAGGGTAATATTGGAATAATCGGCGGGTATATGAACCTGATGATCCTGGATTTTGATAAAACATCTGCATATCAAAGGTGGCAAAGAGAGAATCACGATCTTGTTTCTTCAACCCCGGTTGCTCAAAGTCCTCGCGGTTTTCATGTTTATCTTAAGACCGTACTACCGACCGTTTCCTCAAGCCTCCACTTCGGATTCCATCGCGCGGGCCACGTCAAGGCACTGGGTGGTTATGTGTTGAGCCCTCCTTCCGAACTCAAAGATGGATACATCTACAGATGGTTGCCTGAACAATCTCCATTTGAGGTGGCCCCCCAAACCATCGAAAGCCTTCAGAGCCTCTCGCTTCTACCGGTTCCCCCGCTCAAAGTCTTTTATGACCGGCTCATGAACCGGGGTGGATTCGAACCAGACTGATCCACTTTCCGTATTTACAATTTCAAGGCCAGGTCAGAAATTCAATCCCTCCATCGCAACCGGGCACACTCGGTGGCACATGGAACCCGAGATGAACCCGGAAGCTGCCACAATCAACTGCAAAATATCACAGCGAGCCATGGTTTCCGTTGTTATTCCGGCGCGCAATGCAGCGTCTACTATCGCTACATTGCTGCGAAGCCTGATCCCCGACATCGGCCTGATCAAGGAGATACTTCTTGTCGACGATGGATCAGAGGATGCAACAACGGAAATAGCAAAAGACACAGCGCAAAGACACGACCTGCCGCTTCTCATACTCCCTGTATCCTTCGGAAAGGCGGGTGCCGCAAGGAACTTCGGGATAGCGCACGCTCAAGGCAGATTTTTGTTTTTCATTGATGTGGATGATAAACTTATTCCCGGAGCGCTATCGATTCTTGCCACGAAGCTCATTGAAAATCCCGCAGCGGGTCTGGCAATAGGGGCCTGTATCCGCCAAACCGCGAATCGGCGGGATAAAATCAAGATCCCGCATGGCTACACGGATGATTGTGATCAGAACGTGATTCGCTATCTCGCTAATGAGTTGTGGCCCATCGCGATGGGGAGCGCCATGCTCGTGACTTCCAGAGCCATCGGTATCCGCTTCCCCGAGACGATCGGTCTCGATGAAGACACCTGCTATTGGACGGCTCTACTCACCAGAGTTCGCGTTGTGACATCAGCAGAACCTGTCCTCATTTACAAACTTGACGAGGCCAGGATGTCACGTCGCTTCACCACGTCGCCCCGCAATACTCTTCTCAGCGTATCCCGCGCGTTTAGAACACTCGCCGCCTGCGGTGTCCCCGAAATTGCCTTGAAGCAGCGCATTGCCTGGGTCGCGCTGCGGATCGCGCGACAACTTATCATGAATCGCCAGTATTCGGAGGCCAATGGCATCATGCGACTTGTCCGCATGCATCCCCTGTTTCGTCCGACCTGGAAGGTTTTTCAGTATAACTGTCGCATTAAAGTCGGAGGCCTTTTCCAGTGCCTCGGTATGCACAAACCGCTCGCCGTCCCGCGAAACCTTGATTATTTAAAAAAACAGCGGCGCATTCTCATTGTAACTGTTGACAGCGCTTCAGCACCAGTGTCCGGGGCCGATCTCAGGAATTACCAAAATGCCCTATCCACCGGGAAGCTGGGACTTGTAAGACTGGTCTCGATTCGTCCGGGCGGCCCCGAAATGGTCGATCACATACCCGGAATCGAATTTTTCTCTGTCGGCGTGCCTGGCGAACAGTCTAAATCATTGTCATCACGGCGTTGCAGCGTCGAAGCGGGGATTCCGCGCTCATGTCTGCCGCGCCTTTTGGAGATCATCCGGGATTTCCGTCCCGATACCATCATTGTCGAGGGCATTCCGCTGGCTGCGCTCCTGAAACACCTGAGGCCGCTGGCGAAGATTCTCATTCTGGATATGCACAACATCGAATCCGACCTCGCTTCACATAGGCAGGCCCGAATGTCAGGGAAGGTTCGGCTCTCTGCTATTTTCAAGAATGATGCCGCAAGGATCAGGCAACTGGAAAAGAGGGCCCTGAAAATGGTTGACCGAATCTGGGTCTGCTCGGATCAGGACCGGGAACGACTCGTTGAACTCCATCAGCCAACCGGATCGATTCATGTGGTTCCCAACAGCATACCCAGGTTCGACACACTCCGGAACGAATGCCTATCGCGAGTTCACGAATGCAAAAACGGCCCCGTTATGCTTTTTGTCGGACATCTTGGATACTGGCCCAATGTGGCGGCGGCTGAAAGACTGGCGCGGGTAATTCTCCCAAGAGTCAGAGAGACGTTCCCATCCGCCAAAGTGGTCCTTGCAGGCCGTCATCCCAATCCGGTTGTTAAATCCCTCGCCGCGTTGCCAGGCATTGAGCTCTACGCCAATCCCGGGAGTCTCTCGACGTTTTATGAGCGGGCTCATATTGCCGTGGTCCCCCTTTCGGAAGGCGGCGGGACAAGGATCAAGATCCTGGAGGCAATGGCCTCGGGATTGCCAGTCGTGGCAACTGCCGTAGCGGTCGAAGGGCTTGGTCTGATTGAAAATGAGGAAGTCCTGTTGGCAAGCTCGGACGAAGGCCTCGCCCGTCACGTCATCAACCTCTGCATGAATCCCGATAAAATGTCGAAGCAGATCCTTTCCGCAGAGAAAACCGCAAGACTGCGATTCAGTCCTGAGGCTGTGGACTTTGCGGTAAGGAAAGGGGCCTCCCTGGCGGGGGATTGAAGCAGATAACTGAGAACTTCACTTATCGGTTTATGCCGTCATACCCTACCACGGCACATGGAGAATTTCGACACGAGGCAGTCCAATCGGTGTGATGCCGCAATCTTTCGCAAGACGCCCGAAAGCCTCGGTCTCAATAAGGTCGTCATAGGGGAGTTCCGGAAAACGAAGGCCTCCCCGGTGCAGGGCGGCATCAACCAGAAGCATTGTTCCGCCGACGCTATCAAGAGGCACACGGTCACTGTGACGCAAGTCGCTGAGCTTTAACCTGAACGGGTAGTCTGCCGGTGGCTGAAAAATACCGCCTTTGATCATGCGGAAGTAACGATAATCCCGTCGAACTGGCTTGGAAATAAAACTGTTGAGGTCGAAACTCGGGCCACCGGGCTTGACTACGCAGTTCGGCACCACTATTCGCGCCTTGGCTCCCATCAGTTGCGCTACAATGTCCGCAGGAAAACTCCAGACATCTACGTCCATCCACAGTGCCCAGTCGTCCGTGTCGTTCAATCCTTGATCAATAAGGTGGTTGCGCACCCTGGCAATTCCGGCACGCCGGGCCCGCTGAATCGAAGGAAGCCATCGTCTCGAAAGGTCGAAACGTGTTCCCGTCTTCCTTCGAAGCAGAACAATCTCGCGATAGAATGGCTTTAGCGGATCCGTAAGTCGAACCAGCCGTTCATAGGTATCGTCGCGACTGTCACCTTCGCAGAAGACCAGCTTCAGGCGCTCTTTTGAAATCTCAAGTTTATCAATGGCGGCAAGAAAGCCTGCAATGTGCTGACTGGCGTCGCGAACCGGAACAAGGATTGCGATGTTTTCACCTTTGGGTGGCGGTGAGGAAATTGCATCCGTCGCAACCGCCGCGCGTGCGGCTTCAGGATCGAGCCGCCTTCCACCGAAGAGTCGCGATTTCACACGGTAGAATCTTTTGGCAAGACTGGAGTGTTTTCGCTTCCACCATCCCGCCTCAGACTTGTTCCACCAGGTGCCGGACCAGTGATGGATCGAGTAGCACTTCGCCACGTTGAGATCATAGGGCGAGTTCCCAAAGGTATCGATCGGGTTAAAGAAGTTCGCGCCCTCAATCCGAACCGTCTCTTTTTCCGGGTAGGAAAGCACCGCTCCTGTAAGCAGGCACGGACCGGTGGAATCAAGGACATCAGATGCATCCCGCACATCGGCCATCCGCGTCAACAAATGGGGCCAGAAAGAATGGCCTGCTGGGCTGGCCATTACTCCGTTGAAAAGCATCATGGGCTGCCCACGACAACTTGCCGCCCTGGGCCAGTGGGTTTTCGGCTCCTCGCAGAGAATCACCCGATCCTCTGACGCGAGTGGATCCAGCGACTGGAGGCATTCCGCATCCAGGTCGGCATAAACTCCCCCAAAATGATGAAGGAGCATATAGCGGCCCGCATCCGCTCGCTGGACCCCCTTGCTGTAGCTGCAAAACAGCTCAAGATAAGCCGGGTAGTGAATTGCGACGAACTCAAGAAGATCACGATCGCTCCAGAACCGGTAGGTCCAATCCGGGTTGCGGTCCCGCCAGGTTGCGGAGAAAGCGCGGAAGTTCTCAGGAATGTCATCCGTCTTCCAAGTCTGGTGGATAATGTGTGGAATCATAAATTCGCAATGGGGTCAGTCATGCGAAATGAACAGGGGTAGTCAACTCAATACTGGAATGGAAACTGGCAAACAATTCCCTATTCCGCTTATCCGGACTAATTCAAGAGTGAGTACAGACGAAACCGGAGCGATTATCTTTTATTTGAAACATCGCTTGAGCAAGGGTGTGCTGTTATGCGCCAGCCCGTCCTCAAACGTCATTTCTAATCTTCGCTCGCACTTAGCTTCGGCTGGCAGGCCAGCCGGATTTCCCAATGGTTTCAAAACACTGGCGAAACAAGCGTGAGCGGCGGGGAAATTGTGAATCGAAAGAGTTGATTTTGCATAAGTGAATCTAGTTTATTCAAATCATCACCAGCCCTTAAATCGCTCGAATCCTATTGACAAATTATTCCAATTTCTTATCATTCGAATGTCTTATTGATTCGACATGCGTGTGCGCAACTTCCTTTTGCCACTAATTGTGTTGGTGTTTGGTAATATGCCAATACTGGCGCAGCCGGATGTTACCAATCAACCAGCAAGCCAGAGCGCATGGCTGGGCGGCAGCGTCACTTTTGCAGTGGGAGTCTCCGGGAATGGTCCGTTCACTTACCAATGGCAGTTCAACTCGAACAACCTGCCTAACAACATCATCACCACCATCGCGGGCAACGGTTCCTATGACTATTCCGGTGATGGCGGTCCGGCTGCCCAAGCCAGCCTGAAAGGACCCTTCGGCGTAACAGTGGACGCCTCCGGCAACCTGCTCATTGCGGACTTCGGCAATGAGCGTATTCGCAAAGTGAGTACGAATGGCATCATCGTGACGGTTGTGGGCAACGGTTCCCATGGCTATTCCGGTGATGGCGGTCCGGCCACCAATGCCATGCTGTGGTATCCAACAAAAGTGGCGATAGATACCTCAGGTAATCTGTTCATTGCCGACTCCGCCAATTACCGCGTCCGTAAAGTAGACACCAACGGCTTGATTTCTACCGTCGCGGGCAATGGTTCCTATGGTTATTCCGGCGACAACGGCGCGGCAACCAACGCCGAGTTGTATGAACCTCATGGCGTAACCGTTGATACCTTCGGCAATCTATTCATTGCCGATCAGGATAACAATCGCATCCGAAAAGTCAGCACGAATGGAATTATCACAACGGTAGCGGGAACCAATCGTAGCGGCTTTTCCGGCGATGGCGGCCCGGCCATCACTGCCAAATTGAGTGAACCAAGCGGAGTGTTAGTAGATGGTTCCGGCAACCTGTTCATTGCCGACTGGGTCAATTACCGCGTCCGTAAAGTAGACACCAACGGCTTGATTTCAACCGTAGCAGGCAACGGTTCCTTTGGTTATTCCGGCGACAATGTCGCAGCCACGAATGCAAGCTTGTGGTTTCCAAACGATGTGGTGTTGGACGCATCCGGCAACCTATTTATTGCCGATCAGGATAACAATCGCATCCGCAAGGTGGACACGAATGGCATCATCACGACAGTTGCGGGCAACGGTTCCTATGGCTATTCAGGCGATGGCGGTCCGGCCACCAATGCAAGCGTGAAAGAAATATACGATGTGGCGATGGACGCTTCCGGCGACCTGTTCATCGTCGACGCGGGAGACAACTGCATCCGCAAAGTCACAAATACTCAAGGCCCGTCTCTGACCCTGAACAACGTCATGACCACCAACGCCGGCATTTATCAGGTTGTGATAACCGGGCCGAGCGGCAGCATCACCAGCAGCGTGGCCATATTGACAGTGCTTCTCCAGCCAACAAATTTCACCGCCCAACTAACTGAAAGCGGACTGCAACTTCAACTCACCGGCACGCCGAATTACCCGTACGTCCTGCAAAGCGCCACGAACTTGACCCAGCCGGTGACCTGGCAGTCCATCCTCACAAATTTCACCGATACGAACGGTTATTGGAATTGGACCATCACGAACCTGCCGCAAACTCCCGCCAGCTTTTATCGAGCAGCCGTCGGACAATAATCGGCCTCGAAAGCGTAATCATAATCTTGATCGCCTCATTCTCGTCCTCGATATTCCCTCGACAAACGGCAAGGACAAAGTTTCACCTAATTCTTCACCTGACAGGCATTGATGAAGTGCGGCTACCCGGAACGGTTCGCGCAGGAGGCGTTGGGGCACGATTCCAAGGCGGTGCATCGCGCCTACGCGAAACACGCCGACTTGTCCCGCCGTAGCCTTGGCGAAGGTGGAAGTCACCGTGCCGTCGCTGGATGATTACGAACAGCGGGCCACCACGAAGGCCGAACTGGCGGCGAAAGAACGCCCGGCGCAATGGTTTGACCACCGATGAACAGACGAATTCGATCGTTGTAGTTCCTTGAAATTAGCTTGTCTTAAAACCCGATTTGCTGTATAAGCTGTAGCGGTGTGAAAGTGCTGCATACATTGAAGATTGCCTCTCTGCTGTGCGCGGTGCTTTTGCAAGCGGTCAACAGCGTGGCGCAGCCTGTAATCAAGGTTGCCTCAAGTGCAGAGGCAGACCACAGCCTGTTTCTCAAGAGTGACGGCAGTTTGTGGGGCATGGGCAGAAACGATTCAGGCCAGTTGGGCGACGGCACTTATAACATTACCAACTGTCCGGTGTTGATTGTGGCCAGCAACGTCACGGCCATTGCCGCTGGAAGATGGCACAGCTTGTTTCTCAAGAGCGACGGCAGTCTGTGGGCCATGGGCGGTGACATTGCAGGCCAATTGGGGGATGGCCATCACTACCCTGATCCTTCAACCAACCGCCCCGAGATGATTGTGGCCAGCAACGTCATGGCCATTGCCGCTGGAGCGTACCATAGCATGTTTGTGAAAAGTGACGGCAGTCTGTGGGCGATGGGCGATAACACATATGGCCAGTTGGGCGATGGCACTTACAACCATGCCAAACTCCCCGAGATGATTGTGGCCAGCAACGTCACGGTCATTGCCGCTGGAGTGTACCATAGCCTGTTTGTAAAAAGTGACGGCAGTCTGTGGGGTATGGGCTATAACGGAGATGGCGAGTTGGGCGACGGCACTTACGGCATCACCAACCGCCCCGAGATGATTGTGGCCAGCAACGTCACGGCCATTGCCGCTGGATCGTACCATAGCCTGTTTGTAAAATGTGACGGCAGTCTGTGGAGTATGGGTTATAACATATTTGGCCAGTTGGGGGACGGCACTTATAACAACCGCACCAACTTCCCCGAGCAGATTGTGGCCAGCAATGTCACGGCCATTGCCGCTGGAGATGAGCACAGCCTGTTTGTAAAATGTGACGGCAGTTTGTGGGATATGGGCCAGAACGCAGACGGCGAGTTAGGCGACGGCACTGACAACGGCACCAATTATCCGGAGCAGATTGTGGCTGGCAACGTCACAGGAATCGCCGGGGGCTGTTTATACAGCTTGTTTGTGAAAAGCGACGGCAGTTTGTGGGGCATGGGCTTCGATTCGTGGGGTGAGTTGGGCGATGGCCCCGGCAACGATGCCAATTGTCCGGAGCAGATTGTGGCCAGTCCTCCGGGCTACAATCAAATTTCCATCGGACTTCTGAGCGGAAGCAATGTAAATTTATCCTTTGTGGGCATGGCCGGCACGAATTACGAGTTGGATCGTTCCTATAGCCTCTCACCGGCGAGCTGGGTACCGCAGATTACCAATCCCGCCGGAGCAGGTGGGGTGTTGGTGTTTACCAACACGCCCGATCCGACGACCAACAATTTCTGGCGCATCCGTTCTGTACCGTAGCGGGATGATTGGGAAAAGGAATGGGGGAAAAGTCCGCAACGCAGCGCGCAACCCAAATTGCTGCCCGTGGATTTCCGGTCACCGTTGGCTGCTATCGCGCAATCGAATTAACAATCCAACTCTTCGAGCATTAGCCCGTGAGTTTTTCCAACTCTTCACGCTTTCGGTCGAGTTCTTCCAAATGTTCTACCTACTGTCTCATCAAATCCATGTCGAATTCGCATTATTTGGGCAACTTGGCGAGGGCTTGGGCGATGTGGGCGAGGAGTTGCTGGGCTTTGCCCTCCCAATCGGCGGCACGGCCTTCGTAGTGCTTGAAGTCGCGTAGGGCAGCCTGGGCGTAGGCCTGCGCGCGCCGCAGGAGGTCTCGCTGACGGGTCGGGGTGGCCTCATGCCCGGTGGCCTGAAGGTACATGACGGCCATGTTGAAGCGGACCTGTCCAGCATCGTAGCGGTCGCCGGCTTGCTCGATATACTGGACGGCTCTCTCGTAATGTTCTCGGGCTAGTTCGGTCTGGCCGACTTCTTGATGGAGATTGCCTAACTGGTTGTGAATCGGACCGAAGGCGGCGAGGGCGGTGGGGGGGCAGAGGACTAGCGCTTTGCGGTAGTACTGTTCCGCCGCATGAGCGTGCTTCAGCACGGTTGCCGCCGGCTCGCCGCGCTCGCGTGATTCTCTGAATCGCTCGTGATGAACCATGCCAATTTGTTTGATGCACCAGGAACGTCCCAACACATCGTTCGGGTTATGCAAGGCCATGCTTCGTTGGTATGCGGCTTCGGCGGCGTCCAGGTTGCGGATGGCGGGAATGTTTTTGTAGGCGTTGCCGAGGTTGAGGTGTTCTGCGGCTTCGCCGGCGGTGTCTTGGACTCGCTGGTCGTATCGAATAGCTTCCTCGAACGCTGCCACGCAGTCGGGGTTGCCTTGCTCGTTCAGGATCTCGCCGAGGGTGAACACGCTAACGCTGAGCGTGCGGATGCGGTGGCGTTGGTCGGGGTCGAGGGTGGCGTTGGGGTGGAGGGCGAGGTCGGGAGCGCTTTGCTGGCGGTGTAACTCGACCAGTTTTTCCTGCAAGGCGACGGCTCGAGGTAGGTTTCGGTTGTGGCCTGTGGCTAGGCGGACACGGTAGCCCATCACGAGGGTGTACAAGTCTTCCCGTCCGGCGATGGGAGCGTCGTCGGAGGTGCAGTAGTCGGGCGTGATTTCGGCCACCAGCCGGGACCATTCGGACAGGCGACATTGGTATTCGTAGAGACTGCGCAGGCCCTGCATGGCTAACGTGACAGGACGCCACCAGCAATGGCGACGGGCGGTGCGGCGGGCATGCAGCAGGTTGGCTTCTTCCCAAGCGAGGAATTGGATGACATCCGAGTTGCCTTTGCCGAATTGGTCGTGGTAGTGCTCGCCCAGTTCGCCGATGGCTTCGACCCAGGCCCGTAACGCTGCGGTTGCGGTCGAGCGGTCCTGCTGGCCGTCGTAGTGCCAGACGAACAGTTGGCGGAGGAACCAGGGCAGGGCCGGGTGGATGGTGAACCACTTTCCACTCAGATGAGTCAGCAGGCCGGTTTCCCGCGCCCGGTCAAGCACGCTCGTCAGGTGTTCTTTGGTCTTGCCCTTGAGTTCGGGCAGGGCGTTGTTGCCTTTGCCCATCGCGGTGAGGGTATCCACATCTACGGTGCCCTGGAACAGGTGCAGCAGGGCGATGATAGGTTGTTCGTCGGGCTGGAAGGCGTTGCGAAAGCCGTAGTCGAGCGAGGCACCGAGGGATTTGTCACGGCCTTGTTTCTCGTCAGCATCTTCGATGGCCCGCTCGCCGCTGCGGATGGCTTCGACGAAGTTCCCGATTTGCTCCTTGCCGCGAAGACCCATTTTGATGGCTTGGCCGACGATCACGCGCAGGGTAAGGGGGTTGCCGTGGCAGTAGTCGAGAAGGGGCTGCCAGTCGGCGATTTCCTTGAGGGCGATCTGCTTCTCTGTGCCGAGGCTGCGGGCGAGGCTGGCGGCGTCGCTGTTCCTCATGCGGGGCATTTTTTCGCGGTGCGGGATGCCGCCCAGCCACGCTTGTTCATCGCGCCGGGAGGTGAGCAGGATTCTGGCTTTGGTGGCCTTGTCCAATTTGATTTGTTTGAGGAAGTCCGCCAAGGCGGCTTGTTCGTCCGGTGTCCAGGCGGATTCGGTCCCGGCGGGGAAGCCGGCGACCGGCTCGACGTTGTCCCAAATCCAGAGAACGGGAACCCGGCGGAGCACTTTAAGGACAAGACTCCGACGGGCGGCGTTGTCATTGATGGCGTGCCATGCGATGCCGCTGGCTTGGAGGGCAGGAGCAAACATCTGGCCAATTTGGTTCAGCACGTCGGTCAGGTCGGTGTGGGTTTCGAAGGAGGTGAACAGGACGACAGGTTGGGGGCCGAGGCCGCCGGTCTGGGCATACCAGCGCGCAAATTCGACGGCAGTAGAGGTTTTGCCCTGGCCGGCGTAGGCGTGCAGGAGCACAACAGGGTGGTGGTCGAAGGCACGGTCAAGCAGGAGTAAGGTTTCGTCACGGCCCAAGAAGCCGGTGTCGGGCACGTAGCGGCGCAGGGCTTTGTTGGTTTGGACGGGGTCCAGCTCGGGGCGTTGATCGAGTTGAAGGCCGGGTGCGCCGTCTTTGGGTGGCAGCAGGCAGATGGGGGCGGCCTCATAGACGACGGGCACGAACCAGTCCTGCAACGGGCGAGGCTGGATGCCGACCCAGCGGTCAGGATTAAGGGCCAGATGTTTGCGGCCTTCGCTGGCGGCTTGGCCGAAGGAGCGGCCTTTGGCCAAGGCGGCGTAGAGCTGCCCAATATATTGGGCGGCGGTGACGACGAAGACGCTGTATCTCATTCCGAGCACAGCGGGGATACCTTGGTCAATGACGGCTTGGGCCAGCGAGCCGATGGCGCGGACCTCGTCATGGACGTTGTCGGCGGTAGATTTTTCGTCGGCCACGGCCTCGTGCATGGCGGATTGGCAGGCGTTGAGCACCAGCACAGGCACACCGGTGTCATGGAGCAGCTTGCCGAGTTCGTCGCCCGGCACGGGCCGCATTTTGTCGTCGCTGCCGGTGTGCTCGAACAGCAGGTAACCATGTTTGCCGTTGTTCTTACTGCCCAGAGTGAGGGCGTTGATGGCCTTCAGCCAGTCGGCCAGGGTGGTTTTACTCAAATCCTCGTAGATGCCGTGGCCGTCGAAGTGGACGATGTGGTAAGGCCGTTTGGCGTCTTTGGCGTTGGTCAGTTCTTTCTGAAGTTGCTCGAAAGTGGGTGGCCGTAAGGCGGTGATGTCGAAGTGAGCTAGGTCTTCACCCAGGTCCCGCAACAGCCGGTTGGCCACCGCCCGTAATTCGACGTCGTTTCTGCCACCCGGTCGGCAGACGATGTAGAGCAGCCGAACGCGTCCCTCGTCCGTCGGAGGCACCGGCACGAAGCCGATGCTCGGATCCGACTGGACCCGTACGAAGGATTGGACGCGCAGGGCGATGGCGGAATCGGACTGGGGGTCCCGCATCAATTCCCAAGGAATGGACGCGGCTTCAGCAATGCCCGTGGTGATTTCCACCCGTAAGTCGGCCAGTTGTTCCCGCACCGCGAACCAGACAGCCTGAGTGCCCACGTTATCGGCCAGGACCTTGGTATAAAGCTCCTCTCCCCGCCGCTTCATCCATTCTTCGATCTGTTCGACCTGCACGTCCTCGACCGATTCCGTCCGCGTCAGGTAGTCTTCAATGTACCAGCGAAGCTCCTTTTGCTCCGGCGGCGTGAGGGCGAATTCGATGTTGGCCTCTGCCTCGATGTCTGCCTGACGAGGACGTTTGAGAGTGAGTGTGGTGGGGTATTTCCCTTCGTGGAGGGAGCGTTGGCGGATGTGAAGGGTAGCCATGAGGATTCGTTGAATCCTAGTAATTCAACGGGTAATGGTAAATATAAAACGGCTGCACGGTGTTGGGGTTCGCAGCTCATTTAGCGGAGAATCCAGATTTTTTGATTTGGAAACCCATCAAGCCTCGCTTTGCTCAAGGCTTTGCGAAATGCAGGATGCGAAATATTGATCAGCCCATCGCCATCTTCAAAAAGGAGAGGTTTTTAGCCATTAAATTAGTGAAAAGGATATTTCTGTTTCCAGGTATATGACCTCCGACTACCATGGCGTGTAAGAAATTTTGTCCGAGGAAGCACCGTCAAAATATTTTGGGTGGTAAAACTATGCCCGGTCGCATCGAGCGCCTTTTTTATGTCAGCAATTGAGAGCTCCTGCTTAAAATGCCCCTCCTGCCAGAGGAGAGCAATTATATCAGGACATTTGTGGCTTGTGGGCTTTGACGACGATTCCACGACGGGGCGCTTTACCGTTGCTCCGTGGTTCTGAAGCATGGCATCGCCATGATAAATTGTTCCGTCGTCCGAGGTTATTTGAATGTGAATTTTCATTTTATCGTTTTCCATAAACCCAATGACCGTCATTCTTTATTCGAGAAAGAATCTTTTTTTGAATCAACGACAGCATGACGCCGGAGAGAGTCGTGACAGGAAATAAACGCCCTTCTTTTTGAAGCTCAAACGCCACTTCAGCAAGCCCTCTGGGCTTGTTGAAAAAGCCGTCCTCCTTCATGACAACGATTAGGTCGCTGGCTGTTCGCTGTTTCTTAACCTCGCGCTTCTGTTCCAGCGTCTTTGCCTGGTGGCGGATTGATGCTTTTGATTCAGGTACGGCTTGAACCTGCAAAATGATTTTGGCGACTTCAGCAGAATCCCCTTCAATGGTAATTTCCGCCCCGGTCGGTGTTTTGATGTGAGCTTTTGCCATACATCGTATTTTTGTTATTGTTAACTATTGAGCGTTATTGTCAAAGATGGTGTGCGAGTCAAGCATGACTCAACAGCCACCCCGGCAACCCTCGCAGAAATGGAAAGGGGTCAACGCCGGAAATGGTCGTTGACCCCTGAATTCACTTGTTATTCCGTTATTCCTTGTCGTGTTTGCCGAACTTTTCGCGCCAGTCATTGAGCAAACGCGCTGCAAAATCGCGTCCACCCAGGCCGAAGGCGATGGCGACGGCAACCGCCACCGATCCAATCACCAGCCCGAAGGCTATATTCACGATATCGTTGGCCAGTTCCATCTGACGCAGCGCCATTGCACCAGCCAGCAACAGAATCACAATCCGCGCAGCCATGGACAGCAGCGGGGCCTGCGGAGAATCGCTCGAACGCACAACACCCGCCACCCAGTTCG
>Ga0187873_1002180_pt1 | contig 15231 bp, 30 predicted proteins | sample June2016WEW_16_1_2_FD_133012 | JGI IMG/M metagenome (GOLD analysis project Ga0187873, IMG submission 133012) | Peatland microbial communities from SPRUCE experiment site at the Marcell Experimental Forest, Minnesota, USA - June2016WEW_16_100 | ecosystem: Environmental > Terrestrial > Soil >... | reverse complement strand
CGCCCCTGCGGGTGCCCCGGCGGCGGCCCCGCCCCCTTCCCCCACGCCGGCACTAGCGCAAGACAGCAAGAAGCACAAGGGCTTTGTCCTTATCTTGTGGCAGTGGAGGTGCCAACTTACTGAAAGTGCGGGTGGTGGTTGCAGAGCGTAGGCAAGTGGGGGCGTCGATGGAAGAGGGGGTTGACGGACAGGCGGAGGGGGGGGTAGGCTCTCCCCCGATGGGTAACGAGCAAAACATGATCGACGCCGCGACTCAGATGGCTGCGAAGCGCGGGCCGTACTACGTGAAGTACCTCTATAACTCTCGGGAGGGCTTTCTGAGGGAAGCCGCCCGGCTCGAGGTGGAGATCATTCGACTACAGGAGGAGGAGGACCTTGCAAACCAGGCCGGCTAGGAAGCTGGCAGCTTGCGGCACGCACACCGCGTGGCGCCGGCACCGGGACAAGAAGGAGCCACCCTGCGAGGTCTGCAACCGCGCCGAGTTCGATCGCTTCAAGGTGCAGGACAAGATCGTGTACGGCGTGATGAACTACGGCCCTGCCTACTTCGAGGCCCATGTCATCCCGCGCCACAATGAGCTGCTCGGTGAGTGGGAGCCTCGTTGGGAGCCTCGCCCGGGCGAGCGCTACCGTTCGCTGCCCGGGCCGTTTGAGAGCCCCTGGTGACCATCGCCCGCCACGCCGGCGCCTGGCTGATCGTCGGCACGCTCGTGTACGCGCTCTGCGTCATCTCGCCGGCCTGGCCCGCCGTCGTCGTCGGCATCGTGGGCGGCTTCCTCTTCGCCGTGGCCGAGCTTGACGAGCTCGCCTCCTGGTGGCGGGCGCGCTCCCACGACCGCAAGACGCAGGCACGCATCGACGGGGCGTTACTATTTGCCCAGGAGGCCAAGACCGAGTCGAGAGGATAGGACCGTGACATTCGCTGAGCTGCTGCACGGCATCGTCAAGTACGGGGACTTCAAGGGAGGCTTCGACCTCGAGGACGCTCACAAGGCCATCGACGCCCAGTTCGCCACGCCCGAGACCGGCCCTGCCCCGGAAGTGGGCATCGACGCCGGTGACTCGTCCCCGGCGGAGCCAGAATCTCCCGCGGGGGGGACCGACGTTGTGACGACTTCCGAAACCCCCGCGGGGGGCACGGTCACAGAGACGGTCTAGATGAACCTCAACCTGGGCGGAGTGCTGAGCGCGGCGGTGCTCTGCCTGGTCGTGGTCGTGATCCTCGTACTGCTCAAGGTCATCTAGGAACGTGCCGATACTCAAGGCATGACAACTCACGAGCTGGACCAGCTGATCGCCTCCGTGGACCTCGAGCCCCTCGAGCGTCGGGAGGAGACGGAGCCGGAACTGATAGAACGAGCTCTCCGGGCCATCGGCCACGAGAGGCGCCTCTCGACCTACAAGGGACAGCGCAGGAGCTGGCAGGGCTGATCTAGCTGCGCTCGTTGGTGCGCTTGTCGTCCTGGTCTTCGAGGCGCTTGAGCCGGCGCAGAGTGGCCGCCATGAACTCCTTCACGGCGCCGTGGAAGTCACCCTGCTGCCACGAGAGGCGGAGGATGCCGCCGAGGGTGAGCACGCCTATTCCCAGCACGGATCCAAGGATCGTTGCTTGCGCTGCGTTCATGCCCACCTCATAGCCGGATCGTAACAGAGGGCCGGGCTTGTCCCTCTCCCGGACAAATCCCGACCCCTGTGGTAATCTACTACTGAGCCTCTCTCCCGGGCGGCACGTCAACCGAACCCGTCACGGGAGGGAGAGAAGTGAAGAACAACGCAACGGCGGCAGCCCAGAAGTGGGCGAGCGCCATGGCCGGCGCGTCGGCGAGCTACACCGCCGGGGTGCAGGCAGTCACAGTAGCCCCGGGCCAGAAGGCCGCCGCGGCGCAGGCCAACTACCTCGCCGGCGTCCAGAACAAGGTCGGCGAGTGGGCGACCAACGTCGCCGCCGTCGGGCTCGGCGAGTGGCAGACCGCAGCCGTGAACAAGGGCGCAAGCCGCCTCGGTTCCGGTGCCACGGCCGCCCAGCCGAAGTTCCAGCAGTTCCTCACGGCCCTGTTGGCCTACGAGCAGAACCAGCTCGGCGCGCTCCCCCCGCGTGGCCCCAAGGGGTCGAACGACCAGCGCATGATCGCCTGGTCCCACGCCATGCAGCAGTTCAAGAAGCCGGCAGGCACCTGATCCTCTCTACGTCCAGAGCCGCTCTCCCCGACTGAGCACTTCCAGGGCTTAGAAAGGAGCTCTAATGGGTGCAGGTTTCGAGACCATCGCCGGTCACGCCACGGGCCAGACCGGCCTCACCACATTCGCCGCGGCCACGGTCGCAACAGGCGACTCGCTCACCGTGCGCAACTTCCCGGCGGCCAACCCTGCCTACCTCATGGCCATGATCTTCCAGGACGCCGAGACCGGTGTCGTGCGGCTGCGCTCCCCGCTGCTCCACGACAACGTCAAGGGCATCCACCTGACCTTGGCCGAGTCGCCCTCGCAATGGGGCTTTCCCTGCCCGGGCGTGCAGACGCTCAAGCCGCAGGACAGCCTCATCCTGGAGCAGTCCGGCATCGGCACGGACGTGTCGCAGTTCGGCATCTCGATCTACTACACGAACCTCCCCGGCTCGGCGGCGAGACTCCACAACTACGGCGACTTCAAGGGGATGATCAAGGACATCGTCACGGTGACGGTGCTCGCCATCTCGACGGGCTCGCCGACGGCCTGGACCGACACGGCCATCAACGTCACCGACAACCTGCTGCACGCCAACACGGACTACGCCGTGCTCGGCATGTACTCGAACGTCGCGACGGGCATCATCGCCCTCAAGGGCATCGACACCGGGAACCTCCGCATGGGGATGGGCGGCGGCATCAACACCTACGAGTCGTCCGAGTACTTCGTCAAGCTGTCGGAGCGTTCGGGCCTCCCGTGCATCCCGGTGTTCAACGCCGCCAACGCGCCGTCGACCTACGTGAGCGCGATCTCGGTGGCTTCCGTCGCGGCGGACAACGTCACGCTCGTGCTGGCGGAATGCGGGACCAACACGGGGCTCTGAGGCTCCCGTAGAAAGGGAGCGAGTCATGTCCTATTGGCAGGGCTACGACCCCGACAGCACCCACCCGTGGGCGGCGCACTTCAAGACGAAGATCACGATCCCGGCCACGACGGGCACCTTGCAAGTCGTGACCGGGTTCGGGGTGGTGCTCGCCCTCGTCGTGGAGGAGCCGACCGGCGGCGCCGGGTCACGCTTCGAGCTATGGGACGGGAACGACACCGGGGGCGAGTACATCGGTCCGTTCACCCTCACGGCGGGCCAGAGCTTCGACAACACCTATCCCCCGGTGGGGCTGGTCTTCCGCAACGGCCTGTTCCTGAACGTCACGAGCGGGTCCGTGGCCGGGTCCGTGGAGATCGGCACGCTCGTGCCCTGGGCCATGCACGGCGGGAGCTGGGAGGCATGAGCACCCACGGCGGCACCGCGGGCGGGGCTCCCATCCTGCGCCATTTCCCGTTCGCCTACAACACGGCCGGGCTCGCGACCGGCGCCGACGTGCTCTACACGCCCACGCCCGGGGACCTGCTGCTCGACGCGTGGATCACGGTCACCCAAGCGTGGAACGCCTCCCCGGCGCTGGCCGACATCGTGACGGCCGCGGGCGGGTTCCTGAACTTCCTCGGGGCGCTCTACTCCGGCAACTGGTTCGACATGACCAAGGCCGGCGGCCCGCTCTCGGCGAACGTGCAGCCGTCGCTGCTCGCGGCGTCGGGGACGGTCGGCAACATCCGGGCCGTGCCCTACCCGTTCGCCCTGCACGACACCGTGGGCGTCGTCGTGTCCTCCACCGGGCAGGGCGGCGGGGGCTCGCCGGGCGCCACGGCCGGGACGGCGGTCCTCTACCTCGTGACCGCGACCCCGATCTGAGGAGGTCTGAGGAAAGATGAGCACGCACGGAGGGAACAAGGGCCCCAGCACCGGGCCCGCGACATCAGTCGTCGGCCCGGACGCCTATGGGGCAGCCGCGGCGGTCGGCGTCGGCACGTCCTACGCCCGGAACGACCACGACCACGGGCTCCCCGCTGCCCCTGCTGATCTCCCCCTCGCCGGCGGCACCATGTCGGGGGCGATCGCGATGGGAGCGCACAAGATCACCGGCCTCGCCAATGGGTCGGCCCCACAGGACGCAGCCTGTTTCGGGCAGATCACGGGAGGCGGAGGTGGCGGCCTGCTCGCCCGGGTCCAGTACGCCCCCTCGGTGCTCACCACCTACTCCACCGCGTCGGCGACGCCGAGCGCCATGGACGCCACGAACCTCACCATATCGTTCACGGCACCGGCCTCTGGCGACGTGCTCGTCAGGCTGTCGGCCTGCGCCAATCAGGGCGACCTCCCGCGGTCGGGCTACTTCTGCCTCTTGGACCACACGACCGGCGCCCAGGTTGGCGACAGCCAGTACGTCGTCGGCCCGAACACCTCCGCCTTCACCCTGGCGGTGTCGGTGCCTTTCCTCGTCACCGGCCTTGCACCAGGTACCGCTTACCAGTACGACTGGGGCTTTTTCGAGTCGTCGGCGGCCACCAACGGCATCTTCGTGCTCGTCCAGGGCGCCCAGGGCGTGCCGGGCAACCTGTACTCCTCGCCGGCTGTGATGGAAGTCTGGTCGGCCTAACCTGTGGTCATGGGCTCCTCTCCCACGGGCTCAGAGCTCGTCTTCCAGTTCGAGCCGACCGTGCCGAACGGGACGGCGCAGGCGACGCCCTACTCCACGACCCTGACCACGCCCCAGTACGAGGTCCAGCTGATCCGATGGCGCGTCCCGCCCGGCCCGCAGGGCAACCTCGGCTGGCAGCTCCTCTACTCCGGCTCGATCGTCTTCCCGCAGAACGGCCTCTGGATCGTCGCGGACAACGAGTACGCCACCTGGGAGCTGGACGAGCTGCCCACGGGAGGCGACTGGCAGTTCCAGGGCTACAACACGGGCACCTACGATCACACGGTCTACCTGACCTTCCTCATGAACTCCCTGACCCAGGCCGAGATCACGACGCTCGAGGACCTCGGCCTGCTGTCCCCGGTCGCCTTCCCGAGCGCCGGCGAGCCGGTCACAGGGAACGTGCTGGTGCCATGAGCAGCTACAGATGACCAAGGACTCGCCCGACTTCCAAGTGACCCTGGTGGTGAACACCGTGCCGACCTCAGACAACCCCGACTGGCAGCTCACGGCAACGGGACCGGGAGGTGCTCCCATCGCAGGCGGGGGCCTGCTCGCTTGTGTGCAATATGCCCCGGCTGTGTTCCACCCCTATGCGACCTACACGGACATCCCCGCTGTCGCCGACGCCACCAACCTGACGATTGCCTTCACGGCCCCGGCCAGCGGAAAGGTGCTGGTCCGCCTCACTGCCGTCGCACAAGTGCTGGACGCTGCGGGTCAGACGGGTTACTGGTGCCTGATGGATCACACGACCGGAGCCCAGGTGGGCACCTCGGTACTGGTGGAGAACGTGACATCGGGCAGCACCGCCGCCCAGGACGTGGTCTGGCCGTTTTCTGTCCCGATCCTCGTGACGGGTCTGACTCCCGGCGGCAGCTATCAGTACGACTGGGGATTCATGGAGGGATCTCATAGCGCCGGTGGCTTCCACATGTACGTTCAGGGTGGCACCGGCATCCTGCTCACGTTCTACGCAGGTCCGGCCGTGATGGAGGTCTGGTCGGCGGTCTAATATCAGGGAGGACTAAGAACCGACGAGAGAAGGAGTAGCACAATGAGCGCCGGGTGGAGAGTTACAAAACAACGCCAGACGACCGTCAGCGACGGCGTGAGCTACGTCCCGGCGATGATCATCGGCTTCCAGACGGAGGGCGGCAACTACGCCAACGTCACGGTGACGGCGGAGAAGTACAACCCCTCTGACGTGAACGACATCATCCAGGGGGCGGCCGACCAGATCGACAACATCGGCAACGCCGCCGCGGGCAACGTCCCCTCGATAGTGCCCTTCGGGTAATGACCGCTCCGACGGAGCTCGGCTTCCCCGACGAAGAGACCTGTGAGCGCGCCTACGGCGCCGGCAAATGCGTCCAGGGCGAGTACGGCTCCTGGTATCTGAAGGCCCTCACCGTGGCCAAGGAGCCCGCCCCGGCAGCTCCCGGCATCGACTGGGACCCGCTCAGTTGGGGGAAGTCCGCCCTCTCCGACATCTTCGGCGGTGCCGGGAGCATAGAGAAGTGGGTGATCAAGCAGATCGTCAAGGCCGCCTCCCTGGTCGAGAACGACATCGCCAAGGTCTACGGCTACATCGCCTCACGCTTCGGCGGCATCGAGAACACGATCTCCCATCTCGCCGGGCAGGTGAACGCCTTGGCGGACCGTGCGGGGAAGGACCTCTCCGGCGACGTGGGCAAGCTCTCCAAGGACGCGGAGGGATGGGTCAAGGACGCGGAGCACTACGCCGACGACGCGATCAAAGTATTCACGCGCGACGTGCTGGACCCGGCGCTACGTGAGATTCACACGGCGGTCCACGACGCCGAGAAGGCGGGCAAGGCCGAGCTCTCCGCCTTCGAGCGTGATGTCGTCAAGCCGATCGAGCACGACGCCGCGGAGGCCCTCCACGACGCCAAGAAGGCGGTCTCTTTCATAGACCGCTCCGGGCTCGACGCGATCCACATCGTCGACGAGTGCTGGGACTGGCTGGAGTGGATGGCGAAGAACCCGGCCAAGGCGCTCGAGGAGCTGCCCGCCAAGATGCTCGGCCAGCTGAGCGCGGCGGAGCTCGAGGAGAAGGGCACGACGGTCACGAGCGGCTGGTCCGGGCTCGTGTCGGAGCTGGACAAGAAGTTCCCGGCCAAGGCCGAGACGGAGCTGTGATGCCCGACGACGAGCTCATGGAGGAGCACCCGACCGTAACGCTCGCCGACAAGGTCGGGGCCAAGGTCGCCGAGCACGTGGCGCATGCCGCCCGGCAGAACGCCGAGACGGAGACCCTGCGGCGCCATGCCTCCACCCTCGCGATCGCCGAATCGCTCCGCAACGACCTCAAGCCCGCGATGGCCGAGTACTTCGGCACGATCATCGACAAGCTCCCCGACGGCGACCCGACGCGCCAGTTCTACGAGCTGTTCATGTCCCCGGAGTCGGTGCTCAACGACGCCGTGATCAACATCATGGGCTTCGTCGGCATGATCATCGCCTGTATCTCCGAGACGGGCAAGGTCTTCTTCCAGCCCTTGCTCAACTCGTTGTGGAGCTCGCGGCCGCGGATGCCGATGTCGCCCGCCGACGTGGCCAACGCCGTCGTCCAGGGCTACATGACCTTGGAGGAAGGCGAGACTGAGGCAGCCTACTCGGGCCTGGACACGAAGCCCTTCCGGACGATGGTCGAAGTGACCGGCATGCCGCCGTCGCCGCAGGACCTCTTCCAGATGTTCAGGCGTGACATCATCCCGGAGGGCAAGTCGCCCGCCGACTTCCCGAGCGTCTACGCCGGCCTCGCCGAAGGTCATACCAAGGATACTTGGATAAAGTACTTCCAGAAGCTCGCCTACGTCTGGCCGTCGCCGGTCGACTTCGTCAACGCCGCCGTCAGGGAGCAGCTGCCCTACGACACCGCGGCACGCTGGGCGGCTGCCACCGGGCTCGACCTGAACATCGCCATCACCTCTCCGCCGCCCACCGCTTCACTGGGTGAGACATCAGGAGGCGCGCCGACCGGTGCCGAAGGACCGCAGCCGGGCAGCTTCTTCGACCTGCTCTTCGACGTGGCAGGGAGACCTCCGGGACCGGAGGAGATGGCCCGCATGGCCCACCGCGGGATCATCCCGTGGACCGGGACGGGGCCGAAGGCGACGACCTTCCAGCAGGGCATCGCCGAGTCGGACCTCAAGACCAAGTGGACCGCCGCCCTCAAGGCGGTCTCGGCCTACGTCCCGACCAACGGGGAGATCACCAACTGGGTCCGGCACGGCTTCGTGTCGAAGGCCGACGCCCTGCCCATGTACGAGGCGAACGCCGTGACGCCGGCCGTGGCGAACCTCATGATGGAGTCCGCCCTGGTCGACCAGCTCGCCGAGGACCGCCAGCTCACCAAGGGCGAGGTCACGACGATGTACCAGAACCAGCTGATCGACCACGGTGAGGCGGTCGCCGCCCTCAACGCCATCGGCTATCACAGCACTCAGGCTGCGGAGATTCTCGCCCTCGCCGACTTCCGCAGGGAAGCCGCGGCCTACTCCCGGGTCATCCAGGTAATCGGGCGTCAGGTGGTCATGGGGAAGATCACGTTGAACAACGCCAGTCAGACCTTGGCCCAGATGGGAGTGCCAGCTCAGACCATCACGATCCTGACGAACGACTGGAAGCTCGCGAAACAGGCGGAGGTGCCTGCCGTCTCGGCCGCGACGATCGCCTCCGCCGCCTACTACGGCATAGAGACGCCGGATCAGGCCCTCGCTGACATCATGGCCCTGGGCTACACGGAGTACGATGCCTGGAGACTGCTCAGTGTCCGCATGCACGGTCCTGTCAACGTCGCCGGCGGAAACCCGCCGAACATCAAGTGAGCGTGAGCATGATGACGCCGAAGATCCCGCCGGGCATGACACACCTCCAGTACAAGGCCGCGCTCAAGGCTGTGATCGAGCAGGGCAAGGAGAAGCTCGACCAGGCACGTCAACATTCCCGGGAGCACCTAGAATCGACTGCTGGGCTCCAGGTGAGACCCACAGAAAGCGGAGGTGGCGGCAATGTCGGCAGTTGACGTGCAGGCAGATACCGCAGGCGTTGCCGCCATCCGAGCCAAGATCCTGGCAGCCGCTAGGTCGTGCCTGGGCATTCCCTACCTGTACGGCGGGAACGGACCGCCGGGAGGTCTGGACTGCTCGCGGCTCGCGGAATGGAGCTGCTCCGAGGCGGGCCTTTCGATACCCAGGGGCTCCGCGGCCCAGTTCCTAGCGACCGGGCCGGTGACCAAGACCAATCCTAAGCCCGGCATGCTCGCCTTCTTCTACGGCGGGGAGGTGGGTGGACCTCGGCCGGGGCACGTAGGAGTCGTCTCGGCGCCATGGGAGATGATCGACGCGCCGTACTCCGGCGTGAACGTCCGCTACGACATGTTCAGCGCGGGCAAGACCATCGGCCCGATGGACTTCTGGGGCTTCACCGACCCGGCGGCCTTCTTCAGTTCACCGGCTCCGCTGCCTCCGCCCGCTATCCTGGAGGACGTGAAGCTCCGCGTGCTCTCCGAAGGCTGCAAGGGCTACGACGTGAAGGCCCTCCAGCGCCTTCTCAACGGCTACATAGAGCCCTTGTTGGACCCCGACGCCATCTTCGGGCCACTCACCAAGGCCGCCGTGGAGAAGTACCAGAGACTACTCGGCTACACCGTCGACGGCATCGTCGGCGCGCAGACCTGGCGCTCGATCCTCGGCGCGCCCAACCCATAGGAGAGACCATGTCCAACTGGCCCCCGCACATCCTCGCCTTCCTCGTGGCGATCCTCGCCCTCGCCGGGATCATCACCCTGTCGGCGCTCGTCATCGTCGTCCCTCCGATCCTGACCGAGGTCGCCGTGGCGGCACTCGCCGGTGCCCTCGGCCTTGCCATACCGTCGAGCGGAGCCTCGACCACCACCACCACGTCGACGACTCCCACAGGGTCTACCGCTCCGCCTGTCCCGGGCGGTACTGTTTAGATCGTCAGTTCCCCTGACACGCGACCGGCTTGGCAAGGGCCGCGCAAGTGCCCCTCGTTCGTGACCCTTCGTCTCGCGAGGGGCACTTGCATGTCCGGGCTACAAGTGCTAAAGTACCTGCACAGCACGAGGAATGCCGACAACCTAAGGAGCCCTTGCCAATGGCTGACATGACCTTCACACTCCGGCACTCCGGCGCGTCCGTGACGTGCACCGGGGGCCTCACGATGGTGCACCTGTTCTCCCACGTCCCCTCCGAGGTCGAGATAGTCAACTCCGAGCGCGGCCCGGTCTCGGTCAAGGTGACCAAGTACGCCGAGCAGCGCCTCCCCTATGCCACCGACGCCACGGTCGTGCACCTCGACTGGGAGACCGCCGAGATCATCTCCGAGCTCGTCTCGCACCGCCTGGAGCAGGCTGACCACGAGGACCCCACCGACATCTTGCGGCTCGTGCAATAGATGACCATCTACGCGCAGATGACCAAGGCGCAGATAGAGCACAGTCGGGAGTGGCACCGCCGCTGGCACCAAGAACATCCTCAGGCATCCCGGGAGATCGTCCGGCGATTCAAGGCAAATCCCGAGAACCGTGCCCGTTACAACGGACAGCAGCGCACTCGGTATGCCGAGTGGCGGGTGGTGATCGATCTCTACAAGATGATCATTGGCTGTGTCGACTGCGGCGAGCACTTCGAGGGACACCCCGAGTGCCTGGCCTTCGACCATTTGCCGGGCACGGACAAGCACCATGTCCTTAGCCGGATGGAGGGGTACGCCCTGACCGCCATTATTGCCGAGATAGAGAAGTGCGAGGTGGTGTGCCACAACTGCCACGCCACGAGGACCAAGGACCGTCGACCGACCAACCAACCAACCAACCCACCTAAGGAGCAGAAATGACCAAAGCAAACCCTGACCTGCCCGGCGACGAGCCGGAGAACCTGCCCGACGCCGTGCTCTCGGGCGACGACCGGATACCGATCGACTGGAACACCGACCCGTTGACCGTCCAGCGGAAGATCGTTGACCGGATATTCAAGGCGACGACCGTCGACGAGGTGTTCGAGGTCTACGCCGGCGACGCCACCGCGGCGTTGGAGAACCTGGTCTTCAACGTCCTGGAGGTCTCCTTCGCCCCCTTCTATAGCGAGCGCGGCGTGATCCCGATGGCTCACGTCGACGGGCTCCCCGAGGGGACCGACGAGATCACGAGCTGGCGGTCGACGTCGACCAGCATCGTCGCGATGCTCGCGAAGCTCCACTACCTCCAGGCGTTCCCGCTGAAGGTGCGGATCGTCGCGGCGAAGACCCAGGGCGGTTTCAAGGCGTACCACTTGGAGAAGGCGTGAGCACTAGTGGTCCTGTGCCTGGTAAAGCTCGATTGCGGTCACGAGGGCTACTACAACGTGTGGTGTCGCCCTTTCCGCGGCGCCCTCTTAGCTTGCGAGGTGTGCCAGGCTGACCGACACTCCGCTGAAGTGCTGGGTGACTACTACACCGACCGCGAGACGCTCTTAGAGGCTCGTGCCCGGTGCGGCCACTAACAGGATGACCGCTCAGCTCTCCCCTGAGCAGGTCCGTGCCCTGCTCGACGGGTCTTCCTCGGGTCAGGCCGAGCCAGAGGGCATGCGGGCGGGCGGTACCAGGCGGGTCTACCGTGTGACCTGGGACCGCTGCTCCCGCTGCAAGGAGCGTGAACAGGGGCTCTGTCCGGTGGTCATCCACGGGCGGTTCCCGAAGATCGAGTACGTGTGCGAGCAGTGCCGGAAGGAACTGGAGGCGTCCTGAACGCAGCAGATCGAAACCTGGAGGAGTCAGTCGGACTGGAAGGCGTTCACTTCCAAGAACCTCGCCCAGGCACGCAAGACCATCGAGAGGTCGAAAGGCATGACCAGGCATGTTGACGAGGACGGGCACCGCTCGCCCTGTTTCGACGCCGCCGACTCGGCCTGGCTGCTCGGCTACATCGACTACCTGTTAGCGAAAGAAGGCCTAGATGGCTAAGGACATGCCCTGTCACTTCTGCGAGACCTCGGAGGAGCCCGAGATAGGGGTGATGCTCGTCTCCGACCTCACCGGGTCGGGCCAGCTCCCCTTCGCGGTCGGGCTCAACTGCATGGAGTCGTTCCTGCTCGGCCTGCTGGAGACCTTCGCCCAGCCGGAAGGGATCCCCGCGCCGGAGCCCTCGGAGCTGTCGGGGGAGGAGCCGGAGTTCCCGTTTGAGGTCGATGAGGTGATCGTGGTAGCCCACGAACGCTCGGCGGAGGAAGGTCTAGAAATGACCGCTGAGGCCCCTGTGGCCATCGACAAGCTCTCGGAGGACGAGGTGGCGGTCATTGAGGCTCTCGACGGTGAAGAGGTCCCTACGCCAGCCAGGAGGCCGTCTGGCCGTTCTGCGCGAGGGTCGTCCACGCCGGCCGCGGAAAACGGCTCCGGCGCGAGCGAAAACCTGACTGATCCAGTCGACATTCCGACCGCCTGAGCGCCTGCCATGCGGACGCTCACGGCGAAGGTTGTACACGGCACGATCGAGGTGCTGGTCACGAGCACAGATCAGGACATAGCTTACAAGCGCGAGGTGATGCTCCAGCTGAGGGCCGGTAACTTCCGGATCTCCTGGCTCGAGGCTCAATGCCTCCGCAGGGCGCTCGACATCGTGCTGAGCGAGACCTGACATGGCCGGTCCCTACTCGGGCAACCCCAAGGGCCTGTTCTTCTACGGCTCGATCCAGGGCGCAGCCGCCCAGGGCGCCACGACCTCTGCCGTGTGGGAGGCGATGCAGGCCGCGGCCCTGGACACCGCGGCCGCCCTCTCCGGCTTCATAGTCGGAAGCGCCGTCCCGCCGCTGGCCGTGCTCAACCTCGCGGCGAGCTTCCTACAGGGCATCGGCATCCAGGACGTGAACCAGATGAGGGCGATCGCGGGGCAGAACCTCCGCGCGGCCCAGTCGTTCGCCGCGGCACCGGCCGCCTACGCCATCGACTCGAGCATGATCGGCATCCCTCCCTCGATGGGCACGGGACCCGGCACGGGCATCGACCAGAAGTACGCCCTGCGGGTCAACTACACCGGCACCGACGAGCTCGGCAACGAGGTGCGGGACTGGTACACGATCTACGACGTTGACACCAACGCCACCGTCGGCGACCTCTACGACCTCGCCCAGGCCGACGCGCAGGCCCGGGTCGGAGCAGGCGCCGGCAGCCCTGCCGTCGTCACCCTCTCCAGCGTCAACCAAGTCGTCCTGATGCAAGTATGACGGGGAGGTATCAATGGCCCGCGTGCCTCCCCACTGGCTCCGCACCAACGAGAAGGTCTGGACCCCGGACCGCCTCATAGTCTTCGACACCGAGACCTCATGGCTCACCGAGGAGAAGAGAGAGATCCATGTCCCAAGATGCTGGGCACTCGACTACGTCACACGACATCTCGACGGGAAGGTGGGAGTACGACACGAACGCTACGCCGATACCGACATTGGAGAGCTTGCACCCACAGTTGACGCTCTTTCTTTCCGAACTGGAGAGACTTGGGTATTCGCACATAACCTTGGCTTTGACTTGGCGGTGTCCGCACTGCCAGAAAGACTTTCCGATCTGGGATGGACAATTGCCGACTTCTGGCTCGGGGACGAGTCGACCTGGGTGATCCTCAAGCAGCGCTCGCGCAAGCTCGTGCTGACCGACTCCTGGAGCTGGCTCCGGATGCGCGTGGAGGACATGGCGAAGACGATGAGGCGCCGGAAGCTCACGCTCCCCGCCAACAACGGCTCAAAGGCCGCCTGGCTCGCCCGCTGCGCCGACGACGTGGACATCCTCCAGTCCGCGCTCTGCACCCTGATGGACTGGTGGGACGCCAACGAGCTCGGCAAGTGGGGGATCACCGGGAGCGCCTGCGGCTGGGCGGCGGCACGGCACAAGATGCCACCGAAGTCCATCCTGGTCGGTCCAGACGATCAGCGCAGCCAGTTCGAGAGAAAGGCTATTTACGGAGGGCGACGAGAGGCATGGTTCGTGGGGCACGTCGCCACGGCGGGAGCCAGTGACTATGACTTTGTAGGCGCCTATCCGACGGTGGTGGCGCATTTGCCGATACCTCGCAAGCCCCTCGGCCACTTCGACCACCTGCCCTCCGGCTCGCCGGCCCTGACGTGCTCCACCATAGGCGTGATCGCCGAGGTGACGGTGACTACCGAGGTGCCCTGTTGCCCCGTCAGGATCGGCGGGGAGGTCTGGTGGCCCATCGGGACGTTCCGCACCGTCTTATGTTCGCCCGAGATCGCCCTCGCTCTGGAGATCGGCGCCAAGGTCGACATCGGCCCGGGCTACAGCTACTCGCTCGCCAAGGGCCTCTCCGACTGGGCGGAGTGGTGCCTTGCGACCCAGCACGACAGGAGCGGGCGCACGCCCCAGCTCGCGAAGATGATGGCGAAGGGCTGGGGCCGCTCGGTGATCGGCCGCTTCGCCCAGCGCAACAGCCAGGAGATATTGAGGCGCCCGGCGACAAGGTTCGGCTGGCACCTCGAGCACGGCAGGGACAACGGAAGTGGAGCGCCCCTCGACATCGTGACGATGGGCGGAGAAGAAAGGTGGCTGTTACGTGACCAGGAAGGCAGGGAGACATTCCCGGCGATCTTCGCCTGGGTTGAGAGTGCTTGTAGAGCTGCGCTCACTAAAACAGTCCTTACTAGACCGGTCGGAGCAGTGCTCCAGTGTGACACAGACGGATGGCTCGAACGGGAGCGTCCTTCTAGACGTGCTATTCCACTGCCCGAAGTGCCGTTGCCCTTTGATGTTCACCGTAAGGGAAGATACGAGCATGTCCGAGTCCAGGCCGCAACCCAGCTCTGGCTGGACCAGGAGCGGCGCACCGCGGGGATCGGAAGGTCCGCCCTCGAGCTCAAGCTTGATCAGTACTCCTGGTGGGACTGGCCCACGCTCCGCTGGCAGCTCCAGCACGGAGAGACAGGAACCTTCACCAGGACCAAGCGGGAAGCCGTCATACACGGTGACAGCGCCAAACGATGGGTCCTTAGGGATGGAACTACAAGACCTGTTGAATCACGGCTGGACGGTAGTGGAAACGTGGGCCTCGTCGGCTTCCTCTCCACCTACCTCTTCAACCAAGGACCAGGACTAGCGCCGGCACAGCACCCGGCACTCAGAGGGCTGGAGGACAAGTAGGGGCATGGCTCGCACTCACGGCAAGATCTCGACCTATCAGTACGGGTGCAGGTGCGACGACTGCCGCAAGGCCAAACAGACCCGTAACCGCAAACGGAACACCGGCGAGAGGCCCTTGAGGGCATTCTCTCCGGGAGAGAGGGCCTGGTACGAGACGGAGGCGGAGTTCTTCCACGACCGCCTCCGGGAACGCGCGTAACGGCTTGCACCCCCGTTGCAAACGCCCTGCCCCTAACCCTCCGAATCGGTACTGGCACTCGGACTGACACAAAGATAGCCCTTGTGCTTCTTGCTGTCTTGCGCTAGTGCCGGCGTGGGGGAAGGGGGCGGGGCCGCCGCCGGGGCACCCGCAGGGGCG
>Ga0187873_1002177_pt1 | contig 15261 bp, 23 predicted proteins | sample June2016WEW_16_1_2_FD_133012 | JGI IMG/M metagenome (GOLD analysis project Ga0187873, IMG submission 133012) | Peatland microbial communities from SPRUCE experiment site at the Marcell Experimental Forest, Minnesota, USA - June2016WEW_16_100 | ecosystem: Environmental > Terrestrial > Soil >... | reverse complement strand
GGCCTATGGTTAGTGACGTCATGAGTTGCGGACGCCTCATCGAAGGAAACTTCGGATATACCGTGGTGGGCTCTCCACTAATCTGCGGAACTCGCCTGTACTGGAAGTCAGAAAACCGTGAAGAGGTTGTTCTCTGCCGTAAATGCTCAGAAGAGCACACGACGTTAGAGGAGGCGACCAAACCATGCAAGTGACCCTGTGGCAATACGTGAAATGCCTCTTCGCGCATTCGTTTGCAAACATTTATTTCAACGATTCTTGGGTCGTAAAGTGCCGATTTTGTCTGAGGTGCGGGACGCGGAGATATTTATGATGCTGACGCAGCAGAAGTGGCCTGTCCGCCATGAAGCAGATTGGCACGGGTTGTTGGAGTGACGAATGGCACGAACGAATGAATAAACTGATGCAAAGAGGGCTCTCTCTGCGCGCTGCGCGCACTGTTGTGAATGCAGCAATGTACGGAATCGGTTGTATCGAGGGCGAGGTGCGGGCGAGAATCGAAGCTGAGAAATCTTACCACCAGTCATAAGCACCCGCCGTGCGCAAAGGACGATATGAAGACCAGCCATAGACGAGACCTTCAGGATCAGGAGCCGGGTGCGGGTGCGGAAGTTCATTGCTCAACTGGATAGCGATTCGCATTCCATCTACTGTTTCAATAAATGGGAAGAAATTGTCTTCGACGGACCTCTCAGGAATTTTAATCCACATGCTTACTCGTCTCGAAAGTCTCGAAATGTTTCGCGCACGATTTCTCGAAATGTTTCCTCTTCCCGCAAAAGTCTTGTCGCATTCCCGTACGCAACTCGAAGCCGCTCTGTTTGCCCGCAGGTGCAGCCCGCTGTTTGAAAAGCGCATCGATTAGCTCCAGCACTCTCATGGCCGCAGGCTTTAACAAGCGCACGTAATACGTCGAGAATTTCTTGCTGACCGTTCCCGCCCGCCCCTGTCACCGAGACACCGAGACCATTGTAAAAGCAAAGAGCAACAAGAATGTTAAGATGCCGAGGGCGATACTTCCACCGTCTGAGTCTGAGTTTGCCTTCAGCAGCACTTGTACCCACGATAGCAAAGCGATGAGTGAAAATCCTGCGAGAATTAAAGTTGTGAGCATCAGAGATTACCTCCCATAAATTCAATCTAACTGGTTGTTGAGAAATAGTGAATCACATCCCGAGAAATAGTGAATCGCATCGCCATCAGGTGCTTGCACCGTGCCGAGATATGCGCTGGTCTGTGTCGTAAAGATGTCGCCCGTTCCATAACTCACGATGACAAACGGTCGCTTGGCCGCATCAGGCATCACGCGCGCCCACATGACAGGTTCGTTGCCCTGCCATTGGATGCAGAGCACATGGATGATGTACGGCGATTGTATACGCTGAATCGCACCGCCTAGTTCCCGCCTGAGCGGAAACTTCCAAATTGCTTCTCTGGGTTGCTGCATTTATCCTCCGTAATACTTCACAGTTGACTGCGGCAGGTTCGCTGTCGTGTTGACCGCTTTCGGGCCATTAGTCAGCCAGTCCGCGTATGCATTCAAATTGATGATGGCATCCTGCTTCGTCGGATAGGGACCATTCAATAGTTCAGTCTCGTCCGAAAAGAAGAAGCCGTCCTGATTTTCCCAGATGTCGGGATTGTCGGTCGGGTGCGCATCGGTTGGTTGTTCGTTACTCATAGTTCCTCCTAGCAAGTCACTCAGTCGTGTCTTCGGGCTCACACCTAATTCTTTCGTCGCGATACGCAGCCACGGTTGCCATCGTCGTGCATAGGTTTTTGATAGCTGTGCCAGCGTCATGTCCGCCGAGTAATGTCGAGACCGACCCTCGGCAATTTTGAGAATGTAATCTTGAAGCGCTGCCCACCCTGCCGCATCGTTCTTGAATATCACATACCCGTGGGCGTTGATTCCGACCTGCCCTAGATAGCGAGGTATGAAGCGAGTGGTGCGAAAGTCACCGGGATTGTGTGTGCGCGTCGGTATCGCGTGCGGGATACCAAAACCCTCGGCCTTCGCAATCGCTTTGCTTAATGCCACGATCTTTGTAGAGTCAGGTTGCGCCCACAAAGCCGTGCTCAAAAACAAAAGTCCAATGGTCAGAATTCGCATTCCTAATGATCTCACGATTCGAGACCTATGTCAAGCGGGGCGAATATCGGGCGAATAGACGTGCCTCTTTCCATAAAAGCATCGGTCGTGCCACCAGCCGCGCCCCGTCCACCTCAGGGCGAGTTGCCACGACCACTCAATCGGAACGTTGGGAGCCCCACCGCAGTAAGACTTTTGAATGGTAAAGCCCCAAGATAAAAGAAAGCAGGATAGGCTCTCGTGGCATGCACAATGCGCGCGTCAATAAGTCGTTTTCTGTTCGAAGCCTTCGAATTTCTTGCAAATATTCCAATGGATGAATCATCGAACTGTTTGTCCTTTGTTCTTGCGCTGCTCACGGCGCGCCTGCTCATCTGTCATGGTCGCGGCCTCGCGCGCGCGCCTCAAACTCTCGGGCTCGTAGACGTTGGGGGAGGGCATATTCGGGTGCGGCGGGCGACCCTTCTCATTTGGGTTGACGTTGTTCATACGACGATTTTCAACTTTCTGCCCTCGGGCGGAACGATGTTTATGGAGGGCTTTATGAACTGCACAGGGGCGGGCGCGAGAACGTGCTTGTGCTCTTCAGCCCATTTACAATGCTCTATCAGGGCTTTTTCAGTGCATACGTCAATGATTTCCATCTTATGCTCCGCATGACACTTCTCGCAGTACATGCGCGCAGAATCCGCGACATCGGGGTTATTTCCCACGGTGTGCATCTGGATCACGACGTTACCGTTAGATTTGCGTGCCATATACAAAACGAATGCCTGACTGACGCTGACCGTGCTAGCTTTGAAGAAAGCCATTAGTCTACGCACCTTCCATTACTATCATAGTCGTCGTGATTGATTATGCTCTCGCACTCTCTGATTGCATCCCAAACTGCTGGCGGAATACAAGGCATTGGTAAAATTGGATACGCTGCCTCTGCGTTCTCGTCCTTATTCCACGGCTCGGCCTCAATCACGGCAGACATCAAGTCTTTCGCGCCAGCGGCTTTCTTAGCCTTCATCTTGTCGGCGATTTCTTGCATGCTCCACGGGGCGAAGTCTGGACGAGTATCTACGCCCACATCGAATGACAATGTGTTCGCCTCGGGCAGAGCCGCATGGCTATGTCCGTATAGTTGCCACGTCCCATTGTGCGATCCGCGCCAGACACGCATTGCATAGTGGCACAGAACGATTTTGGGATTGAGTTCCGACCCGTTGAGTACAAGCACATCGCCAATTTTGGTGAACTTGGCTCGGATTTCTGCGCTCGCCTCGATCACCTCGTCATGATTGCCCCAAACGAGTGCATGCTGGCCATTCAATAGAGAAAGAATAAGAAGAGCTTCTGCTATTGATGTCGTCCGCCAAAACATATCGCCAAGATGGTAGGTGAGGTCGCCCTTAGTTACCTTCGCATTGTGCGCAGCGATAAGCGCCTCGCGCATCTCAAAGATGTCGGCGAAAGGGCGCTTGCAAAACTTCAGAATGTTGCGATGTCCGTAATGTTCGTCGGACGTTACAAAAATCGCCATAGTTATAGCTCCATCAGCGCTTGTCGAATAATTGCCCGTGCCTCCGCATTGCTATTGAGGTGATGATGCTTTCTCAGGGCAATTACAAGATTGCGTAGAACTTCGAGCGCAGATGCGACGGCGTCGGTCTGCATAATTGGCGTTTCTGGATTTTCCATATGTCCTCCTAATGTTTGGGAGCGATTCTGTTCCAAGGACGCTCCCGAGACCCGCGCTACCGTAGCTTACGCTGCGGCAGCAAACGCCTTCGGCTTTTCAGTCGTAGCATTTGTGGTTTTGCTCTCTTTACGGATTGAAGCCATCCGGCACAGTCCATTGCCAATTCATCGCCGCTGTCGAATCTGTTCAGGCCCATCAAATACGCCGACGCTCTTACTGAGCTACATAGATTACACGTCGATAGCCGAAGCGTACGTCATATCTAAGACCGAGGACTTTCACCTCGGCGACCTTCGGCATATTTGGTGGACCTGCGGGTATATGCTAACCCGGTCCAACGTCGGAACCTGCAACTTCATACCATGCGTACTTATTGCGCAGCCCGCTAATCCACGGGAGGTCGTTCCTTATCTGCGCAAACTCGCGGATGTTGCCAAAGAGTTCGGCTGGTTCTCCCAGAATATCTCCGGGTTCCTGTTTGGCTTGGAACTCACCCTGCGCCCTTTCGAGCGCAGCATCCGCGTAATCAGGGCACAGCTTCGTGCCTCCACCAAGATTACGGTTTTCCGAATCTGCCTTGCGGCTTCCAGTCGGCCTTCCGTTCATCTGTTCTCAGTGTACAGAACTCGGCGATGGTTGTCAAGCATGAAGTATCAAAATCTATGCCGACAGCAAGGGTGCGAAAAATGTACTTGCGCCATCCCGCGCGCCAAAGGACCGTTCCCAAAGGAACATTCTCAAAGTTACGGACACTGTATCTGTGAGTAACACCGCCCTCGGTCTTGCCGAGATCAACGAATTTCAGCCATTGGCTCTTCCACTCTTTGTCGGAGACTTGGGTAATCATTGTTTTCTCCATGTGGCAATAAGTCTCCCAATCTGCAACCACTCGTCATAAGTGAAATGGTCACTCTTCGCCCAGTTGCAGCGTGGGCAACAAACTACGCAATTATTTTTTGTATAGCCTAAATTGTTATCTTTTCGGTCTAATTTATATCCCGATTTTTGGTCTCCGTGAGGGCGCCATATAATATTCTCTTCACAATAATGGCATTGGCTTTGCTTTGTAAATTCGAGGTAGTCTTCGTACGTAAGACTTACTTCATGATTTCGGCATTGCGCAAGCAATTGTCTGTAGAGATATGCGAATGGCGCGCCCAGATTACCGTTTGTGCAGGTTCGGCAGCCTTTATGCCTTCCTTGCAATAAATTTGTGGCGCGAACTATGTACTCTACTCCGCACTTGCAACGGCATATCCATGCTTTTGATTTACCGACTCGCGCGCCTTCGCGAAGCACTACGGTAAATCCAAATGTTCTTCCCACTAAATTTGGGCCACGCACGTTATGTCCAAGACGGAATCTTTGAACTTTGCCGCGCTTATCCAACGGTGCCAACAATCCGCAACCACATTCACATTTATTTACACCAAAATTTTTCAATATGGTACTCACTTTCCATGGTGACACGAGACATCCGCTCTGCCGCCGCTCTACGTATGGCGTCTTGTACAACAAGAGCTACTTCGGTTGCGTTACTTTTGCAACAACGAATTACAAATTCGTCATGTATAAATTTTATCAAGCGCGCGCCATATTTTGAGAGCAGGTGCCAGAGAAATTCTTTTCCGTGCTTATCGCTACCCGAACCAAGAGCAATTTTCGCAATTGTGGCATTTCCGCTTTGTATCGGCATGTTCTTTCCTGCGCGCTCGATGTTTCCGTACAGCGCCTTTAGTGCCGATTTAATCGTCGGCTTTTCGCCGTCTTCGTTTAGGTGCGCTGGGTCAGCCACATACTTGACCGCGTCTTCATACGTCGGTTCGCGGAACAACTCGCGGCGACCGAAGAGATCGAATGCCTTCATGCGGTCTACGGCGCGCTTTCCTGACAAGTCGATGTACATCCAAAGAACGGGGAGGGCTGCTTTGTGCGACTTCAGAATTGCTTTACACTCGGCGGGGTCTTTCTTAATCTGCACAGACAGTGCGTTGGGACCGAGACCATAAGCGATACCAAAGTTCACAGGCTTGAAGTCATTGCGCTTTGTGTTATGCTTCGGACATTCGCACTTGAATTTCTGTGCCATGCCTTCAGCATTCAATTTGAAATATGCGCACTCGGGCAGGATGACTTCCTTACCTTTTTTGTTGATAATCTTTTCGCCTGTTATACAAGTCAGCGCCTTCCACATGTCGGAGTCAACCAGTTCGCAGCAAATCGAGTGAACGTCTTGACCCTTATTGAAGGCGTCGATCCAAATCTGCTCGTTCGCGGCCTCGGCGATGATGCGGAGTTCCGCACCCGACATGTCGATGGTGAGCAGGACATATTCTTCAGGAACTACTTGGTCAGCAGAGACGAGAGCTTTGCATGCCTTGCACTGATACATGTCGCCGCGCGGATACGCCCGCTTTCCGCAGCACTTGGTGACTTTGAGATTCGCAATGAACTCGTCGGGCGGTCCGGCAATAAAGCACGCACGCGTTTCAGGGTCGTGCGGGAGATTTTGACCATTAGGACCGCTGGAGGTACTTCTTCCAGTTTCAGCATCGTACTGGTTATATTGCGGATGGAGTCGGTGGTCATGCGGGTTGATCCATCCCGTTTCATCGTTAGTTTTATTGTTCGGGACTTCATCTTTCCACTCCTCCACCCACGTCATGCCGTATGTCGAAATCTCTTTGGCAATTTTGCGATATACCGACATTGCTTTGCAGATGGGGATGTGCTCGTACTTCTCCAGCGTATCGGCGTCGGTCGATTTCAGTCTCGCCAGCCCGTCCACCTGTGTAAATACTTTTTTGAGTTGTGTCGGGGAGTTGTAGTTAATGAGCGCTTCACCTTGGCAAGAACCTGCCAACTTGCCACGAGAGGTACACGCTTTTTTCATGTCTGCGTGATTCTTCTTCAACTCTTCACGTGTATCAACTATCAGTTGGGCTTCGGGCGTATATGTCGGATAACTTTTACCTTCGTCGTCTACTGCTTTGCCGATTGCTTTAGGCAGCTTGATGGACTTCCATGCGTATTCCGCATCCAGAATTTGTTTTTCTGTATACGCGACGCCTGTCTTCTTACCGACGTATGGAATGAACTGCGCATCGCATTCAGCGAGCGAGCCAATTAAATCGATCTTCCGCGTCTCAATCTTTTTCGTCCAGCGCGGAATGTCGATGCAATCGCCATGGACCGACATGTCCTGAAACGCGCCGATGGCGTTATTCTCGATGCGGCAGATGGTCTCCAGATTGTCGCCGCACAGATAGGACGGGCAGGTAATCCACTTCGGTATCGACTGGCGGCTATAGCCCTTGATAATAAAATCCTGCGCCTGCTTGATGAGCAGCGGCAACCGAGTATCCAGACACGCGTACACAAGCTGGTCTTCGGTCAGCGGGTCGGTAAGATTGAACGACTTCTGAAGTTCCTTCTCGACGTTACGTTTGAAATATCGTCCCACCATTGCGCCCATGCTGAAGAACGGATAATCTTTCAGCGAGTGCGCGCCAGCCCAGATTGCTTTCTCAACCATCATGCAGTCGAAGAAGCCCTGAGTGCGGAGACCGAAGCCCCAGTAATGCGTCATATATTCGAATCCGAGATTGACGCCAATCTTCAGGTGTTCCCGCTCACAAACGAAAGGACGAATAGCATCCGCAACTTGTTTTAGTCGCGGATCGAGATGCCTTCCATACGCGCCTTGACTATCACGAAGCGCAGCCGTATCCCCGCCGACGATGTCGAGAAGGTCGATGAGGTATTGCTTCGTCCGATTGCCAAACTGCATTGTGCGGCAGCGGCGATGGTAGAAGTCTTTGAGCGGCGTAGTCTCAACGTCCCAACCGAACTCAGGATTCGCAGTCAGGAATGCGACCAACTCAGGGAGTTGTTCAACACTGCGAATCACAGTGATGTTCATGGGCGGGCTGAGAACAATGGGCGGCAAGTGGACAACGTCTGTCATTGTGTCTCCATGTAGTGCACTAAGCCGCGCAGTTCTTGCAAAGTCGCGTTATTCTTTAGACGGTTTGCCTTCCACGATATGATACGAACATTGGCTTTTGTATAGCCCTTGGTAGCATCCATTCTGTCCAACGTGGGAGCGTTCGGCGAATGCAGCGGAGCGTTTCTAAAAATAGGAATCCCTAACGCGGGACAGAAAGCAGGAATACAAATATCGGATAAGGATAAATCAAATGCCCAGCCGTGCGCTTTTGAACGATACTGTGCATTCTTCAACATTCCTCGTTCGCGGTTCTTTGCCCAAACAGCTCGCCGCTGTGCATTCATTTTGTCGCGGTTGGCTTCCCGCCATGCTGCAACCTTGTTGGGATTGGCGAGTCGCCACTTCCTATTATAGGCTGCTACTTTACTTGCGTTATTTTTTCTCCATGTTTTTGCTGAGAGAAGTACTTCGTCGCTCATCTAGCCCTCAATCGATATAGCTTAAATCCTTTGCGGTTGACTCCGAATACTTCGATATCGCTCGCTCCATAGCGCAGGGCGCGAATAGCGCGGGCGAACACTTCTTGCGAGCCGTCACGATGCGTATGGCAAAAGTCTCCTAGTTCTGCCTCGCTCAAACCTGTTGAGCGACCTTGGTGCCGTGTCAAAGCAGCGATGATTCTCTTATTCATCAGCGCAACCTTATCGCTACCTTCGGCTTGCCACAACTTTTTGCGCACTAGAAGTTGATACTCTGCCCATGAAATAGAACGGCGCATCTGTTCTTCTGTGATGATGTTGCTACCAGTATTCGAGAATATAACACGTAATAATAGGTCGCGCTTGAAATGGGCGTCCACTCTGTCTATGAATGGTTCCAACTCTTCATCATTGACAGTCTTAGTCAAAAAGTCATTGCGTAAACTCTTGGCGGCTGGCGTCTCTTCAGGTATGAAGACGTGTTGGAGTTCATTCGATTGCGCTACAATTCCGTCGATGGCCGCACCCATTTGTGCTCGCAGTGTTTCTAAAAAGAGCGTGTTCGGCTCTTCCCAATCAGCCGCGTATTTCATGCGGTCAGATAGTCCGATTACGCACCGCGACAAAAAACCGTTCCCGATTGAATTGGTTCCTTCAAACGCTTCCCTGAAGCCTTCTGTTGTCATGTCTCCCGAGAAGGATAGGCGGATGTTCTTGCCAAGATGATCTCCAACACCTACAGTCGATTGCCCGACTTCAGTCTTCTCATGCAATTGCAATAAGGTCGATTCCAGCGTGTTCCCGTTTCCTTGCTTAGTTTTCAGGAACAGTTCTCGCAGTTCGTCGAACGATAGAAGAATCCTACGCCCTGAGTTATCTGCGAGCCACATCTTCATCTTTTGACCTGAACCGAAAACGTTGCCGTCATCGAGTAATACATCTTTCATCAGTGGGCGAAGGATACCCGCTTCGCCGTTCGAGTTTATGTCGTATGCGCGCGCGCGCGATTCGCCTTTACCGCAACCGGGGCGCGTCGATACTTGAATGGAGTAGGAGCGCATGTGCAGTGCGGGATGGTGTGGGAAACCGACGCAGCCGTCAATCAGTAAACCGAGCGCGACTTTAATATTGTTGTACGCGAACACGGGCGGAATAAACGTATGGCACGTCAGAGCGCGCGCCATGTCGCCAATCAAACTTCCGTCTAAGCATGCTTCAGGAAAATCAGGAATCGCCTTCATTGCGGCCATGTCTGCTTGAAACTTAGCCTCAGCCGCATCATAGTGTCCGACAACAACTTCGTAATCATTCCCTGCATCCATTGGATAGTTGTGGCCGCTCTTCTCAACCAAGAAGTCTCGATACTTCTTCCATGTCATCTCACACGAAGAGTGAACGCATTTGACTTGCGGGCCAGTCGGCGAAATGTAGACGTAGAATTCGCGGTCGAGGGCGCAGGTGTTTGGATTGGTATGCACTTCGCGAAATGGGCAGCCTAGATTGCGCGCGTACGCCCAGCGCTTGTTCACGTTGTCATAACCCACTTCTGTTATATTTTCGTCGTGGGCCTCTGGCCCGAGATATTTTTCAAAGGCTGCTTTTTGTGCCGCTGTGACAACGCCTGCTTCTTCACCGCCTATCGTTACAGGATTCTTCAAACCTGCAATGAGCCAATCTAACAGCGCATCAGTATCCTCGGCTACCTCGTTGGATTCAACTGGGGTATAAATAGCACCTGACGGATGCACGCTATACGGTCCCACAACATACTTCTTGTTCTGCTGTAAGTCGAATGCACCTTTTTTCTTAATGTTGCCCGTTGCCCGCGATTTCTCCGTTTGCGGATAGTAATAGTGGAAGCCCTTGCTCGATTTTACCACCAGCAGAGCTTTGGGAAATGGATTCCCTGTATCGGCTTGATAGCGCTCTTTCAGCAAACCGTCGTCATCGTCGAGGATGTACACGCCATCGTTGGTTGCCACTGCGCCGATATTGTATTCGGGATTTTCTTTGTTCCACGCTCGCAATTGCACCAAGTCGGTTGTGGCCAAGTTTGGCCAGTCCACAAGGCGCGTTCCTTTTTCTTTTGGAGGAACAGGAATGCACGGAATGCCGCGCTTGATTGCGAGTTCTTTAACTCCCTCTGCAAAGATTGACATTATACCTCACTGGTTACGCAATGCCTAAATATTGACGAAAAACGCTAATGGAAAGTCCACCCTTCATGCGATTATGAATCCAACAGCATGGTGAAATGTTGCCGTCTTCGTAACCCTGACTATTTACGATACGATCCATTCCAAGAGACGGTTTACCTGCGTTTATTCCCAATAGTTCGCAGTAAGCACAAGGCTCCGCACACACTGCCTTACAATAGTCCTCGGATACTTTCACAACTTTTCGTGGTGTACTTTCTCCATCTTTCACAAGAATTTTGTACGCCGCAGAAGAGCTACAAAGAAAGCATCTAGAAATAGGTCTATCATGGTCGCATAAACCGCGTCCACAAGCGTTGGCACCGCAGGAACAAAGTTCTTTTTGTATCCACTTTCCTTTTGTTATGCCATCGCACATACTGCCTCCGCAACCTGCGGCACCGCAAAGGCAATGATGCTTCCACTTCTTTGTTTTCGGGCACCTAATCTGCATGCTTCCGCCTTTATTACAATAGTAACACGAAAGTAACCAGCCTGTCAATCGGGTGACGGACAGGCTGGCAATGGACTAGAAAGGAATATCTTCGTCCGAAATCGGCTGGGCTTCAGTGACCTCGGCAGCGGTTGCTGCTTCGGCTGCGGCCAGTTGAGCGCGCAGGGCCGCAATGCTCGTGGCAGCGGGCGCGGGCGCGGCAGGCGTGGCAGCAGGAGGCGCGATAGTACGTGCCATGCGCTTCGCTTGCTGCGCAGGAACTGCTGGAGCGGGCGCAGCAGGAGCGGCAGGAGCGGCAGGAGCCAGCGTTGGCTGTTGGCGCTGCGCCTTGCCCTTGGGTTGAGTGTTGACGGGCTTCTCGGAGGAGCCGACGCCATCACGGTCAATCTTACGTTCGAACTCCGCAGGGATTTCCAACTTCTTGCCCTTCGGTGCTTTAAGAATGGCGACAATGTTTGCATACGTTTTACCGTCGCTCTCATTGTGTTGAATGACCAACTGATTGTTCATCCCGAGCAGCGTTTCCATGTCGAAGCTGCCTGTCACATCGGTGCCCAAGATGGACTTCAGGTCTTTGCGCAGGGTAGCCTTTTCATGGAGCGATTTGTTGTAAAACGAAGAGACGCGGAACTGATTGCCTTCTTCGTCATAGGCATCGAGCAGCCATACGATTTGGACTTTGTCCTTGACACCGAATGCGGTGGCCGTGGGACCGAGGTCAATCACATCGGCGAGAACGGCAAGGTAGGAGCCCTCATCGGGAAGCTGGTACGTTTTTGTTGATTCATTTACGACTACGGACATATTTCTCCTTTTCTGGGTCTGCTTTTCTGACCCCATCTGAATCAGATTACCATAGTCACCATATAGAGTCAAGCAGGAAGTTACGAAAGTTCCAAAATCATCAAAAATGGGCATAAAATGTGTTGGCAGCGATTCAACTTCTTTGCTATCATAGCTTTACTTCGAATTGCTGCCAATAACTGCCATTGACCCTTATGTGTTCTGTTGTTTATATGTAAGAGTACCCCCCTACCTTTTGGCGGTGATTGGGTGTAAATCCTTTAGAATCTAGGGCGTGAATCGCTGCCAAGCACTTTTGTCAACAACTTGCAGGACATTTCAACGATTTACAAGCACACAGAAATATCTTGACAGGTAACAGTGACTTTGGTAACATAAGGTCATGAAGAGAAAGACCACATGGGAAAGGTAGAACAGCAAACGCAATGGCTGTCTGATATCTACGACGATTTGATGTCCGTCGCAATGCGTTTGACGCAGAACGCGACAAAGGCCGAAGATGCTGTTAGTGACTCAGTCGTATCCGCACTTGAGCAAATTCAAAGCGATAAGTGTCAAGCCGTTGAAAAAGCAAGGTTTTGCGCATGGCTTAGGACAATCGTTCGAAATCGTTGTAAAACTCGTTTGAAAAGAGGCAGTCACGACCTACCGACAGATATTGGAGCAAAACACCTGCGCCAAGAAGTAGGTCCCGACCGCCGTCTTGTGAAAGCGGCATCTACAGACGATTCTGATTGGGTATCATCTCTCTATGTTCGCGAAGAGACTGTAGAATAATTTTCTCAATGTTTTCAACACTTTCCAACAAATATCAGCACGAGTACTGATAGCAGGTAGACTTAGAGAACGAAGAGAGGGAATACAGCAAATGATTACGCTGTCTCACCCTTAGTAGACGCGGACACAAGTCTTCCCTCTGACATTGATAAGAAGTCGCGGTATGGCGCTAGGAGCGCGTGAACATACGGCGCAGATAAACGGGGCGGAATCCTCCTCTGACAGAAATGCCAGTCCGTCCTGACATTAGCCGCGATTTGGACGCTAAAGCGACCAGTCGCGGCAACTTTTTGCTCTGGAGGGCGAATGGTCGGCATATCTGAAGCAGAACGCGTTCATGCTGCACAAGCGGTCATCTACGCTCTTGAATGCCAAGCAGGTACGGACGTGCTCCCCGCAGGGCTTCCTCGATTTCTTTCGGCAGTCGCGAAGCGCACGGGATACAGATTCTATCGTCTCGGCCACGGACGCCATCGTGAAGCATTTGACATTAGGCACCCCGACCCCGACATTGATTTAGGGCTCGTGCTGAAGGTTGGCAACAAGACCAGCAACGATATCGAGCGCGACTATACGAAAAAGTTTCCTGAAGACTGGGCGAAGATTTACGCCGTCTTCGATTATGGAGTCGTGAGTGAACGAGCCAGTGTCCTTGACTCGGTAACCGATCCGAGAATCGATACACCTGAGTTTCAAGCACGCCTTGAAAAGTTGCGCGAGCGGTACATTCCTGTTGTAAGTTCAGACATGGGATACATCGGTGATCGAATCGTTCTCGTCGGCAGCCACATAAGATTGTTGTGATTCTCTGGGAGGAGACAATGACAGGATATAGTCCAGCAGGCAAGCTCGATTTCGTAGCAATAGATGCGAATAGGAATGACCTCACGACTTCTGTCGATGCTGCACCAGTAGTTCCGCCTGTCGAAAATACTGAACCGTCCGAAGACGAACAGATAATGGACGCGGTCACCGAGATGACAAAAGAGATGTGTGAGTGCGATGCGGCTGACGAATCTGTCATGATATTTGACATGCTCAAATCTCTCGTCACCCGAGTAGAAGTATTGGAAAATCGGATAGCTGCGCACAATGTGCGCTCACCGTTTAAGATTTAAGAAGGGAAACATATGGCAACTATCACCGCGAATGGTAAAGCGTCAGCACAGCAGTTTTTAGTTGACGCAAAGAACAATCGACAAGAAGCACCCGGCACAGGTAACATTGCTGGCGTTACAGGCACCGTCATTGGTGCGAGTGGTGAGACTATTCTCACTGGCGGCACAGTAGTCGCCGCAACGACCATTCCGCAGCCCGGTAAAGGTTTCCCGACAGGTAAAACGGCGGCGTATCCTTCTGGCACGTATCCGCTGCTAGTTAATCCTACCATCCAGCAAGCGACCGATTCGACACCGAGCACGCTTGTATCGGCAGGTCTTGCAGTTTCTGCCGACCCGAATGCGGGCTCTAAGAATGCACTTCAGAATTTCATTCCGTGCGTTCCTGCTGCTCAAGGGTCAGGCAATGCGCCTGCGCAGTCTTCATATCAGACACCTGCACAGGGCTTGACGTACGCGCCCGAGCACGAATAAATCTTCCATCAAATGGGGCAGCCCACGGCAGCGGAAACGCTCTACCTGAAACTGCCCTCCCTTCTTTCGGAGAATCTATGCAACACCATGTGCGCGTCAAAAGAGGACAGGCAGCGTACTTCCGAAAGATGGCGCGGAAGGCATTTCCGCTCGAAATTCAAGCCTATCTCATTGGGCATGTAGTCTCGCCGACATTGACAGTCGTCGAAGAGTTTCGATATCCGAAAAAGTATTATTCGCAGACCGCGCAAGAAGTGCAATGGTCTACCGACGAGTACGAATTGGTCGATAAGGACGCCGTAGCAAGAGGCAAGCGCATCATCGGTGACGCGCACTCGCATCCTGATTGGGACGCGGTGCTGAGTCCGATGGATTATACGTCGCACATCGCCGAGGGCTACCGCATCGCAGGAATTTGTTCCGTCCAGAATGGGCGCACGCGCCTACGATTCTGGGTCGCAGAAAGCTCGCTGCCACTTAAAATAGAGTATGTCTAATGTCTAGTGTCTCTGGGAGGAGAACATGAAGGGTCGCAAAGACGCTGTTACGCTGGTCAATAAACTCGTCAAGAACCCTGACGTGACGGGCGCAAACATCGCGGCGATGTTCATGAAGTTGATTTTGGCCGACCCTGAATACTGGGGACCGAAGTTCGACATCTATTACGGTAAGAAATCCGCTCCGATTGAGAGCGACGCAAAACCACTCGATGTTTTCGGAGGCAAGTGATGGCAGGATTACCCGTAATCGACCGCAAAGAAATTGATGGACTTGCCTCACAGTGGCAGAAAGCGAAGCACGTCGTTGTCATGTTAGACGATGTCGCGAAGCAATTTGCATGCGACGCGTGTAATCTTGTTCTCAAGAATTTCGTTCAGCAGTTGGCTGAACAACTGGCTGCGAAGAAAGCGGCAGCAGCGGGCGAGAAGCCTGCGGCAGCAGCGGCACCAGCCGTCGCAAAACCGTCTCTCGTTCTTACAGACATGTAGTGTGCGCAGCTTCAGCTAGCCTGCTCCGCGTAGTGCGGAAGCAGGTGAGTCCTGAGTCCTGAGTCCCTGCTTCCGCTGAAGGCGCAAATGAAAAGCGTTCTCGACGACGACAAAGGAAAACCGATTCTGTTTGTAGGGGACGACAGCGATGACGCAGAAGCTCAAAAGCGCGGCTATGCAATCCTCTGTGCATGCAAGGACGGTCCAGTCGGACATCGCAGCGTTCTCCAATACAAGACG
>Ga0187873_1002174_pt1 | contig 15270 bp, 10 predicted proteins | sample June2016WEW_16_1_2_FD_133012 | JGI IMG/M metagenome (GOLD analysis project Ga0187873, IMG submission 133012) | Peatland microbial communities from SPRUCE experiment site at the Marcell Experimental Forest, Minnesota, USA - June2016WEW_16_100 | ecosystem: Environmental > Terrestrial > Soil >... | reverse complement strand
GGAATGTGTCCGCGCTGTGTTGAAAATGTCGCAGCAACCCATTTCCCTGCAATCTCCGGTCGGTGACACTGAAGACGCCAATTTTGGCGATTTCATTGAAGACAAAAGCGCCGACAATCCGTTCGATATAACCAGTTTCGGTTTGCTCAAGGACAAATTGGACGACGTGCTATGCAGCCTGACTGAACGCGAGCGGATGGTTTTGGAACTGCGCTTTGGCCTCGGCGACGGTTGTGCGCGCACGCTCGAAGAAGTCGGCCAGCAATTTAGCGTCACGCGCGAGCGCATCCGGCAAATTGAGGCCAAGGCGCTTCGGAAAATGCGCCATCCCGCGCGCATCCGCCAATTGCACGGCTTTCTGGAAATTGCAGGCCTGAAGACGGATTAGAAACCGATCACGGCACGCAAGGCCGCGATGTGCAAGGCTGGGCGCGAATCACCACAGTCGCAGGCAACACATTTTTCGCACTCGCGGTCAGTTTGATTTGGCCCGGCGCTGTTTGGGCAATAGTTACACAATGAGCTAGAGATGAAGTTTCAGGAGGCCCACTTCCAGCGCAAGCGCTTCCTGCACGTTCGTGCGTAACAGTCGCTGCGTGTGCTCCAGTGTTTGCAAATTTCCCAACGCCTGGCGCGATGTGATTTTTTTTGCGACGGATTCCGCGCCGGCAATTTGCGGGAAATTCAGCAAATCCTTGCCGACTGCCAGTGTGTGCCCGTCCTCCGTAGCAGTACTACTGCGGAGGGTGGACAGCCAAACGTCGCGCAGCCACCATTGGACGAGCAACAACAAGTCCGCGCGCTGCCTCCGATATTCCGCTTCAATGGCCGCGGTCAGTTCGTCCTCCCATTTTTCGCGCAAATCTTTTTCCACGTCGTCGTAACGCTGCAATGGCGAGCGCGTCGTCAGCGTTTCGTCCACGCGCGAGCGGATTTCGCCGAGTTTTTGGAGCAGCATGCCGAGCAGGCGATAACGGCCAAACAAGCTTTTTTGTTCCGACACGGCGAGTGCGCCGAATTGCGCAAGCCATTCGGCTTGCGCGGCGTTGAGCAAATGCGCGCCTTCGTTGGAGAAATTCAAACGCAGGCAGCGCGACAAAATCGTCTCCAAAATCCGCTGGGGTTCGATCGAAAGCAAAATCAAGACGGATTTGGCGGGCGGTTCTTCGAGCGTTTTTAAAAAAGCGTTCGCTGCTTGCGCGTTCAGACGATCCGCCGCGACGATGACGGCGACTTTATATTCGGCCTCGGCCGGTTTGAGTTGAATTTCGCGCATCAACTCCCGCATTTGGTCAATCGTGACGACGCGCGATTTGGATTCGGGCCGCGCCCAATGCATGTCGGCGTGCGTTTCGTTGTCAATTTTCCGGCAGCTTGGGCAGGCGTCGCAGCAATCCGTGGCTGCGCCGCCGGTTTTAGTTGGTTTTTGGCAGTTGAGGGTTTTGGCGAGTGTGCGGGCGAGCGATTCCAATTCTTCAAGCTGATTGCCGGCAAACAAATAAGCGTGTCCCAACCGCCCGCGGGCCAGCGAACGTTGGAGCAATTGAACGCCCTGTGTCTGCCTGCTGAAATTTTTAAAACTCATCGCTCTTTGGGAAAATGGCCTGCCTTGGCTATAACTACTCCCCCGGCATTAGAACTGTATGTCCCGTCTTCTTATCAACAGTAATTATAAAATCTTTTCCGAGAGCAGGTCTAACATTAGGACCTAAGGCTTTTGCTTCAAAAAAAAACGACCAAGCATTCATATTCGTGTCATTCACTATTTTTATTTCATAATCTTGCAATTTATCGCCGCCCTTCACTGCTTCCATTTTTGCGAGTTCCATGGCCTTTGACTCTGTAATCGAGTCTGAAACTGTCCTCGAAGGTTTTGGACATTCGGTGCAAGATGTGAAGAGCGTGCAAACTACCAGCACTGCGACGCGATGAAGACATACAAATTTCATGTGATCCTTAATTCAGCCCGCGAAGGCTGGTTTACCGAGTCGTAGCCCGAAGGGCGAAGACTGGTGCCGACGGAGGGGGTCGAACCCACACACTCTCACGAGTACCAGATTTTGAGTCTGGCGCGTCTGCCAGTTCCGCCACGTCGGCACGTAAATTCCGAATGTATTTCAGACACCGGAAAAGTAAATCAATTTTGCGCCAAACCGATTCCCGGCAACAATTGTTGAGACATTATCCGCAGCCTGATGACCTCGGGGAAACAGCCGGCTAAATTCAGTGCAAAAATCTCATGTTGTCATGCAAAAGATAGTGATTATTATAGCGGGCGTAGAGGTTGTCTTTGATGTACGATGGGGAACGGATATTTTATGGGAAAACTATTAAAACTGGAGAAATTTTCGTTTGGAGTCGGGGATCGTTTTGCGCACCAAGCCAAGGCGCAACTCCGTGCATTTATGCTGGCTGCTCAGCAAGGCGCGGAGGTCATCCCTGTCTGGAACAAGTCCAACCGCGAACACACCTTCATCGGCACTGACCCCTCCAGCACCCGCGCTGCCGCGGATGCCGGAGTGAAAGCCCTTGGCTGGAAAAAGCCTTATCATGTGGACGCCGACCATATCCGGCTTGAAACGGTGGACCGGTTCATCCCGCATTCGGATTTCTACACCATCGATGTTGCCGACAGCATCGGCAAACCCGCCGAAGCCGCCAGCATCAAAGCTTTCGCCGCCCGCCATCCCGAACTCATCGGCAAAATCACCGTTCCGAACATTGACCATCCGTTTGAAATCAGCCGCGCCGACTTCGAGCGCATCGCGGGCAAATATTTTCTCGCCGTGCAGGACGCCGGGAAAATTTATCGCCACATCGCCAAGGCCAAGGGCGAAGCCAACTTCATCACCGAAGTCTCGATGGACGAAACGGACAGCCCGCAAACGCCGCCGGAACTCCTTATCATCCTTGCCGCCATTGCCGACGAAAAAATCCCGATTCAGACCATCGCGCCCAAGTTCACCGGACGTTTCAACAAGGGCGTGGACTATGTCGGCGACGTGAAACAGTTTGAGAAAGAATTCAACGAAGACCTCGCCGTCATCGTGTTTGCCATCAAGAAATACGGCCTGCCGCCATCGCTCAAGTTGAGCATCCACTCCGGCAGCGATAAATTCTCCATCTACGCGCCCATCCGCCGCGCGCTCGCCAAGTTCGGCGCGGGCCTGCATATCAAGACCGCCGGCACGACCTGGCTCGAAGAACTCATCGGCCTTGCCGAGGCGGGTGGCGACGGTTTGGAAATCGCCAAGGAAATTTACGCCTACGCCCACGAGCATGTGGATGAATTCTGCGCGCCCTACGCCACCGTCATTGACATCGACAAGGCCAAGTTGCCCAGCGTCGCCACCGTGAACGGCTGGAGTTCCAAGCAATTCACCGATGCCCTGCGCCACGACCAAAAGAACCCGGGCTTCAACCCCAGCTTCCGGCAGTTGCTGCACGTCAGCTTCAAAGTCGCCGCCAAGAAAGGCGACCGTTACCTGAAAGCGCTGGAAAAACACGAAGCCGTCGTCGCCAAGAACGTGATGGAAAACATCTTCGAGCGGCACATGAAACCCTTGTTTGTCGGTGTGAACAAAATTACATCCGTGGGATGACCGCCCCGATGCAGGTAAGCAAAACGCTATCGTTATGAAATTCATACATGAGGATTTTCTGCTGCAGACGCGCACAGCCCGTCGTCTTTACCATCAGTTTGCCGAGGCAGAGCCGATTTTGGATTTCCACTGCCATCTTTCACCGAAGGATATTGCGGAGAATCGCCAGTTCAAAAATCTCTTTGAAATCTGGCTCGAAGGCGACCATTACAAGTGGCGTGCCATGCGCACCAACGGTGTGGCGGAACGCTTTTGCACCGGCAACGCCGATCCCTTTGCAAAATTCAAGGCTTGGGCCGCCACCGTGCCGCACACGCTGCGCAATCCGCTTTACCATTGGACGCATCTGGAATTGAAGCGCTACTTCGGCATTGAGGAACTCCTGGACGGGAAAAGCGCCGAGCGCATCTGGAAAAAGGCCAATGAAAAACTCGCCAAGCCCGAACTGACCACGCAGGGCATTCTGAAGAAATTCAAGGTCATGGTTGTTTGCACCACGGACGACCCGGCGGACAATCTGGAATACCATCAGGCGTTTGCGTCGCAAGGCCATCCCACGCGCATGTTGCCGGCGTTTCGACCGGACAAGGCGCTGACGGTCAACCAGCCCGCCGGTTTCAACAAGTGGGTGGATCGGCTCGCCGCTGCGGCCAACGTGGACATCAACAATCTCAGCGCGTTCCTCACCGCGCTCCGCAAGCGCCACGACTTTTTCCATGCGCAGGGTTGCCGTCTTTCCGATCACGGCATGAATCATTGCTTTGCGGATTTCTGTTCCGAGCAGACAGCCGCCGCCATTTTCGACAAGGCCCGTCGCGGCGAAATCGTTTCTCCGCAGGAGCACGGGCAATTCGCCGCGTTCATGATGCTGTTTCTTGGCCGGCTTTACGCTTCGAAAGGCTGGACCTCGCAGCTTCACCTCGGTGCGTTGCGCAACAATAACACGCGCCTGTTGAAGCAACTGGGGCCGGACACCGGCTTCGATTCCATCGGCGATTTCCCGCAATGCCAGTCGCTCGCGTTCTATCTCGACAAACTGGATTCTGAAAATTCCCTGCCCAAGACGATCATCTACAACCTGAATCCGGCGGACAACTGCGCCTTTGCGACGATGCTGGGCAATTTTCAGGACGGCACGATGGCGGGCAAAATCCAACTCGGTTCCGGCTGGTGGTTTCTCGATCAAAAGGAAGGCATCGAATGGCAGCTCAATGCGCTTTCCAATCTCGGCCTGCTCTCGCGCTTTGTCGGCATGGTGACGGATTCCCGCTCGTTCATGTCCTATCCGCGCCACGAATATTTCAGGCGCGTGTTGTGCAATTTGGTCGGACGCGACGTGGAAAACGGCGAAATTCCCGGGGATGGCTCCCTGCTCGGACCCATGATTCGGGACATTTGCCATGCGAACGCGCAACGGTATTTGCAATTGCCGACGGATGAATCAAACAGGGAAAGCCGGAAGCGGTCCGCCGCGCGATCCAGCACGCGGATTCACAACGCAACGCATCAGAAAAAATGAAGGTGCAACCCGGCCTCCCCCTGTTTGAGGTCAGCACACAACACTATCGCGCAATGGTTAGGCTACTAATTGTAGCAGTCGCCTGTTTTCAGTTTTGAAATTGCCCAAGCAATGTCAAGGTAGAAATGCCTGAAAGATGATTCGGAAAGCGGTTTGATCGTTACATGGACCACTGCCGCCGCCACTGAAAGGATCCCATAACCTTGGGTCGAATGGACTAAAAGAGCCTTTCGCGCTATTTCCGTTCACAGGTACAAACGTTACATGGCCATCGCCAAAAAGGACATTATCACCGATGGGAACGCCGTTGGCCTTGTGAGGGATAGCCCTAAAAGTGGTTAACGCATCAGCGGCCATAGCTAGGGCCTGATTCATATCAGTCGTTTTGAATGCTATAGGGTAATTCTTCGCCGCTTGTACAGGATCGCCGGGATAGGGACTCACGCAGACTTGTTTTGACTCCGTCAGGAGAGGCAGGGTAACAGTGCCATAGATGGTGCTTAAGGTCTCGGTTGTCTTCATCTGTGGATAAAAATTGTATCCGCAGCGAACATACGGGTTGCCACCGGTATAGTCGGCTGGAATCGAAGGCCAAGGCCAGTCCGGCTCTGCGTATGTAGAGTAACAGTAATTTCCAGTCAGGAGAGCGGGACAGTAGAGAACTTGCGGGTCCTGAATCTCGTTGCCAAAGAAGAGAAGGCCAAGACCATAAGGCCCCTCTCCAATTGAGCGGCTCCCGGTACCGGTCATACGACAGGCCTCAGCCGTCTGCCATGGATTTCCACTTCCACTAGGTGGAGCATCATGCCAACTCGTCATTGGAAGATAATCGTCATTGTCCCCGGCCCACGCCATCGCGGCGGCGCCAATTTGTTTTTCGTTACTCGCGCATGAGGCCCGCCATGCTTTCTGCTTTGCGGCGTTCAGGGCGGGCAGCAAGAGCGCCGCCAGGATGGCGATGATGGCAATCACCACCAGCAACTCGATTAGAGTGAACGCTCTGAGCGACTTGATTAGGGTAAACTCTCTGCCTGATTTGGGTTGGGGTTGGCTGGCAACCCGTTGAATACTTTCTTTGTCCGCACAGTTTGAGTTCATAGGCATCATTATAAGGTTTTTTTTGTTAAACCGAACTTTTCATTGTTTCCTATTGGCCGGAAATTAACATTCCGGGTCCGCACCGTCAAGCGCAAATAAAATTAAATAAAGCGCGCCGAAAAAGGTCCTAGTTCCCTGACGAATTCAAGTCGCCGCCTTGGTCGGCGGTCAAATGAATGCGGCTGGCGTTGGTGATGATGCTCCGGCCTTCCGCGCTTTGAAAAGTGCAATTGGCAATGGTCACATCGGTGATGCGCACTGAATCCGAAAAGCCCTCAATGACAATTGGTTGTTTGGATAAATGGGCGAAAGTGCAATCGCGAATATCAATGTCCTGAATGATCGGAGTGGCATGGCCGCCGAGCGTGCCCTGATACCTCATCGTCATGCTGATGCCCGTCCGGGCGGATTTGACCGTGCAATTGCGAATGTTGATGTTCTTGATAAAACCGCCGCGCGTCATGCCGGTTTTCAATCGCATGGCAATATCCAGATTCGCGCTGTCAAAACGGCAATCCTCGGCAAAGACATTTTCCACGCCGCCGGAGACTTCACTACCCACCGTGACGCCGCCGTGGCCGTCCTTGAAAACGCAATTCCGAACCACGAGGTTCCGGCTGGGGATGTTGACGCGGCGGCCGTCAACGTCCCGTCCCGACTTGATGGCGATGCAATCGTCACCGTCGCTAAAATTGCAATCCTTGATCAAAACGTCCGTGCAGGAATCCGGGTCGCAACCGTCCGTGTTGGGGCCTTGGGCGTTCACCGTGACGCCTTCAATGGTTACATTGGTGCAATAAAGCGGGTTCAACACCCACATCGGTGAATCGGTGATATGCACGCCTTCGATCAAGACGTTCTTGCAGCGGACCGGCTGGATGAAGTTCGGGCGCAGGTGATGGCCTTCGCCGAAAATCCGCTGCTCCACCGGCACGCCGCGATCTCCCATGGCCACCAGTTCCTTGGGGTCCTCCGGCATTTGCTTCCAGGAATACCAGACCGAATGCGACGCCTGCCCGTCAATCGTTCCCTCGCCAGTGATGGCGATGTTTTCCTGACCCAACGCATAGATGAACGGCGAGTAATTCATCACTTCCGTCCCCTCGTAACGCGTAAAAACAACCGGCAAATAACTTTTGGGCTCGGTGCTGAAACGAATCGTCGCGCCTTTGGCAAGATCAAGGTCCACGTTGTTTTCCAAGTGAATCGTGCCGGTCAGATAAACGCCCGCCGGCACGGCGACTTTTCCGCCGCCCGCCTTGCTGCAGGCGTCAATCGCCTTTTGGAACGCCCCGGTGCAATCCGTGACACCGTCGCCGTTCGCGCCATAGCTTGTGATGGCAAAGGTCCGGTCAGGAAAGGTGGGCGGCACGATGTGCGCCAAAATGTCCGGCACGCTTGACCACGCTTGCGCGTCGGTTGCCACGGCAGCTTCGCCCTGCGCCTTATTTGCCGGCGCTGCCCCGGCCTTGCCGGGAGAATTAACGAGGGCCAGCGCCATCGTGAGGTTCAAAATAAAAAGCCGGTGAAATGAGAATTTCAAGATCATGGGGATCGAGGGTAACTTGGCGGCCTTGTATGTGCAAACTCAAAACCTTTGCAAAAAAGTTTGAGGAAAGTGCGCGCAGGACGCATCTCGACACTCTCCATGAACCGTCCGAACTGCCGCCAGGTTTTGGAGTGTGGCGGCAAACGGAGTGCAACGCCACTTTTGGTTGGGCGACATGGTGCTTAAAATTCAAACTTTTTTGCAGGGCTCGCGACTGCAAATTCCAAAATCTTGGGTCACAATAAACAATGTTGTTGCCATGAACCGCGTAACAGGATAAAACTAACCGGATGTCTTCGCATGAAGCGGGGCATTTTTAATCAAAGCGTATCTGTGAAAATGAAAATCAATTTAAAGAAACCCGACTGGAGAAAAAAACCGCTTGCACGTCTTTGGCTGGTCCTGCCGCTCCTGTGGCTGTCAGCCGCTATCGTTCCCCTATCGTGCAATTTGCATCCGCAGGCGAAAGTTTACAATGTGCGCAAATTCGGGGCGGCTGGCGACGGCCAAACCCTCGACACCGCCGCCATTCAAAAGGCCTTCGACGTTTGCGGCAAGGCCGGCGGCGGCACGGTCATATTTCCAGCGGGAACGTATTTAAGCCAACCGCTCAAGCTGCACACCAAAACCACCATGCTGCTTGAAGCGGGCGCAACGTTGCTGGCGAGCACCAACCAAAGTGATTTCATGAAGGAACCGGGCGACTGGCTCAAGGCCAAAAGCAGCGGCGATTTCATCCCGTTCATCGGTGGCAAGGATTTGACGGATGTGACGTTCACCGGCAGCGGCGTGATTGACGGCAATGGCGCGGTGTGGTGGGGCGAAGCCGAGAAGGCGCGCCAGATAAAACCGGGCTACACCCTGCCACGTCCCAATATGATCATGCTTCAGCACTGCCAAAATTTGCGGATGGAAAATATTACCCTGCAAAATTCGCCCAAGATCCATTTCATGCCGACCGACAGTGAAAATGTGATTGTGTCCAACGTGACCGTTCTCGCCCCCGAACGCGCGGCCAACACGGACGCGATTGACCCGAGTCGCTGCAAAAATGTCCTCATCACCCACTGCCGCATTGATGTGGGTGACGACAACGTTGCCATTACTTCTTCAAAGGCGGTGATGGGGCGCGAGTTTGCCAGCGAGGACATCACGGTGACCGACTGCACCATGCTGCACGGACACGGCATATCCATTGGCAGTGGAACCCTCGGCGGTGTGCGCAATGTGACGGTGCGAAACTGCACTTTTGAAAATACCGCAAACGGTCTGCGCATCAAATCGGCACGCGGCAAGGGTGGCGTGGTGGAGAACATCAATTACAGTGACATCACCATGACGAACGTCAATCCGGCCATCACGTTGACATGTAGTTACATGAACAGTTCCGCCGGAGACACCGTGCAACGATCCGCTCCGAAGGAGGAGGATATCGCGCAGCCTGTTGCCCAAGACACTCCGATTTTCCGTAACATTCACATCAGCAATCTGACAGCCACCTGCACCAAATCGGCGGGCGTCATCACCGGCTTGCCGGAGAGTTCGATTTCAAATGTCGTTCTGGAAAATGTCCGTATTTCGTCCGTGACCGGCTTTTCGATCAAAAATGCCAAGGGAATTCAACTCAAAAACGTGCAGGTCACAACCAAAGAAGGTCCGCCGTTCATTCTGGAGAACGCACAGGTGGAAGGCTTGGAGCGCGCGAACGAAAAGCAGTGAAGGGAATGGAACTGTTTTGCTGGTTGAATAGTTCTGATTTGGCGGGCAAGGGCGAAGGTGTGCCTACGGTGCATAATTTTCAATGCCATTTGCATGTCTCTGGAATTGAGTAAAATAAGTTTTCTGTTATATTCAACGGAGACCCTTTATGTTTAATTTAAATCTGAAACTGATTGCCTCGGCAATCCCACCCAATAACAACCTGTTAATTCGTATGAAATACCTGCGTCAAATTACTCTTATCCTCGCGCTTTTGTTTGGAGTTGCCGCGTCCGGCTACGCCGACGATATTATTTTTGTGAATGACACTTGGGCGGACGGCGATCGCACCAGTTCCGGCCCGGACGGAAGCGGCATTGATTCACCGTGGTATGCTACATCAGGCACATCGTTGACGGCTACTACCGGGAAGATGACAGCCACCATGAGTACCAATTCACTTACCTTTTTAACTTATTTTGCGCCAGATTCAAACCCGATCACTCTTTCCGGCGCGGGAGATGAGCTTAAAATTACCTGGACCTTTACCCCCAACTCGGTCAACTCGAGTAACACCAGCCAGAACTTCCTTTTCGCCACCGTTGACACTCCAACGGCCGCGCTGCAAAGTGCCGATGGTTTTTCAGTGCCCAGCGCGCAATATTACGGCTACGCCATGTATTGCAACATGGGCAACATGTTAAACAACGGCAATCCCTACCAACTGAGGAAGTGGTCCGGCACCAGTGCCGATTTTCTGGCCCATAGTGCGAATTGGACCGCACTGACCAATGGGGCTACGAGATACAACCATGGATATGACAGCGGCACGAATTACACGATGGTGTGGACAATAACACGCAATGCATCGGACGGGTTGGTCATTACTAACACCATGACCGGCGGAACTCTCAATAACACGGGGACCGCGACGGCTTCCTATATTGACACCAATCCTGCTGCCTATACGTTTGATACTTTTTGTGTCCGGCCAGCCAACTCAAGCACCACGGCAGGCGCGTTTGATACCACCCTCTTCAAGGTGGAGTTCATCCCCGGGGCCAGTCCTCCTGCCATTCAAACCGACACGCAGGACCAGACAGCCTTCGTAGGTCAAAATGCCACGTTCAATGTTCTGGCCAGCGGCACGGCGCCGTTAAGCTACCAATGGTATTACAACACCAACACGGTATTGCCCAACGCCACCAGTTCCATATTGACGTTGACCAACGTCCAGTTGACAAACGCAGGCGGTTACTCGGTCGTGGTGACCAACGTTTATGGCTCGGTGACAAGTTCAGTGGCCCAATTGACGGTGAACATTCCGGTGGCTCCTTCAATCACCGTGCAACCGCAGGATCAGCCCAATATTCTGCCCGGGGCAACCGCGACTTTCAGCGTCGAGGCCAGCGGCACCGATCCACTCAACTACCAGTGGTATTATAACACCAACACGCTGCTGGCCAATGCCACCGGTTCCACACTGACCATCACCAATGTTCAACCGGGCAATGCAGGAAGCTATTCCGTTACCGTAAGCAACTTCGTCGGCGGAGTCATCAGTTCCAATGCTTTCCTTACCGTCAACACCAATCCCGTGGCGCCCGTCTTCATTTCTCAACCCGCTTGGCTGGTGGTGCTGGCTGGCAGTGCTGCCAGCTTCACCGCCAGCGCAGCCGGCACCGCTCCCATCGGCTATCAATGGAACAAGAACGGCATCCCGATTCCGGGCGCGACGTCATCCACATTGATCCTGACAAATGTTCAGGTTGCCGACGACGGCAGCTACACTCTCACCGCCACCAACAGCGTCGGGACCGCGACCAGCAATCCCGCCCAGCTTACCGTGATGACGACCCCGATACCGCCGGTCAACAGCGCATACAATCTGGTCGGTTTTGCCCAGGCCACCACCGGCGGCGGTGTGATTGCCACGAACGACCCCGCATATGTGCAGGTCTATACTCCACTCGATTTTGCCAATGCCCTCCAATCTGCCTACAAGACCGCTGGCTCGGTCAAGGTCATCGAGATTATGAACGATTTGAGCTTGGGTTGGAAAGAGGTCGGCGCGACTGTCCAAGCCGTTGGCCCGTTCCGCTCAGGCGCCACGCCGTTGCTGCACCCGGTTCTCCTGACCGTTGGCGAGAGTGTGATCGACATCAAGCCCAGGAGCGGACTGACCATCTTCTCCGCCAACGGCGCGACCATCAAACATTGCAACTTCAACATCAAGAGCTGCACCAACATCATCGTTCGCAATCTGAAATTCGACGAGAATTGGGAATGGGATGAATCTACCAAGGGACAATACGACAGAAACGACTGGGACTTCATCACGCTGGGCAACGGCGGCGCGGTGAGCAACATCTGGGTTGACCACTGCACGTTCACGAAATCCTACGACGGCATTCTCGATACCAAGGCCGGTTGCTCGGCCATCACCATTTCGTGGTGCAAATACACCGGCGACGACGGCGCCACCAATACCAACAGTTGGGTCTGGCAGCAGATCAACTCGCTCGAATCAAACAAAACAAGTTACGCGATGTATAATTTCCTTCGCACTCGCGGTTTCAGCACCACCAACATCGTCACGATCATGCAAGGGCATGACAAGACCCATCTGGCGGGCCAAAACAATCTCGACCCGAACAACGCGACCATCTCAATGACGTTCCACCACCTGTGGTTGAACAGCGTGTGGGACCGTTGCGTGCCGCGTCTCCGTGCCGGCAACGTGCATGATTACAACCTCTACGTGGACGACACCTCGGTGCTGGCCGCCCTGAACCTGCGCAAGTCGATTGCGGCCACCATGAGTTCAGCGGACCAACAAACACTGAACAACACCTACAGTTTTGATCCCCCCATCAACGGCGCTATCTCCACCGAGGGAGGCGCGCTGCTGGTTGAAAAGTCGGTCTATATTGATTGCCTCTACCCGCTACGCAACAATCAGACCGACCCCTCCAACCCGCAATACACAGGCAAGATAAAGGCGCTGGACACGATTTATCAGATGAACAGCACGGTGATCCGCGGCAACAGCACCGACCCCGGCAACCCGATGGGTCCGTTCCAAGCGGTCATCATTCCCTTCTCATGGAACACCAATTCCGGCGCGCCCAACGGCCAGTTGCCTTACACTTACACGATGGATGATCCGGGCCAGCTTCAGGCCATTGTTACCAGCCCCACTGCCGGCGCAGGCGCGGGCGTGCTCACTTGGAACAAGACCAACTGGCTGATGACTTCCTACTCATCCACGGCTCCGACCATCGTCGCCGACCCGCAAAGCCAGACCTATCCGGCCGGCCAAGACGCCACGTTCACCGTCGTGGCGGGTGGCAGCACGCCTTTTAGTTATCAATGGTATTACAACACCAATACGCCAATCGCCAATGCCACGAACGCCTTTCTGACTCTGGCCGGTGTTCAAGCCACCAATGCCGGCATTTATTCTGTAATCGTGTCCAACTCGGCCGGCTCGGCCAACAGCGCCTATGCGCTCCTCACTGTCACGGCCAATACCGCACCAACGCTCTCTCCAATCGCAGACACCAACATTAATGCCGGTGTCACGCTCGTCGTCGCCAGCGTCGCAACGGATACGGACGCGCCTCCTCAGACACTAACCTTCAGTCTGCTTGGCGCTCCCACCAACGCCACGCTTAATACAAACAGCGGCGTTTTTACCTGGCGTCCGCTGGTCACTCAGGCGAATACCACCAACCTCGTTACCATCGCGGTATCCGACAGCGGCACACCCAGCCTGAGCGCGACGCAGAGTTTCAACGTCATCGTCAATCCGTTGACCCAACCGAATGTGACTTCGTCCGCCTGGGTGGGTGGACAGATGCAATTGACAGTGGCCGGTGAGGTAGGCCCGGATTACGCCGTGCAGGCCTCGACGAATTTGAGTTTGACCAACTGGCAGACAATTTTTATAACCAATTCGCCACCCTCACCCTTTAACTGGATTGACACAAACACGGCTACATTCCGCATTCGCTTCTACCGGGTCGTGCTCGGGCCGCCATTGCCTTGAAATTTTGCCCGCTGGTTGAGGTGAGACGTTGTTGGAGATTTTCATGTAAAAATCTCCAACGCGTTTAGGCAGACCGATATTTTTCCCGGCAACCAGGTTTCAACTTCCACGGAATGATTTGCCTTCCACGGCAAGTGGCGTTTCAATTGAAGCAATGATTGCCAAACGAGTCATTCCGTGCCTCGATGTGCATGGCGGCAAGGTCACGCGCGGTGTCCAATTCGGCAGGGCCGAGGCGGGCGAACTCCGCAACGTGGGCGACCCGGTGGAACTCGCGCTCCGCTACAACGAGCAGGGCGCGGATGAAATGGTGTTCTTCGACATCACCGCCACGGCGCATGGCCGCGCAACGATGGTGGGCGTGATTGAGCGCGCCGCCGACCAATGCTTCATGCCGCTCACCGTCGGCGGCGGCATCAAGTCCGTGGACGACATGTTCACCATGCTGCGCGCCGGCGCGGACAAAATCAGCATCAACTCCAGCGCGCTCGCCCGGCCGGAACTCATCCGCGAAGGCGCGAAAAAATTCGGCAGCCAGTGCATTGTGGTCAGCATTGATTGCCGGAAGGTCGCGCCGGACAAATGGGAGGTCTTTTCGCATGGCGCGCGCAAACCGACCGGACTGGACGCCATCGAATGGGCCAAACGCGCCGTGGCGCTCGGTGCGGGCGAAATTGTGCTGAACAGCATTGATGCCGACGGCACGAAGGCGGGATTCGATTTGGTGATTACGCGGCGCATCAGCGAGTCGGTGGGAGTGCCGGTGGTGGCCAGCGGCGGCGCGGGCAGTTTGGAGCACATGGCTGCGGTGTTGCTCGAAGGCAAGGCGGACGCGGTTTTGGCCGCGAGCATTTTCCATTTTGGCACCTACACCGTCGGCGACGTGAAGAAATTTTTGGCGAAGAAAAAAATTCCCGTGCGTTTATGAATGAACTCATCCAAACCCGCTGGTTGCCCATTTTACTGCTGACCGGCTCAAATATTTTCATGACGTTCGCGTGGTATGGCCATTTGAAATACAAGGACAAACCCCTTCTGTTTGTGATTCTCATAAGCTGGGGCATCGCGTTTTTTGAATACTTTCTCCAAGTACCGGCAAATCGCTGGGGCAATTCGGTTTATTCCGCCACGCAACTTAAAATCATCCAGGAAGTCATCACGCTTGCCGTCTTTTGCGCCTTTGCGGTTTTGTATCTCGGTGAAAAAATCCGGTGGAATTACGTCGCGGCGTTCTTTTGCATTCTGGCGGCGGTGGCTTTTGCGTTTTGGCCGAAGGGCTGATGTCGCACGCGAAACCCCCAAATCCGCTTGGCAGCGGGAAGGGCTTCTGTTTTATTGGCCGCGCCTAATGAGAAGTTTGCCCGCCATCGCTTCGCTCGCCTTTCTGATCGCGGTTTTTCCGTTCGTTGCCCGGGCGCAGGAGCAACCGGCGTGGGAGATTCAGGCGCTCAATCAAATCGTTCCCGGCGCGCCCGAAGGCAGTGTGGAATATGACGCGGCGACAGGCACGGCGCGCGGCACGAACGTTTTTGTGAAATACGGCGACGCGATACTCACCGCGGACAGCGCGGTGCTCAACCAACAGTCGGGCGAGGTGATGGCCGACGGTCACGTGCGCATCGAAGAAGGCAATCAAATCTGGGTCGGCGAACACATCCGTTACAATTTCAAAACGCATCAGATGCAGAGCGAACAGTTTCGCATGGGCAAACCTCCCGTGTTCGCAGCCGGCAATGAGTTGCAAGGCGACATC
>Ga0187873_1002166_pt1 | contig 15296 bp, 13 predicted proteins | sample June2016WEW_16_1_2_FD_133012 | JGI IMG/M metagenome (GOLD analysis project Ga0187873, IMG submission 133012) | Peatland microbial communities from SPRUCE experiment site at the Marcell Experimental Forest, Minnesota, USA - June2016WEW_16_100 | ecosystem: Environmental > Terrestrial > Soil >... | reverse complement strand
GGATGAACCCGGCCTGTCCCGGCTGGCACGGCGCGGCTCAGGCTCGGCCTGCCGCTCCATCCCCACAGGGTTTGTCGAGTGGCAGATGGGCACGAGAGAGGCCAATTCATATGCCGTTTCGATTGCCTCACCTTCACACTGGGAACTGGTCGACTGCATCGCCATCGTTTCCAGCGATCCCAAATCCACCGGATCCGCCGAGGGCCATGCCCTAGCAGGCACAAGTCCACTGCAGGCCGCGCGCGTGACAGATGCCCCCCGGCGACTGGAGACTTGCCGTAACGCCATCCTGCGACGGGACTTCGCCGCTTTTGCGGAGATTGTTGAACTCGACTCTAATATGCTGCACGCCGTGATGATGACATCCCATCCGGCCTTGTTCTATTGGCTGCCCGCCTCTTTGACTGTAATCCAGGCCGTGCGGGAAGCCCGTTCAAAAGGACAACCTGTCTGCTACACCGTTGATGCCGGGCCAAACATTCACGTAATTACAGAAGCGGCGGAGACGGAACGGACAGCCGGTTTTTTGCGTAGTCTGCCCGGAGTTCGGGAAGTTCTCATAGCACATGTTGGCGGCCCGGCGGGTTTACTTTCTGAACGATGAGCTATTATTTTGTCATCTTCCCATCCCTCTCCCATTTCTTACACTTTTTTAATACTCCACTGTTATTAATCATCTTCAATAAGGATATAATCACTCTGCCCGCCTCACAGGAGGCGAAATTTTATGTCTCTCTGGGAATCGCCGGAGCAAGGAATAAATAGGAAGTGTTGGGCGGGTGAAACCTGCCAAGATCCTCCTGTCTTCCTAGATCACGGCAATTCCCAAAGAACCAATTTTAACGTTTACGAGGTCCGAATGAACACAACTATTCTCGGCGGGATCATTTTCGTTGTGGTCTTTGCCGGAATTATCTTGCTACATGAGCTGGGACACTTTATTGTCGCCCGCCTGATGGGTATCGAAGTCGAAGAATTTGGTATCGGTTTCCCCCCGCGTGCCATAAAACTCTTCACCTGGAAAGGCACCGACTTCACCCTGAACTGGATACCGTTGGGCGGATTCAACAAGATCAAGGGCGAAGACGATCCCAATGTTCCGGGAGGCATGGCGGCTGCCAACCCGTGGAAGCGCATACCTGTATTGCTCGCCGGGGTCGCTATGAACCTGCTTACAGCGGTCCTGGTATACACCATATTATTCAGCCAAATCGGCATCCCAGATACCCATAGCGCGCTTGTTGCCGCAGTCGACCCGGGTTCGCCTGCCGCCACCGCCGGGTTGATGGTCAATGATGTCGTTGTGAAAGCTGCGGGGACACCCATTTCTGGATATGCGCAACTGGTTGCAATAACTCATAATTACCTCGGCAAACCGTTGTCGCTAACCATTTCACGCAACGGACAGCCGCTTAATATCACGCTTACCCCGCGCCTAGTGTACCCCTCTAATCAGGGACCCATGGGAATAGCGATTGGGCAGATAATGCGTCCGCCGGCAAGCTGGTTTGCAACCATCCCGATCAGTCTTACTGCTGCTGGTTCTGATATCCAAAATATTCTTTCCCTGCCTGGACGTATCATCGCTGGGACCGTTTCCCCCCAGGACGCACAGATTGGTGGTCCTCGCAGCATTTGGAATTTGTTCCAGCAATCCGTATCACGGGATGTAACCAGCCGTCAACCAGCCGCGGGAGGTCAACCCCAAACACCCACCAACTATACCCTGCTGGTTATCATCTCGCTGACCATCACGGTTGGCGTTGTAAACTTGTTGCCCATTCCAGCCTTGGATGGCTGGCGTATTTTCACAACTGTTGTGGAAATTATCATGCGCCGTCCCATCCCGGCAAAATACCAGAATGCCATCAATAGTATTGGTTTCCTGGTTTTGCTGATTCTGCTTGGTTTTTTCTACATCAAGGATTTGATTAATCCAATCACATTCACTCTCCCTTAAAAGGCACATAAATTTTCTATGATCCAGAACGCACCATTCCAGGCCGTAGTGGACGCTCTGCTCGACAACGGCACCCCCTTCCCCCCGCGTTACCTGCACCGCTTCTCTGATATCGCACCCGCGGATTTAACCCTTTTATTGAAAGCCTGGCCACATATCTCAACTCGACGAAAACACTCCCTGCTGGAAGATTTGGAAGAACTGGCCGAAGCCGATACTCTCACCAGCTTCGATGATCTGGCACACCCGCTGCTCAAGGACCCCGATCCGCAAGTCCGCATACGGGCAATCCGCCTGCTGTGGGAAAGTGAGGATGTCAAGCTCGTTCCCATCTTTCTCAAAATTCTTAATGAAGATGAGGATACCGAAGCTCGTGCGGCTGCAGCAAATGCTCTGGGTTTGTTCGTTTACCAGGGCGAATTGGAAAAAATTCCCGCAGAATTGCACCACCGGATTGAGGATAACCTGCTCAAAGTGTTTGCCACCTCCAAAGAGACTCTGGTGCGTCGACGCGCATTGGAATCGCTCGGTTATTCAGGTCGTGCAGAAGTCATTCCTCTGATCGAGATAGCTTATCACGATAAGAATCCCGACTGGGTGGTAAGTGCGCTGTTCGCCATGGGTCGTTCCAGTGATGAACGCTGGAAAAAGCAGGTGCTCTCGAAACTGCATGACCCCGACGAAGATATCCGTTCCGAGGCCATTCATGCCGCCGGAGAATTGGAATTGGCCTCTGCGCGTTCGATTCTGCTCAACTCGTTGGAAGACGAAGAAGACCTGGAGATACATCGCGAGATCATCTGGGCGCTTTCGAAGATCGGCGGGGAAGGTGTTCGCAACCGGTTGGAGGAACTCCTCGAAACCGAGCAAGATGATGAGGAAGCCGATTTCATCGAAGAAGCCATGGATACCCTTTCCTTCACAGAAGACATGGCTCAATTCGACTTGTTTGACATTGATCCAGACATACAGCTGCGGGAAGAAGATTTGGATGAAGAAGATGGACTGGAAACAGAATAATTCCTAGGAAGGGCTTATGCGCCGGTTTTCTGCCCGCCCGCTGAGTCTTGGCGGATTGAGTGGTTTCATCCTCCCGGCTCGGGCGCAGTCGGCGATTGAGCTATCGGGTGTGGGAGTCACGTATACATTTGGGGCACAAGCTACTTTCCCGGCCAAAATCGAGACTCAAACAACCTTCCAGGCAGCTTATCTGCTCTTCCAGGGATTGATATTACTCATCCCGGCCTAGCGGTCGGGATTGGTTCAGAAAAAGAAGGATCACCATGACAATACCAAACCCCGTTGATCTGGCACGTGTTCACATCTGGGTGACCGGTCGGGTCCAGGGTGTTGGTTTCCGCGCTTTCGTGCTGCAATCCGGCCCATTATTCGGTCTCACCGGTTGGGTCCACAATGTCGGCTACGACCAGGTGGAAACGTTGGCCGAAGGCCCACGTGAAGTGCTCGAGCGGTTTGCACAAGTTGTCAAGACCGGCCCACGCGCCAGCCGGGTGGATGAGACCCGCGTGGAATGGGAAACACCGACAGGGGAATTCGAAGGATTCAAAGTAAGATAGAGCGTACCATGCCTGAGAACCTCAAGTCTGAACTTCCTCCTTCTTTCACCTTTAGCCAGTCCTCTTTACAGGATTATTTCGACTGCCCGCGCCGTTTCCAACTGCGCTACATCGAACACCTGGCCTGGCCGGCAGTTGAAACAGAGCCGGTATTGGAAAACGAAAGACGGCAGCAAGAGGGGCAGCTCTTCCATCGCATGGTACAGCAGCTTCTGGTTGGTTTGCCCGTCGAAAAACTGACCCCGCTGGCAAACTCCCCGGACTTGTCCCGCTGGTGGGGGAATTATCTGGGCTATCAATTTGAATTGGACGGCTGCACAAAATATACCGAAGTGGCTCTCACTGCTCCAGTCGGATCACACCGTTTGCTGGCAAAATACGACCTGGTTGCCATATTACCCGGCCGGAAAGCAATCATTTTCGATTGGAAAACTTATCATAAACGTCCCAAGGATGAATGGATGGCCGCCCGCATGCAGACGCGAGTCTACCGGGCCTTGCTGGTTCAAGCTGGAGCTTACTTGAACGGCGGTGCGCCCATCCAACCCGGGCAGGTCGAGATGGTTTACTGGTATGCCGACTTCCCCTCCGAACCAACCCGCTTCTCCTACAACGCGGCCCAATATAAACGTGAATGGGACACGCTGACCGCCCTTATTAACGAGATCGTCAACCTCCATAATTTCCTGCTCACCGAGGATGAAAAGAAGTGCGCCTACTGTCCATACCGCTCCTACTGTAACCGTGGCGTGAAAGCCGGAGCACTGGATGGTTCCGATGCTGAAATGGAGACGGCTGAAGCTGAATTTAATCTGAATTTCGAACAAATAACAGAAATCGAATTCTAATATTCCATGGACTGGATTGAGCCGTCTCCGATTGATTCTCCCGCCCCTCTTCCGGACCTGCACCCGCTCGTGGCACAGACGCTGCTCAGGCGCGGCCTGCGCACGCCCGCCGCTGCCCGAGCCTTCCTCGATCCACAGGTCTACTCTCCTACTCCTGCCGCCAGCCTGCCTGGACTTACCTCCATCGTTGATCGTCTCGAAGAAGCCATCCATAACCATAGCTCCATCTGTGTTTGGGGTGATTTCGATGCTGATGGCCAGACATCCACAACCATCCTCGTCCAGACGCTCCAGGATTTGCATGCGGAAGTCGTTTTCCATATCCCGGTGCGCGCCAGCGAAAGCCACGGGGTAAATATTCCACTCCTGCAAGAGATTATTGATCGCGGAGCAAAAATTATCCTGACCTGCGATACCGGCATCACTGCCCACGCTGCCGTGGACTATGCCCACTCGCGCGGCGTGGATACGCTTATCACGGACCATCACGATCTCCCCGAATCACTTCCAAAAGCCGTCGCGATCACCAACCCAATGCTTCTGCCGGAAGGCCATCCCCTCTCCACCCTCTCGGGATCCGGCGTCGCCTATAAACTGGCTGAGGAACTCTACGCACGTTTTGGCCGTCCTGACGAAGCCACCCGCCACCTTGACCTGGCAACGCTTGGCCTGGTGGCCGACTTGGCCCGGCTCACCGGGGATTCCCGTTACCTCGTCCAGCGCGGGCTGGAGGCGCTCAGAAGCACGCAACGGCTCGGCTTGCAGACCATCATGGAAATGGCAGAACTTGCGCCTGCCAACCTGACCGAGGAACACATCGGCTTCGTGCTGGGTCCGCGTCTCAATGCCCTTGGCCGTCTTGCAGACGCCAACCCGGCTGTGGAACTTTTAACCACCGCCGATCCGGTCCGGGCGCGCGTTCTGGCTACCCAGCTAGAAGGGCTGAACACACAGCGACAGTTGCTCTGCAACCAGGTTACCCGGGCAGCCGAAGCCCAACTGCGTGAAGATCCGTCCCTGCTGGCCCAACCGGTCCTGGTACTCGGGCATCCCACCTGGCCGGGAGGCGTGGTCGGTATTGTTGCCAGCCGGCTGGTAGATCACTATCACAAACCGGCCATTTTGTTTTCCACACCCGACGGCCAACCGGCGCGTGGCTCAGCCCGGTCGGTCGAAGGGCTGAATATCACCGCCGCCATTGCCGCCCAAAAAGAGCTACTGCTCAATTTCGGCGGTCACCCGATGGCCGCCGGTCTTTCACTTGAAAAAGAAAAACTGGACGAATTCCGCCGGCGCTTGTCCAGCACCGTGACTGAAATGATGCAAGGAATCCAAACAGAAAGAAGCCGTGAGATTGATGGTTGGCTCACCCTTCCTGAAGCCAGCATGGAACTGGCCGCGGCGCTCGAAAGCCTGGCTCCCTATGGCCCTGGAAACGAAAAACTGATCCTGGCCACATCTGGGTTGAAAATACAATCCAAAACCTCGATCGGACGCAACCAGGAACATCTGAAATTGAACGTGACCGATGAAGCCGGCAATACCCGTACCGTATTATGGTGGAACGGCGCCGAGGAAAAAGATACGCTGCCGGAAGGCCGCTTTGACCTGGCCTACAGTCTGCGCGCCACCGACTGGCGCGGCACTCCTCAGGTCCAGATGGAATTTGTGGACTTTCGCAATTTGTCTGGTCAGCTGGTCGAAGTAATGGCCAGCAAATTTGATATCATTGATTATCGGAACGCCCGCGCGCCTTCCCAAATTCTATCCACCTTACGGGAACAATCTTCCACACTGGTCTGGGCCGAAGGAGAAGAAAAAAAGCGGGTTGGCGGGAAGGACCGCTACGAACTGACACCTGCCGATGCTCTCACAATCTGGACCATTCCCCCATCCTTGCATGAACTGCGCCTCGCTTTGGAAGTAGTCCATCCCCGAAAGGTCTATCTGTTCGCTGTTAACGATCCTATCGATCAGCCGGAGGACTTCCTGGCAAAGCTGGCCGGTTTGTTGAAATATGCAATAAACCACCGGGAAGGCAGGATCACCTGGTCTACACTTGAAACCGCCACCATCCAACGTTCCGTCACCGTCCGCCGAGGCTTGGCTTGGCTGGTTTCCCAGGGAATAATTTCCATTCAATCCGAAGAAGATGACAATCTGACCGTAATGGCAGGCACAATCTCCAAAGACAGGCCTCACTCCACCAGCGTCAAAGCGGAAATTCAATCCCTACTGGACGAAACTGCCGCCTACCGGCATCATTTCAAGCACGCCGGCAAGGATATTCTATTCTCATCACCGGATATACCCATGGAGACGGGGTAATAGAGTTTTTTTATTTTCTTGCCACATAGGTGATTGGTCCAGGCATAGAAGTTGACTACCAACTTGGCTTATATCATGCTCTAGTATTTCGATCCAAAAGAAAATCTATTGCATTCCTCTATTTGATTGCCACCTGCACCGCACTGACCACGACCCGGTAGCGATAGGTATTGCTGGCTTCCTCATAACCCTGGCAGGTGATCAATGTCAGCCAGGGCAATTGCTCATGTTTGATTGCTGCCGCGACCGCACCGGGCGCCAGCAATTCCGCCTCCCGCACAGCGTAGACATATTCCTGCCCGAAGGCATGTACGATGATCTGGTCGCCCCACACCAGGCTGCCCAGATGTACGAATGGTCCCGGCTGGCCGGATGCATCGTACACATGCGCAGCCAGCACCGAGTTGCCCGCATGTGTGGGAAAGGCCGTCCCGTTTAACCAGCCTGCCTGATCCCCCAACCAGGAAACATCCCAGCCATTATCGAACAACGGAACGCCCACGATGGGTATTTCCACACCTAGGCGCGGGATCTCCAGCCACAGGTCGCCTAGGTCTGCTTTCATGCCCGTTGAAAAAACCGTATAGTCCTTTACGGCGGACTGCTCTGGCAGGATAGTTATCCGATCTGGACTGAAACCGGTAGCCGGTAGAACTGCAGCAGCCATCTGCCTGCTCGTTGTGGGCGTTGGTGGAGGCACGTGCACCTGAAGGGCAGCATCCATCTGGATCAAACCATATCCATAATAATCATCTTTGCCCGGAGTTCCCAGGTCCAGTGCGCTTATTTCGATCTCTTGGGTAATCTGGTCTGGAGAGACATTGCCAGGAATTCCTCGCAAAATCGCAACCAATCCTGAAACAAAAGGCGCTGCCATGGAGGTTCCACTGAGATAGCCATAGTTATCGCCAAGATTGGTCGAATATATGTCAACGCCTGGGGCTGCCACGTCAATTTCGGGACCGTAATTGGAAAAACTGGCACGGTTATTGGTACTATCGGTGGCAGCTACGGCAATCACGTGTGGGTAACGCGCCGGATAAAGAACGGAATTGCTGCCCGAGTTCCCGGCCGCCGCAACCAGCGTCACACCCTTGGCGTAAGCGTAATTAACTGCATCTTTGAGCACAGAGGAAGGCATGGAACCCCCCAAACTGAGATTTATAACCTCTGCGCCATGGTCAGCGGCCCAGACGATCCCAGCCGCGACATTCTCATACGTGCCAAAGCCACCGGAATTCAACACCTTTACAGGCATGATCTGAGCTCCCCAGGATACGCCGGCGATCCCAATGCCATTATTCGTTTCTGCGGCAGCGATTCCCGCCACATGGGTACCATGGCTTTGTGCATCATCATCCTGTGGGTGGTTATTATTGTTCACAAAATCGAATCCGGGTACGATCTTCCCTGCCAAGTCAACATGGTCTAGGTCGACCCCCGTGTCCACTATGGCAATCGTTACCGCAGAAGACCCGGTGTTTAGATCCCAACCCTGCGGCGCATGGATCGCCAATAAGCCATATTGGTTCCCCCAATCCGGATCGTTCGGGATGGTATCTGCTATTGATACTTCATAGTTTGGTTCAGCATATAGAATGCCATGGCAACTAGAAAGGCTGGCGATGGCCCCGGCGACTTTTCCCGTTGGGATATTAATTTCCAATACATCGAGTTCTTCTATTTGTGACTTAATCGTGGCATTGGCTGATTTCAGACATTGCTTTATTCCATTTTCCGTTGTGGAAGTATCCAACCGGAGCAAGACTTCGTCAGAGGAAAAATTTCCGGGTGGATTGGAGATTGGAAGGGATGAAGTTAGTTTACTTGTTGCTGTATCTTGAAATTGCTGGGTTGATGATGGGTTGGTTTTTGTGCTGCTTGGTTCTGGCGTTCGGGTATATTCTTGGGTTGGAGAGGCAGTTGGGGTTTCCGTTGGAATATTAACTTGATGCGCTTTTGGAGCAATACTTTTTGTATCGGTAGCTGTAGAAAAAAAGGAATTGCTGCCTAACCCCGTGTCTTTCGATGAAAATGTGAATGGGGTTGCACCCAGATTCCAGGTTATCAGGAATAGAGTTAAAAATATGGAAATAAATTCAATTAACTTAAAGCGGCGAGAGCAGAGCAAAGCGGTAAACATATTCCTGTACAGTGTTCCCGAAGGTATCGTACACTGATAGTGGGAGTTTTGTCAATTGTAAGTTGGGTAATTAAGGGATTACCGGATGACATACGATATTGCTTGATAACTGGAAACTTTGATCATCTGTGTGTTTAGTAGATAACACGATATTAAGGAAATAATCCGGAGAATGGTTTTTGCTGTACAATTATTAAATGCTCACCCAAAGCTCCGGGTTCGAGGAACTTCCCCATACCGCCGATTGGGCTCTGCGCGTTTGGGCCCCCAACCTGCCGAATCTGTTCGCCCAAGCCGCGCAGGGCATGAATTCCCTTGCAGGCGTGCAGCCGGCTCCGGGAGCACGCCTGAGCCGGGTCTTTGAGGCCAAAGGCTCCGACCTGGAAAGCCTGTTGGTGCTCTTCTTGTCGGAACTCGTTTTTCTTGCCGAGCAGGAACACCTGGTTTTCGATGCGTTTGAAATATCCCTGAATGGATTGGAACTTAAAGCCAATATGTCCGGAGCCCCCGTCCTTTCATTGAACAAACCCGTCAAAGCTGTGACCTACCACAACCTTCAAATCCGTACCACACCGGCAGGTTTTGAAGTCGAAATAGTATTCGACGTATGACCGCGTGTTTTGCGATTCAAATTCACCGGAGATAAATGGGATAAACAGGATTTCTAAATCGAAAAGCTCTTCTATTACTATTCATCTGATTATAAAAACGTTTATTTCCGTTAATCTAAGGTAAAAATTCTTGAAATCCATATGATCACCCTGCACGACTTGACCCGCATCACCGATTACGAATGGGAGATCCCGCAGACCTTTCGCTCGGATATGCGCGTTCCAGTCCGTATTTTTGCCACGCGCGCGTTGCTCGAACATATCGCCGGGGATAAATCGCTCGAACAGGCTGTCAACGCCGCCACGCTCCCCGGGCTGGTCGGCCACGTGGTGGTCATGCCCGATATGCACCAGGGCTATGGTTTCCCCATCGGCGCCGTGGCAGCCACGGAATTTCCCGGCGGTGTCATCTCTCCCGGCGGCATCGGCTACGACATCAACTGCGGCGTGCGCCTGCTGGCCTGCTCCATCCAGGCTGAAGCCGCCGCTCCTTACATGGATACCCTGGCCACCCTGCTGAATAAGTACTGTCCCAGCGGTGTTGGTCAGGCGGGGAGCCTCAGGCTGGACCTGCCGGAACTGGACCGCCTGATGCGGGCAGGCTCCCGCTGGGCCTTCAAAAATGGCTATGCGACTGAATCGGATATTACCCGCACCGAGGAAGGCGGCTGCCTGGAGGGTGCGGATCTGTCCAAAGTCAGTCAACGCGCCAGGGAACGCGGCCGCCTCCAGATCGGCTCGCTGGGCGCCGGCAACCATTTTGTCGAAGTCGATCGGGTCGAGGCAGTCCTGGACCCGCCGACTGCCGCCGTTTTCGGACTGCAGGAAGGCTGCCTGGTGGTGCAGATCCACTGTGGCTCGCGCGGTCTTGGCCATCAGGTCTGCACCGACTACGTCCAGGCATTTCAGGGCATCTTGGAACACTCCGGCATGCACCTGCCCGATCGTGAACTGGTCTGTGCGCCCATGGACAGCCCACCAGGGCAGGCCTACCTGGGTGCAATGCGCGCCGCCGCCAATTTTGCTTTTGCCAACCGGCAGTTGCTGGTTCATTCCTGCCGGCGCGCCTTTGAAGAGACTTTTTCAGGAAAGCTGAAAGGCTGGCAACTCGTGCAGGTGTACGACGTCTGTCACAACATCGGCAAGATCGAGACGCATGTGGTAAATGGCCAGCCCCTCAAAGTGTGCGTCCATCGCAAGGGTGCTACGCGTGCCTTTGGGCCGGGTGCGCCCGGGTTGCCGCCCGAATTCCTCCCGACCGGCCAGCCGGTGCTTGTACCTGGCAGCATGGGTACCAGTTCCTGGGTATTGGCCGGAACCGAAACAAGCATGCTGCGCTCGTGGGGATCCAGCTGTCACGGTGCTGGGCGCAGGGAAAGCCGGGCCAGGGCCCGGCATGAAATCCGCGGCGACGACCTGCGCCGTGAACTCGAAGACCGGGGCATCCAGGTGCGCGCTGGTTCCATGTCCGGTTTTGCCGAGGAAGCTCCTTCCGCTTATAAGGACGTGGATGAAGTGGTGGAAACGGTTGTCGCAGCCGGGATTGCCCGCAAAGTGGCGCGCCTGCGCCCGCTGGCCGTGGTGAAGGGATGAAAAGGCGGAGGAACAAATTCACTGGTCGAAGCGTCTCTACCTGTAAAGGAGTCCATGATTATCCTTGTCTTTGGAGGTGCCAATGTCTGGTCATTACGTTATATTCATCCTGGGCGTCAGCCTCGCACTAGCTGCCTGCATCCCGCTCCAGACTAGCCTCCCCTCAACGGGTTCAGCCAGCCCCACGGCCGCGCTCCCGCCGGTTGCAAGCCCGACCCCCATCCCACAGGGAGGTTCGGCCACTTCGCCACAACAGGTCACTTCGGGTGCGGGAACGGCTTCGCCCTACGCGCCGCGTGCCGGCGACGAAGCGTTGGCACGTGCCGGAGTTTTTCTCGACTCAGCCACCATCCTTGTACAGGGAAGCAACCCGGCACATTATTTCCTCGACCTGAAAGGCAACCTGCCAACCCCCTGTCACACGCTGCGTGTTAAAGTCAATCCACCCGATGCCACGAACCGGATCATGGTCGAAGTGTATTCGCTGGCCGACCCCAATAAGATGTGCGCCGAGGTGCTCAAACCGTTCGAACAGGATATTGATCTGGGGGGATTTCCGACCGGCCACTATACCGTCTATGTCAATGGCAGGCAGGTCGGCGAATTTGATGCTTAATCCATTGAATCATCAAGATCTGGGGTACTGATCACGCCAAATCGGGCATGCGTCAGGCTAGCCAGCGCCTCGACCGGCAGCCGGATATTCAACCCGCGCTGCCCTCCGCTCACATGCACCTCGCCCCTGGACTTAGCAGCCGAGTCGATTACCACCTGGAAGCCTTTGTTTATGAGTGCCAGCGCTGAGATTCCGCCTGCCTGCAGGCCGGTCAATGCTTCCGCTTCACGTTCGGTCGGTAAATTGACCTTTTTCTCGCCCAGCGCGCTTGCCAGCAACTTCAGATCCACCCGGTTCGGGCCGGGGATGACCGCCAGGATGGGTTTGCCTTTGGGCCGGGAGATGACGATGGTCTTGTAGACCAATTCCGGGTCCACGCCCAGCAAGCGGGCTGTTTCCCGTGCGCCAAGTTTTTCAGCCGGCAAAGCAAATGCCTGATGGGGGATTTTCTTCGAATCAAGCAGGCGGGTGATGTTATTGGGGTTTGCCATAAGTGCCACCTGCGCGATTATAATAGATTTTATGAAAATTGCTTCACCGCTCAAACTGGAAGATCTCCTGGCTCGCCTCCCGGAATACTATACCCCCGCCGACCGGGAATTAATCCAGCGCGCCTACCGGGTGGCAGAAAAGGCCCACGCCGGCCAGAAACGTATTTCCGGAGAACCATATATCAACCATTTGCTGGCCGTGGCCGCCATCCTGGCCGAGTATTCCATGCCGGCCGACGTGGTGACCGCCGGGCTGCTGCATGACACCATCGAAGACACTTCGGTCACGGCCGAGGATTTGCGACGCGATTTCAGTGACGGGGTTGTCAGTCTGGTACAGGGAGTAACCAAACTCACCCAACTGCCGCGTGTATCCCGCGGCGAACATCGTGATGAGCAGGAGCCTCAAGTGGAAAGCGAAACCGCCCTGCGCGACCGCAAGCGTGAGCTTTCAATCGAAACCCTGCGCAAAACTTTCCTGGCCATGGACAGCGATGTGCGTGTAGTCCTCATCAAGCTGGCCGACCGTCTGCATAACATGCGTACCCTGAGCGCCGTCCCAGAGTCAAAGCGCCGCCGGATCGCCAAGGAGACGCTCGATATCTTCGCCCCGCTGGCCAACCGCCTCGGCATCTGGCAGATCAAGTGGGAACTTGAAGATCTCGGCTTCCGCTATACCAACCCCGAAAAATACAAGGAAATCGCCGAGCAACTGGCCGTGCGGCGCGAGTCGCGTGAGGCCGAAATACAGAATATCATAGATGCCATCACGAAATTACTCAAAGAGACCGGCGTTAAAGCCGAAATTTCCGGGCGCCCCAAGCATATCTATTCGATCTATAAGAAGATGATGGAAAAAGGCAAATCCTTCGACCTGGTGCGGGACGTGCGCGGCGTCCGGCTCATTGTTCCCGATATTGCCGCCTGTTATGCCGCTTTGGGCATCATCCACACCCATTGGCGGCCCATTCCCAACGAATTCGACGATTACATCGCCGCCCCCAAGGATAATTTTTACCAATCTCTCCATACTGCCGTCATTTATGACGATGGACGCCCGGTGGAGGTGCAGATACGTACCATTGAAATGGATGAAAACGCCGAGTTTGGCATTGCCTCGCATTGGCGCTACAAGGAAGGCGGCCCGCGTGACAAATACGACGAACGCATCAACTGGCTCCGTCGCGTGATGGAGTGGCGCGGCGACGTCGACGATGCCCAGGAATTTGTCGACAGCATGAAGACCGATGTGTTCAAGGACCGCGTCTACGTCTTCACACCCCACGGCGATATCATCGACCTGCCGGCCGGTTCCACCCCGATTGACTTTGCCTATCATGTCCATACCAATGTCGGCAATCGCTGCCGGGGTGCCAAGGTCAATAACAAGCTTATTCCCCTGGACTACGAACTGCAGACCGGCGAGCAGGTCGAGATATTGACTGCCAAGCAGGGCGGCCCCAGCCGCGACTGGCTTAACCCCAGCTTGGGATTGGTCAAGACACAGCGCGCCCGTTCGAAGATTCGCGCCTGGTTCAAGAAACAGGATCAGGATCAAAATATCGTCCAGGGCAAGGAAATGCTGGTACATGAGATCCAGCGACTCGGCCTGCCGGAACTGGATGAAAATGGACTTAATGGCCTGGCAAGGCAATTCGACCGAACCGCTGAGGAATTGTATGTCGCCATCGGTTGTGGCGATTTCAATATTGCCCGGGTGGTCAACAAACTTGTCGAAACCAAGGAGAGCGACGATGTATTGGTTGTAGTGCCGGCCTCCAGCGACGCCATCCCTACCGAGGCGATTACCGTACTTGGCCTGAAAGGCCTGTTGACCAGCATGGCTAAATGCTGCAATCCTACCCCCGGCGATGAGATCATCGGCTATATCACGCGCGGACATGGCGCCACCATCCACCGCCAGGACTGTCCAAATATGTTGCGCATCCAGGATCGTGAACGGCTGGTGAAAGTATCCTGGGGTGAAAATGTCCATACTTACCCGGTCCCCGTCCGTATCCGCGCTTACGATCGCCAGGGGCTGATGGGCGACATTACCACCCTGCTTAATAGCGAAAACGTCAATATGGTGGATGTGAATGTGCATATGACCAAGAACTTGGCAGATATGCGCATCGTGATCGAAGTCAAGGATATTTCCCAGTTGAGCCGCATTCTGGCCCGCATCGAAAACGTGCCCAATGTGCTGGAAGCCCAACGAGTCAGAGGGGGCTGAATTTGATTTCTCTAATTTGCCTCTCATGCTTCCAGATATAATTTCCCCATGGTCTGGATCATCCGTATTCTCCGAAGCCTCGAAATCGGCTTCTACGCCCTCTTCTTTGTCATTCTCCTGTCAGGCAGCACCTTGCTTTATTCCAACGCCCCCGGCGATGCCGCCCGCCGCTATACCCGTCCGGTTGAATTCGATTTTGTTAATTGGACCTTGGATGCTCTGGGGGTTAAGCTCGGCCAGTCCGCCATCGCTGCTCCTTACTACTTCGACGGACCCGCCCGACACCAGCTCGTGGTGGACTATTTTAACCTGATGGATACCATCCTTCAGGACGAAAACAAGTTGAACTTGATATATTCAAACCCATCGGTCAAGGACCCTGCTGCTGCTTCCACTTCCCTTCGGGCTGAACTCGCCGGGTTGTACACCCGTCAGAGCCAACTTGACCCTATGGCTGAGTCCATTTTGCAGGAGCAGGTTTCCGCCACGTTGGCAGATGAGGGTCTGACCACCGGCGGCCAACCCATCCCACCCGTTCTGTTCCACCTTACCCCCTTGCCCTATAATCTGGTTATTTCTCCGCGTAACAAGATTCAGGAGGATGCCTCCATCTCCCTCATCCCCGATTTGACCGTCGACCAACAGGCGACACTTGAAAACCAGGTGGACAAAGGCCTGGATGTCTCTTCGCTGGTTGTTCCAGTGGGAGGCATCGGTACGTACCCGACCATGATCGAGCGCACTACTGCCCTGGATTGGTTGACTGACACGATTGCACATGAGTGGACGCACAACTGGCTGGACTCGCGTCCGCTTGGCCTGAACTACGATACCAACCCGGCTTTGCGAACGATGAATGAAACCACCGCCGACATCGTTGGAGGCGAGGTGGG
>Ga0187873_1002163_pt1 | contig 15310 bp, 20 predicted proteins | sample June2016WEW_16_1_2_FD_133012 | JGI IMG/M metagenome (GOLD analysis project Ga0187873, IMG submission 133012) | Peatland microbial communities from SPRUCE experiment site at the Marcell Experimental Forest, Minnesota, USA - June2016WEW_16_100 | ecosystem: Environmental > Terrestrial > Soil >... | reverse complement strand
GTAGAAAATTACCGTTTCTTGCTCCACTGCTGTCACCATACTGCCTCCCTGTTTTTCTTACAACGAGGCCGCCGTTGCCAGCGGCCCCTTGTCCTGGTAGCTCTGAATCGCCCCTTGCGGGGGCGCCAATTCGCCCGCGGTCTTATGCGGACAAATGCCGTTGTTGCGTGCCTTTCCGCAATTACAGTTCATGCACAACTACGCGTAATTGGCTACAGCGTACAACCTTGCGTGCCTCTTCTCGAAACGGACCACCCACGCGCCTTCCGTGAGGTACTCATCCCGATACAAATCAGCCCCATCCTTGACCACGTCGATCAAGAGTTGAGTGTCACGATTCTCGCCGTTACCGACGAGAGGCGCGAACTCGATGGAGTCGATGTCGAGGGCGTAGGCTTCGCCACCCCAGCCGGCTGCGGCTGTGGTGGGGGCATTCGCGAGGTTCAAGTCGCGAGTGACCATGAAGTCGCCGTGACTGGTGACGTAACGGCTCACCTTGACGCCATAGATGTCGTCGCCAGGAGCGAGGCGCAGTTTGTTGTCGGCCCACCAGTCGAGCGCGGAAATCACGGTCGGCGCCGCAACGAGCAACTTCTCGGCACCTTCGTAATACTGCCCGAAAGCCTGCTGGGTGAATGTCAAGAACGCGCCCTCGGTCAACGTGGTATTGGCGTTGTAGGCGTTCGTGACGATGCGGTTCTTGATGCCCATGGTCGTCCGAATGGTTCCCGGCAATGCCAGGTTCTCAGACGGATGGGACCACAAGCCGGCCGATTCCATGTCCCGGCGATGCTCTTCCAGCATCTTGCGTCGTTGATAGAGGCGGTCGTTCGAAGGACCGAAGAGCGCTTGCGCTACTTCCGACTTGGTGACAGACACCGGGCGTCGGAAGATTTGCGTGTAGGAAATCTGCACGCTCTTGGCAGTTGTGCGGACAGACCCGAACGAGCCACCTTCGGCAAACGCCGGAGCCAGGATGCGAATATCGGCCGTTGCGCCGATCGTATTCGCGCCCGAGCCGCCGATGCCGCGGGTGATGGTGAGGGTGCTGCCGCTGATGGCGGTAACCTGGGCAACTTCCTCGACGGTCGAGGATGTTACCGCGTTCGGAAACGCGATCAGGTCGTTGACGGCAAACAGGGTTGCGTCGGTGACGATGATTCCAGTCGCCACGGATGAATAGTTTGTCGTGCCGTTGGTGGCTTGGCCCCAAATGTTGAGGTAATCGTCTTCGATCCACTCAACGCGGGCCGAGTTTGTGGGTTTCTTGCGGTTGCCGATCTTGGTGATCAGCGTCAGAATTGGGGTCAACGATGGGTTCAAAAGAACGTCATCTTCCCCGATAAACTGGCGCTTCTGAACTGTTTCTGTGTACGCCTGGTCGATAGACCGGGCAACAGTGATAGCTGGCATGAATTACGAACACCCTGAAGCTACGCCTCGCGCCGCCCCACATTCTTGAATAGCTTGGCGGATCCGCTTTCTCCCCCGCCAACAAGCGAATTCAAGAAACTGGAACGGCCTGGTGCGCTGCTCCTGCTCGAACTCCCCGGTGATGTTCTTCCGGCCGCCACGCGCGTTGCCCGCTCTTTCTCTGCGGCCCTTCCGCGCGCCGAAGCCTTCGCCAACAATTGCGGATCAACTCGTTCGTTTCGCGCAATCTTGTACGCGAATTTCAGCTTGGCTATCCGGTTCTTGTATGGGTCTTTGTTGAAGACCGCATCCTTAAGTTCCGTACTCGCCAATGCTCGGTTGATGGCACCGCTTTCCACCAGTTTGCTGAACCCAGGAAACGCCTCCGCACCTTCCGCATTGGTTGCACCAAGGATTTCGTCAACAGCCGCTTCCTTCTCGGCCATCTCGTTCATCCTCGACAAGTGCGGATACTTCGCTTCGACTGCGCCAGGGGTGGCACCGACAATCGAGGGCAACGCATCGACAATCTGCATCGACATCGCCGCTCCCATCGCCGCGGTCAATTCGGCCAGGTCTGCATCGCTCCTGCCCTCAAAGACTTTGGCTGCTTTGTCCTTACCCCAAATGAAGTTCGCCATTGCCTGCATCATCGGGAGAACTATCTCCTTGGCAACGACGGGATTCACGTTTCCCTTGGCGTACTCTCGGACGTTGGTGATTCGTTCCTGAAGGATCTGCTCTGGTGTCTTTACCGGCTGCGTGGTTTCTGCCGCCGGCGCGGCTTCCTCTTCGGGCTCTTCCTCGGGTTCCCTGGTCTGCAACTCGGAAATCTTCCGGCCACGTTCCATCAGTTCCCGAAGCATTGCCCGATCCGCTTGATCGTTGGGATCAAGTTGTTTCCCAAACTGCTTGGAGTAGTGTTCTGCGGCTTTGGCGTAGGCCGAGTCTGCGAAGTCGGTTTCAAGGTCTGAGACGTTGAACTCTTCTTCGCCGGATTCTTCCTCTTCGCCTTCGGTTCCCTCTTCCTCTTCGGTTTCGGGCTCCGGTTCTTCGCCTTCCACTACTTCGGTTTCCGGCTCATCCTGAACTTCGACTTCAGGCTCGCTCACCGGGGTATCCCCGACGTCCTGAGTCTCTGTTTCGGCGGTCGCCAAATCGGCGCCGAGCAAATCGTTAATGGTCGATTCGCCTGATCCGGATTCCAGCGTTGCTGTCGATGCTGGCGGAAATGCCATATTGCTTTACCTCCCGGCTCGTCGCCGGCACTGCTTTGGCCTGTCACGCTCGTCGCGCGTTGGCCGAAAATGGTTGCGGGAGAGAGATTTGAACTCTCGCGCTGGGAGCATGAGTCCCATGGCCTACCAGACTAGCCGATCCCGCGGGCGCATAGTAAACCTAGCCTGCGTCAAATGGCAAGCCTTAGTCCAAAATTGGACTAAAACTTGCGCTCCTGCTCCATGCGCCTGAGCGCCCACTCGGGTGTCTCATACTCAAGCATGTCCCATCCACAACCTACCGTACCGCCCTTCCATGATCCAGTTCGCTCTCCCACTTCGTCGCTAAAATCGACTACCTCCCCAACACGTACGCAAAAATCATCGGCGCCACGATCGCGGCGTCCGACTCGATCACGAAGCGCGGAGTCTCAGGCTGAAGTTTCGCCCAAGTGATCTTCTCATTCGGCACTGCTCCGCTGTACGACCCGTAACTCGTGGTGCTGTCACTGATCTGCACGAAGTATGCCCAGTAGGGCACCTTCTCGTCCATTCCCATGTCGATCTTGAGCAAGGGAACAACGCAAATGGGAAAATCCCCGGCAATGCCCCCGCCGATCTGGAAGAACCCAATTCCTGCACCGTTGGCCTCCTTCTTGTACCACTCGGCCAGGCTCGTCATGTAGGCCACACCGCCCTTTACACACTCGGGCCCGTGGATATCGCCCTTGAGAATCAAGGACGCGAACATGTTTCCGAGCGTTGAGTCTTCCCAGCCTGGGACGTACATCGGAAGATTCTTTTCCGCCGCTGCCAGCATCCACGAATGTTTTGGGTCGATTTCGTACTTGTCCTCAAGCTCGCCGGACAGCAGCAGGCGATACAGATATTCGTGCGGGAAATAGGAAAGCCCCGCCGAGTCAGCCTCAGCCCAATACTCGCTAACAATCTCTTCAATCACCTTCATCGCCGCTTTTTCGGGGATGCAGGTGTCGGTGACCCGCGGAAGCTCGTGCTCCAGTAGCAACTCCTCATCGTCTGGCGTAAGGTCGCGATAACCCGGGATGCGTAAATACTTGGAATGGGCCACCAGATTGAATACATCTTCTTCGAGGTTCGCCCCTGTGCAGCAGATGGCATGTACCTTCCCCTTGCGAATCATCTCCGCGAGCGTGATGCCCAGCTCGCCCGTGCTCATCGCGCCGGCCATCGCCAGAAACATCTTGCCGCCCTTGTCGATCAGCGCGGAGTAGGCCTCGGCCGCTTCGTGGAGCGTTGCGGCATTGAAGTGCTTAAAATTGTCGGTGATGAACCGCCCCACTGGCCCGAGGCCCTTGTGTGTCTCCAAGTCCAGGTCGAGCGTGTCGCCGTGCCCCGGGAGAAGCGTTTCCTTGGTGAGCCCGGGAGGCGCGTTCAAGCCGAATTCGGTTTTGCTGGCCATGGGTCACCTCGGCTGTGGCATTGCTTCTCGCAAGGCGACGCCCTCCTGTAGGTGCTGGATGATTGGTGCTGGCTCCTGCACTTTCACTTGCGAACAGACCATTTTGGGATCAAGTTCCAACGGCTCCTGCCCTGCTGGACTGGTGTGGAACTTACAACCCGGTTCCTGCACTTCCATCTTCATCAGCGCCGGGTCAAGGTCTTTCCCGTAGCCATAGTGCCGCGTCTCGACGTTCTGCGTCAGCATGTCGGAAAGGTTCTGCTTGATGGACGAGCGATAGTCGTTGAGTTTGCGGGTGATAACTGCGCGCTGGCCAAGGTCCACGAGAGTCAACTCGCGCCCCGCTCTGATCTGCCATTCGCATGAGGCAATGTCGGCATTCACGATTCCGAGCTTGGCGGCAGTGTAAAGCGCCGCCATCATCAGGCTCGCCACAGCTTCATCGCCCTTGCACAGATTCGCCAGTTGCCCGCGAATTTCGTACTCCACGTCACGGATCAGGTCTTCGTTGCCGTGACCGTAGTATTTCTTGCGCAGTTCGATGGTCCAGCGGTCGATCAATTCAGCAAGCGTCAAACGCATTCGCGGCATACAGCCTCCTAATGAATTCTGTTAATGAGTGCAGCGTTCCTATATTCCTCGATTGTTGGCGGAAAATCTAATTCCTCCCTGTATCTGCACAAAGGGTGATGAAGTGGCAACGCGGGCTCCTCTTGTTTTCCGCAATTACACAGGTTCTCCACGTTAAAACGGGGATTCTCCTCGGATATAAAAATAAAAGCACCGGACTTTTCAAGAAGTTTTGTGAATCGCGCCATCTGTTCGGCGTTCTCATGAAATTGGCGCATTTTTGATTCAGTTGGCTCACCACACTCCATCCCGTAAAGACATAAGTGACCACCTGCTTCTAGCTTTACAGAGCGTAAATGAACAAAAGTTCCACCGCACCCATGATGGGCAATCCACTCGACAAAACGACATAAACGCGTATGGCCCATATCGTCATATTCAGACAACCATTTGCCAATTTGCGTGCGAATCCAATTCATAGCAACTCCGGCAACGCCTCGTTGCCCACAACAAACCGTTCAACGGCGCGATTGTAGCCGCATTGCAGGCACCGTGTACAGAGTTTTGGCTGAATCGCTTCGGCCTTCTCGCGATGCTTCGTGCCAAGCCAGATCGACTTGAACGATTGCTGGTTCACGTTCCCGAAAACAATGTCCCGCCTGTCACAGCAAGCTTGCACGTCACCGTTGGCGCCAATCACCGCATTCGTGAACGCCGAATAGCATGTCTCGAACTCGCGCTGGTAGATTACGTCCTTCCACCGCTTGCCCAGCGGGAAGCATTGCACCTTGGGATGTTTGACGGCTATTGCCTCAAGCTGGATGCAGACCTGCTCCCAGTCCGCAGTAAAGCGGTCCACCGTCGCCTCGGACAGCGGGCGGAAGTGAATGAAGTCCACGCCGGAATCCTCTGCGAATTTGAAGACGTCCTCGTAACTCTGCGTCATATCGTTGCAATCCGCGACGATGTAGGCAATCCCAATCTCCGGCGAGCCGTTCACCCTGCGCTTGCACAACTCCTTGATGTTGTCGCAGATTTTCTCGAAGTCCCCGCCGTGCGTGCCGTGCATGATCTTGTGCTCGGCGCCGTTCGATGCGTCCAGGCTGATTCGGATATGGTCCGCGAGAAGTAGATCATCGAACCATTTGTGCAGCAGTCCTCCATGAGTGACGATCCACGTTCGGAACGCCAGGTTCGCCGCGGCGCGCAGAATCAGCCCGAATTGCGGGTGCAGTGTGGGCTCGCCACCACCGGACAGGTTGATCGTCTTGCAGTCCATTTCCGCAAGGTCGTGCAGGACTTCGAGGGCCACGTTGTAGGGCAGTGTGTGGTTCTTGTCCGCAATAGTCGCCTTACGATAGTCCAGAGGCTCACAGAAGAAGCACGCGTGCGAACAGAGGTTCGTCAGGTCGAGGGACGCGCGGATTGGGCCAACCATCTCGCCAGCTATCGCGCTGTCGATACGGTCGAACCAGCGGAGCACGCGAAGGTCGCTGAATCTGTCGGGTGTGCTCATTTTATGATGTACACCGCACTTCCTTGCGTAACGCGCGTCTGCCGTTCGTACTCTACTTGCCACAGATAGCTCGGAATAAATGTGTCGAATTGGGGAATGAACCATTTACACCGCGTTAAATCCGCTGCGTAGATCTTGGACGGTGCTGGATCTGGAACTTCCAGACATTTTCCATCCAGAATACCGCCGATAAAAACTGCCTTCACTGCACCGACTCCTTGACGTCCACCTTAGTCCAATGGCCCTTGGCGAGAAGCTCTTCGAGTCTGATTTTCAGGTTGTGCTTCGCGTGCACTTCGCGACATCCCGCCTCGGCTATCTTCTGCCGCTCGGCGTCCTTCTCCGGAGACACCCAATCACGAAGCAACTGCGCGGTGAAAGGCATATTGCTCGGGGAATAGTAGACGAGGTGCTTGCCAGATTCGAACAGCTTCATATTCTGCTCGGCTCCCCGGCCGTCGCCAATGAGCGGGGTGAGTAAGAACGTCCCACAAGCCATCACTTCGAACACTTTGGCGACCAGCAGCCGTGACATCGACGGAAGATTGAAGAAGATTTTGCACTCCCGCGTATTCGACGCCAGCAGGCGCATCGACCCTTCCCAGTCGTATCCTCGCAGGTCTTGAATCGCGCACATCCCGATGGCGATGGGCGGGTGCTTGTGCTGGTTCAGGGCACGCAAGAAGACATGGCGCTTGGGGTACAGCAGACCCAGGAAACCGACATCGAAGCGCTTCTCGGTGTGCATCCATTCTTCGCCTCCCGACCTGAAAATCTCCGTGTCCACCCCGAACGGCAGGAAGTGCGACTGCCCGGCCGCGAACATCTCCTGATCGTGGAACTCCGCATCCTGAATTGCGGGGAAGAACCACTCGTTCCCGCACCACTTGATGCCGTCAAACTCGATGCTGTAGTCCTCGCGCGTGCAGGACTCGTGCAGCCAGCAGGCTTTTGGTACGTCGATTTCCTTCCATGGCTGCTTGCCGTAGCACAAGTCAATCCATGGAGAGATGTGCTCGGGGCCGCTTACGATGATGGCGTCCTGAGCCTTCAGGACTTCGATGGGAGGCATTGAGCGCTTCACCGCGGCGATTACCTGATCGCTGGCCTCGCGCTCGGTGGGAGTGGGGACGGATAGGACAGTGTGACCCATCCGGCGCAGCGTGTTGACGATGCCATGGCCCATATTCCATCCACTTGTAGGCGAATTGCTCATAAACACTGCGATCTTCATAAGTTACCTTCGTTGCGGCGCAAGCCGCTCCATGCCTTTCTTGAGAATTGTTTCCCACTCCTGGCAGATGCGACTCTCTGAAGCGTATTTCACGATCTCACCAACCCGGCAGGTGCCCAGCGCTTCCGAGCGCATCCCGTCCAACCGGTTGCGCTCCTCGGCTGCGAATATCTTGCGCAGACCTCCCATCAGCGCGCTGTTGCCGAGCATTTCTTCGAGGCGCAGCCATTCGTCCCCGGTCAATTTATCGTTTTGGGGGCTTACCATTCGGCTTCTTTCCTTGCGCTGGTTGCGAGTGGTCAACTGGGGCTTCAAGGTTGCTCGCCGCGTCGGCCGCATCGCTTATGTGCTGGACCATCTTGCCTATGCCCTTCGCGTGAGTCAATTCCACAGGGAGTCCTTCTTTACCGAGAATAGCCGCTTGTACGTCGGGAGCTAGTTCGTCCCACTTAATCGCGACAGAGATATTGAGTTTGACCGGCGGCACGGGCGGTTGCGGCGGTGGCGGGGGCAGAATAATGTCCTCTGGTTCGATCCCAGGCGTCGCCTCGGCCAACTTCTTCACTACGGCCCGCATGTTCACGATGTCGGGATGCTTCTCCGCGATCATAAAGAACTGCTGGAGCCCCCGGACCCGGAATTCATCATCCGATGCCAGCGTCGAGCCCGCCTCCGGAAGAATCTCATAGTCCTCCTGAATGTCCATCGGGGAGACTTTGATCATCCGCGCGTTGGCTCCGGCGGTACGCAGACTGAGCGCGTCGATGCGTTCTAAGTATTCTTTCGGCACGTCCACCGGATCATTCATCGCCTGCTGATCCATCCAAAGTTCGAGCTCCACCACGTCGCGCACGAACATGTTGATGTTGTCGAGGGTGTCGGCGGTCACGTTATCCGCTTGCTTGTCGGCTAGGCGCGCGGTTGTGGCGAACTTTCCAGCCTGAGACACGTCCGAAGTGCCTGGCGCGAAGTCCACCGTCGAGGGATCGGCCTGCTGCATCTGTTGCTGGAGCCCGGCCTGGTCCTGCCAAGCCTCGGGGGGGAACACTGGATCCTGCTGGAACTCCACATCGCCCATGTTTTGCAGTTGCAGGAGCCTGCCCCATCCCGTTCGCACCACATCATAAGCCGTAAGGTCTGTCCCTTCACGCACTTTCAGCAGGGGCAAGAGTTTGTTGTTGATAAAGTCAGTCGTCTGATTTAAGCGTGCGTTGCGCAAAAGGTGCAGAAACCGCGTGACACGCAGCGTGCTCATTCCTATCCCGCCGAGCCAGTCGGGAATCATCACCATCTCGGCGTACTGGTATCGCCCGTAAGTGTCCCAGGGATACCACAACCGGCCGAGGTAGATGCTTTCCTCGCCCACAAAGTCGGTGCAGAGGTGCCCATCCACAATCGCATGGCGCTCGTCGGCCATGAACCGTTTCTTCGGCGCTTTGATTGGCTTGCCAGCGGTGATGGGGTCCGCAATCTCGATCGCGTCACGCATGTGGCGCCGCAAGGTCATTTCCTGGGTGTCGATGTACGTCCGGTTCCCCGCCACCGATAGCACCTTCGCACAGGCTTTCTTGTCGAATACTGGCTTGGATTCCCCGGTGCGCGGGTCGATCGAGGTTTGCTTGGACCAGTAATCCAGCCATTCCTCATCCCGCATCGAGTTTTCAATGACGTAGCCCGACTCGTTCAGGCTCTTGAACCCAGGCTCAACGAAGATGTCGCCAATGAACACGCTATCGACCACGGGGCCTTTGTAGCGGATCGTGGACCGATTAAGCGACGTCTCATCGCCCATTGCGGCCACGATCTCGCCCATTTCGTCCTCATCGAACGGAGTGGGATCCTGCAGGCGCGGCCCAAATTTCTGTACCAGGCCGGCCACTTGCGGGTCATGGCTCTTTGCCAAGTCCTTGAAATCCTTTGGCGCAAGTTGCGTGGTAAGCTTTCGAAGCCGGCGAACAACCGGTACCTCGTCGTAATAGACCTTCCCGATCCCCCAGCCGAGTCCGTACCCGATGTTCACAATCTTCTTAAACGAGCGCTGAGATTCGCTGCGGTCCCAGTTGAACATCAACTTCGCGCTTACCTTCTCGCGTGCTGCCTGGCCTTGCGGACTGTCCGGGCCCCCGCGCACGCGCACGTTTGGAGGATTCCGAGTTAGCCTGGCCGTACCGCGGCGCAGCATGACGAAATGATCTGGAACGCACACGTTCGTGTGGTCATTGTCCTCTTCCCATTCACTTGTTTTGGAGTTGTAGCGCTTTAGCGGCTTCGCCCGGGCGTTGATGTTCCGGTAGATTTCGGCGAATTCGCTGTACAGGTTTTCGTTGTAGTACCTTAATGACGCCTTCCTCTGCTCAATGGTATCCGAAACTATCTGTTTCGGGTTCGACTCTTTATTGCTTGGTTTTGTATCCGGCGGCATGAACCCTCTAGGATGTCGCCAAGTAAGCAGCGGCGGCGGTCAAATACTGTTTTCTTTTTTCTAGATAGCCAACAAGCAAATTGCAGCCATGACACAGTAAACCACGCACCCTTTTGGTTTCATGGTCATGATCAATGCGCGTTCCCCGATAATGACTGTGCGACATGAAAGGCTTTCTGCAAATTGCGCACTTGCCTTCTTGCTTTTTCAGGAGTTCGTCGTACTGTTCTTTGGTTAGCCCGTAAAGCCATTTCATTTGGAACTTTCGGGTGTACGCTTTCGCTCGCTCAACATCCTGATGATAGTACATCCTCGAATAACACGTTTTGCAAAGACCCCTGCCAGCATCGCGCCGTTCAGGATGACAGGTCGCCATCCTGCGCTTTTGAAGCCTTGCGTTGTGAGAGTGTACAAATCGCTTACCGGCACGGACTGGAATTCCACACCCGCATTCGCATTTTGCCTGTTCAATCATCAACATGACGCCTGCATAGTACCAGAATCTTCCACTGGCGCAACGAGGAAACAGCCGGGATGCGGGCAACGGAAGATTCCCTTCGCCACCAGCAGGCGCCCGCCATTCCCCACGATCTGCAACGTGTGCATTGAAAGCCTGCCTTTGGGAGTGATAAACGCATAGCCGAACTGCCCCAGCATGACCATCGCAATCTCGTGCCGCGGGCATTCGGGAGGTGTGATCCTCAATCGTCGCTGCTGGTAGATCAGCCGCTGAACCATGCGTGCCAAGCGCTCGGGCTCGGAAGTGCAATCGGGAAGGAACTTGAATTCGCGGGTAAAACGTATCCACGCCTCCATCGCTGGAGGTGCTGTCTCGCGGTAGTTGAACGTCGGCCGATAACACTCACGTAGCAACGTGAAGCACCTCAGATGCTAGAGTCTTTAGCCTTCACCGCATCCAGAATCGGCTTGCACCGCTCGGCTATCTGCGCCATGCGCCGCTCGGCATCCGGAGTCAACTGAATCCACAGAATCAGCTCGTACAATTCGTGCCGGTCCCGGTGCTGCGCCGCGATGATCTGGTCTATTTCGTCCAGTTGGATTTTTAACTTTTCGACCAGCGTGGGCGGCTTCGGTGCGGGCGGCGCTGATGTCTTTGTGTCTTGAATGTCGATAGTCACTTTTTTGTGCCAACTCATACATCTCCTTTACCGCCAATGTCCAGTGTGCCAGTTCTTGCACCAGCGGCATTTGTACTCTTGAATACTCTCTCCTGTGAGTTTACGCAAGCTAAAAGCTTCATGTTTTGCGGCCTCGCGCGAAAGAAACATCACTTTGCGACGGCAGGCACGCAATCGGACGTGACGCTTGGAACTCACCTGACGATATTCGGATCATCCGGCGCCGGTCCCCGCTCCCTGTTCTGCATCACAAACCTCGGGCGCGCCGTTTCGATGTAATGCAGGCAGTCGATAACGTGCTTTTGGTAAGTGATCGGCCGCTCGTCGGCTATCCGCTCTGGCGATCCCTCGGGGAACCGCACATTCTCGAACTCGTCAATCAACTCGTACAGGTTCTCGAAGATGTGCATCCGAGGTGGCGCCACATTGTTGCCCGCGGCGTCCTGCTGCGGCATGAGCGCTCGAGCTATCGAGTCCTGGGCTTTGGCGAGGTTGTCGTGGCCCTTGAGCGCCGGCGTGAAGTTCAGGTTCACCGCCATCGAAGGATTGCTGATCGACGCCTTGGTTAGTTCATGCCCGATCCGGCGGTACGTCTCGAAGTAGTCTTCACCCTCGTCAGAATTAGCGGCGCTGCCAAACGTGTCCATGTACCGCTGCTGAATGAATAGGCGCTTCCCCCGGGCCCATCGTGCGGGCTCTGGCTTGTCATTCGAGTCAGACTCGAAGAATTGAATCCATTCGGCGTACTCCCGAGTGTGCCAGCGTATAGCGTCAGTCGGCCCAAACGTTGTTCCAAACTCTGGCCAAAATTCAAGGCATACCGCTCGATCGCCATGCTTGTTGAAGGCTTCCCATACCATTGCGTGCGCAGTTCGAGGGTGCGGGTCCAAAGCCATATAAAGGGTCCAGCGGTCACGATCGCTGCAATCAAAAGGCTCGCACAGGTTTCTCTCGCGGTTAAACTCGGGGTAGAGCAATTCTCCTTCGAGTGCAGTGTATTCGATCTCAAGTTCTCTCCTAAAGCGCGCTTCACTTGTGTATTTCGAACGCAGAGTTGCAAGGCGGGTCGGCGTCATTGACGGATCGCCTGAATAATGGACACGCACAACGGGGATACCAGCACCAGGTCGGCCGGCGGGGATTTCGCGGATACTTACGCCTTGCATATAAAGTCTCGAATCTCAGTCACCACGGCAACGCAGAACAGCGTAAACGCCACCACTACCATGAGCCCGCCCATCACCGCGGCGCCGAACTCCACGATCATCTCGAATAGGTGGAAGGGGTTCACAGGTACTTCTCTAATGGAACCGGACGCGCATCCTTGGTCATGTTGTAAAACCATCCTGGCGCCGCGGAACTGATGCACGCCATCTTCGGCACGCGCGAGGATAACGCAATGTCAAAAGATTCGCCACCATTTTGAATGAATGCTGCCTCGTCAATGATAACAATCGTGGGGTGCTCGGACCTGATTTTGTCGGGGTCTTTACCAGGCAAAGCGATCAATAATCCGCCATCTTTGAATTCGAGCCGATTGTACGCCTGGCGGTCCAAAGGGCGATCTAAGGGGAAAATGGTCTTAAAAATCGCGTCCTGTTGCTCGTACAGCGTCTTTGCGTAGTCCAATAGGGCTATGGCCCTATCCTCGTCAAGCGCCCAAAAAATCCCCTTCGCCGGTTGCCTGCTCATCACCCAATGGAGCGTTTCTGCCGCAATCCACCAACTTGCGAGCATCGTACGGCTTTTCTCGACAAACATGATGGGGGCTTTGATCCAGACCTTGTGCAGCACTTTCAGATACGGCCGATCAGCAGGGAATGGTTTATAACTCTGGCTCGGATCCTGGGGATCGCACGTCTTGGTGTGATTCCACATCCAGTACAGGCTGTTGATGATCGGCGGGATCAGCGGGTCGGACTTCCAAAGTGCGCGTTGAATCTCGGGCTCCAACGAGGACCACATTGACGCTAACTTGCGGTATTCGTATGTCCGAGTCTCCGTTCGCTCGGTCTTCGTGTCCATTGCCGATAATACCGAGGAATCTGGCGCAATCGTTTGCTGCAGCTCGCTGTTCTGCATGGGGGATCACCTCTCTTGTTTCCATAACGATGCCGCCATTCTGAAAGAAGACGGTTTCGCGGCAATTCATCTTGGATCGGAGCTTGCTATAAATGGCGGTCACTTCTCGGTCAATGTTGAAGCCAGCCGCTTCGAGCGCCGGATGAAACTTTAACTTCAATCGTTTGTATGCGCTATGAGCGGATTGCTTACTTGCGAATCCTGCAGCGAGGCCAGCGTCCTTGATATTCATTCCCTTTCCAAGGTTCTTAAGTAATTTACGTTCGGCCTCTCTGGTCTTTGCAGGCTTCTTACGCGGCATAATGCGGGGATTGTAGCACAGGTTTGGTTTAACCGGCTTACCTACCGGCTTTCGGTGTCAAGGGAATTCGCAGGTTAGTCCAAATTTGGACTAGAATTTCAGCTTCGCGGCAAGGCGCTTGGTTGCGGGCGTAACCTTTTCGCCTTTGTGGAGCTTGTAGATTCCAGTCCGCTTCACTCGACCGCCCTTCTTAAAACTGCCTCGAACACCTTGGCTCACGCCAGAAACATCACCGGCCGCAGCTTCTCCCCATTCTAGCGCAGCGCTCGCGGTATCATGCGCTGATTTGGTCGCTTGCTCAATCGGTGGCCTGCGTCTTTTCAATGGGCCCAAATAATGCTGCTTACTCTCCATCATGTAGCCCATCTTTGGTTGCTGCTGGCCTCGCCAGCCTCGGCTTGGATTGTCGATGACGCCCTCCCTACCAACTCAACTTTGACGCAATCTTCTGCTTATGCGCGTGTGAGTACCCGCCGCTCGGCTTCACGCCGCGGTTGATGACCGATTGGTGCCCCGGCACGCCTGGACGCCCGCCGACTTCCGGACTCATCCCCGAGGAACCCATCTTCACCGGCGTCTTGCCCTTGCTGAATTTCGTGCGCAGCGCGCCGATGTGGTGCGGCGCCGGTACGTGGCCTGCGCGCTCGATCTCGGTCTTGTGGTGAATCTCACGGCCGCTGGTCCCCGGGGATCCTCGAGCGATGCGGTGTCCTGCCGCGTCACCAAGCTTTTGCGCCTTCCTGGGCCCGTGCGAGATGCGCGCCCCGCCTGGCTGACGCGCCGGGCTATTCTTAGCGTCCATGTGGCGCTGTATCGCCTTGTCGTTCGGGCGCCGCTGCGTCGATCCGCCGTGCTCCGGCTTCGCGCCGGCCTGCAAGTTGTTCGCTGGAAGTTGCACGCCTTTGTGACCTGCTTGCCGCAATAGTTCTGAGAATCTGTGGCCCCCGGGGCCGCGTCCAAACATCTTCATCGTGGTCCTCCTAGAACTTGATCTTCTTCGCCAGCGATCGAGCTTTGGCGTTGTGCTTGCGTTCCATCGCGCGGCCTTTTGCGGTGATCTTCGATCCGCGCATTGCGCCAATGGAATTCATAATCTTATACGGAACCTTGCTGTTGGCGCCGTACTCTCGTTTCAGCTTGTCTTCCAAGAACTTCGGCACAGTCGGATAGTACAACCACACTTACCGGGACGCAACAACGAACTGCGTGCCGCAATCGGCCCGGAAGAAGTGTCGCTGCACCTTCCAGCCGATCCGCGTGAACATATCCGCAAACGAGTTGCCGTGCCACGCCCAAAGATGGAATTCGTAGGGGTTGCGCGGATCCTCAAATCCGGGGACGCTCGCCACGATGAATCGTGGATTGTCCGTCATTACCCGCAACTGCGCCACCAGTCCCTGCGGGTCCACCAGGTGCTCGAGGAATTCGGTGAGCACCACAACATCCCCAACCTTGCGCTGCTCGTTCCATTGCGTCACATCGAGCACGGACAGGTCTACGCCGTATTTCTCCTGGCCCCATTTGACCGCCAAGGGGCTCATATCGTACCCGAAGGCATCTATGCCCAGCTTCTTGAGTTCGTGCAGCAGGCCTCCATTGCCAGCGCCCCAGTCGGCCACCAGGCCACTATCCGTGGCAGATAAAACGCTTCGGACCAGTTCAAGCGCCTGCAACAGCCTTTCCCTGTGCCCGGGCTCGTTGATATGGTCAGAGACAGCCCGCGTGGCGTACCATTCCTTATCGCCCGGACGGCCAGCCTTATAATCAGGATGGTCGAATAATTTGAACTCCATACCGCTCCTTTCCTTTAGTCCAAAATTAGACCGCGCTGCACGTTAAAATTGCATCACTTCTTGACTGAGCCGTTTCGCGGCGATCTCGCAATACTTTTCCTCAGAATCGAACGCGCTGTTTGTCCCAGACCGTGATCTGTGTATGGATTCGATGACAGTTAGCGCAGAGTATCCGAAGATGG
>Ga0187873_1002162_pt1 | contig 15315 bp, 11 predicted proteins | sample June2016WEW_16_1_2_FD_133012 | JGI IMG/M metagenome (GOLD analysis project Ga0187873, IMG submission 133012) | Peatland microbial communities from SPRUCE experiment site at the Marcell Experimental Forest, Minnesota, USA - June2016WEW_16_100 | ecosystem: Environmental > Terrestrial > Soil >... | reverse complement strand
CGCCATCCGGCGGCGTACAACTGGTCCAACTCGGCCAGCACCTGCGCCACGGCTTTGACGCGAGGCCGCCGGCCGTAGATTTCGATGATGTCGCAGAACTCGCAATTGAAGGGGCAACCGCGCGAAGTTTGCACGTCCATAGTGGAGTAGCGATTCATCTTGATGAGGCGCAGATCGGGCAGGGGACTCGTCTCCATTGCCGGCCTTTCGCCGGCCTGATAGACGGGCTGGGCCGTACCCTGCTCCAGGTCAAGCGCCAGGCCGGCAATCAGGCTCTCGGCTTCGCCTATGACTACATGGTCCGCCTTCAGTTCAGCCGCTGAGATGCTGCTGGCAATGGGTCCGCCCACCACCGTTCGCAAGCCGCGCGCGCGGCACCGCGCGACGATGGCCGCCAGGGAGTCGTGCTGGATATGCATGCCGCTTATCAGCGCCACGTCCGCCCAGGCCAGGTCGCGGTCACGCAACCGCTCCACGTTGGCGTCCACCAGCCGCTTATTCCAGGCCTTGGGTAACAGCGCGCCCACCGTCATCAGCCCCAGCGGAGGCTGCGCCGCACGCTTACCCAGGAACTTGAGCGCATGTTTGAAGCTCCAATAAGTGTCGGGAAATTCCGGGTAGATCAACAAGGCGTTCATGGGCCGCCTCCGGGGGAAAGAAGGGCGGTTGTCGAGCGCGAATCGCTGCGCACGGTTCCTGTAACTGATTTTCAGCGCGGGAAAATCCGGCGCGTGGCGCTTGCAACGGCACACCACTCCACCATCAGCTTGTTCTACGGGGCCGCTGGAAAACTGTGCAAGATAGACCACTTTGCAAAAATGCAGATCGCTTTTGGGCTTCAAATTCAAGGGGCGTCTTCAACTTAAGCCGCGTTCTTTGACGCCCACGGGGATCTATCTGACTGATGCCATTTGTAATTCATGTAGCGAGGCTGGCCATTGCCGTCAACCGTTACATTCCAACTTGTGGGGATCAGGAGCCTCCCGCCTTGCCCACCTGGTTGATGATGCGCTGGAAGAGGATGACGCGGATATGGATACGGCGGGCCACGTCGGGCATGAACTCGATTACGAAGTTTTCGATGGGCGCGGTACCCAGGCTGATGCCGTAGCGCTCGGCGCTGGCCGGCAGATTGGTCTTCTGGCCGGGCACGTAAAGGTTGCCGATCTCGTCTTCAATAGCAAAGCCCGCCAGGTCGGCGTAGTTCACCATTCCCTTGCCGTTGTCGCCCAGAGTCCAAAACACCTGGTCGATGGAGTGGCGGATGCGGCGGGGAATCGAAGCGTCGGGCATGCGATGGTAGTGCGGATCCTGGTGGACGAGGGTCGGAATCAAGAAGGTCGTGAAGAATTCGAGGGTGATGTCCTGCGTATAGCTGACGCCTACATAGCGGCCAAAGCCGGCCATTCCGGGGCCGTATGCGGAGTGTGAGTTCGCGCCCACCGCAATGGCCGAACTGCCCAGAATGGTGACGGCATTGAATGGGTCCACAACGTTGCGCGCCGCCAGCCAGCGCTTCTCGCTGGGCGTCATCGGCTTCACCTGCGGCCCATTGGTGAACCGCATATACCAGTTGATGGTCTGCTGGGGAGGGCAGGGCGCCGGTTGCATACCGGGTTGGCCGTTGGCTCCCGCCGGCGCGTTCCCGGCAACTGGGGCTGCGGGCCTGGCGACATTTGCAGCTGGGCAGGGCGTTGTTGCCGGCGGAGCTGCGTGGAAAGGGTTTTGCGGTAGAGGAGCTTCCGGCAGCGATAGTTCAGAACTCTCTGGCAGACCGGCCCACACGGGAATCGCGAGCAGCAGCAACCCCGCAACAAGCAGCAGAGCGGAGCGACACGGCCTCCGCGCACCGCCCAACTTCCATTGGCCGGCATACTGATTCGGGATCTCTTTTCTCCACCCGTTTTCCATCAACGCCCCCCGGCGACGGAATTGTAGACCGCGCTAACAGGTAAAATCGGCTTACTGCCTGATCCGAATATCGGCAGCAACGCGCAGCCGCAGAACCGCCATCCTGGTAAATCTATTAAGTCTGATTTAGTTATGCTGTGCAATGTCGCACACAAAGGCAAGAGAGGGAATATTGGTTCGCAGCCGAGAGGAAAAATGGAAACGCCGGTTTAATGGATCAGTGCGCAGGGTTAACCGCGGCCAACGGCGGCAGAGGCGCCGACTTTAACTGATTCAGATTGGAAAGCACGCCTTGCCAGCGAGACGCATTCTTCTTGGTCTCGATGGGCAAGGCCAGATTAGAATAGAAATCGAGGATATTGCCACGCAGTTGCGGCGAGGTCAGGTTGAATTGATTGGCGGATAGCTCGGCCAGCAGGGCAGCATACGATTCATCCGCAAGTGAGTATTCCGCAGCCTTGGTTACTTCGCCGCTGTCGAGGTCGCGATTTAGAAGGACCAGCTTGCCAGACCGCACCTCTTCAAGCAGTGCGCGGTACTGATCGGTAGTTGTATTGATGCTCTTGATATAAAGATCTTCGGTCTGCGGAGTCGGGTTGTTGAACCCCATTCCCTTGAGAGGGCCAATCTTCGGAAGAAATCGAAAGAACGCGGCAAGGATGCGGGTCCCGAGACCTGGCTTGGTATACGTTTTGCCCCATTCTCTCTCATAGTCGGAACGCGACAGACGATAGAGAAACTTCTGTTTGGCAAAGGTTGGCTCCTCGCGGATCAGGTCCTTCTTGTGCGTTTTCAGCGCGACCTGAGTCATTTGCGGAATGACGCGGCTTATAGAGAAACGATAAGAGCCAATTGCCAGATCCTCGTGCTTGAGCACGTCCTTCAATTCCAGACCATATACAACCGGAAAGACCCGCTCCAGCAGCGGCATCGAAACCTCGAAGCCGATAAAATCGTGATACTGACTTGGCGCATAACGATTTTTTGAAACCTGTAACGTATCGAAACCAAACTCGGTTTTCAAGTGTGCCGATTTGTCCTGGGCATAGCGGACGGACCCGCCATATTTCGCTCGCAATTTCGGATATGCAATCGCAACCGACTGATTGATCGCGGGGTGGCCGGCAATGTCCGACGCATAGTGCGATAGCGCGCCCAGCGCAAAGGCATACTCGTTGGCATCCCTGCTTTCAATGATCAACTCGCGAACAAAATCTCCGCTACGAACATAATGCGTCAGGTTGCTGAAATCCTTGTTGCCGAACGGGTAATAGCCCAGATCCTGAATAACCGACCCGCCATAGGCGTAGGCATGCGCTTCACGAAGCTGCTCTGCAGAGAGGTTCGGAAAGCGAAGCAGCAGGAGGGGTTGAATCTCATCCGTCCAGAGCAAATCGACAATCTCTTCGTGGGTCAAAACGGAGTATGCAAACAAGCCTCCGCCGCATATCAGCAGGAGTAGAACAATCGCTGCCGCGCGGAGCAACGGAAAGCGCCTGACCCTGGCGAGCCGGGATGTCTGTGTCTGCCTAAACATTCAAAGCCGGTTAAGCAACATGAGGATGACGACGATCACCAGGATTAGCCCCAGCCCTCCAGACGGATAATAGCCCCAGTTTCTGCTATGGGGCCATGTGGGAATCGCGCCAATCAGCACCAGGATCAAAATCACGACTAAAGCAAGTCCAAGCATACCTCACTCCTTTCGTTACCGCATGGGCTGAGACCCTCTAAGAATTCTCCGGCTCTGTTTGCCTCAGCTAAAACTTCGTCGTCCGGAGATCAGATTGAAGATGAGGACGATCAACGCTAAGACCAGCAGAAGATGAATCAGGCCGCCGGCAACATGGAAGCTGAAACCCAAGAGCCACAGAATGAGAATGATTACAAAAAGTGCCCAAAGCATAGTCATTCCTTTCCGGTGTTATGGGCGCATGAGAAGTGCAAACTGTCTCAGGCGCCCGCAAGAACTCATCACAGTTAACTAGTTGGAAGCTCTGGCCTGAGCCTTTGCGTCCCTGACCGCGTTGAGGAACGCGGCGGCCGAGTCCGGCACGGCTATTTCGCCTTTGAGAATGCGGCTCGTGGGAACATCACGGCCATAGATGGCCACGGTGGAATCTTCGTCGCGGCGAAGATTAGCGCCGGTCAAAGAAAGTCCAGCAAAAGCGCCTCTGGCACGCGAGTAAGTGAGGACCTCGGTATTCAGCTTCCAGTCGGTATCGGCAGTGGCATGGCGCCCCACCGGTCCGGCTGCCGCGGAAGCATCCCCGCCCAGCTGAAAATTGCTGCTGATCAGATGCTGCATACCCCGCTCATTCTGGATAATCATGACCAGGTCAACGCCTTCTCCGCCGATCTGCAATCCCCAACTGCCGCCGGTGATGGCGAAAAACGCCGGCGCGCTCCATCCGTTTGCGTTCCGGCAGGTGGCCACGCCTCTGCCATTCTCCGCGCCAAAGATAAATCCACCCTTAATCATATGCGGCACAACAGCTATGCACTGTGCATGCTCCAGAACTTCTTCCGGAATGCCCTTATCCGGGGCGGCCATGATCTCGTGCAACACCGTGCCGGCATGATTCATGCGATCAACCGTAGCTTCGCGATGACTTCCCGCCCAGCCGATGCTCGTCAAGCTGAGTACTGCCACTAACGTCACAAGTTTCTTCATGTGTTTCACCTTTTCTACCCATGCGCAGCGGCACCTGCTTTACGCGCATTCGAGGCGCACAAGGTAGTCCTCACACTAAAGGTAGAGTGAAAGTCCGTCTGAGCTATAACGCTCAAATACAATCCATGAGCGATGCCAAATCGCCCCGATCTCTATAGAATCAACCGGATGGCGCACAAAAAACAGACCTCTCTCCTTACCCGCAGCGAAATAGACATTGAACTGGCGTCCAATCGCTTGGATTCCTCATTTTGATGTGATGGCGCTCACATCCAAGGGCATTTTCCAGCAATATATCAGTGGATTGCAATCAGCATGATCTGTTACATATAGGCTCTATCGTTCTGAACTGTAGTCCGAGCGGCGGGCCTGCTGTTTAGCAGTGGACTCCGCACATTTATCGGGATGAAGAAAGTGATTGGTGGAAACCATGGAGAAACGCGTTCTCAATATCAATGGGCTGGATCGTTCTTTGGTAGTCGATACGAAGAAGAGCCTGGCCGACGTTTTGCGCGAACAACTGCTGCTGACCGGCTGCAAGGTCTGCTGCAGCGAGGGACAATGCGGAACCTGCACGGTGATCGTGGACGGCAAAGCAGTGCGCGCCTGCCTGATGCCGGTGAGCAAGGTGGAAAAGGGCGCCAAGATCACCACCATCGAGGGGTTGGGCACGCCGGACAACCTGCATCCGCTGCAAGTGGCCTGGATGGCGCGCGGCGGTGCGCAATGCGGCATCTGCACGCCGGGTTTTTTGATGTCGGCCAAGGTGCTGCTGGACAAGAATCCCGCGCCCAGCCGGAGCGACGTGCGCAAGTGGTTTGACATCAACCGCAACGCCTGCCGGTGCACGGGCTACGTGCCATTGGTGGATGCGGTGATGGACGCCGCCGCGGTGTTGCGCGGCGAAAAGAAGAAGGAAGAGTTGCTCTTTGAGCCGGCGGAGAATGGCTCGATTCTTGGATCGACCTACCATCGGCCTTCGGCTCTGGCCAAGGTGACCGGGGCATGGGACTTCGGCGCGGATGTGGCGCTGCACATGCCGCCGGACACACTGCGTCTTGCCTTGGTGCAGGCCGAGGTCTCGCACGCCAACATCAAGGGCATCGACACCAGCGAAGCAGAGAAGATGCCGGGCGTGGCGAAGGTGGTCACCTGGAAGGATGTAAAGGGCAAGAACGCCATCACGGGGCTGATTACCTTCCCCACCAACAAGGGCGACGGATGGGACCGGCCAATTCTCTGCAAGGACAAGATCTTCCAGTTCGGCGACGCGGTGGCCATTGTCTGCGCCGACACGGAAGAGCATGCCCGCGAGGCGGCCAAAAAGGTGAAGTTGAATCTGGAGGTTCTGCCTGCCTATATGAGCGGCTCTGCGGCCATGGCGCCTGACGCGATTGAAATTCATCCCGGCACGCCCAACGTGTACTACGAACAGGGCGTGGTCAAGGGCGAGGACACAAAGCCGCTGATGGCCAAGGCCGCTTTCACGGTGGAGACGGAGACTTATTGCAGCCGGCAGCCGCATCTGCACATTGAGCCCGACTGCGGCTGCGCCTACTTTGAGGACAACGGCAGGCTGACGATTCAATCGAAGAGTATCGGCCTGCATCTGCACCACGCCATGATCGCGCCGGGCATCGGCATTGAGCCGGAGAAGCTGCGGTTGATACAAAACGGCGCGGGCGGAACGTTCGGCTATAAATTTTCGCCCACCATAGAAGCCCTGCTGGGCGTAGCTTGCATGGCTACCGGGCGGCCGGTTTCGCTGGTCTACGACCAGTACCAGAACATTACCTACACCGGCAAGCGCTCGCCGGGCAACGTGAAGATCAAGCTGGGCGCATCGAAGGACGGCAAGCTGGTGGCCATGGAGACCGATTGGTGGATCGATCACGGCCCGTATTCGGAGTTCGGCGATTTGCTGACGGTGCGACAGGCACAGTTCATCGGCGCCGGCTACAACATCACCAACATCCGCGGCCACGGCAAGACGGTCTGCACCAACCATGCCTGGGGCTCGGCCTTCCGCGCCTATGGCTCGCCGCAATCGTTCCTGGCATCGGAGATGGCTATCGACATGCTGGCGGAGAAGATGGGCATCGACCCGTTCGAGTTCCGCTATCGCAACATCTACCGTCCGCCGGCGACCACGCCAACTGGGCAGACGCCTGATGTTTATTGTCTGGAAGGGTTGTTCGATAAGCTTCGCCCGAAGTATGAAGAGGCCAAGAAACGCTGCAAGCAACTCTCGACTGCGGAGAAGCCACGCGGGGTGGGTTTGTCGCTGGGCATCTACGGCTGCGGCCTCGACGGCCCGGACAGCTCTGCAACCGCGGTGGAGTTGACGCCAACCGGCGTTACGATCTACGACACATGGCAGGATCATGGCCAGGGCGCGGATCTCGGCACATTGAGTTTCGCGTATGAAACCCTGCGCCCGCTCGGATTACGGCCGGAGCAGATCAAGCTGGAGATGAACGATACGCTGCTGCCTTGCAGCGGCCCGTCGGGCGGCAGCCGCTCCAACGTCTTCACCGGCAACTCCATCCGCGTGGGTTGCGAGATGCTGCTGAACGCCATGCGCAAGCCGAATGGCAAGTATCGCACCTACGCCGAGATGGTTGCTGAGAAGATTCCGCTGCGTTACGACGGCAAGTGGGTGGCCACCGACTGCACAGCCTGCGACGCGGTGACCGGGCAGGGCAAGCCCTTCCCGATCTATATGTACGAGCTGTTCATGCCCGAGGTGGAGGTGGAGCGCTCGACCGGCAAAGTTCGCGTGGTGAAGTTCACCACCGTGGTTGATGTGGGCACCATCATCAACCGCGCAACAGTCGATGGCCAGATCTACGGCGGCCTGGCGCAGGGCATCGGCCTGGCGCTCAGCGAGGACTTCGAGGATCTGAAGGTTCACACTACGCTGAAGAGCTGCGGGCTGCCGTACATCAGCGACATCCCGGATGACATTGAAATCATCTACCAGGAGACGCCTCGCCCGCTCGGGCCCTATGGAGCCGCCGGCGTGGGCGAAGCACCCCTGACCGCGCCTCATCCGGCAATTCTCAACGCTGTTTACAACGCCTGCGGCGTGCGCATCCTCAAGGTGCCTGCTTTGCCGAAGATCGTGAAGGCTGCGTTGGAGGCCAAAAAGGCATAACCACGCCCGGTTCATGGCCGGGGCATCGCACGTTTTTACCAGCCGGGACGAAACCATGGTTTCGTCCCGTGCTTTTTATGGGGATTGCGATAGCAGATTGCATGAGGGCGATTGCGCAGCCTGAAGCCGCTCTGCAGGGCACGAGCTACACTAACTGTGCAATGGCTTGAGCGCCGGGAGACCACAGATGGATCGGGAACAAGTCAGGCGATGGGAGGCGCAATGCATTCAGGAGCAGGCGCCTGCCTGTACGGCAGCCTGTCCGGTACATGTGGATGCGCGCAAGCTGGTGGAGTGCGTCTCTCGCGGCGATTTCCAGGGCGGCCTGGCAGCTCTGGCAAATGCCGTTCCACTTCCGCGGATTCTGGCGCACGTCTGCGATCATCCCTGCCAGGCGCAATGCAAGCGCGCGGAGGCTGGAGAGGCTATCGGGATCGGCCTTCTCGAACGGGCGTGCGCGGAGTTTGGCGCGCCAGCGCCGGCGGTGCGCGCACAGGTGTCGAGGAATCAGAGCGTAGCTGTGGTTGGAGGCGGATTGAGCGGGGTAGCCGCCACCATTGGATTGGCGAGCCGCGGCTATGCCGTCACTCTCTTCGAGGCTCGCCCACGATTGCTGGACCGTCTACGTTCGCTCGATGAACGCGTTCTGCCCGCGCATGCCATCGACGCCGACCTGGCGGTTCTAGACCTGCTGCAAGTTGCCGTGCGCCACGAGAAGCCCATTCTCAATTCCATCGTGCAGGAATTTGATGCGCTCTATCTGGCGCCTGGTCCGGAGCCGTTCCACGACGATTCGCTGGGGCTGGCGCTCGGAGTGCAGGGCAGAATCCAGATCGATCCGCTCACGCTGGCCACCAGCCACGCGAAGATCTTTGCCGGTGGAGCGCAGCGTTATTCGCTTGCGGCTTACTCGCCCATTCAATCGCTGGCCGACGGCAACTACTCGGCCGTCTCCATTGATCGCTTCCTGCAAGGGGCGTCACTGGGTGCACACCGGGAGAACCAGGGCGCATATCCGTCACGGCTCTATGTAAACACAAAAAGATATGCTGCTTCATCTGCTACCCACCGGAGCGGTGACGCAGCTGGTTACTCCGAAGAAGAAGCACAGCAGGAAGCAGGGCGATGCTTTCCCTGCCAGTGCCTGGAATGCGTCAGGGTGTGCATGTATCTTGAGGAGTACGGCTCCTATCCTAAAAGTTACGTCCGCCAGATTTACAACAACGAATGCATCGTGATGGGCGTGCGCCAAGCCAACCGCATGATCAACTCCTGCGCGCTCTGCGGCCTCTGTACCGCCGTCTGCCCGGAAGATTTCAGCATGGCCGATGTCATTTTAGATGCGCGGCGGAGCATGGTGAAGAGCGGCAAGATGCCGCCCACGGCGCACGATTTCGCGTTACGCGACATGGCTTTCAGCCAGAGCGAGGCCTTCACGCTGGCCCACCACCAGCCCGGTTTTCAATCGAGCCGGACGGCGTTCCTTCCCGGCTGCCAACTCTCAGCCTCCTCTCCGGATCATGTCGCTTCCAGCTACGAAGTTCTGCGCAACACGATTGACGGAGGCGTGGGCCTGATCCTTCAGTGCTGCGGAGCGCCGGCGCTCTGGGCGGGCAACGACGAAAAATTTCAGCAGGCGATCAACACTCTCGAAAGCGCATGGCAAGCGATGGGCAAGCCGCGGCTGATTACCGCTTGCTCCTCCTGTTACCGTGTGCTGCACGATCATCTTCCACAGATTTCCGTCGAGCCGCTCTGGCCGCACCTGCACGCCGGGATTGCGCCGAACGCACCGCCGCGTCAAGCTTCGCGTACCGTGGCCATTCACGATCCTTGTTCGACGCGCGGCGTGAGCGAGGTGGAAGGCAGCGCGCGCGCCCTGCTTGCGGAGCTGGGCGTCACGGCGGTGGAGCTGAACGAACCCGGCCTGACAACCTGCTGCGGCTACGGAGGCCTGATGTTGTTTGCCAATCCAGAGCTTGCCGCCAAAACCGTTACGCGACGCGCCAACGAGAGCAATGCGGATTATGTCACGTATTGCGCCATGTGCCGCGACCGCTTCGCGCACCACGGCAAGCGCACAATTCACATTCTCGATCTTGTCTTTTCTAATGGAAATTCCGATACAGCAGCGCGTCCGGACCCCGGCTTTTCGCGCCGCCAGGAAAATCGCGCGCAGCTCAAGAACCGCCTTCTGCGCGAAGTATGGGGAGAACAAGGGAGCAGCATGGAATCATCTATCGCACTGCACATCTCCGAGGAAGTAAGAGCGCTCCTCGAAGAACGCATGATACTGGTTGAAGATGTGCGCCGCACAATCGCACACGCGGAGCAAACCGGCGACAAAATCGAGAATCCGGCGATAGGGCGAACGGTGGCGAGCTTCCGTCCCGTCTCGGTAACGTATTGGGTTGAGTATTCCCCGGAAGGCGGCGGATTCGCGGTGCACAACGCATACTCGCACCGTATGGAGGTGCGGTGATATGAATCCAGAACAAGCACCCGTTTCTCCGCTTATCTGCGGAAAATGTAAATTGCCACTTGTATTAGGGAAAGTTATGGCCACTTACCTGGGCAGCGAGTTTCCCGTCGAATTGTGGAAATGCTCCGGTTGCGGAAAAATATTTGTGCCCGAAGAGTTGGCAATCGGCAAGATGCTGCGCGTGGAGCAAGCGCTGGAGGACAAATGAACGATGATGCATTTCGCGTAATGGACCTGGGGATGCAAGGATTTCAGTGCAGCCAAATTCTGGTGCAGATCGCGCTGGAGGCGCAAGGCAAGCAGAATCCGGAGCTGGTCAGAGCCATGTCGGGGCTACTGGGCGGGATGGGCTGCGGCAAGACCTGCGGCGCGCTGACTGGCGGTTGCTGCGTGTTGGGATTTTATGCTGGCAAGGATTCCGCGGAGCACAATGCCGACCCCCGCCTGCAGGGGATGTTGGACAGATTTGTGGAATGGTTCGAAGCCGAGTACTCCGCCCGCTACGGAGGCATCAACTGCTCTGAGATTGTGCAGGACGATATGCGCAACAAGATGGCGCGCTGCCCCACGATTGTGATGGAGAGTTTGCAAAAGTTAAAGGAGATTCTGGCCGAAAACAACTATGAGTTCGGCTAACCAACTCGTTCCGGCTGAGGCCGTCGAAAGCCAGCTCGCCGCCATCATCCTGGCTGCGGGCTACTCTTCGCGCATGGCGGAGTTCAAGCCCTTGCTTCCGCTTGCCGGCAGCACGGCACTGGAGCATTGCATCGGCCTCTTCCGCGCTGCTGGCGTCGCCGAGGTGATTGCGGTTGTGGGTTATCGCGCGGAGGAGTTGCAACCCGTGGCCGAGCGCGCCGGCGCGCGCTGCGTTTGTAATCCACACTTTGAGCAAGGAATGTTCTCATCGATAGCCGTGGGCAGCCGCGCACTGACAGGCGGAGTTGAGGCCGCCTTCGTGCTGCCGGCGGATATACCGCTGGTGCGGCCTCACACGATTCATCAAATCGCGGCTGCATTTGTCCTGAGGCGAGAAGGCATTTTGTACCCGGTCTTCGAAGGGCGTCGCGGACATCCTCCTCTGATTGCACGGAAGATTCTGGCCGAGGCAACTGAGGAGGGCGCTACGGGACCGCTCTCCGAGCTGCTTGCGCGACACGAGAGCGAGTCCATCGATCTGCTCGTAGCAGATCAGGGCATTCACATGGACATGGACACTCCCACCGAGTATGACGCCCTTCGCACACTGGCCGCTTGCCGCGATATTCCCACGCGCGCCGAGTGCGAGGCAATTCTCGCGGCGCAATCCGTCGAGTCGTCTCTGGTCCGCCACTCGCGCAGGGTGGCCGAGGTGGCTGAGCGCATCGCTCTGGCGCTGGCGCGCAACGGCGTATCGCTGAACCCGGAACTGGTGCGGGCCGGGGCGCTGTTGCACGATCTGGCCAAGGGCAGGCCGGATCACGCCGTTGTTGGCGCGGATCTCCTGCGCTCCATGGATTTTCCGCGGGTTGCAACGGTTGTCGGCGCACACACCGAGTTGGACTTCTCTGGCGGCCGCCTCGACGAAAGCGCGATTGTCTATCTCGCGGACAAACTGGTTCGCGGGGATAGCCTGGTTACGCTTGAGCAGCGCTTCCAGCCCGCTATCGTCCGGTTCTGCAACGATCCACACACGCTCCATGCCATTCAAGGCCGAATGACCACTGCGCAGGCAATTGCACTGGCTGTGGAGAAGCAACTGGGAGCGCCTCTTTCCAGCGTCGTGGACGAGGCAGGGAAGCCATGAAGGCAAGCGGCGCAACGCTGGGCAACACGGAGAGCGTGTGTCCCGCGTGCCTGCGTCGCATTGCGGCAGAGCGAATAGCCGAAGACGATGCTGTCTTCCTACGCAAGACCTGTCCCGAGCATGGCGTCTTCAAAACGGTCATCTGGCGAGGGCTTTCAACCTACAAAACGTGGGGAAGCGCCAGCCGAGCGCCGTCGCGCCCTCCTGTCTGTAGCACTGATATAGACAGAGGATGCCCCTTCGACTGCGGTTTGTGCCCCGATCATCGCCAGCACACCTGCTGCGTGGTGCTGGACGTAACCGAGAGTTGCAACCTTGCCTGCCCGGTCTGCTTCGCGTCGGCCGGCTCCGCGCCCAAGCCTGATCCGAGCCTTGACGAGATCGAGGCCTGGTGCCGCGCGTTGCTGGCTGCCGGAGGGCCCTTTAACATTCATCTCTCCGGCGGCGAGCCCACCGTGCGCCGCGATCTGCCGGAGATTGTTCGGAGGATTCGCGCTCTGGGCTTCAGCTACATCCAACTCAACACCAATGGCTTGCGCCTGGCCGAGGAAAAAGAGTATGCCGGCACGTTGAAAGAGGCCGGTCTGACCTGCGTTTTTCTTCAATTTGATGGGATTACTGACGAAATTTTTGAAAAGATTCGCGGGCGGCGTTTGCTGGAGACCAAGCTCGCCGCGATCCGCAACTGTGGCGAGCAGGAACTGGGAGTTGTTCTGGTGCCGATGCTGATTCCCGGCGTGAACACCAACCAGATTGGCGGCCTGCTGCGCACGGCGATCGTTCTAGCTCCCGTTGTCCGCGCGGTTCACTTTCAGCCGATCAGCTACTTTGGGCGTTATCCGGCTTCACCGCGGAATGCCGATCGCATAACAATTCCCGAGATTATCCAACTGATCGACGAGCAGACAGCGGGGCAGTTTGCCGCCGCCAACTTTTATCCAGCCTCCGGAGAGAATCCCTACTGTTCCTTTCACGGCAAGTTCTGGCTTTACCCGGACGGAAGGGTTGCGCCCACGGCGCGGCCCACGGTTGTCTCCTGTTGCGGGGAGTCTCCTGATGCGGATCTCATTCATCTGGGAGTTGCCAACCACGCGCACGGCGAAGGCGCGCGACGTGCACAGCGTTTTGTTGCGCGGCATTGGGCATATCCGGCCGATGCTCCTACGCCTTCCAGAGAGCGTCTGGAAAACATCGACGTGGCCAGCATGGACGCTTTTCTGGCGGAGGAAAAGCACTCCTTCTGCATCTCCGGCATGGCCTTTCAGGATGCATGGAACTTCGATCTGGAGCGCCTGCGCGAGTGCTTTCTCCATGTCCTGAGCCCGGATCAGAAGCTCGTTCCGCTGTGCGCGTACAACCTGACCGGGGCTAGCGGGCAGACTCTGTATCGCGGGCGCTTTATTCTCTGCCAGGACGCAGGAGTCATTCCATGAGCGCCGACGTTGTGACGATTGAGAAAACTCCGCTGGAGAGTTGGATTGCCGGTCGGCTCGGGATTCCATCTCAAAAGTTCACCCGCGAAGACCTCGCGCAATACCAATTGCAGGCGATCCAGCAAACCGTTGCCTGGGCGCGCCAACACAGTTCATTTTACGCGCAGCGCTTCGCGATTCTACGCGATAATCTGCCTCGTTCTCTCGACGAACTATCGTGTCTTCCGTTCACAAGCTCGGAAAACCTCGCACGGCACACTTCGGGCTTCCTCTGCGTTTCACAGGATGAGATCAGCCGCGTGGTGACGATGCACACCAGCGGGACCAGCGGCGCGCCGAAGCGCCTCTTTTTTACCGAGGCGGATCAGGAGTCGGCGCTGGATTTCTTTGCGCATGGCGTTGCTGCCATGGCTGTGCCCGGAGACCGGATGCTGATCTCGCTGCCCGGCGAGCACGAAGGCAGCGTCGGTTTTCAACTGGCCAAGGGCATTGATCGCGCCGGAGTGATACCGATTTCGCATGGGATTTCCGTCGATCCCGTCGAGACCCTCGCGCACATGAAGCAGGAGAAAGCTACATGTATCATTGGCTTGCCTGTGCAAATGCTTTCACTGTTTTCCAGCAACAGTCCTTGTACCGGCAGCGTCTTGCGCAGGGTGCGCTTCATTGTTTTGTGCAGCGACCATGTGCCTGAAAGTCTGGTGCGACGGCTGCGGCAAAGAACCGGCTGCGAGATCTTCGAACACTACGGAATGACTGAGATCGGTTTAGGCGGCGGCGTGGATTGCGCAGCGCACATGGGATACCACCTGCGCGAGGCCGATCTCTACTTTGAAATCGTTGACCCCTTGACCGGCGAACCGCTGCCCGATGGCGAGACCGGCGAGATTATCTTTACGACGCTTCACCGCACAGCCATGCCGCTCATCCGCTACCGCACGGGCGATCTTTCGCGTTTTCTGCCCGGCCCATGCGGCTGTGGAACGATTCTCAAGCGTTTTGATAGAGTCAGAGACAGAATCGATGGCTTTGTCTCGTTGGGAAAATGGGGCAGCATCAGCATCGGCGATCTGGATGAGGCGCTCTTTGACATTCCTGGATTGCTGGATTTCACCGCAACCCTCACGCAGAGCCAGCCACGGCGGCTGGAAATTGCGGTCTATGCCCCCGGCATTGACGGTGCCACAATTGAAGCAGTAGTGCGCGACGCCTTGCGCACTCTTCCGGTGATTTGCCATGCTTGCACTAGCGGCGATCTCGAACTCAGCGTGATTTCCGCGCAGAAGCCTCTATCTACATCCGGGGCCAAACGGAAGATCGAGGTGAAGGCAGAGCCATGAACCCAACCGTTTGTTATCTCGATAACAACAGCACCACGGCTGTATTGCCGGAGGTTGTGGAAGAGATGCTGCTCTGCTTTGCTGAATCCTTCGGCAACCCCTCTTCCATTCATGGTTGCGGACGGCGCGCGCTGGCCATTGTAAAGCAGGCCCGCGAGCGGGTTGCCGCGCTGCTTGACTGCCTGCCCACGGAAGTGGTTTTTACCAGCGGCGGCACGGAGGGCGACAACCTGGCGCTCAAAGGAATGATTAGCCCCGGCGATCACCTGATCGTCTCCGCCATCGAGCACAGCGCGATTCTCAGCACCTGCGTGTGTCTGGAGCATATTGGATGCGAAGTCACCCGCGTAGGCGTGAACGGCAGCGGACAGGTCGAGCCGGAAAGCGTGCGCCGCGCACTGCGCAGGAATACGCGCCTCATCTCCATTATGATGGCCAATAACGAAACCGGCGTTCTGCAACCCGTCGAAGAGATCGGCAAAATTGCAGTCGAAGCCGACGTGCGGTTTCATACCGATGCCGTGCAGGCGGCGGG
>Ga0187873_1002161_pt1 | contig 15322 bp, 12 predicted proteins | sample June2016WEW_16_1_2_FD_133012 | JGI IMG/M metagenome (GOLD analysis project Ga0187873, IMG submission 133012) | Peatland microbial communities from SPRUCE experiment site at the Marcell Experimental Forest, Minnesota, USA - June2016WEW_16_100 | ecosystem: Environmental > Terrestrial > Soil >... | reverse complement strand
TAGCGCGTCTTGGCCGGCGGACCGTCCCAGCCGAACCATTCGACATTCCGCCGGTTTGCGGGGCTGTACCCCGGCTTGTTCGGGTCGAACCAGTTCCACAGGTCGGGCCGGCGGCGCCAGCCGATGTGGAAGTCGAAGGCCAGCATTACGGCCAAGTCGTCGGTCCGCCCGGCAGTGAAGGCCGCGTGAATGCGCGCCGGCAACTGTTTTTCCTCGTCGAAGGGCGAGGTGGGGACGCCAAAGCCAAGGAGGCGGGCGCGCCCGTCACCCTTGCTGCCGAGCTGTCGAACCAGTTCCGGCACCTGCTCGGGCGCGCGCCAAAAGAGCAGGTAACGCGGCTCGCTCATCGCCTTTGCCTCCCCTCCAGCGTTGGGGGTCGAGGTTGGCTCCGCCAACGTCCTGGTCGGGTTGGCCGCAAGGCCGAGGATCGCCAGGCCGGGAATGATCAGATGGCCGAACTGATTTGGTTTTTTGCCGCGCCCCGGGCTTGACGCTTCGCGGGTGAGATTACTTTCGGGCTCAAGGTTCGTCATGATCTTCCAGGTGAAAGTCAAAGCGGAAGGAGAGCGTGGAAGGGTTTGGCGCTGGTTGAGACGGCCGCTGAGGGAATTGCCCGAAATGCGTCCAATGGGTCCGTGGGCTGAATCCAATGGGTGGAAGTCGCACGCAGTTGATCTTTAGACTCAGAAGCCAAATGCCATCCTTGCGCCTCAGGGCATGTTGAGCCTGTAGAAACGGGTTGGAAAATTCGTCCACTGGGGGTCACTGAAATAGGCCGTCGCGCCTTCAGAATCGAACACATCCAAATCAACATAGGGAGCGTTGCCCGTGAAATAGACGCTGGTCAGGCTGAAGCAGAATTCGAACGCACCATACCACGAGGCCCCGCGATCGGTCTCGATGCTGGTGACGCTGGCAGGAATCGTGACGCTGGTCAGGCTGTAGCAATCATAGAACGTACCCCCTCCGATGCTGGTGACGCCGTTGGGAATCGTGACGTTGGTCAGGCTGTGACAGTCCCTGAACGCGAAATCCCCGATGTTGGCAACGCTGTCGGGAATGGCGACACTTAACAGGCTGGAGCAGCTAGCGAACGCTCCGTCTCCGATGTTGGTGACGGTCCCAGGAATTGTGACGTTGGTCAGACCGCTGCCCGAGAACGCACCTGCCGAAATGCTGCTGACGCTCGCGGGAATCGTGACGCCGGTCAGATTGATGCACTTGTAAAACGCAGTCGCCCCGAAGCTCGTAACGCCGGCAGGAATCGTGTACTTTCCGCGAAGACCGCCCGGATATTGAATGAGTGTGGCTTGGCTCTTGTCGAATAATATTCCATTCGTGCTGCTATAAAACACATTCGCCGAATCCACCGTTATCGCTGTCAGGCTGGTGTCGAGTGCAAATGCAGATTCCCCTATGCTGGTAACGCTGTCTGGGATCGTGATGTTGGTCAGGCTGGTGCACTCATAAAAAGAGACAACTCCGATGTTGGTAACGCTGTCGGGAATTGTGACGCTGGTCAGGCCGGTGCAGTCTTGGAACGCAGATTCCCCTATGCCGGTAACGCTGTTTGGAATCGTGACGGTCGTCAGGCTGGTGCAGCCATAGAACGCACCGTCCCCGATGGTGGTGACGCTGTTGGGAAGCGTGATGCTGGTCAGGCTGGTGCAGCCGTCAAAGGCCTGGCTCCCGATGTTGGTGACGCTGTTTGGAACGGTGACGGTGGTCAAGCTGGTGCAGTAGAAGAACGCATCGCCTCCGATGCTGGTGACGCTGTCGGGGATTGTGACGTTGGTCAGGCTGGTGCAGTATTTGAACGCCTCTGGTCCTATGCTCGTGACGCTGTCGGGAATCGCGTAACTTCCACGGAGTCCGCTCGGACATTGAATGAGGGTGGTCTGGCTCTTGTCGAACAACACTCCATTCGTACTGCTGTAAAACAAGTTTTCCGAGGCCACTGTGATCGCCTTCAGACTGAGGCAGTATCCGAACGGCGCATAGAGCAAGGAGATGATGTTGGTGACGCTCCCAGGAATTGTGATACTGGTCAGACTGGTGCAGCCTTCGAGCGCCTGGTACCCAATGCTGGTGACGCCGTTTGGAATCGTGACGCTGGTCAGGCCAATGCACTCGCCGAACGCATTGCCCCCGATGCTGGTGACGCTGCCCGGAATTGTGACGTTGGTCAGGCTGGCGCAGTTAAGGAACGCATTACCCCCGATGCTGGTGACCAGCAGGTTGTTGATATTGGTTGGAATGATCACAGCACCGCCAGGCCCGGCGTATTCAGTGATCGTGATGGTGCTCGTATTTTCGGGATTTATAGTGTAATCGTAACCATCACCAGATCCTGATTGGGCTTGCACCGCTGCCGGCGCGGCCAATAGCAGCAAAACCAAAAGGACGGGTCGTTTTGCTTTCATATCTCAGATTATTGCGGGGTACTGGTTGCGTCGACCATGGTGTTGCTTTTTGTGTTCATCCTTTTTGCTTTGAGTCAGCAGGTTTACACCGGTATCATGAGCCCGGCTGCCCGGAGCGGGCGCATCAGCAGGCTCAAATGGGTTCATTGGCCATCCGCAAGTATTTCATTTTCATAAGTCGACATAAAATCTGGAAAGGCGAGAAGTCGATGCCCGCACGCCCCAACCCCGATTTCCCAATTTCCACCGCCAATTTCACGAGGAACTGGCAACCCAACGACACGGCCACGAAACCATCAAACCCCAACGGTCTCATGCTGACGTCGACCATTATCTATGCTGCTGAACTACCCTCGCACAAGTTAATGGGAGTGTCAACAAGACTGATAATTTGGTTTTTGCCGCGCCCCTGGCTTGACGCTGCGCGGGTGAGGGAGAATTGGTTTCTGGTCTCACAAGTCATGGCCAGATGGTGCCAAAGGGGGACCGGACAGTCAAGGGGCACATTTTGCCGGTTTCTTGCCGGTTTCGGCGCAGGACGAGGGCGCTGGCGGGTGGTCGGGCGTTGAGGGCCGCCTCACCGGCTGAAAGCTCCGCGGCGGCGGAACAGGCTCTCAGCCGATCTGGCCGGGAAAATCCCCGCCCGAGTGAACGCCCGCCTCGGATCCAGCCTTTCAGAGCACGATTACGAAGGGCAGAGATCAGCTCGCCGGCAGCCCCAGGCTCAGCCGCGCTTCCTTGCGGAACGCCTTGCATGTCCTGAGCGCGCGCCGCGCCTCGGTCTTGGTGAAAACGCCGCCGGGATAGCGCGGCACGACCGCAGCATCACTGAGGCGCTTAAGGTCGGCGCGAAAGGCCGCCCAGAGGGGCTCGGTCGGAAGCGCCTGGTTGAGCAGTTGCTCCAGATCATGCGTTCTTTGCAACGGGAGCGACGCCTCGTTCATTCGGGCCTTAAGATATTTCTCCACGCATTGCTGGGCATGGAAGCAAAGTGGGGACCAAAGGGGCTTCTTTCGGGGCCGAGCGAGCGTCAGGGCCACCGAAAAGTCCTCTTCGGCCTTGGCGACCCATTCACGCGTGCTCACCTTCATACATGAGTTGACCGCGCGCGGTCACCATTTCGATGAACATATCTCGCTCGCGCTGCCGCCGGGCGATGAATTCCGGCTTGCGCACCATTAAATCCAACGGAAATGGCGTGTCAAAGCGAGAGCGGATCTCGATCCCCTTAGCGACGTCATTGCCTCGGAACGGAAGGATCACCAATAAATCCACGTCCGAATCCGGCGTCGGCTGACCGTAGGCGTAGGACCCGAACAAGACAATTTTCTGTGGACGAAACTCGCGTGCGATGACGTCGCAATAGGCCTGAATTCGCTCGCGGGGAATGAGCCTGTTTTCGCTCGGAGACGCAGCCTTTACCGGCCGCAATGGCACCCTGAACGGACGTGCGGGGTTCCGATCCGCCGGCCTCCGGCGCATCCTCGGCCGTCGGCTGCTCTCGTTCAAACCCAGCGTGTTCATAGCTCAGTTTCCGACAATCCTAGCGAGGAAGTGGTCGGGCATCAACCGGATTTGTACACCGGACCTGTACTCCTTCAGCTCGAACCATGCAAAAATGGCCTCATGCATTCGAACGACACTGAAGTTAGGGTGCTCCGTCTTCACGTGGCTGCCCTTCCGGTGTATCTCCAGAAAACCCATCCGCTGTAGAGCGGCACGAACCTGCTTGCCGGACAGTAATCACCTTGATTGTCATGCTGAAAGTTTACCGCCCCGGCGGCGCCAGTCAACAACGCTCGCCAGGGGCCAAACTCGCCTGGTCTGCCCCGCACCAACCCAAAGTCATCCCCGCCGGCCGCCCTCAACGCTCAAAAAAACAGCCAATAGAGCCAATGGAGCATTTGCCCTCCCGCCCCCAAATATGCGAAAACCTTTGCGTATTATTGCAACACAATCCGCAGGACTAAGAACGCAACGTCTGCTGTCACCAAGCATCCAGGCGCTCGTGTCGAGTGGCGGGTGTCGAGGGAACGCAGCGCCGCCCCTCGACACTCGCCACTCGGCCCTCGACACCCGCCACTCGCATGTCCGGTTGACCGTCCTTGCAGGTCCAACCTCACCCCTAACGGTGCCAGGCAATTATGACCAATTATGACCAATTTTGACCTCTCGCGCCTTCCTGGCCGATTTCGCAGTGCGAAACCGCCATTCCGAGCTGGCTACGATCCCTTGCTTCCCCCCCCCCCGCCAATAAAGCCTGATAAAGCCTAATGAAGCCATTCCAACCGAAAAAAAACATCCCCCCCTGCCCCGCGGCGCCAACTCCTGCCGGGTTTCGAATTTCGGGCTTCGGGCTTCCTTCGGATTTCGGACCTCGGATTTCGGATTTTGGACGTCAGAGTTCCGGGCTGTGGGCCGTGGACTGCGGACCGCCCTGCCCCGGCAAGGTCAACTAAGCCAAATCCAACCGAATCCAACCGAATCCGACCAAATCAAGGTGAAATTGACACGTCACCTGCTACGCTTCTTCGCTTGCCACGGATGCGCCGCTGGGGTATCAGGGTTTCCATGCAACCAAAACCTGGAACCGGAAAAGCCGATGAACCCGTCTCGATCAGTCCTGCGGGTGAGGTATTCAAGCTCCCAACCGCCGCCGACTACAAGAAGGAATACCGGCGGTTGGAGAAACTGGCGGCTGAGCACCGGCGCCAGGGCCGGGAGGTGGTGGTTGTCGTTGGGCTAGGTTTCGTGGGGGCCGTTATGGCGGCGGTGGTGGCCGACTCGAAGGACAAAAGCGGCAAGCCGGGCAAGTTCGTAATCGGGATGCAGCGGCCCAGCACACGGAGCTTCTGGAAGATCCCCCTGCTCAACCGCGGCATCTCGCCGGTCAAGGCGGAAGACCCGGAGGTCGAGGTGCTGATTTCACGGTGCGCCAAAGAGAAAAAGACGTTGGTGGCGACCTATACGGAAGAGGCCCTTAAACTGGCCGACGTGGTGGTGGTGGACGTGCAGTGCGACTATTTGAAAGAGTCGCTGGGGGACGTCCGCACCGGTTCGGCGGACATGGCCGCGCTGGAGGCCTCGATGGCCAAGATAGCCGAGTATATTCGCCCTCAAGCCCTGGTCTTGATCGAGACCACGGTCGCCCCCGGCACGACCGAGCAGGTGGCCTACCCCATCATCAAGAAGATCTTTGAGCGGCGCGGCATCAAAGCGGAGCCACTGCTGGCGCACAGTTACGAACGAGTGATGCCCGGACGAAACTACGTCAGTTCGATCCGGGATTTCTGGCGCGTCTGCAGCGGCATCAATCCCGCCGCCCGCGAGCGTGTCGTCAAGTTCCTCTCCGAGGTCCTCAACGTGGCCAAGTATCCGCTGACAGTCCTGGATCGGCCCATCGAATCGGAAACGGCGAAGATCGTCGAGAACAGCTACCGGGCCACCCTCCTGGCCTTCATGGACGAATGGTCGCTCTTCGCCGAGCGCAACGGGGTCGACCTCAAAAAAGTCATCGATGCCATCAAGGTCCGGCCGACCCATTCCAACATGATGTTTCCGGGGCCGGGCATCGGCGGCTACTGCCTGCCCAAAGATGGCGGCTTGGGGATGTGGGCCTACAAGCATGTTTTCGGGTGGGAGGATGACATCTTCCGCATCACGCCGATGGCGGTGGACATCAACGACACGCGTTGCCTGCACGCGCCGCAGTTGGTGCGCGACGCGCTCCGGAACATGGGCAAACCCCTGGCCGCCTCGGACATTCTCCTGCTGGGGGCGGCCTACCGGGAGGACGTAGGGGACACCCGCTACAGCGGCTCGGAAATCATGGTGCGCAAGCTCACCGAGATGGGCGCCAACGTGAGGGTCCACGACCCTTACCTGGAGCATTGGTGGGAGTTGGAGGCCCAGGAGACCTACCCGCATCCGGGCCATAGCCTGTCCCGGTTCTTCCATCGCCAGGAGCAGTTGAAGAACCTGCGCCTCGAGAAAGACATGACCCACGCCCTCAAGGGAGTCGATGCGCTGGTCTTCGCCGTGCGCCACGCCCCTTACCTGAAACTGGACCCGGATGAGGTCGTTCAGGGCGTGGGCAAACCCTGCGCCATCATCGATTGCTTCTGCATCCTCGATGACCACCAGATTCGGCGCTACTTCGAGCTGGGCTGCGAGGTCAAGGGCATGGGACGCGGCCACGTCAAACGCATCAAAGACAGCGTGCGGCCGGCCGGAAATCCCGCCGACTGACACTGATAATTCACAGCCTAAGCGCGGTACCGGGCTTCCGAGGCCGCGTAGCGCAGATTTCCAAGCTGCTGTATCGCCGACTTCCAATCGGCAGGCTGTGCCAGCTTGGACGCATCTGTGGATTGGAAATCCGCGATACGGCAGACTGGAAGCCTGCGCTACGCCCTCCAGTTGGCGAAGCCTGTGCTGCATCCGGGCCAGGTGCTTGTAGTTTAAGTTTACCGCAGAAACAATTGCGCGGCGGCATCGGCGAAGCGCAGGCCAGCCCGGGTGAGCTGAAAGCGCTCGGGGCTGAGGCGGCCCCAGCCCTGCTCGACCAGCCGGCTCATATCTCCGGCCCATGGGCCGCGCAAGTCGTGGCCGGTCGTGCGCCGGAACTCCTCGAAGGGCCACCCGGCCACCAGGCGCAGGCCAAAGGCGGCCGCCTCGCCGGCCCGGGCCAGCGGCGCCAGTTCTTCGCGCGATTCAACCGCCGGCTTGCCCGCCTCGATGAGTTCGCAGTAAAGCTTCGTGTCGGACCAATTCCTGGTGCGCGCACCCTGCACATAACTGGTCGCGCTGGGTCCCAGGCCGTAAAAGGAGCCGGCGCGCCAGTAGTTGACGTTGTGTTGGCACGCCAAGGACGGGCGCGCGAAATTGGCGATCTCGTATCGCTCCAAGCCGGCATCGGCGGCGCGCTCGACCAGTTCCTCGTGCATGGCGCAGGCCAGGTCTTCGTCCACGGCAAATTGGCCCGCCTGCAGTTGGCCGTAGAGCGGAGTGTCCTCCTCGTAAATGACTTCGTAGCTGGAAAGGTGCTCGCTGCCCATGGCCAAGGCTTCCTGGAGTGTCTGGCGCCAGACCTCGAGCGTTTGGCCGGGGATGGCGAACATCAGGTCCAGGTTCACGTTCTCGAAGCCCGCCTGCCGAAGAATATCGAAGGACTTGAAAACCATCGGGCGGGAGTGAACGCGGCCAAGCCGCTCAAGCAGCGGCTGGTTCAGAGATTGCACGCCCATGGAAATCCGGTTGACCCCGGCCGAGCGAAGCAACCGGGCCTTGTCCAATGACAGGGTGGCGGGATTGCACTCGACGGTCCACTCGGCGGCGCCCAGCAGTCCCAGCCGCCCCATGGCCTCGAGGATTTGCTCCCATTGAGGCAGGTTGAGCAGGGTAGGGGTGCCCCCGCCAAAAAAAACCGTTCGCGGCCGGAGGCCGGCGGCCACCCCCTCCAATTCTCGAATGAGGGCCCGCACGTAGCGGCCCATCAACTGGCCGCTCGAGGCCTCCGAGTAAAATGCGCAGTAGCCGCACTTCCGCGCGCAGAAGGGCACGTGCGCATACAAACTGGATACTGGCCGGGCCCCCAATTCAACCATACCCCATGAGCCTACTCGACCTGCAAGGCCTGGTCGAGGCATTGGGCCAAGTGTTGGAGGATGGCCGCCTCGCTGACCACCAGGGTAACCCCGGCGGCCAGGGCGGCGGACTGGAGGTCCCTCTGGTCGTCTCCGCCGAAGCCAATGACGGGCAGGTGCTTGGTTGCCTGGTTTTGTCTGAGCCGGGCCAGGGCGCCGCAGATGTCGGTTTTCGTGGAGCTCAAGTCGGCCAGCACGAGCATCGGTTTGGACTCCTGGGCGCTTTTGAGCAGGGCGGCCGGGTCGGCGAGGACCTGGACACGATAACCGATGTCCTGGAGCCGGTTGACCACCTGGCTGCCCGGCAGAAGTTTCTCGTAGAAAACAAGCGCCAGCGGCTTTATCATGCCGCCGAGCTTGAGACCAGGCAGGGCGGGTTGTAAAGCAATTAAGAGATCCGTGAAGATGGGGCTTGACTGTTTTTGCCTTAAACCCTAAGTTACTTCTAGAACGGTATATTGCTGGTTCGCCAGCGCGCCAAAGTCGGAAGAGCATCATCTGCCGACTTTTTTGTTCCCCTTGAGGGCACAGGCAGCAAATGTATGAACGCCGACTTTTTAGCAGTCTTGGAATTCTGGGAGCGTGAGAAGGGCATCAATCGCGATGTCCTGGTTGGCGCTGTACAAGAGGCCCTGTTGTCCGCCGCCAAGAAGGCCGTCGGCCCGGCGCGCGAGCTGCGGGTGGCCATCGACCAGAAATCGGGAGACATCCGGGCCTTTGCCAGGCTGGTGGTTTCCGAAAAGGTGATTTCGAAGCACGACCAGATTTCCATCTTCGATGCCCACCGGATTAGGCCTGAGGCCCAGGCCGGAGAGGAGCTTGAGGTGGAGGTAACCCCCGTCGGCTTCGGACGCATTGCCGCCCAATATGCCAAGCAGGCCCTGATGCAGCACATCCGCCGGGCGGAAAAGCAGCTCATTTTCGCCGAGTTCAAAGACCGCATCGGCGATATCGTCAGCGGCACCGTCCGGCGGTTCGACCGTTCGGATGTGATTGTTGATCTTGGCAAATACGAGGCGCTGCTCCCCAACCGCGAACGCGTCCCCACCGAGGAATACCAGCCAGGCGAGCGCCTCCGCTGTTATGTCAAAGCCGTCGAGCAAGGAATCCACGGCCCGGAGATCATTCTCTCCCGCTCCGACCCCCGCTTCGTCATCAAGCTCTTCCAACTGGAGGTTTCCGAGATCAGCGATGGCACCATCGAAATCAAAGGCATCGCCCGCGAACCCGGCTTCCGCACCAAGCTGGCCGTCTGGACGCGCGACGACAAGGTCGACCCCGTCGGCGCCTGCGTCGGCTTGCGCGGCCAGCGCGTCAAGAACATCGTCCGCGAACTCAACAACGAGAAGGTGGACATTATTCGCTGGGACCCCAACGTCAGGACCTTCATCACCAACGCCCTGGCGCCGGCCAAGCTCAAGGCCTTCGATGTGAACGAGGCGGGCAAGCGCGTGCAAATTACCGTGAGCGAGGACCAGCTTTCCCTGGCCATCGGCAAACGCGGCCAGAACGCGCGCCTCACCTCCAAGCTCACCGGATGGCAGGTCGACATCGAGCCTGAGGTCGTGGTCAAAAAGGGTTTCGAGGAGAAAGTGGCTGAGGCCGTGGAATCGCTGGCGGCCATCCCCGGCATTACCCGGGAGCAGGCCGATGTCCTGGTTCATCATGGCTTGACCCGGCTGGAAGATGTGTTGGGAGCGGATCAAAGCGACCTGGCCGATATAACGCAATTGGCCGACCAGGCCTCGGCCATTATGGAGGCGGCCCGGGCTGAGGCGGCCCGCCGCACCCTTAAGGTGGGAGAGACCCCGGTTTCCGGCTGACAGCCTGGCGCTGAGTGGCGCCTGTTGTGGCAGGTGACTGGCAAGGCCGGCAGTGATAGAGATTTATGCCCGTTCGGATTTACGACATTTCAAAGAAGCTCGGCCTGGAGAACAAGGAAGTTCTGGCCAAGGCCAAAGAACTGGGCATAACTCTGGCCCGGGTAGCCTCCAGCTCCCTGGATAAAATCACCGCCGAATACCTCGAAGAACAATTCAAGGCCACCCATCCGCGCTTCTTGGCTCCCCCCACCCCGCCCGCGCCACCCTCTCCACCCGAGCCTGCCCCGGTGCTCGAACCGGCCCCCGCCACTGTTCCAGTCCCCGAAACCATATCTGTCACCACCGCTCCGCCGCCTCCGGTCGAGGTCCGAGGGCCGCAGGAACCGGTCGCCCTGTCGGCAGCCCCTCTGCTCGAACCGACGACCCCGCCCGCTGCTCCGGTCCCTCCGCCGCCGGCGCCCTCTGCCCCGTCGGCAGCGCCCATCCCTGAGGAGAAACCGCCCGCGCCGGCTGTCGTCGCAGGTGAACCGCCGCCCGCGCCGCCGGCCCCAGCGCCCGAGGCGCTCGCCGCCAAAATCCAAGAACCGCTCGCACCCCCGGCGCCTCCGCCCGGGCCTCCACCCGCGCCAAAAATCGGAGACAAGGTCGGGTTCATTCAACTGCCCCCTCGACCCGGGGCCAAACCCGGCGACAAGGTGAGCAGCATAAAGTTGCCCCCCCGGCATGCCGAGCCGAAAAGGGTCGAGTTTGCCAGACGCGGCGACCTGCGCGGAGTGCGCAGCGCAAGTCCTCCCGGCGCGCCCGCCTCCCGGTTCCCTGCCCTGCAGAAGGGGCCGGGGGCGAAAGGCGCCGAACCGGCGCCCAAAGTCCTTCTGCCCGCCGATGCCCAGGTCATTTCGATCAAACCGCCCATTGTCGTGCGCGAATTGGCGGAGCAGCTCAAGCAGAAACCTTTCAAGATTATCGCCGACCTGATCGAATTGGGCATCTTCCGCAACGTCAACCAGGCCATCGAGGAGGACGCCGCCCAGAAGATTTGCGCCAAGTACCGGTGCCGGTTCGAGGTCGAGAAACGCGAACGGGGCAGCGGGCTTGTCCATGCGCCGGTCAAGAAGGTCGAATTGGATGTCGAAGACAAACCGGCCGACCTGGCGCCTCGCGCCCCGGTGGTGACGATCATGGGCCACGTCGATCACGGCAAGACGACTTTGTTGGACGTCATCCGCAAGTCCAACGTCGCCGCTGGGGAAGCCGGCGGCATTACCCAGCATATCGGGGCGTACACGATTGCCTTTCCGCACCCCGAGCGGAAGAAGGAATTGGCCCAAATCACTTTCCTGGACACCCCGGGCCACGCGGCCTTCAGTTCGATGCGCGCCCGGGGCGCCAACGTCACTGACATCGTTGTGCTGGTCGTCGCCGCCAACGACGGCGTCATGCCCCAGACGCTGGAGGCCCTCAACCACGCCCGCGCCGCCAAGGTCCCGATCATCGTGGCCGTCAACAAGATGGACCATCCCAACGCCAACTCGCTCAGGGTCCGCCAGCAGTTGCAGGACAAGGCCCTGGTGCCTGACGATTGGGGCGGCGATACGATTTTCGTCGAGGTTTCCGCCCTCACCCGGCAGAACGTCGATAAGCTCATCGAGATGATCCTGCTTCAGGCCGATCTCCTCGAACTCAAGGCCAATCCCAACCGCCGCGCCAAAGGCAACGTCATCGAATCGGGCCTCGAACCCGGGGGACCGACCGCCACCGTGCTCGTCCGCAAAGGCACGCTCCACGTCGGGGACCTCATCATCTGCAGCCAGTACTACGGCCGCGTCCGCGCCCTCATCAGCGAGGAAGGCAAACGCCTCAAAGAAGCCGGCCCCTCGGTCGCTGTCCGGGTCCTGGGCCTCAACGGCGTCCCTGAGGCCGGCCTGGAATTCAGCATCGTGGAGGATGAAAAGGCCGCCCGCGCCCTGGCCGAAGAGCGCGCCTTCGATGCCAAGGCCCAGGGGCAGGAAAGCACTCGCGCCAAGGTCACCCTGGAAAACCTCTTCGCCCAACTGGCCTCCAACTCCAGCAAGGCCCTCAAGGTCGTCGTCAAAGCCGATGCCCAAGGCAGCGTCGAGGCCATTGTCGAGGCCCTCGAGAAGATCGAATCCGAGAAGGTCTCCCTCGAAATCATCCACAGCGCCGTGGGCACCATCACCGAATCCGATGTGGCCCTGGCCTCGGCTTCCGATGCCGTCATCCTTGGCTTCCATACGCGGGTCGACAGCGGGGTGGCTGACAAAGCCAAGCACGAAGGGGTGCAGATCAAGCTTTACGCCATCATTTACGAGCTCATCGACGAGGTCAAAGAGGGCATGGCCGGACTGCTGGAGCCCCTGCTCAAAGACGTGACCCTGGGCGTGGCCGAGGCGCGCAAAATCTTCGAGTTGTCCAAGGGCGCGCCCGTGGCCGGCTGCATGGTCACCAGCGGACGCATCGTCAAAGGCAAGGTGCGCGTCCGCCGGCGCAAGGAGATCATCTACGAGGGCTTCACCCAGTCCCTGCGCCGCTTCCAGGACGAGGTCAACGAAGTCCGCGCCGGCATGGAGTGCGGCATTCGCATCGAAGGCTTCGGCGAGTTCCAAATCGGTGATAATATCGAGTGCTATACCATGGAGAAGATAGCCCAGAAGCTTTGACCAATGCCCTCCCTGAGACTTCAACGGGTGCGCGAACTGCTCAAGCGCGAAATTGGCGAAGCCATCCGCCGCGAGTTCCCGGTCAGCAATGCCGGCCTGGTCACGGTGACCGACGTGGACGTCGCCGGAGACCTGCATTCGGCCATCGTGTTCATCAGCATCCTGGGCAACCCTGACCAACAGCGGCGCGGCCTCTCGCTGCTCATCCGCCACCGGAAACGCATCCAGGGCCTGGTCGGACGCGCCGTCGTCCTCAAATACACCCCCACCCTCAAGTTCCTCATGGACGATTCGGTCGTGCGGGGCAACCGCGTGCTCGGGATCATCGAAGAGCTGGAGCGAACTTCCCCGGCAACCTCGCCAACTGAAACCAACGATTAGCCCGGTTTCTCCATTCCGCACTCCGCACTCCGCACTTTTGCATGAAGCCCCATCCCAAGGTCATCGACCGCATCCTCGAGGCCCTCCGCCAGAGCCGGACCTTCTGTGTGGTCGGCCACATCCGCCCGGATGGAGATTGCGTGGGCTCGCAACTGGGCTTGACACTGGCCTTGCGCAACGAAGGCAAAGAAGTCCTTTGCTGGAACGAAGACCCGGTTGCCCAAAAATACGAGTTCCTCGATCCGGGCCGCCTCTTTCAGAAACCCAGGCCCGGATGCGAATTCGACTGCGTCATCGCCACCGATGCCGCCAGCTTCGAGCGGTTGGGCGCAGTCGGCCCCTGCGTGGCGCAACGCAAGCTCCTCATCAACATCGATCACCACCAAAGCAACACTCGCTTCGGCGACCTGAACTGGGTCTCCGCCCGCGAACCCTCCACCGGCGAACTCATCTTCCGGCTCCTGAGGGTCGCCAAGTGGCCGATTACCAAGCCCATCGCCGACTGCCTCTTCACCGCGGTTTCGACCGACACCGGCTCGTTCCAATATCCCTCGACCCGCCCCGGAACATTTCGCGTCGCCGCCGAACTGGTCGGGCACGGCGCCAACCTTGCCAGGATCTGCGAGGAGGTCTATCAATCCTACCCCGTCTCGCGCGCCAAACTCCTCAAGCACGTCTATAGCCACTTCCGCCTTACCTGCCAGAACCGCATCGCTTATTTCTGGCTCAGGCACGCCGACTTCGCCCGGACCGGCGCCGAGAGTTGCGATTCCGAGGGGCTCATCGACCACATCCGCGCCATCGCCCCGGTCGTGGTGGCCTGCGTCTTCGAAGAGGTGACGCCCGGCCTGACGCGCATCAGCCTCCGCTCCAAGAGCCCGAAGGTCATTGTCAATGACATTGCCGCCCAGTTTGGCGGCGGCGGCCACCCCGCCGCCGCAGGCGCCCATGTCCCTGGCAACCCCATGTCCGTCCAGCGCAAAGTCATCGCTGCCGTCAAAAAGGCCCTCAACTGCGGGACAAAAAAGTAACTCTCAGTCCGGAGCTTGCCCTCCGGTGTGGCCTGAGAGGCGGCCGGGCGTGGACGCTCATCGTCTCCTCTCGTGGACGCTTCCATTGGCCAGCAAGACCAACTCTGTGCCGTCCGGTTGCCGCGCCCGAATCAGCACGTCGCGGGAGCCGTCGTCAACCGGGGATGTGGAGACGCTGACCTCCATCCCAACGAAGCTCTTTAGGTCGTCGTGGCCCAGCAGCCCTCTGGCAACAAGCTCCTGCACATTCACGAATGCCGGGATCGTCGCTCCCTCTGTCTTCAAAAGTTTGGCGTAAGCATGGGCCGCGGGAAGCATCTTGATTGCCCCGGCCTCCAAGGACCGAGCCGGAGGCGTGGTGGCACCAGGAAGCAAAATGAGGATAACCGCCAGACCCGCCAGAAGCCCTGCACCAATGACCGCCGCAATCAAGAGGATGCGTTTCATATCACTATGAATAGACACCGGAACCTGCGAATCTGTTCCTCTTGTGCCTTTTCGCGGCTATCTGGATTGTGTCTTATCCTCCTAACTCCTGCGTAATTCGCGTCCATTCGCGTCTGTTCGCGGTTCCTCTCCCGCTCGAAACAGGCCGTTCTTCAACCGGCTCCTAACCCCGCCTGCGCTCTTGGCTTTCGGCCCGGTGTAATGCACACTGGCCCGCATGAGAACAAACCGCCGTCGCGTCTTCCATTTCCTGAGCGTCTCCTTTCTTTGCCAAGCCTTGCTGGCGCCGGTTTGCGCCCAGCCGGACTCACCGCCGCCGGACCTCTGGAAACTCGCCAACGACCGGGCGCAGACCCACCGGTTCTCGACCTTGTTCTGCGCGCAGGACGTGCGCGATTATTTGTCCGACGAACCTGGCCTCCGCAACGCCCTCGAGTGGTGCAAGCGGACCGACGTTTCGAAGGTCTATCTCGAGGCCTTTCGCGACGGCTACCGCGCCGAACGGAAGGCCCTCGAGAACGCAAAAAGGCGGTTTCTTTCCGAGGGTTTCGTGGTCTCCGGCTGCGTGACGACCACCCGGGTCGGCAAGCCCTCGACCGGTTGGGGTGGGGAAGCCTGCTCGTGTTACACGGACCCAGCCACCCAAACCAATCTCCAGGCCGTCTTCGAATACGCCGCCGGGCTGTTCGACGAAATCATGATCGATGACTTCTGGTTCGAGGCGTGCGCCTGCCCCGAATGCGACCGCGCCCGCCGCGCCAGGACGGTCACCATCGGCGATCGCTCCTTCCCGGTCAGCGGCGACTCGTGGGAGAACTACCGCTGCGAATTGATGACTCAGATGTCGCGCGAGCGCGTGCTGGCCCCGGCCAAGCGGGTCAATCCCAATGCCCG
>Ga0187873_1002155_pt1 | contig 15342 bp, 16 predicted proteins | sample June2016WEW_16_1_2_FD_133012 | JGI IMG/M metagenome (GOLD analysis project Ga0187873, IMG submission 133012) | Peatland microbial communities from SPRUCE experiment site at the Marcell Experimental Forest, Minnesota, USA - June2016WEW_16_100 | ecosystem: Environmental > Terrestrial > Soil >... | reverse complement strand
TAGTCAAGTTCGCCATTTCCGTCCGGTTACCTGTTAACGGCATATGAAAGTTTTCACGTGGCAATTTAATTTTGACTCCCAGGTCAGGTGATGCTGTTAGCCCAAAAGAACTCGGCTCTCATGCTCGTTAAGATGTTCGCCGTCGTGCGTAGGAAATCAGCTTCTTTTTGACGCTTTGTCTTGTAAAGGTCGTCCGCCCACTTGCGTAAATGATGTTCGATGGTGGCCATATCCAGTTGTTCGGCCGGTGTGTTCTTGGTCAGGATGCTGGGAGGCCCTTGGGCTATCGCCTGGTCTACAGCCAGCCAGTCGACCCTGACACTGGGGAACTTGGTGGCGACCTCTTCTTTGACCCACTCAGGAACATAGAAGTCATGGATGTTGGCCAGGATAATTTTCTTGGATTTCCCGTTTTCATAAACAGTGGCTACCAGTTCACAGCAGCGGCCCCGCCAGCGCACGAATGCCATACTGGATACCTCCTTTAAGGCGCTGAAAACCGACTTTTGACACCTGGTGTCAGATCTGCGGGGAAACGCTGTCGAGATCACCTCCCTCAGGGAGCGGTACGTTTAACTGTTTCCTGATCAGACCGGCGCGTTGCTTCTCTTTAAGCCGGTAGGATTCACCTTTGATATTGATCACCGTGCTGTGGTGCAGCAAGCGGTCCAGGATGGCGGTAGCGATTATCTGGTCGCCGAAGATCTCGCCCCACTGCCCGAAGCCGCGGTTGCTGGTCAAGATAATTGATCCCCGCTCATACCTCCTGGAGATCAGCTGGAATAGGAGATGGGCGCCGTGGACATCGACCGGCACGTAGCCAATCTCGTCGATGATCAATAGCTTGGGCACGCAGTAGAACTTGAGCTTCTCCTCCAGGCGGTTCTCGGCGTAGGCCTTGTTTAGATTGACGATCAAGGCGGCAGCCGGGGTGAATAGTACCCGGTACTTCTTCTGGATCGCCTTGAGCCCGAGAGCTACCGATAGATGGCTTTTTCCAACTCCTGGAGGACCAAGAAGAACTAAGTTCTCCGCCCGGTCGATGAAGGCGCAGGTGGCCAGCTCCCGGACGATCTTCACATCGATGGACGGCTGGAACGAGAAGTCAAACGCTTCCAGGGTCTTGATAAAGGGCAGCTTGGCCAGGGCGGTATTCAGCGCCGTCTGCTTCTCGCACTTGAGGGAGAGCTCTTCCTCCAGCAGCTTGTCCAGGAAGTCGGAATATGAAATCTCGTTCTTGCTGGCTTCCTGGAGCAGCATCTCCAGTTGCTGGCCGGTGCGATTCAGCTTCAGTTGCTTGAGGTTCTCCTGGATCCTGAGCAGTTGCGGGTTATCCAAGGGAAACACCTCCCTCGGCCAGCGATGCGTAGATATCCAGGCTTCTGACTTCAACTTCCGGGAGGGATGCTTTGGGACGATCGGTATCGCGCCTGGTTGACAGGCCCCGGTAGTGCTCAGCGTTCTTGATTAGCTGGTACTTGGTTTCGGATTTCGGGTAAGTGGTGAGCAGCACTCCCTGGTGGTAGATCGATATCTGGCCGCCCCGTTCCTGCAACTCGACGGTCTGATGCACGTACTTCCAGGGCACCGAGTAACGGCTGGTGTCGTAGGAGACCAGGCAGTCGGTGGCCACCCGGCGCATCTGCCAGACCTGCAAGACGTATGGCGGTCTGCCGGAAACCGGCTGAAGGTTCTCCTGCCGGAAGCGTACCGCCGGCATCTCGTGAGTAGTGCCGTGGATCCGCTGATCTGCCACCTCCCTGATCCAGGCCTGGACCTTCTCGTTGGCATCTGCCAGCGAGGCGAACTCCTGCCCGGGCAGGAACGATTTCTTGACGTACTTGACGCCCGACTCCACCTTGCCTTTCGTTTTTGCCCGGTAGGGACGGCAGAGGCGGGGAGTGTAGCCGTAGTAGCGGCAGAAGTCCTCGAACTTGGGGTTGATCCTGGCATTGGCCGTAGCTCGGTCGAGGACGATGGTCTTGGGGTTGTCGTAGAGGATCTCCTCCGTAACGCCCGAAAACCAGTCAAAAGCGTGCTCATGGCAGGCGATCAGGGTTGGCAACTTCTCGTCCAGGGTGAACTCCACGTAGATAGCCCTGGAAAAGCCGAGCACCATGACGAAGATCTTGATCCTGGTCAGGTGGCCGCCGATCGTAACCTGTTTGCTGCCCCAGTCCATCTGCGCTTGCAGCCCGGGTGGGGTTTCAAAGCGGGCAGTCGCCGCCTCCATCTGGCGGAATGTCTCCCGGAGTGGGCGCACTGCCTCCTTGAGTATGGTGTAGCTGCCGGTATAGCCCTGCTTTTTCAGTTCCCTGAGCAGGGTCACGGCATTGAAGTCCACCTGCGGCGCCCGTTCAGTCAGAAACGGTATGAACTCTGACAGCAGACCAGGCTTACTGTTTTCCCGAGTGTATGGCTGGTAGAGATCACTACGTAAGGCTTTCCGAACGGTGTTCTTGCTGATGCTGAGTACTCTGGAGATCTTCTTGATGGATTTACCCATTTTGCGCATGAACCGAATCTCGCTCCATAGATCCTGTGTCAGCATCTGGCTATCTCTCCCATGATCGTGATCATGAGAGATGGTTTCTGCTTGACCCATGTCATTGCCTCCTTTTTTGGTGGAGGGGGTCAATTTTCAACCGCCACATGGGGTCATTTTATCACCGGCGATGACACGTCCGACCTGGTGATTATCGATGAGGTAGGTTTTCTCCCGATTTCCCGCCAGGAAGCGAACATGTTCTTCCAGTTGATTCTGAGCTTGTACCAAAAAACAGCAGTCATTATCACGTCCAACAAGGGTTTTGATGAATGGATTGATTTCCTTGGTGATCCGGTGATCACGACGGCAATCCTGGACAGATTGGTTCATAACAGTGAATTGTTCAACATGACCGGGGACAGTTATCGCCTGAAACACCGGAACACCATATTCAAAGACCTGGAAGGGGGTGCCGGCAGACACGACCAGCCCGTTTGACAGTCTCCCTAGTGACTATGTTGAGTAACCGTAGTGACTATTATTTTGGGGGGGACTGGCAATCATGTTCATTCGGGTGGTCCGACGCAAGATCAGAGACGACATAGCGCTGGACATCAAGCTCTTGGAGTCTTATCGGCCGGCTCCTGAACAAGCGCCAAAACATAGGTTCGTGAAAAACTGGACAATTCGCCAGGGCGACATCTGGGCGATGGGAGACACTTTTCTGGACGATGTTGAGTGGGACCTGGATTACCTGGCGCCGAAGGGTGAGCAGAAAAAGATCTTGGCGAAAGTGAAACAGACGCTGCGACGTGCTAAGGGACGGTGACATTTTTATAGTCACTACGGAAGGGTAATATAGTCACTACAAGAATTACAACCATAATCTAGCAATTATCATCCAAAATTAATGTCCGTTTTTTGCCCAAAGGTATTGACCGCTCACACAACTCCGTTGACGATCGCAGCGTATCCTGATAACTATTCCAATTAATAATCAAGACAGCTACTTGTGGCTGTTTTTTGCCCTGATTAATCACGATGCCTTTTTCTAAAGCCATCCTAATTTACGCTCCAACTTATTTTTTCTTTTCTAGCAGCCTCGATATAATCTTCGATTTGCTTGCGTGTGAACGATTCGATGACTTCTCCTGGGGCATTATCGTAGTATAGGCGATACCAGTGAACGGTCTCTTGGATAGCCTTGAATATATCATACACCGGTTGCCATTTTAGTTTAAAACGCGCCTTGCTGATATCTAGTTTGAGCAAGGATGCTTCATGGGGATGTTTTAAGGTATCAATAACATATTGACCAGTTCCCCAGTGTTGGATTACCTGCCTCACAACCTCTTCTACGGTGAGGATGTCACTGTCTTCAGGGCCAAAATTCCAGCCCTCGTTGTATTTCTCACCATTTTGTAGCATTAAGGCCCCCAGCCATAGATACCCTGATAATGGCTCCAATACGTGCTGCCATGGCCTGATCGCCTTAGGATTTCTTATCTCAATAGGTTTACCCTTCGCGAGAGATCGCACACAATCGGGTATTAACCTATCCTCTGCCCAATCACCGCCACCAATCACGTTACCGGCCCTGACAGAGGCCAGGGCGATTCCAGCAGTGTTGAAAAAGGCATTGCGATATGCGGCAGCTATTAGTTCCACGCATCCCTTGCTGGAGCTGTAGGGATCATAGCCTCCCATGGGATCACATTCGCGATAATTGTAACACCATTCCTGATTTTCATAGCATTTGTCGCTGGTCACGGTTACGATCGCTCTGACGCTAGTTGCTTGCCTCACGGCTTCATATAAATTGATCGTACCCATGATATTTGTCTCATATGTGAGCTTCGGCTCCTTATAGGACAGCCTGACTAAAGACTGAGCCGCCAAATGAAAAATGAGGTCCGGCTGAAAATCCTTTAGTACCCGACTTAATTTATCAAAATCGCGAATATCACCGATCACATGTTGGATATTATCTTTTATTAATGTCAAGGAAAATAGATTGGGATCTGTTGGCGGCTCCAAGGCATAACCTAAGATTTTTGCTCCAAGTATCTGCAGCCATAAAGTTAACCATGCCCCTTTAAAGCCTGTGTGCCCTGTCACCAGCACTTTTTTATGGTCAAAAACTCTTCTTAAATCATATAACATTCTACTTTATCACTCACCTTTTATTCTCTTCAGAAAAATACTAAGCACCCGACTAGTTTTTTACGAGATTTATAACTCTCTCGTATATCCCCTCAGCAGACAATCCATACTTATTCAATAACCACGCTTGTCCACCAATTTCTTCGATAAGATCGGGCAGAGTAATTCGAAATAATCGTGTATTGCTGTCCATCGCAGATAAGATCTCGGCTATAGCAGACCCCAGTCCGCCATACGGGCAATGCTCTTCTACTGTTATAATCCATTTTATCTTATTTATAGCTATTATTTTGTCAAGTACGCTTACGTCCAGCGGTTTAACAAAGGGAAAACTAATAAATCCAGCATCAAGTCCTTTTAGCCTCAACATTTCGGTTGCTTTCAATGCCTCGTATGCTATTGAACCGGTAGCAATTAGAACCACATCATTGCCCTCATATACTTTAATCGATTCTCCAAGCCTGAAATTAATCATGCTTTTATGTAAATCGGGTTCATTATTTCTGCCAAGCCGAATATACATCGGACCTGGTGTTTCAACCGCCAATTGGACTGCCCTTCTAGCCTCAAAAGCATCGCCAGGTGAAACTATTTTGATATTTGGCAAACACCTTAATATTCCTATGTCTTCTACTCCATGATGCGAATAACCTTGCGTCCCATATGCCACCCCGGCACCGACCGATACAATCTTGACGTTTACATTATGATAACAGATATCGTTTCGTATCTGCTCCAAACATCTCAAGGTAGGAAAATTGGCAATGCTGTAAGTAAAAACTACTCTTCCATCCATTGCCAGTCCAGCAGCCATTCCTGCCATATTTTGCTCTGCAACTCCAGCGTTGACAAATCTTTCGGGAAATTCTTTTTCAAACGATTCCAGCACATTGTATCCCAGGTCTCCAGTTAATAGCCAAATACGCTCATCTTTTTTGGCCAAATGAATCAGTTCTTCGATAAATGCCGATCTCATCCTTGCTAGTCCTCCAATTCGGCCAATGCTACCGCTAATTGTTCATCAGAGGGGGATTTATAGTGCCAAGGCAAAGAATCCTCCATGAAACTTATTCCCTTACCCTTGACAGTGTGAGCAAGAATTATACTGATCTTGTTTTCCTCAAAAGGAAAGAGCGATAGAGCGCTTGCTATAGATAAATGGTCATGGCCATTTATTTCCTTGACGGAGCAATTAAACGCTCGTAGTTTTTTAGCAAAGGGTTCAAGTATTGCCACTTCATTCACTCGGCCATATGCCTGTAATTTATTATAATCAATGATAACCAAGAGATTGTCTAAGTTATGAGTAGATCCTAGCAGCAAGGCCTCCCAATTAGAGCCTTCATCACATTCTCCATCTGAAAGCAGCACGACGACCCGATATTTTTTTTGCTCGCGCTTTGCTCCTAAGGCCATTCCCACTCCTATGGGCAATCCATGTCCCAAAGATCCGCTGGATACTTCCACTCCAGGTGCGCTTGTATGGTTTATATGACCGCCAAGCTTTGCATCGTCGCAGGAATAACTATCAAGCCAGCTTAAAGGGAAAAAACCGATTAATCCTAATGTTGCATAAATTGCTGCAGCCGCATGGCCCTTAGAAAGGATAAAACGATCACGATCCGGCCAATCCGGATTTTTAGGATCAACTCTTAGCCAATTGCTATAAAGGTGCGCCAAAATATCCGCGCATGATAAACAGCTTCCAATATGGCTTGCTTTTGACTTATGAACCATTTTAAGTGAATGTTTCCTGATATTTTTTGATAACTCCACTATATCTTTCATGTTCTACTCTACCTCTCAGGCAAGATATATCGGTATATCAATCTTTTACCGCTTCTTCTTGATAACGAAAACTCCAAAATTTATGACCTATAAAACTTATCAATGTTGTTATTATTAATACAAAGATTTGAGCAATCCTTGGATTTATATGATACCGCTGCACCAAGAAACTTAGTAATATCACATTAAAAATTAAAGCAACAATATATACGGTACAAAATTTTAAGATATGATTATCGCCTATTCTTCCATAATTTAATTTAAATGTCCAATATCTATTCCAAAAGTAACTATTGGTCATGCCCACCAAATAAGAGATCAATAAAGCTATTAGATAATTAAACCATATTAAGGATATAAAAAAAGCACTGTATCCAATAAGGGTGTTAAGTACACCGACTAGTCCAAATTTAATAGATTGCTTAAAGATTTCATTTATAATCATATTTCGTAAATTTACCTCTGCTTTTTTTTAATTTATGTTCTCTAAATTAAATCCAAAATATTTATTAGAATATGGAAAAGATCCAGCTGGATTAATGGCGTAAATTAAATGCTTATGCATTATAATATAATTCCTAGAATTAAAAGTCCAACACATTTAATAACAAGATTGGTGATGCATTACATTTCCCTTAAACATGCCATAGACTACGTGATATCCTTCATCCACCGGTTCCTCAAGCATCTCAGGTAATATATAGATAATCGTAAAGAAAAATCAAATTGATATTTATTTCTGCTTGTGATAAACTCGACTTTGACAAAAAAATACATCTTGTCTGGACTGGTATTTAATTAGAAATGCCGTCACCAAAAAAAATTGCGAAGGGTTTTGATCAATGAAACAGTACAATTCAAGGCTTAATCTTTTTATGATTTCCGCTATGTATGAAAACGGCGGAAATACAACCCATAGGTTCCTTGACGGACATCCGGAGCTATTCGTTTATCCTTTCGAGTCGCAGCTTGGAAATAGCGTTGTGATGGATTTCATGTCATCGATGTTTCCATATAAATACCGATGGCCGGATTTCCCGACCGCCGCTTCTGCCGAAGAATTGTTCGAAATGTTCTTTGACGAAGAGATGAAAACCCGGACCCGTGTCCCTCATGTCAGTAAGTTCCGCGATGCAGATCTCCAGATAGTTGAAAAAGAACGCAAGGAAATATTCGTTGGGCTCATGAAGGACTCACCGATGGTGCGCGCCGATATAATTTACAATTTCTTCAATGCATCCTTTAAGAGCTGGAAAAACATACAGAAAACCAGCAAGGAAAAGGCTTTTGTCGGTTACAGCCCGATTATCGGCATTGATGGGGAAAAAATACTTACAGATTTTCCTGACGGCCACGTTATTCATGTTGTGCGAAACCCGTGGTCGGGCTACTCCGATACAAAAAAGCGCCCCTATCCACTACCGTTGAAGAGGTATGCCTGGTCGTGGTCCTTTCTGCAACATATGGCCATTATTTTCGAAAAGCGTTTCGCAGGACATTTCCACGTCCTTCGGTTCGAAGATCTAGTCACTGATCCTAAAAAAGCCATGTCTGATCTGGTCGTGAAGCTCGGCTTGTCATACTCAGATACCTTGCTCTATCCGTCCTGGAACGGCACAAAGCTCGAAAAGGTTTATCCCTGGGGTACGATCAGAATTCCTACACCTGAAGTAAACATTGCGACTATGAACGAGTTGACAAAGGAAGAAAAGCTTGAAATAAGGAGTATAACTTCGGTCATGCTCGAAAGGCTGGGTTATGAAAACTTTCTGCAACTTTGATGATTCCTTTTTAGCCTACATAAAGGAACGGTCAGCTCAATTCTATCCTAAAACAGATATAGATTTACCGCCAGGTGGTATAGCTAAACTACAACTTATAAAAAATGATCAGGATGAAATAAATACCGAACTGCTCAAAAAAGCCCTTGCAAGTATAACTCAAAAACATCCCATTTCGGTGGAATTGGCTGGCCACGGTACTTTTCATGCCATTTACCGCCTGCAATGTAACGGCGCCCGTTATATCATCAGAACCAACACACAAAACCGTTCATGGCCTGATTATACTTTATATGTTGATAAATGGGCTATGGAAATTTTAAATGTCCATAGCCTTCCATCCGTTGAAGTGCACAAGATTGATCTCTCCAGAAGTATTTGCCCTTTCGACTACGAGATATTGGATGAAGCAAGGGGCAAAACCCTAGCCTCAATAGTCGATCGTATCGACCCAGCAAGATGGTATCTGGTCACACTTTTAGGTAAATTAGCGGCTAAGATTCACAGCATCAAAACCATGCGCTACGGATTGGTTTGCCCGGTGAAATCGTCAGGCGGATTGTGCACCGGTATGCTGAATAGTTGGAAGGATTACATATTTTTGAATTTGGACTATCATATCGCTTTATGCAAAAAAATAAAGGCTATAAGCCATGGAGAAGCAAGCCGAATAAAGGATTATTTTTTTGCCTCACTTGAGCTTTTAGAATGCCGTGAGCCCTCGTTGCTTCATGGCGACTTCGGACACCACAATGTTTTTTCCGACGGTACAGATATAACTGCAATCATAGACTGGGAGGACTGTCTCTCCGGAGACCCCATATTCGATGTGGCATACTGGGGAACCTTCTATTCGGACGAGATGTTGCATAGCTTTCTCGAAGGTTATTTCGAATCAAGAGCTGAACCTGCCATTTTCTGGCATAAATATTGGCTTTATTATTTGCGTATATCGTTATCCAAAACCATTCACAGGCATATTTTCGGGTATAAGGATATTCCCGGACGTCCGCCGGCATCAACCAGAATCCAAAAAGCGATGGAAAGACTTAATCATATATATTAGATGTATTAAGGGTATATTCCAGGGCTTGAAGGATGTGACTTTATGAAAAAGATCAGCGTTGTAATTCCATGCTACAATGAGATTGAAAATGTGGAGCCAATATCCGAAGCCATAATCGATGTATTTAATCATAGTCTGGTAGACTATGATTATGAGATCCTTTTCATTGACAATCATTCTTCAGACGGTACAAGAGAATTGCTACAGAAATTATGCATGGGCAATAAAAAAATAAAGGCCATTTTCAACGCCCGTAATTTCGGGATCATCCTCTCGCCGTATTACGGCATTCTACAATCTGATGGCGATTGTACAATACAGATGGTTGCCGATTTCCAAGACCCGCCATCTATGATAGTGGATTTTGTCCGTAAATGGGAAGAAGGCTTCAAGATTGTCATCGCCATAAAAATAACCAGCAGCGAAAATAAGTTGATCTATTTTCTGCGCTCTGTTTACTACAAGTTTTTGAAAAAAATCACTGATATAGAGCACATAGAACATTTCACCGGTTTTGGTCTCTACGACCGCGATTTTGTCGACTTATTGCGCAAGTTAGACGACCCCTATCCATATTTAAGGGGCATTGTCGCCGAATTGGGTTACTCGCGAGCCGAAATACCTTTTAATCAGCCCCGCAGGGAAAGGGGCATTACCAAAAACAACTGGTATACGCTATATGATATGGCAATGCTCGGCATAACCTCATACTCCAAGGTAGTAATGAGGATGGCAACAATTCTAGGCTTTACAATTTCAGGCCTTAGCATACTAGTCGCTTTTATATATTTTCTATTAAAGCTTCTCTTATGGAATGAATTCCCAATGGGCATCGCACCAATTATAATCAGTATATTCTTTTTTGGCTCAGTACAGCTTTTCTTTACGGGATTTCTGGGTGAATATATTCTGAGCATTAATATACGTACACTCAAGCGTCCGCTTGTAGTTGAGGAACAGCGGTTAAACTTCGATACAGATACGCACTTTAACAGAAAAATCATTAAGGCAAGAAGCACCCGATATATTGTAAAGTCATAATTTCAAAACTTTTAGACATCCTTTTTCCTACTTTCATAAACCACCATGTTATCCCTGAACCATCTAATTGTTTTATCCAAACCCTGCTCTATATTGTGAGTGGGATGCCATCCTAGCTTTTTCCCTGCTTTGGATATATCCGCCACCCATGAGGCCGGCTCGATCATCGGTCTCTCGACTACTCCCCAGATTGGTCTCACAGATACCCCCGTCAGATCGATAATACAGTTCACAACATCATAAACTGAATGCTGTTTTCCGGTTCCTGCGTTAAAAATATCTCCTGGTTCTATATTTTTGCCCATTAAACTCAGATATAGATCGATAATATCTTCTACAAAAATATAATCCCGCACTGACATGCCCGATCTTAGCATTGGGTTTTTATTATTAAGACATGACATGATTACGGTCGGAATCAATCGAGTTGACTCTTCGTATGGACCGTATGCAGAAAATAACCTAAGAGTAACTATGGGAAGCTGGGTGTTTATAGCAATAGACTGGCAAAAAAGGGTTGCCGAGCATTTTGAAGCCCCATAATTGTTATTTGGTTCCAAGAGATTAGTTTCCTTCATCGCTTCTTCTTTCTTCCCATATTCTGACGAACTGCCTGTGTTGACAAAGAGATCAAAACCGGTTGCGATACAGGCATTCAATAAGTTTACGGTCCCAACAATATTCGTTAGCATTATTTGATTTATGTCTTGCTGAAAAGGATAGGCACCATATGCAGCTAGGTGATAAATTACTCCCGGTTTTATGTTATTTATCAATCTGCTCAAACTTTCAAAATCCTGTAAATCCACAGCATGTTCAGTTACATCCTTGAGTACACTTACAATTCTCCACTTATTTGATTGTTTCCGAGTAATAATATGAACATCACAACCTAGATTAATCAAGCGGCGCACTAGGCAAGCCCCAACAAACCCTGTAGATCCTGTAAGCAACAAAGGCTTGTTATAGGTAATTTTACACACCTCTTTTTATTAATAAGCCGGGCTATACCCATATTTTCCAGGGAGCAATCTGGTTATTCCATAGTTCATTTAAGTATTCTGCCTCTCGCTGCGTGTCCATACACTGCCAAAAGCCTTCATGATAATATACTCCAAGCTTGCGTTCACTGGCCAAGGTCATGAGAGGGTCCTGTTCAAACACGGTTTCCGGTCCTTTTAGATAATCACCAATTTTCTTATTTACTACGAAAAATCCACCATTGATCCAACTCTCATCCAAAGGAGATTTCTCTCTAAACTCTGTAATTAGATTGCCTTCAAAGTTTATTCTTCCAAATCTGCTTATCGGCCTAACAGCAGTAAGTGTTACAATTGCACCTGTTTTTTTATGAACTTCTATTACCTGCGGAATGTTAACATCACACACACCATCCCCATATGTCAATAGAAAATCATCGCTATCTATGTATTTTAATGCCTCTTTAACCCGCCCTCCTGTCATTGTTTTAAGTCCTGTTTCAGCTAAAAGAACTTTCCAATCAACCCGATCAGAACCGTTATGCAAAGGAATCGTATCGCGAGTGCCCAAATCGATCATGGCGTCTCCTGCGTGCAAGTTGTAATGATGAAAATACTCCCGTATCACATCGCCCCTGTATCCGAGACAGATTATAAAGTTGTTATAGCCATAGTGGTTATAGATGCGCATGATATGCCATAGAATCGGCTGGTGACCAACCTTAACCATTGGCTTCGGCCTGAACTCTGTTTCCTCTTTTAACCTGGTACCCATTCCCCCTGCAAGAATTACGACAGGCCAATCCAGCTTAATCATAACAACAACTCCTCACTACTCTACCGTCTTTACAATCTCATTTTATCGATAATATACAATTGCGTATCCGCATAGGAGTAGTCTATTATATAGTTGCATTAAAGAATTACTGGGTCGAAGGTCAGATCATGATATATGTTGAGATTTTATATCTTCTCAACTGAGTTCGAGTACAGTCGACGCCACTCTTTCCAAGCCAATATCGTCTAACTGATAGAATTTCTAAATTACTATACACTACCATAATATAATCCCGATATTTCATATTCTTGGCATCATAGCTTTCTTAATTGATTTCGCTGCATAAAATACACATAACAAAATCACCAGTAGCCAATAAGCGATCGTCACCGCAGCGCCTACATAAAAATCCCAAGGTTTGAAATCAAGCTCTACCGTATACTTGCCAGGATGCAGATATATCCCTCTAAATAAACCGCTTACTTTTTCAATTCCCGCAGGTGAACCGTTAACTATGGCCTCCCATCCTTTATTCCATGATTGACGTATTACCAAATAACCATCCGTAGGAGCATTAACATCAATAATCATTTTATCGGGAGTAAATGATTCAATTTGGACATATTTGTCGCTATTCATTCTTTCACCCACAGAATAATAGCAATTTAGAATTTTCACAGTGTTACTGAATTCTACAGTAATATCGTTATAGGGATTATAGTCAGTCGGGAAATAAATGTCTACACCTTGCATGGCTTGAGCAGACGATATTGTCCCCGAATATTGTTGCGCTATATTGGTGCCATCGCATATAAACCGTATTGTTGCGTTGGTATTTTCACCACCTGTATCCGCTATAATCGTTATCTTTCTCCATTTTGAAGATGAATCACTCAAGTTGAAAGGATACGGATTTTCAATTATTGCTTGTGTATTACTATCCATTCTAAATTGCAAGCCCGTATTAAAGATCGGGGTTGCCTCGATATTCAACGGTTCTCCATTGCCTTTTTTATTTGCAAAGATAGCTGCGGGTGATTCAAACGGATTGCTGAGCCATGCATCCAGTGATGTTTCCCGGGGAGTTACAATATTGTTGGTAAAAAATGCGGTTGGGTCCTGTGTTGTTATCATTCTATTGACTGAATTCCAGTATTTTTCTGTGTCTGAAAATATATAGTTTCCCATATAACCGGTTTCATCTAATGTACGTTGGTATATAATGCTTAAATTACTGATATAAACGGGAGCCGTATCTTGGAAGTCAGTTCGTTTTGCATCCTTGAATTCCAAGCTTTTAACTCGATTGTCGACCAAAGATTTATTTCTAAGATATTCACTTGTTTGTGACATATCATTTGCTGAAGTAATACCTATGGTGATTGGAAAACTCCTATATTGAAACGTCAACACTTCAATAATACAGACCAATAAGATACAAGCATTGAAAACAGTTGGCTTGACATTTTCTTTTTTTGCCAAGATTGTAATATAAAGGCCTGACAACACAGCCGTGATTAGGAAAGCTTCAGAATAAAAGAGCATCTCGCTTGACCCGCTTTTATTCAGCTCTATAGATGCAATTATAGAAAGAGCGAAACCTAATACTATACAAGCTAATGCTACGATTATAAACCTTTTCAGTAATTTATTGCGTTCTTCATTATCGGTGATCAGATCATTCCATATTAGAGCGCAAGGTATTAGTATAAATAATGCAAAAACACATCTCCATAAAGAAGGAAAACGAAAACTGCTAAAATATGGAAAAAACCTATAGAATAAGGGATGTAAGAACAAGCTACCGCTTTGCATCATTAATAATGCAAAGACTGCAATACAGATAAACCAACCAAGCATCCTTTTTTTTGAAATCAATATGCTCGGGAGCGTAAGCAGTGTGAGTAGCCCCATATAAGCATTAACCATGCTTATATCGCCCAACATTATATTACTGTTTTCAACTCCGGGCAGAAACATTGTTATAAATGAATTTAATGAATACTGTCCTGGTAATGCCCCCCCTGAACCGCGGGTTATTAAAGGTATAGAAAGTACGAAGGGCAATAGTGTGATAAATGAACCCAGTATCGTAAATATTGCAATTAAAGCATATTTAATGAAAGAGTCTAAAAATACCTTGGAAATATTATCTGGATTATTGAAATGATTTTCTACGAGTAAAAATGGCAAAAGAATAATAAACAATGCAGCAAATAATTCCGGATACCCTCCCAGCATAATCATAGCCCCGCAGATGCCGGCAAGCAGAAGGTAAATGAATTTTTTCTCTGTAATACTTTTCTTTGCAAAGAACAGTACATAAGGTATCCATGCAGCGCTAATAATTATCACTATATGTTGGGCATTTGAGAGGAAAATCCCAGAAAAAGCATAAAACAGGCCGCCAGCAAGCGATATAAAATATGTCCCTGCATTATTTTTTAAATATGACGAAATCAAAAGATATGCTCCGAATCCTGCCAGTGTTATATGTAATATGTATTCAACTGCCGTCATTCTCACACTATATCCAAACAATTCAAGAATTAGTGTTACCGAATACCAAACAGGCATAGCGGCAATACTATAATGAGGCGTACCATAATTTATCATAGGATTCCATAGAGGCAAGATACCATTTTTAAGACAGTCTTGCACAAACGTTGTTAGCGGAAGGCTTAAATTAATAAGATCCCATTTCAACATATTGGGTGCGAATAACAATGCCCAATTGGCAATGGTTGCTATCAATAAATAAAAGCAGATTGCCATGAGATATTTTAAAGGATTAATTTCAAACAATTTTTTCATTTTTTGCCACCTTAAAAAAATAAATTACTCTAATCTTCTTCAACCGAGATATGATGGATTAAACCATCCATGTACATACGCATTGTTAAGGTCAGGGGTCTCCGCTACATGCAGGTAGTCCACAGCTACTATGTTAGCGGAGAGTATCCCAGACAACAAGTAATTTCCTCACTGGGACGCTATGATGAAGACCGTTACCTTCAGGTCAGGGAAATTCTCCGGGACATGCAGCCGTTAAAGCGAATGCAGGAAGTAGTAAACGAGATCAAGAATCCTCCAGTACTCCCAGGCGCAGGATGCTGCCTCAGATTTAGTCTGCGGCCAAGTGCCAAGAAGGGTTAAGAGGTGCACTGGTGGGACGAGCCAAGGAATACCGTCAGCGCCTGAAATACCAGGTGGCGTCAGCTCGTAAGAAGACTCTGGAGAGCCTGCTCGCTGTCCGT
>Ga0187873_1002152_pt1 | contig 15355 bp, 9 predicted proteins | sample June2016WEW_16_1_2_FD_133012 | JGI IMG/M metagenome (GOLD analysis project Ga0187873, IMG submission 133012) | Peatland microbial communities from SPRUCE experiment site at the Marcell Experimental Forest, Minnesota, USA - June2016WEW_16_100 | ecosystem: Environmental > Terrestrial > Soil >... | reverse complement strand
GTGAAAGTCGGCCACGCGATTGATTTCCTGTGCGAGGACATGAAGGTGAAAGTCGTCCTGAAATTCCGCGGACGCGAAATGGCACACGCGGAATTCGGATTTCAAGTCGTCAACAAATTTCTCGCCGACATTGCGGCTTACGGCCATCCCGATTTTGAACCGAAGCGCATCGGTCGCGGCATCAACGTGATGGTCAGCCCTCTCCCACGCAACAAACGCGCCAAAAGTCCACGGCTAATTGAAGGCGGTCGCGCGACAATGCCAGTGAATAATCACCCCGCTCCGCCGCAAGAATTGCCCGAACAAAAATCCGGCGGTTTCGTGAATGATCCGTTCGCAAAACTCGAAATCAAGTAGCCATCCGGCCACTCCAGCCGCGCACCAATTCCGGGAACCGGCAATTCTCGCAAACCGCATTTGAGTGCTCGCAAAAGTCGCGCGTGATTTGAATCAACCCCTGCTGCGCGGCGGCGCTTTGCAACGCGCGGCTTTGCCCGACTCCGAGCAAACGCTGTCGTGCCAGACGCAAAACCGAATTGTCCCCGGCGGGCGGCCACGCAAAATAACGATGTTCGATGACGCGCTGGAGTTTTTCGCTTTTACCCTCTGCTGCGCGCGTCCAAAGCCACGGCAGAATCACGTTGACCGCCAAATCCGTCACGCGCGCAGCACCCAGCAGCGGCTGCGGCTTCTTCAAACGGGCCGACCGGAATGTCCAGTGCCACGACCAAAATTCATCGCGCTCCGCCTCAAAAATTTTGCACAGCGAAACCAGCAGGGATTTGTCCGGCAATCCGGCGGCACACCAGCATTCCAGTTTTTGAACGAGATTGCCGGATGCGATCCAATGTGCAACGAGAGCGAGCCGGCGTTGGGGATGATTCGCCGGGCGCAGTCCGTGAAATTTCCAGACCGAGCGCGGCAAAACGCAGTCGCTGAATCCCTCGCGTTCGCGCCACCAGCAATCCCAAAGCCGCCGCACGTAGCCGTCGGCGCTTTTTCCCGCGCGAGTCAATTCCGCCGGCAGCAAGCCACTGATGCCGAGTAGACGCGCCTGCAACACAAACGCTGAATTTGCGCCGTTTGCCCAACGCAAACGGGATTCAGCCAGATTTTGCATCGGCCAGACGTTGTGTTTATAGCCGAGCGCACGGAACAGGCCTTCCCACAGCGCCTGCTCCCAGCCGGCGTGCCGGGCGCGGGCGCGAAATTGTCCGGCTTTGGCTTGAAAACGAACGCGGGCGGCAGAGTCCAAAATTTTGCTTTGGCGCGTTTCATCCAATTCGCGCAACACCATGCAACATTGGCCGCGCAAATTTTCGGGCAGGACGCGCGGTGATTCGTTTTCCAGCCACAATTCGAGTTCGCCCAACGGCGCGTCCAACGAATGGCTCAACGGCAAAACTGGAGGCGCATTTGGCATTGGCCGCGCGTCTTTCCAAACGACATGAAGCAGGACGTTCTGGAAATTTGGGTTGCGGTCGTGACCGTGGGCGCGCCAGCCGCCGACGCGCAGGTCAATTTCCACATCACCGGAACGCGGCGCGGCGTCGCCGATTTGAATGACGGCGCCGCGAAAATCCGGCCCGCCTTCGACGCTGGCAAAACCGGGATGTAAAACGCGAACAGTTTTTCCATCCGCAGTTTTGAGCTGGTCGCGGCGCAAGCATTGATGCCGCCAAATGGATTGGAGCAAACGCTCGGGTGGCATATCGTTTGCATCGCGCAAAAGATTTGCCGCGCCGGGAGGTTTGCGCCAAACGGCATAAAAACTTTCAAATGGCAGAGGCACCTTGAAATTGCTTTTGCGCGGACAAGGGGGCAAAGTCAAGCCGGTACGTGAAATTTTGAACGCATCTTATGCCGGATTTGCCTGTTTATAGAAACACTCAGTTGCTTCGTGATGGAGTTTTTGTTGGCCGAAATCATGATTTTCCAGCTAAACTCCGCGAGGTTTCGATGAACGATAACGTGATGATTGAAGTGGCGAACCTGACGAAACGCTATGCGGGTCGCACGGCGGTCGCGGACATTTCGTTCACGGTCGCCCGCGGCGAAATCGTCGGGCTGCTCGGCCCGAACGGTGCGGGCAAAAGCACGACGATGCGGATTCTTGCGTGTTACCTGCCGGCGACATCCGGCACGGTGCGCGTCGCGGGCTTCGACGCGTTCCACGAATCGGCGGAGGTGCGGCGGCGAATCGGTTACATGCCCGAGAACAATCCGCTGTATCCCGAAATGCGCGTGCGCGAATACTTGAAATTTCGCGCGAGGATCAAAGGGCTGGACTGGCGGCGTTTGCGCGAGCGCGTTAACACGGTGATGGAACAATGCGGATTGACGGACGTGAGCCGCCGCATCATCGGGCAATTGTCGAAAGGTTATCGGCAGCGCGTGGGAATGGCGGACGTGCTGGTGCATGATCCGGAATTGCTCATCCTTGATGAACCGACCATCGGCCTCGACCCGCATCAGATTCGCACAGTGCGGCAATTGATCAAAAATCTTGCCCAAGCGCATACGGTGCTGATTTCAACGCACATTCTTCCCGAAGCAGAAATGATGTGCAACCGGGTGCTCATCATGCACAACGGCAAAATTCTCGCCGCCGATACGCCGGAAAATCTGCAACGGCTCATGGCGGGGAGCAGTCAAATCATCGTTGAGCTTGCCGCGCCACCCGACGCGCTGCGCGAATGTTTGTCGCAAGTGCCTGAGATAGAACATTTTACCGTATCGGCGGGTGAAGGTGAATTTCAACACTGCACCCTGACGCCGCGTGATGGATTGGATTTGCGTTCGATCATTTTCACACTGGCATTGCAACACGGCTGGGTATTGCGCGAATTGACGCGTAACCGCCATTCGCTGGAAGACATTTACGTGCAGGTCACGAAGCCGAACGAGGAGGAGGAAGGCGAATGAAAATTTTCTGGACGCTCGCGCGCCGGGAATTGGCAGCGTTTTTCTTTTCCATCACCGGTTACGTCATTATCGCCGCGGTGACGTTTTTGATCGCGTTGAGTTTCGTGGTGCTGATGACGAACCTCGGCAGCGACCCGTCATCAATGCCGGTGACGGAATTGTTTTACCGGACTTACTTTTTCTGGCTCATCGTGCTGCTGGCTGCACCGGTCATCACAATGCGATTGTTTGCGCTGGAAAAACTTTCCGGCACGTTCGAAACACTGATGACGACGCCTGTGGAGGACTTGCAGGTGGTTGCGGCGAAATTCACGGCGGCAATCATTTTTTACACCATAATGTGGATGCCCATGCTGCCGTGCCTCTTTGCAGTGCGGCATTTCACGAATCAGCCGGGCACACTGGACTTGGGTACGATTGGCGGGATGTATCTGGGCGTGTTTCTGGTCGGTTGCCTGTTTTTGTCGCTAGGCTGCTTTGCTTCAGCACTCACACGCAGTCAAATGGCGGCGGCGGCAATCAGTTTCGTGCTCGGCGTAAGTCTGTTCTCACTCGGATTCCTGGCTGAAGCGATTTCGGCAGCGGCGCAATGGAAGATACACGTGTTGTCCTATTTCAACTTGTTCAGCCAGATGGGAGATTTCGCGCGTGGCGTGGTGGACACGCGCACGGTGATTTTTTACGTGAGCCTCACACTGTTTTTTTTGTTTCTGACCCTGCGTGTCGTGGAAAGCCGGCGCTGGAAATAAAATGGCAACCCATCCAAAGCCCCAACCCAGTTTCTTGCCAAGCCGCCGATGGAAAATCGGCTTCGGCGTGGTTGTGCGAACAGTCCTGGTGCTGGCCGTCGTGGTGATGGTGAATTATCTCGGCGGACTTTTCCCCAGACGATTTTATCTCAGTTCGCAAACGCGCGTCGAATTATCCCCGCGCACTGTCAGCGTTCTTCATTCGCTGACAAACCGCATCACCGTGACATTGTACTACGACAGGCAGGATGATTTCTACCCAACCATCGTCGCGTTGTTGAACGAGTATCGCTCGGTGAGCCCGAACATTTCCGTGAGGACCGTGGATTACGTGCGCGACGCCGGCGAAGCGGAGAAAATCAAGGCTCAATATAAACTTAATTCGCCGACCGACAAAAACCTTATCATCTTCGATTGCGACGGACGAACTAAAATTGCCAACGGCAATGCTCTGACGCAGTACACACTGGAGCAAATCCCGAACGAAAAGGAGCGTGAATTTCGCCGCAAGCCGGTCGCGTTTCGCGGCGAGATGATGTTCACCTCGATGCTGCTTGCTGTCACAAATCCCAAGCCGTTCAAGGCATATTTTCTGCAAGGCCACGGCGAGCCGTCGCTCACCGACAGCAGCGAAACCGGCTACCTGAAATTCGCCGCCATTTTGGAGCAAAACTATATTCAAGTGCAGCCTCTTGAATTGTTGGGTGACAATCCCGTGCCGGCGGATTGCAACCTGCTCATCATCGCCGGACCGAGAACCATGTTCTCAAACCTCGAACTGCAAAAGATTGATCAATATCTTTCGCAGGGCGGACGGCTGCTGGCGCTGCTTGACTATTCTTCCATTCGAGAACCGACCGGCATTGAAGACATCCTCAAGCAATGGGGTGTGAACGTCGGCGCCGACGTGGTGCGGGACCCGGAACACACCATTTCCGGCCAGGACGTGATCGTCCTGAACTTCAGCCAGCACCCTGTTGCCAATCCGCTCACACAACTCGCGTTGCAATTGATTTTGCCGCGGCCCGTCAGCCGCATAGACCGGCAAACCCCACCCGCCGATGCGCTGAAGGTGGAAGAGCTTGCCTTCTCCGGCCTCAATTCCGTGCTCGTGGGCGAACGAGGCCTGCCACCGCGTCGTTACCCCTTGATGGCGGCGGTGGAACAAAATTCGGTCAAGGGTGTCGCCAACCCTCGCGGCAGCACGCGCATCGTTGTTGCGGGTGATTCGTTGTTTCTCGACAACCGTCAAATTGAATCCGGCGCTAATCGTAATTTCGTCGGCTACGCGGTCAATTGGTTGCTCGATCGCCCAACCTTGCTCGAAGGCATCGGGCCGCGTCCCGTCACTGAATTCCGGCTCATGATGACACGGGTGCAGCAGCGCAATGTCCGCTGGCTGTTGCTGGGCGCGTTGCCCGGCAGTGTGCTGGCACTGGGTGGATTGGTCTGGCTGCGTCGGAGAAAATAATGAACTCGAAAAACACCTGGATCTGGTTTGTCATCGCCGCGGCTTTGTTCGCGTTCATTTTTGTTTTTCAACATTTCCTGCGGCCACCCATCGCGGAATCGTCCCGCATTCTGCCGGGTTTGCGCCCAAACACCGTCACCAGTGTCCAGGTGATTCCCGCCAACGCGCTCGCCATCTGTGCTGATCGCACGAATGGCGAGTGGCTGTTGACCAAGCCGGTGGTTTATCCCGCACAACCCGCCGCCGTCGAGACTTTGCTGGACTCGTTGCAAAAACTTGCACCTGCCATCCGCATCAGCGCCGCTGAACTCCGCGAACATCGCAACGCCGATGCGGAATTCGGCTTTGAACCGCCGCAAATTTCGCTTGTCGTCGAAGCCGGCAGCCAACACTGGCAACTTCAAGTAGGCAACAAAACTTCACCCGGCGACCAGGTTTTTCTGCGCGTCGTCGGCATTGACGGCGCGTTCGTGGCAGACGCGGATTGGCTCAAATTCATTCCGCACTCGGCCAATGATTGGCGTGACACAGCGCTGGTGAATTTCAACGGCAGCACGCCTGATTGGATTATCCTGACCAACGGCACGAAGGTCATCGAACTCCACTGCGATGCCACGAATCATCTCTGGCGCATGACTCGACCGCTTCTGGCGCGCGCCGACAATAGCCGGATCATCGAGGCGCTCCAACGCCTGCAAATCGCCCGCCTTTCGCAATTCATCAGTGACGACCTGAGGGCGGATTTAAGCGCATTCGGACTGCAACCCGCCGACATTGATTTGTGGCTGGGTTACGGCACGAACTTTACGACCGCCATCCACATCGGCAAAAGTCCCACAAACGACACATCGCAAGTCTATGCCAAACGTGAAGGTTGGAACGCCATTGCGACGACCGCCAAAGAACCTTTGTCGCCGTGGCGCGGCACGGTGAATGATTTCCGCGATCCCTATTTGCTCGAATTGTCCGCTCCCATCGCCGAAATTGAAATGCGAGGCCGGAACAATTTCACCTTGCAGCGGCAAGGCACGAATGACTGGCGCGTGGTTGGGGAAAAATTCCCGGTGGACGCCGGGAGCGTGCAACAGTTCATCAAAATCCTCGCCGGCTTGCGCGTTGCGGAATTCGTCAAGGACGTTGTGACCGCGCCGGATTTGCCGGCCTATGGACTGGCGACGCCCACGTGTCAAATTACTTTGCTTTCGGCGGCGGGCGATACCAACGCCGTCATCGCGCAATTATTGTTCGGCGCGACGCAAGACAAGGAAGTTTTTGTGCGGCGCGCCGACGAGGATTTTGTTTACGACGTGACCTTGGAAGATTTCAATCGCCTGCCTGAAGCGGGCTGGGAATTCCGCGAGCGTCGCATTTGGAATTTTACAGAAAACGACGTGGCGCAGATCACGTTGCATCAAAACGGCGAAACACGACAAATTGTCCGCAACGGGCCTAACAAATGGTCGCTTGCGCCCGGCTCCCAAGGCATCATCAACCCGCCGGCCATCGAGGAAACCATGCACAGGCTGGGCGAACTCACCGCTGCCGGCTGGACCGCTCAAGACGCAACCAACGCCGCGTCATATGGTTTCAAGCCGGATAATTTACAAATCACGGTCGAGCTTAAAAACGGCACAAAAAACACAGTGGATTTTGGCGCAGAGATTCCCGCTGCTCAAACCGCATTGGCCGCCATGACACTCGACGGCGAGCGGTGGGCCTTCGTGTTTCCGCCGGTGCTTTACCAGTTCGTCTTGAGTTATCTCGCCATTCCGGCCAACGTTCCCTGATATGCGCGATCAAACTGGCTTCTGGCGGAAATGCCGGACGCTGTTCCGCCGGCTTCGCCATGCGACAATTTTTGGGGTGCTCGTTTTGATCTGCGCCGGCCTATGGCTCAATAAAATCGGGTTGCCGGATTTCTTGAAACAACCGCTCGTCGCAACGCTTCGCGCACGTGGAATTGAACTGGAATTCGCCCGTTTGCGTTTGAGTTTTACCCGGGGACTGGTGGCGGACAATGTTCACATTGGGCGTGCTCAGATGACCAACAGCCCGGTGTTTTCGCTTCAACAAATTCAATTGCGGTTGAATTATCGCGCGCTGCTGCATCGTCACTTGCAAATTGACGGACTCGTCTTGCGCCAGGGTAAATTAGTCTGGCCGCTCTCGCCGACGAACGCGCTTGTGCTCGACCACATCCAAACCCATTTGTGGTTTCAACCGAACGACACGTGGTCACTGGATAATTTTCAGGCTGACTTCGCGGGTGCAAAACTCTCGGTGTCCGGCGACATCGCCCACGCTTCAGCGTTGCGTGACTGGAAAATTTCCCATGGCCCAACGACCAACGCCGCTGCGTGCCAGGCGGGCTTGCAAAAATTTGCCGACACACTGCGCCAAATCCACTTTGCCGGCGCGCCGCAATTGAGTTTGGCCGTCAATGGCGACGCGTGCGATCCTCTTTCATTTTTGGTCCGCCTGATGGCCAATGCCCCCTATGTGGACACGCCATGGGGACTCGCGCAGGGAATTCAATTCGCCGCCAGGTTGAAAGCGTGCCCCGGAACGTCCTCAAATTCCGACCCGTCGTGGGCTTGGTGGACAAACGCACAACCGTATCAGCTCGAATGGGCCGCGCAGGTTTCGCAATTGAAATCAGAGAAACTGGACGCGCGTTCGGTTTCATGCAGCGGGTTTTGGCGCGCGCCGGAACTGGCTGTCACAAATTTGTCCGCCAAATTGGATGGAGGCCAACTCAATGCCAGCATGCAATTGAACGTCGGCACGCGCGAGTTCACATTCACCAATTCATCGTGCTTTGATCCGCGCGCGATTGCCGCACTGTTGACTGAAAAAACACAGGACTGGCTCGCGCAATTTTCGTGGACACATCCGCCATCGCTGCAAGCCGGCGGTTCGCTGATTTTGCCGGCGTGGACCGGGCACCAGCCCGACTGGCGCGATGCCGTGCAACCGACGGTGCGGCTCGCCGGCGAATTCATTGTGACGAATGGCGCGTTTCGCGGCGTCACCGTTGACCTGGCGCGCGGGCATTTTTCCTATTCAAACCTCGTTTGGCGCCTGCCGGATCTCGTCGTGACGCGGCCCGAAGGCGCACTGGCACTTGCCAACATCGAGAATGACAGCACAAGAAATTATCACTGGCACGTGCGCGGCGTGTTGAATCCGGAGGCCATCCAGCCTCTCCTGACCACGAGCCATGCCGAACGGAGCTTGAAACTTTTCACGTTCACCAAACCGTTGTTTCTGGACGCGGACGTGCGGGGTCGTTTGCATGATTACGACAGCATTGGCGCAGCCGGGCGCATGGCGCTGACGAATTTCACGATTCGCGGTGAAACCGTGGGCAGCGTTGAAAGCACGTTCCACTACACAAACCGGTTTCTCGAATTTTTCCAGCCGCATTTGCAAACCGGCGCACAAACGATGACTGCCGACGGCATCGCGGTGGATTTCAATTTGTGGCGGATTTATTTCACAAACGGCTTCAGCACCGCCAATCCGGGAGCGGTGGCGCGCGCCATTGGACCGAAGGCCGGCAAAATAATGGAGCCGTATCGCTTTGGGCGGCCTTACATGGTGCGCGTGAACGGTTACGCGCCGTTGCGCGGCGTGGACGACGCGGATTTGCGGTTCGACGTGGACGACGCGTCTTTTGAGTGGCTGAAGCTCAAAACGCCACGCATCACCGGAGAAATTCGCTGGCTGGGTCGGACGTTGATTTTGAGCAATTTGACGGCGCCGTTTTACGGCGGGAATGCGAATGGCTCTGCCCACTTTGATTTTCGTCCTAAGGAAGGCGCGGATTTTGGATTTACGGCCAACGTCAGAAACGCGGACCTACATCTATTGGCAAATGATTTGTCATCGCCCGCAAATCATTTGGAAGGCGCGTTGAGCGGACGGTTCGTCCTGACGAGCGCGAACTCGAAAGATTGGCGGACATGGAATGGATACGGTCAGGCCAATCTGCACGACGGATTGATTTGGGATGTCCCGATCTTCGGCATTTTGTCGCCGGTATTGAACACTGTCACGCCGGGTCTTGGCAGCAGCCGCGCAACAGACGCCACGGCGCGATTTGCCATGACCAATGGCGTGGCATTTTCGGACAATCTGGAAATCCATTCGACGATGATGCGGTTGCAATATTCGGGCTCCGTGGATTTGCAAAGCCGGGTGAACGCACACGTTACCGCCCAATTGCTGCGCGACACGTGGATGGTCGGCTCGTTCATCAGCACCGCGTTGTGGCCGGTAAGCAAATTGTTTGAATACAAAATCACCGGCACGCTTGAAAAACCGGAGAGCGAACCGGTTTACATTCCCAAATTTCTGCTGATGCCGCTGCATCCGATTCGCAGCTTGCAGGAAATGCTTTTCATCGGCATGGACACCAACCAGCCGCCGATGAAATGATATTCTTCTCTGCGATAATCGGCGCATTTTTCGCATGGTAGGGTCGCGCGGCCCGCGCGTCCGGCGGAAGTTTCCGTCTCCCACCCCGGTCGCCTCGTCCGCCTTCATTCCATTTCGTCGCGGCAAGGCGAGGGCGACCCTACCCCTCATTGCAAACCACTGGCGGTTATGGATTGGGCAGCGCGACGGTATTGGTATCAACCGAACCGACATGCTTCCACCGCCATGGACCAGAATTGGCGTGTTTTTGCTCGGCTTCAGCGCGTTTCTGTTCCGCCTTTTTCTCTGCTTCAATCTGTTTGCGTTCGTAAATGGTATCTTCCGCTATGGCAGCGGAAATGCCCGGCAGCCGTTCCTGTTCCTTGACGGCTTGGGCGGCAGCGAGTTCGGGCGTCCTCAAAACCGTCGGGCGTATCAGCACAACGGTTTCACTGCGTTTTTTTGCATCGGTGCTCGAGGAGAACAGATAGCCGAGCAGCGGGATGTCTTGCAAAAGGGGAATTCCATTCTTGGTTTTGCTCTTCTCCGAACGGATAAAGCCGCCAAGCATGATGGTGTCCTTGTTTTTCACGGCGATTTCCGAAGAGAGTGTTCGTTTGATGGTGTTGGGCACGTTGCCAACGTTTTCAATTGGGGTATAACCATTGAGTTCATCAATTTCCTGGTTGATGTCCATCACGACGAGGCCGTCAGGATTGATGAACGGCGTGACATCCAGTTCGACACCCACCGACAATTGCGAATAGCTGGCGCTGTTACCATACTGCGAGCCATAGGAATTACCGGTGACATACGGCACAGTTTGGCCGACAAAGAATGAAGCCGCTTTCGCCTGCGAAGTCTGGATGCGCGGACGTTGGATGACCGTAGCGCTGTTGTCACTGGCGGCTGCCGCCAGCGCCACGTCCCAAGTGGGGCCAATATTTCCAAAGTAGCTCAATCCACCGGGCAGACTGTTGAGAAAATTGCTGGTGGTGTTGGCGCCGATGTGGCCGCTCAGGAAATCCAAGAACGATTGACCGTTATTCATCCCTCCGGCGCCAATGATGTTCTGGAGAATGTTGCTACCAGTCGCATGACCCTGAAATGTTTTTGGATTCTGCGCCACAGAAACCCCCAGACTAAGGTCTTTATCCAACGACACGTCAATGATGACCGCCTCGATGAGCACCTGTGCAAGCAGCACGTCCAGCTTTCCAACAACTTCCTTGATCCGTTCCATGTCTGGCCGGGTTGCGAAAACGAGCAGCGAATTGCTCCGCTCGTCGGCAATGATTTTTGTCTGGCCAAAAATCTGGATTTGCTCCGGCGTTCCCGATGCCGCGCGGTTGATGATGGACTGAAGCCGCTGACTGAAAGTGCCGCCGCCAGTTGCCGCCGTGCCGGTTGCCGGCGTGCCCGGCGTTCGCGGCTGGTATTGACCCGGTGTAGTAGTCCCCGTCGTTGTGCCGCCGGGGCGCGCCACACCGCTGATGGGTGTCGTGGCAGTTGAGCCGCCGAAGCTGACCGTGCTTCCCCCGCTGCCACCGAGGCTGTTCAGGGCATTGGCGATGTCGTCGGCCAGCGCGTATTTGATGGGAATGACTTCAGAGATGTATTCCGCCGGCACCGACACATCCACTTGATCAATCATTTCCAGCATTCGCTTGACGTTTTCGGCGTTGTCGCGAAGCACGAGAATCCCATTGCTGTCAATGGACAGAATGGAATTCTGCAATTTGGCAAACGGCTGAAGAATCGGCGTCATTTCGCTGGGCTTGACGTATTTCAACTGGACGATGTGCGTAACATACTGGCCGACATCGGGCAATTGTGCGGCGGTTTCCTTGTTGAACGGCGCAGCTTCCTGATTGGCCTGCGTCGACGGCACGGCCTTCACAAATTTGTCGCCCACGTTGATGAGCGCGACGCCGTTGAGCGCAAGCACTGCCTGCAACGCCTGAATCACCTCGCTCCTGGTCAATGATGTTTCCGTGTGAAGAATAATTTTTGCCTGTGGCAAACCCGCCCGCAACAGCGTCCGTCCAACATATCGTGCATAAACATCAAGCACTTGATCCAGGTCCACGCCCTGAAAATTGATGTCGCCGGCAGGGATCATTTCCTCTTTGGGCCCCGGCGAAGGCAGCGGAGCAGCAGGTTCGTTCATGGCTGGCGGCAAAGGTAGCGCCGGCGGAGCAGCAGGCACGGTCAACAAGGCCTGCGGCAACGGAAGCGCCGGCGGAACGGCGGATAGGTTGGTCGCGGCGCTGGCGACAGTATTTGTCGCCGGCATGCCGGGACGTTGCGGCACGGGACGCAGGTTGGGCGGCGTTTGCGCCCGGAGGTCAAGGCTGGTTAAAAATGCGAGCAGGATGAGTGCGGTTGTTTTCACGGTTATTTTGATTTTGCGGTTGCGGTCTCTAAATGATTGGTCGTCCCCATTTTTTGATAGCTGGCGACGAGCCGGATGTTGGCATTGAGATGCTGATGCGCCGAGTCGGGTTGCAATTCCAAGTCGCGCACCCGAATCATGGAGGCGCTGGAACCCAGTTTGTAAAGAAAATCAACCAGTTGCTGGTCGGTCGCGGTGACGTTGATGTTTTGCACCAGTTCGACAAAAAATTCGTTCGTGTGGGTCGTTTGCCGCGAAGTGCTGACGATGCCAACACTGCTCTCTGCAGATTGTGACTGAATTGCGCGCATGAAATTGATGGCCTGGTCTTCCGGCGCTATGAATTCGCCCTGATTCTCCAGGTTTTTTACCTGCGTTTGGAGACCCGCCACCCCGGCAATCGTCGTTTGATACAGCCCCAGTTTTCGGCGGGAATCTTCCAGCTGACGCTGCAACCTGCCCCAATCCGAAAAATGCGGCCAGACAAACACAAAATTCAGCACAAGAAACAAAATGACCAAAACGCCGACGGCCAGCCGGCGTTCCAGCGGACGCAATTGCGCGAAAAATCTCTTCATGGCACATCCTTCCCGCGTTGAAGTGGCAGGCCGAAGTTCCAAGTCACCGTGTTGCCATTCTGATGATAAACAAGCGGCTCGCCGCCCGCGGAGCTGAACACCGGCTGGCCGTTCAGCCTGGCCTTTTGCAATCCACTGTTAAAATCAAAAAGGCTGCTGACTTGTGCCGGCGTGGTTGTGCCGCCGAGGGAAAGCTTTTGACCATCCGAAAAACTAAACCGCTGCAACGAAATGCCGTCCGGTAATTGTTCCGCAACGATTTTCCAGCAGTCCAGCGCGGCGTATTTCAAATCCTGCCGTTCCTTGAGCACATCAAATCGCGCCTTGAGCTGTAGCGCATTGGTGTAGCTGAGACTGATGTCCGCAACATCCCGCTCCACGCGGTGGGTGCGGATGGACAGCACATAAGTCGCGCAAAAATAAATCAGCACAGCCACTGCATACAATACGCCGGCGGCAACCAACCCGCGCAGCCACAAACGGTCAAAGAATTGTTGACGGTAACGCACGGAAAATTCCTGCGGCAGCAATGCGGCGTGCGTCCCGCCTTGCGGGATTTCCACAGAACGGCAGGCTGTGCGCGCAGCCAATTCCTCCAACGGCAATGGCGGCACGACATGCACCGGCTCACCCAAACCCAACCGTAGGGCGTTTTCCCATTCCGTGGCAACGGCGCCTTCGGCGATCAAGTGCCAGGACGGCGGCGCGGCCAGCCAGCCTTCCAATTCACCGGCCCAAGCCAACTGTGCGAGTTGCTCTTTCAAACTTTTTACGGGGTCGCCGCCAGGCAGCAGCACAATCACGCTCAAATTTCGCAGCGCGCCGCCGCGCCACCAAGCCACGAGCGCGGCATTCTGGCCGTGAAAGGCCGATGGATAAATCCATGCGTCCGCCGCCGCTTCGCCCTGGCGCGACGAGCCGTCTCCCGCCGCAGGCATGGCTTCCAATTGATCGAGCATCGGCGCTTCGAGCCGGTCGGCGAGGTAACCCCGGTCTTCGAGCTTGCCCAGAAATTCTTCAACAGCGTGGCGGGCGGCAATCACAACAACGACCGTTTGCAAGTCGTCCGGCTTGGGTTCACCGGAACCCGCCGTGTCTTCCGCTGCTTCGCTTCGACGCGGCAAAATATGAATCGTCCAGACGATTTGCGTGACGGGTATCGGCGAGAGTTTTTCCAACTGCAACTCCACCATCGCCAGCGTTTCCCCGAAACCGCTCCTGGGCAATTCAATGACGCGGAGAAAAACATTCTCGGGCGGCAGCCACGCGACATTCAGTTTTGGCTGCCACAACGAACGCCATGTTTTGGCAATGACGTTGAATGGCAACGATTCGCCCGGCGCGGCGTGATGCTCGCGGTTGAGCGCGAAACCGCCGCCCTTGGCGTCAAATTGCCAGAGGCGATGCGCGCCATCGGCGACTTGGAGAATGTTGCAGAATTGCCAGCGAGCCATATCAGCAAATTTTGAATTTCAAACTCCGAATTCCGAATTAAAAAAGAAACCGCGCTGGAATTGGCTTCCCCGGCAATTCGCAATTCGCAATTCGCAATTCGCAATTCTTTTCATCATGTCTTGACCCACATTTCAGTTTTGGTGTCACCGACGAATGCGTCCAGATGCTCCTCGATTTGCGTGACGCGCAGAACCTCCTCGATGGTCGTCTCGCCGTTCTTCACCTTGGTCCAGCCGTCGGTGCGGAGTGTGCGCATTCCCTGCTCGATGGCTTTTTGGGCAATCGTCGTGGAGGGCGCGTGGTTCAAAATCAGCGGGCGCATTGATTCATTAAGAATAAGCAATTCATAAATGCCCTTGCGGCCTTGATAACCGAGTTGCCGGCAATCTTCACAACCGGCGCCATGCCAGAATTTCGCCGTGCCAATCTCATCTTCCGGGAAACCGATTTTCTGCAAATAGTCGCGCTCGACCTTCTGCTCCGTTTTGCAGTGCGGACAAATCGTGCGGACGAGGCGTTGCGCCATGACGGCCTCGACCGACGACGCCACAAGAAACGGCTCAATGCCCATGTCAATGAGCCGCGTGAACGCGCTCGGCGCGTCGTTCGTATGCAACGTGCTGAACACCAAGTGGCCGGTGAGCGACGCCCGAATGGCGATTTCGGCGGTCTCCAGGTCGCGGATTTCGCCGACCATGATGATGTTCGGGTCCTGGCGCAAAATGTGGCGCAAACCCATCGCAAACGTCAGACCGATTTCCGGCCGCACCGCAATTTGGTTGATGCCTTTGAGTTCGTATTCGACTGGTTCCTCGATGGTGATGATGCGTTTGTGAACCGAATTGATCGCGCTCAAAAAGGCATAAAGCGACGTGGATTTGCCCGAACCGGTCGGACCGGTGACAAGGAAAATGCCGTGCGGCTTGATAATGATGTCGCGAATCATCGCCTCGTCGTTTGGCGCGAAACCCAGTTTGTCGAGGCTCAAGAAGATTTTCCCGCGTGTCAGCAAACGCAGCGAAACGCTTTCGCCATAAACCGTTGGCACGGTCGAAACCCGGATGTCAATTTCCTCGCCTTTGATGCGGACGTTGATGCGGCCATCCTGCGGCAGGCGTTTTTCCGAAATGTTCATGCCACTCATCACTTTGATGCGCGAAATGAGCGCGGCCTGAAAGCGCTTGAGTTGCGGCGGCATCGGCGTCTGATGCAAAATGCCGTCAATGCGGTAACGGATGCGCAACTCGTCCTCCGCTGGTTCGAAGTGGATGTCTGTCGCGCGGTCCTTGAACGCCTCCCAAATGATTTGGTTGACGAATTTGATGACGCTGGCTTCCTGATCGTCCTCGGTGATTTCCTTGTC
>Ga0187873_1002148_pt1 | contig 15380 bp, 21 predicted proteins | sample June2016WEW_16_1_2_FD_133012 | JGI IMG/M metagenome (GOLD analysis project Ga0187873, IMG submission 133012) | Peatland microbial communities from SPRUCE experiment site at the Marcell Experimental Forest, Minnesota, USA - June2016WEW_16_100 | ecosystem: Environmental > Terrestrial > Soil >... | reverse complement strand
GGGGATCATGTGCGCCATCTCGTCTATGCAGATAGCCATGGTAGCTGATCCACGCAGCGTACCGGCGTTCGCGGCAAGAGCCTTGCCTCGAAGTCGAGCGATGTCCTTCTGGATGCGGTTCCCCTTGGCCTTCTCCGTGTGAATGCGACGGAGGTCAGTCTCGGTGGCGATGCGAAGCTCAGTCTCTAGGGACTTGATGATGTACGGGTCGAAGGACTTGCACGTCGTCACGGTTGACGAAAAGTCGGCGTACTGGAACTCCTTCGCCTGTTCCTCGGAACCGGCGACACAGGAGAAGTAGATTTCCTTCTCCGGGTCGATGCCGTAGTACGCGCCAGGATCCTGCAACTGCAAGCAGTTCCACATGACGTACGCCATCTGGATGCCGGTGCAGAATCCCTTGGAGCTACGGCGACCCCCGACGAGGATAGCCTCGCGGAAGTGCGGGTAGTCGTTCTCGCGGAGCCATTCGACACGCTCGCGCACATTGGGCGAAATCTCAATCTCGGTACCGTTACGCCCGCCCTTGAGCCAGTAGTCGAGTACGTCCTCCTCCTCGCCTGTTAGCTCCTCAAGGTTGAGCAGCTTGAGAAGAACGGCCTGCCGAGGATAGAGGGTCTTGCCGCAGTAGTCTGACGATTCAGCGAACTCAATGATGCTGATGTGCTTAGGCGCTAGGGAATTTTCCACCTGGTCAAGCAGCTTCATACAGATACTCCAATGCCTTCTCGACAATCTCGGGGTTCTCTTTCAACATCCCAAGTCCTGTGTTGCAGGTTCCGCATAGCAGTCCGCGCACGACCTCGGTATCGTGAACGTGATCCACTACCAAGAACGGTTCTGGCGGGACAGGACAGTGCCCACAGATGGCGCAACACCCACCTTGTTTCGCGTAAAGGGCGTTGTATTCCTCCTCGGTCACACCGTAGTTGTAGAGCAGTTTGATCCATCGTTCACACACCTTGCAGTAATAACCAACGCCGTCAGGCTTGGAAGCATCACGATAGAACTCGTTCAGGGGCTTCGGAACCTCGCAACGACCGCATCGCTTTTCTGCTAGGAAAATCTTGGGACGTTCCTTTAGTTCCTCTCGTCGTTCTTTCTGACATACGCTACAGCTACGCTTGCCGTTCTCGCGGACATGGGCTGTCTCGGAAAGCAGATGTCCCTTGGCGCAATACTCTTGTCTGATACGATCACGGGGCATCCGTCCATTACGACGGAGGAGAAGCTACTTTTCTAGCTGCTGATCAAGTAGCAGGTTTTCTACTTGGTCGAGGAGCTTCATTCTTCTTCCGTTTGTGTTTCGGCTTCTCCCCAAGATAGGCTTCGTCGTTGCGTGTTGCGTGGGTTACCTCGTAACCCTTCTTCTCATGGTCAAAGCCGTACTTGTGGATGATGTGGTCCTCTAGTGGACCCTGGATCACGATCACCGGAGGCTTGCCTTCGAGCAAAGGTAGCACATCGACGGTGGCGTAAATCTTGAGCTTCGTGGCAAGTTCATACTTCAACTCGTCCTCGAACCTGTTCACGTCTTCCATCGCAGCTTCGACGTTCGCGTAACTCTCAGCGCGACGGATGAATCGCTCTTGCCACTTCTTGATGATCGGGAGCATGATGTCGAACGATTTGCTGATTTCGTCGTCCGTCATGTCCTGGGTAAGCAGATCGGCGTACTCCTGCTTCGACTTGACCAGATCGTCGGTCGGAAGATCGGGTGAGGTAGGTGTAGTCATATCTACTGATTATAGCAGAGGAGCGCCCAATATGGACGCTCCCCTTGAATGCGGCGGTGAATCAGGCGCGGTTCTGCGGAGTTACCACAGGTCGTTCTTCGGATCCACCAGTCGGGTAGCTGTACGTGATGGTGGCGATGACCAGTTCCTTCGGAAGAACAGCAACTTTTTCGTTGTATTCTTTCTGAGTGATTTCCGCTTTTTCGAGTTCTTTCGCGTATGTGACGAGTTTTTCCTCTTCTTCCGTTTCCGGCTGAACAGCTTTACCCGTTACGGCAGCGGTGCCTTCTTTCTCTTTCGAAGCACCAGATTCGTCGTTGGTGTAAGCAACCGTGAAGATGTCGATGCGTTCTTTGCCTTCGACTACGGTTGTGTATTCCGTTGACGCTTTGCCCGTGCTTGCGGCGACTAGCCCCGTGCTGCGCTGCTCAACGTCACCTGGCGAAACGACGACTTTGGTTTTTTTGGCAGCAAGTGCGCTAGATGTGACGACAAGCCCACTCTGAACCGCCCAATCTGAGGTTGTCCAGGTTAGCGGCTCAACGACGATGATCGCGCCGATTGCCAAGTGGGAGCGAAGCTCTTTGACTGGCGGGTAAGCGCGAGGGTAGGTTCCGGTGGTTTCCGGGTTGAGGTCAACGTACGTGGTGACGTTCTCGGTGACCTTCTGTCCTGCGATTCTGACGTTCTGTGAGCGAGAAATCGCTCGAACGCCTACGTATGGTCCTGGCATGTTGGTAGTTCCTTTGTGATTCGATGGTTGATGGGCCTACTAGCTTGGGTTTCGGGCTGTCTACCGACGCCCTACTAACTACGTTCGGTCCACTTATTCACGTACGGGAGAAGGCCATTTTACCGCTTGACCTTGATGATGTAGCAAAGGCCGTACCACGGCGGTTCGATGTTGTACGTTTCGAGCGCGTTGTTCGTGCCCGGAGCCGTGACGTTCGAGGTCAGCCCGACAGTGCTGGTGCCCGGTGATGCGGATCCCGTAGCGCCTCCGTGGTTGTGGGTGTTTTCAGACATCGGAAGTTCTTCGTTGGTCTGTCCGCCTACGTAGAGAGACTGTAGGGTGTTTTCAGTCGGAGCACCTTCTCCAATCGGAATACCGTTGTCCTTGAAGTCAGAGAACCTACGCCCATCGGTGAAGGCGTTTTCGCGGGATGTGATGCTGGCTCCGTGGAAGTTGTGTTTGTGCGTGTAGCTCGAAATCGTGTGCGTGTGAGCTTCGACTGTGTGAGAGTGGCCGTTGATCGTGTGAACATGCCCATCCACGGTGTGCGAGTGTTCTAGGTCGAGAGTGCTCTGACCGCCCGTTTCACCGATGCCCGACGTTTTGGATCCACGGATGAACTTGTCAACCAAGTTCGGGATGTTGCCCGCTTCGAGCTTGGCGTAAGATGCACCGAGTTCGTTGGCAACCGTTTTCCATTCCTGTCCTTCGCAGACAGCCCATTTGGATCCCGGTGTCGGTTCGGCAGGTGATTTGTACCAGGCCACTACCATGCCCAACGGCAGGAGTCCTTGCTCAAGCAGCGGACCAGTGATGCAGCCTTCTTCGATCTGCGGCGTGCAGATGGCTTTTTTCTTGATGTGACGACGTTCGACCGCTTCGTCCTTGATGTTTTCCGGCCACACGCCGTTGACATCAAGCTGACGATGACCGACTGAGCGCAGGGCTAGGAGGTAGCGCCAGATGCTTTCCGGCTTGATGGCCGTGTCGGTCGGGGATGCGACCTCTGGCGTGCGGATGGCCTCGCCGTCGCCTACCGCTTCCCACTTGGCGACATCGGCGTTGTCTTCGGCGTAGTTGAGGATGTCAGAAGATGGACCCGGAGTTTCTTTTTCGGCTTCTTCCGTGTCTTCGTTCTTGTATTTGCCTTCGAGGACTAGGCCCGCGTGGTTGTGCTGGTCGATTTTGACGAAGTTGTCCGCGAGCTTGGAATGTTCGAAGTCGTCCTTCTCCAAGTCCCACAGCACTAGGCCCATGTGTTCGGTCGTGATCATAGTTCAACCTGCTTGTAGGTGAATTTGACGTGTTCTTCTTCGCCAGAGACAATGCCCCATTCCCATGCCACACCTTTCGGCACGAAGAAACTGATCGGGAAGACGCCCGAAGGCTGGGCCAACCGGGTGAGTTCGTTGCCTCCCACGAAGATTACGAGTTCGACTTCGGCAGTCAGGTCTATCGTCGCCAGAACGTTTGTCCTAGCCGTAGCGGTGACTGGTTTGCCCGGTTTGAGTTCGGTGAAGGCGAGGGACCATTCCTCGGTCGCCGCGAACAGGCGTTCCCGCAATTCCTCGGCCAGAAGTTCGAAGGTGATCGCTTCATCGGAGATACCTTCGGTCGGGATCTGAACACCACGCCCGTTGGTGTGATCGTGAGCATCGAGCTTGGCCCAATTGTCCGCTAGCTGTTCGTGGGCGAAGTCGTCATCCAGATTCGTCCAGACGCGGAGGCTCATCTTGTTCGTGGTTTTCATCTCAGTCTTTACGGAGCCGCTTTCGGGTACGAAAAAGGCTAGACCAGGCCGAGCACCGTGAGCCGATGACAGTTAGCGCACAGAATCGAATGATTGGAAGGATCGTTGTTCTCTTTGTTGCCGTCCCTGTGATGAACGTCGATCTGACAGATGTGCTCGGGCACGAAGTCACAGCGTTCGCATACGCTGCCCGGAGGAGCACGATAATGAAGTTGTTTCGTATTCGGGTTACCAGGAGAGCATCTCCATCCACGATTACTTGACCGTTTCCGGATCGCCACTGGACCGCAGTTAGCGCATACCGCTGTGCGATTTACCTCATCTATCTCCGAAAGCCGGTGAACCCACTTACCCATCAGCCATTACATACGAGAAAGGCCCGCTTTTCAAGACGGGCCTTAGTCTGGTTGTTGTTTGGCGCTTAGCTGGACTTGCTGAACAAGCGCTTGACGACGAGCGACACGGTGCCGATACCACCGACAATCGCCAAGAGCGTAGTCCCGCTCAAGCCTATGTCTGCTCCGCCGCCAGTGACCGAGAGGACGAACGCGACGACGGCTGATGCCGTAACCGGGTTGTCCAACGACACTAGGTCAGCCAAGAGGTTGTCCACAACGGTCGTGACCGTTGAGGTTGCCTTCGTGACTGCGTTAGCTGTTGCTGACATGATCCCTTCTTTCTCTAGAGGTTGTTGCTGCTAGCACCCTTTACGCGACGGCTCAGTCCAAGAACCAAGGCTCACAGATCGAGATGTCGTACTCTTCATTGTGGTCTTCGTACTGCTTGGCATCGAAGCCCTCCGGGATGTCGGCCTTCCCGTCATAGTCGGCCACCCATAGGAGATATTCGTCCCTCTTGATGCCGTCGTCTGTCAAGGCTTGCACAACCTGGGGCATCGTGCTCGCATTGGCGTAGACCACAGGGCGGGCCTTTCCGCGTGCGTGCTGTTTGCGTACCCAGCCTGGTGCCTCGCCCGGTGTCGCGTCCCCGTTCTCTACGTCGAGAGCGTCGGCGTCCTCGCCAGAGAACACGCTGATCGACAGGTGTTTCAGGTGCGGGAAGCGCTTGACGATGTTGTCGAAGTCGTTGAAGATCCCGTTGACGTAACCGGCGACCGCTGCCTCTCCCTCCTCCGGGAGACTGTCGGCGTTCGTGGAGTCGAGCATGTGGAACCGCTGCGGAGCCGGTGGCTTCGGCTTCGGTTTCGGCTTGGGTTTCGGCGCTGGTTTCGGTTTCGGAGCAGGTTTCGGAGGCTCAGGTGCAGGTTTCGGAGCCGGATGTTCAAGCTCCTCTAGTTCCCTACGACGGTGTGCGTTCAGAAGCTCTAGCCCCTTCAACAGACCCTTCTTGATGTCGATCTGAACATGAGAGGCGTGTGCCGCCTGTAGTTTCTGGATTTCGACCTGGATCCTCTCACCGTGTTTGTGTGTCTCATCGATGAGATGCTTCAACTGCGCGATCTTCTGTGCGTCTGTCTCGCTCATGGACCTTCAATTTCTCCCCGGTTGGTGTTTGCGCACAGCGTGGCAGCGGGCGCAGATGTCCCACCACTCGCCAGCGTAGGTTTCCTCGGCAATCCAGCGATGGCCGAAGCGCCGACACAGGTATCGGAAGATGAAGTCGAGCATTGATAGCCACCGTTGTCCATGTGTCTGTCTCCAACCATTACTCTACCGATGATAGCAGGTTTCGCGCCCGGATGATGAAATCGCTATGCGGAGAGTCGAACATACGTACGCTCTCGATGACAATTAGAACAGACGACATCGCACTTCGCAATCTCTTGTTCGATCAGCTTCCAAGGTCGCAAGGCATGAGCCATGGTCGATACGTTCCCGACCTTCTTGCCACGCACATGATCGAAGTCCATGACGTAGTGAGGGTATTCGATGTTGCAATCGGCGCAAGGTCTAGCCTTCGCAACCTTGATCTTCTCCGCGTATTCTGCATGACGTTCGCGGTTCTTGAGTTCAGCCCTCTCCTTCATCGCCTTCTGGTTACGAAGGTAATGACGACGAGAAGAGGCTGCTTGATCGACCTTGTTCTTGTATGCCATCAAGCATTATGCGCCCGGAAATGGCTCGAAAGGAGCCTGTGAGTTATGAGTCGCTGCGAGCGGGGTCGAACCGCCGTCTTCTGGTTATGAGCCAGTTGCTCTACCGTTGAGCTACACAGCACTAATCCGACCGTTCCAGTGGGCCGGTCGGCCACCCTCTAGTGTTTCTTGTTTCCATCGACACCAGGACCACGGGGCTTCCCCACGCGGGCGCGGTAGCGGGCGCACTTGTTGCGGTTGCGTCCGTACTTGTGGGATCCGCCTCCTTTGTCGCGGTTCCCGTTCTTCTGCATGAGCTTCGCAGCCTTGGCTGCGAGGTTGCCGTTCACTTAGTACCTCCTTTCGATTAGACAGTGCCTAACCGCATGGGGTACCTCCTTTGTGTCGTGGGTTGAAGCGGAAGACGGGAGTCGAACCCGCAACCTTTGCTTGGAAGGCAAATACGTTACCATTACGCCACATCCGCATTGGATTTCCCCTCACGCTCATCGCGATCAGTGGGTACTCACACTAGACTAGCCTGCCCAATCCCTAATCCGGGGTGCGTTGAGCAAATGAGGACTAGCCACGGGTGACCAGCGCGCCGCTCTGCCGCACGCCGGTTCCCGGTGCTTGCAAGAGCGCAGTCAGAGCCTATGCTCGGAATCGAACCGAGTCTATTCTCGCTTACAAGGCGAGCGCAGCACCATTTCTGCATCACAGGCTTGGTGCCCCCAAGCCGTTCTGAACAGAGCCGAGGGGCATATTCGTATCGATAGCCGGGGTTCTGTACCAACTACGGCTCAGAGAGCAGACATGAGTTCATCAATCTTTACTCGCCTGCGAGCACTTGTCCAAGGATAGATTGCCGTCAAGACCTTCTTGACCACATCAGCCCTGCTCGTTTGCCACACAAACGAATCGCTGTGATTACTGCGTTTGCCCTGACGATTAGTGATTGTCCCACCTTCAACCAAGTGTTGAAGCCAGTATGCCACATCTTCATCTGTTGTCTCCATGCGGATCCTTGGATGGCCGGGAGCTACGAAATCGAAGCATCCCTCGCCCTCCAACAGCCCCGCGACGTAGGCCATCGCTTCACAGTAGTTCATGTCTCTCCTCTGAGTCGTAACTGGTGGCGATCATCCATCTAAGCCTCCAACCCGATATGCCCATAGCTTTCGCCGTAGGGTTCTCTACTTGGAGTTGCATGCGCCGGAACACCAACGAGGGCGTACCTCCTTTGGGCCGGTGTCACTCGGTGTAGTTGAGCCGATGACAAGGTTTCCCCTGCCAGCATGCCCCGAACTTCCTCTACGCTGTCTTTCAAGCGCAGCAACCGCCTGATACGAAGTTTGATCTAAGCACTATGCGGGAATCGAACCCGCGATCGGTTACACCCTCTTGAGAGCTTGTATTCGTTGACCACTTCACGCCTCTTACGACGTTCGTTACGAATACGGTTGATATGTTGCTCTTTGTGGCGTCGGTACCAATCGCGTTGATACGCCGCCTGTTTCTCTCTATCTGCGTAAGGCATATCTACACCTTAGCAGGGTTCTAACGTACCTCCCTGGACGGACTCGAACCGCCGACCTCCCGGATCGCAACCGGACGCTCTATCCACTGAGCTACAGAGAGTTTCGTAGCTGCCAGCGAGGGAAGGGATCTTTCCCTTCCCCCCTGACATCAAACAGTCCTCGCCGCCAATCCTGAACAAGTTGCCACTCGTAGCTGTTCTTGTCCCCGCCCGCGAGGAGGGCGTAGATCCTGGGGCGCTCCTGACGGAGTGTCCCGATGAGATGGTGCGCTAGTGCCTTCTCATTCTTGTCGAGGTAAGGAGCGATGGATTTCGATCCCTCCTCGGTCCGCATGTGGAGCCAACGGTGGCTCCCGGCGCACGCCGGGACTGTGCAGAGCCTACGCGGTGCATAGACCTCGTAGTCTGCCAGTTCCAACATGATCCAACGCGGCACGAAGTGATGTTTGGTCATTCGACCTTCGCACTCCCGACCGAGTAGCGGGCAGATGCGGCAAGTCTCAGGCTCGCCCTGTGTCTGACGTTTCTTGAGCTTGTTGAGGCCCGCCTCCGGGATTAGCTCACTGAGCTTGTTGAGCCGGAACAGAACCTCCTTAGAAGAGAGGTTCGCGTCGAACAGGTCGTCCAAGTCGATGTCTTCGGCGTCTGCGAGAACTTCGAGTTCCCGGACCCCAGCCATGCCGTGTACGTCGAACCAGTGTAGCTCGCCGGTGATTGGGTGGGTCCAGTCTCTTGCTCTCGACATAGCGACATCATATCGCACGGGTGCGATGAAGTCAAGCGTTCCGCAGGCAGAGCCATTCGAATGGTACCTACAGAGTAGCCCGTATGGGATTCGAACCCATCATCTCACGCGCTGAGAACGCGGAATCCTTGCCATAAGACCCACGGGCCATGAAGTGCGCCACCGAGGATTTGAACCCCGGACACGCTGTTGATAAGACAGTTGCTCTAACCAGACTGAGCTAGTGGCGCTTGTGCTGCCAGGGTGATCGACGGGAATCGAACCCGCATGGCGAGGTTCACAACCTCGAATCCTAGTCCATTAGATGACGACCACCATGTTGCGCCGAGAGGGGAGCTAATCGCCCTCGACCTCCGCCCCCAAATGGGCGGCGCTCGCACTTGAGCTTCCGACGCGATGCCTCTCCCGAGAGTCGAACTCGGACGATCCGAAGATCGGCGGGGTTTAGGCCCGCTGTGTCTACCATTCCAACCAGAGAGGCGAAAGATTGCGGCAAGGTAGGCGTGCAGTGACGCCTCGTTCTGGTCCGGTAGCACACGCCTACCGGCTCCTTGCCTTGCTAGCTGGGGGTCAGGGATTCGAACCCCGATTCGCGGGTTCAAGGCCCGCTGTCCTGCCGTTGAACGAACCCCCAATGTTGACAGCGCGGGATCCCACGAACCCGCTCTAAGCGCTGTTCGCCTTCTACTGCCAAAGCTCCGGGTCAAGGATTCGAACCCTGACCATCTGGCTCAGAACCAGACATCCTGCCGATTAGACGAACCCGGAATTGTACTGCTATAGCGGAGGGAAGAGTCGAACTTCCTACCTCAAGGTTATGGGCCTTGCGAGCTACCGTTGCTCCACTCCGCACGATTGGTACTGACTGCGAGGAATCTCGTCACCCTCGCCCAAATAGGTAATCCACTGAGGGACGAAAATCGGCCCTGAGTGCTCTCCGTCGTGATTCGCCGGTCTTTGGCATCTTGCCAAAAGTCCGACTTCTGCGCCACATTTGTCTGGTCCCATATTTCCAGTATAGCGCGTTATGCTACTCACCGCGATGGTGCTCGCGATGACAGTTGGAACAGAGAAGAATGCACTTCTCAAGCTCCGCAAGGATTGTCTCCCACGGAAAGGCCCGTTTGCACAAACGGGCAATGCACTGTTCTTGGTTATCCTTGCCGTTTGGGTGATGAGCATCGATAGCCCCACCGTATTTGTTGTACCCGCACGCGCTACAACCACGCTCCTCCTTGTACTCTCGCACTTTGCGTCGAAGCTCTTTGATGCGATCAGAACTGCGCCTGAGGATTATCTCTTTGTTACGCAGATATGACCGATGCTGTGCTTCTTTCTGCTTCTGAGGATCCTTGTATGCCACGTATATTACGTGTCAGAAGGTTCGACAAAAAGTGCCCAAAGTGGGAGTCGAACCCACAAACGACAAGGTTTGAGCTTGCCAGGTATGCCAATTCCCGTCACTTGGGCGTAATTAGGCTAATCTCGCCTGAGAAGTTGGCGCAAAATTTTTCTGAGCGCCGACCCTAATTTTTCAGGACCGATTTTCCTGCGATGCGGAAAAGAGGATTTGAACCTCTGACCCCTTCCTTATCAGAGAAGTGCTCTAACCTGGCTGAGCTATTCCCGCGTGTTACTCTGTTGGCAGCGATTCGACTACGACCGGGTTACTGGTGTCGAGGCCGCGTACGATCTGGAAGTTGATTCCCAGGTGGTGAACTAGCACCCGTACGCCCTCTGGCACTGTCGCGGTCAAGGCATCTGACACCTGCTCTAGCTCCGCTGGTCCCGGAATCCACGGTGGGAGTCCGTCACCCATGTCATCGATGCCGAGCTTGACTACGAGAACATCGCCCTCGCTCAAGTCCAGTACCTCGACGGCCTTGACTGCGCGGTCCGCGATGGCCTGTATGCTGTCTCCGACACCGGCCTCCGCAGCCACTACTTGCTGCTCTGTTAGGTCTTGATCACTCATACCCAACAGTATACCATGGCACCGGAGGGAATCGAACCCGCGACACACGGTTTAGGAAACCGATGCTCTATCCTCTGAGCTACAAGGGCGAACAACTTAGCGGAACCTCCGGGGATGCCGGGGTGTCCCTGGTCCTTTGACCTCTTTGATGATGCTCCGTGCGAATTTCGCAGCGACGAGCCAGAGGACAAGTCCAAGCCCGCCAAAGACGAGCAGGACGATGCCAACGATGTCTGCTCCGTGGAACCAGCCCGAGTTGGCGATCAGGATGATGCCTGCGATGATGAAGAAAAGGACGGGCATCAGGTAGCCACGTCCTCTCCAAGTACCTCCGCTGCGTGCGGGCACAGCCGTAGGGCGGTGTCCTTGTCCAGCGTCAACAGGTCTTTCGGCCTGGTGTCGCTTGGGTCAGCGGTGAATGCCTTGAACTCGTTCTCGTCGTAGCAGATGCCAGCGGCGTCGAACAGACCGTTCTGTACCACTGCGACTACGACCTTGCCCTCCGGTACGTCCTCGAACGTACCCGAGTACGGCTCCGCACCGTGAAGCTCTTCGAGTTGAAGTGCCTTCGCGAGCGGGAGGGGTGTCTCGATGTAGTAGCCCATCACTTGCCTTCCTTTGGTTGACTTGGCTTCCTGGGAGGTTGGAGGCAGTTGCCCCGATGGTGTGTTGGCTTGCCCAATCCTGTCCACAGACGTTGCAGATCAGGTTTCCGTTTTTGTCTTGTTCCATGCCGGGAGCTTAGCACGTCTTCTCCGGCTTGTCAAGTGGACTAGGCCGAGAGGCCCATTGCTTTACGTTCGGTACGGCATTTGTTGCAGTAGTTTCGTGGTCGTTTAGCTCCACTTGTCACTGTCTTGAGGCCGAATCGATCAAGCGGAAGTTCTTGTTCGCAGTGGGAGCACCACCACATGTCGGGCTTGAGGTCATGAACCGGAGGCTTGCCCGGTCGCGTATGAGGTTGGTTGCACCAGCGATGAGAGAAAGCGATGTTAGTGATGTCCCAAAACAGGGACGTGTCTCGGCCCTCCCACGGCTGGATGTGCTCGATGCTAAGGTCGTCAGCATCTTCGATCATCCTCTTACACACGATGCACTGATCCAAGTGCAACTCCTGAGCTAGTGAAAACATCACTCGTTTACGCAAGCGGTGCATGGCTGTGCCATGCGGCATACCCAATTGCTTTGCTCGTCTTTGCTCTCTGCCCATCCATCTATTCTAGCACGGATGGACCTTGTTTTAGTGGACCTTGGCAGAGTCGAACTGCCGTCTTGAGTCTCGTACAGGCGTCACTTCTAGCAGCTTTGGGACAGGCATGGCCCGCCTCCACCACCCGGTTATACGTCCGGGAACGCGCGGGGTGCTACCAACACCTTGCGGTGTAACTACAACGGTACTCTGCACGTCAAGGGCATGGCGCTCACTGCCCTCCGAGGTTTCTGTTCCCAGGATACTCGGCTGGTCCCGGCTTGTAGCTTCTTAGGCTACAGCGAGTACGTCGCTAGCCCGAACCTCGAAGAGAGATGCGGGGATTGCGAGCGTGTCTGTTGCGTTGCCAGTTATGGCTTTTGTCAGGTAGGTGTGACGACCGCTGCATGACATACTGCCGAACCTACCCAATCGATTACCGGGAAAGGCCCATGGGTGAGGCTCCGAAGAACCTCGGAGGGAGGGCTAAGAGCCAGCGGCCCTCACCCTCCCCCAACGACTTAGTGCCGACCAACTGTGGACGGCGACCATCTGTCTACAAGGTAGATTTCTGGATCACCATCCTTTCTTACGCTGGTCGTGGGTTTGCATTCCCTGCCACCAATTAGGTGACAGGAGAGTGGGCAATACTGGACTCGAACCAGTGACTTCCGCCATGTCGCGACGGCGCTCTCCCAACTGAGCTAATCGCCCTCAAAGATGTCGCACCCCCCTGCGCCTACAGAGCTACTTGACATCTATGCGCCACCAGGGAATCGAACCCCATACACATCGGGTGTAAACCGATTGCTCTGCCAATGAGCTACCAGCGCGTTGTACTGCGAGCGACAACGACGGGACTCGAACCCGCGACCTCCGCCTTGACTTATCGACAGCCAACGCGGAGACTAGACCTCTCGCCACTTGTGTATTCACTACGTTCTTCTGCACAGGCACGCGATTCACCCGTGCTGTTGACGCTATTTTCTCCGCTGCCTTCTCCGTGGGCGGGACATTCAGCCTCTCCTTCCCCACCGCAGCCTCCGGTTTCGCGGTAGTGCTGTTGCAGACTTTCTTCCCGTGTCGGTGCTGCCGATGCCTTCCCGCATTCAACGGGTCCGCCATCGCATGTCGGGTATGTAGGCGTAGGAGTAGGCACAGGAACTACCACCGCAGGTCTAGGCTTGGGCCTGGGCCTGGGTTCCGGTGTCGTCGTGGTCGGTTGCGCCGTGACCTTGACCACCTTGGGGAGACTAGGGTGCGGGGCAGGTGCTTTGGCAGGTGCTTTGGTAACTGCTCCGCATCCAGCAAGGGCTACGAGCAGCACGACAGGAAGTGTCTTTAGTAGGTTCATGGACCGTAGTCTACACGGTCCACGACTAGAAGTCAAGCGACGAGTCAAGGGCCGAAGGTAAAGGTCAACGTGAACTGTTCGCCCTCGAAGGTGCCGTGGTATACGGCAGCGTTGGCGTAATGCTCAACGGATTCAAGATACGGGAGCAATTCGGATGTACGACTTAGCTTACTGAGCTTACTGAGCTTCATGATTCTCCGCTTCGTTGTTGAGCGGGACCGAGGGGATTCGAACCCCCGTTCTCCTCCTTGACAGGGAGGCGCGTTAGACCACTACGCTACGGACCCATAGTCCTTCGTCCACCGGATGCCCTTGGTCTGGTTGTTACGCGCAGGCTTATACCTGAGCGTCACCATCCTCATCCCGTCGCCAAGCTCGCTAGCTGGCACGTAGAAGCATTCGTCGGTGGTCACATCGTACACCGCAAGCCAGTCAATCTCAGCAGCGGTGTACTGTTTCGCTGAGATGGTCAGACCTTTGTTGGTCGAGTAGCTTACCGCCTTGACCTCGACCTTCTCACCGTCTGACTGAGCGTACTTGACCTGGACCCTCTCGAACCCATCGCGGTACAGGATCAGGTCGAAGTCCCAATTGTCACCGAAGGGAATAGCTACCTTGTATCCTTGCCGCATCAAGTCTGATGCGATGCGTAGCTCAGCGAGGTCGCCCTTGTCCTTGGTAGTTGCCATCAGCTATTACCTAGCCGATACCACCGCCCTTGAAGGCCAGTGGTCTACTAGACAGGGCAGCGCTCTAACCATCTGAGCTAAGACACCAGGTAGGCCAGCCACAGGACAGCGTTTCGACTGGCGTGGGCTGGCAGCATTGGCCTGCACCAGGTAGATCCCCTGGCCGGGTAGCACGTCTGCTACAGCGGGGGATCAAGGATTCGAACCCTGATCAATCGGGTTGGAGCCGATCATGATTGCCGTTTACACCAATCCCCCTGGCGGCAGAGTCAAGAGAGGGCTTGCCTCCTCGTCTGCCATGGAAGCCAACACTCGGAGTCGAACCGAGTTACAGGGCCACTCCCCGTCGGCGGTCGTGCGTTCTGTCTCGATGACAGTTGGCACAGACAAGCTCGCACTTGGCAATCTCGTCCAGTATCTTCCGCTTGCCCTTCTCTCCCGTTGCCATGTGGCTGACATCGGCTATCTCAAAGAGCTTTTCTGTGCCTGGAAGGTGATCCCAATCCATCCTCCACGGAGGATGATCCAGATCACAGTCGGCACACTTCTTTCCTGCCTTCAAGGACTCAAACCATTCGCGTGCTGCGAGGCGATCCTGTCGGCGCTTTTCTAGACGAGCCTCCCGATGCTTCTGAAACGAGCGAGCATCGGCATCCTTCTTGCAGCCTTTACACACGCGAGCACCAGCATGGAACTCGTCCAAGTCCTTCTCTTCTTTACAGGTAGCACATACCATTACACATTACCTTGTCGTACCCGAAAGAAAAGTACGAAAGTGAGGCGAGCCGGTTATGTAGTCTCCGCTGCTCAGCCAGGCGCAAATTTAGACCCTGGACAACCTAAGACTGACGCTCCCCGCGCTTCTTACCCGGAGGTCACGGCCTCAAAGCCAGCATCGGGAATTGAACCCGATTCCCCCGCTTACGAAACGGGTGCGGCACCACTTCCGCTTTGCTGGCAAGCCCTCCGTGGAGGGGCGACCCGTCCGCTACTCCTCTACCGGAGGCCGACCGATCAATCTAGAAAACCGTGCGAGCAATCCCTTTTCGGATCGGTGACTAGCCTCTCCTTATCCGGTAACACCCGCCAGTCTAGCGGTTTCCCGGCGCACGGTATGAGTGTGCGGCACGGACCGAGCAGGCGCTTTGCCTGTCGGTACCCGCGTGCCTTGGGTCATGACTCCCTCGACATCGACCCCTGCGCATGGAGTCTACCCCGCTAAGCCGATCCCGAGATTCGAACTCGGAACCTCTTCCTTACCACGGAAGCGCTCTACCATTAGAGCTAGACCGGCAACTCGATCCGTACCGGCCCGTGGTAACTATGGCTTCACGGTTCAACCGAGGATCTTCGAGACAGGCCATGGCCTGCCGCTATCAGGGTAATAGGATTCGAACCTACGACCTCTCCCGTCCGAGGGGAGCGCGCTACCAGACTGCGCTATACCCTGCTGGTGGCGGCGTTGCACCGCCTTCGTACTCCCTAATCCGGGGTGCGGTACGAGTTATGCGCCTACGGGGAATCGAACCCCGGACCTACCGCTTGAAAGGCGGCAACTCTTTGGCTCCCCGAAGAGAACCGTTGACCACTGAGCTACAGGCGCGTAAGTGCGGGACGGTTTACGAAGCAGCCGT
>Ga0187873_1002147_pt1 | contig 15380 bp, 9 predicted proteins | sample June2016WEW_16_1_2_FD_133012 | JGI IMG/M metagenome (GOLD analysis project Ga0187873, IMG submission 133012) | Peatland microbial communities from SPRUCE experiment site at the Marcell Experimental Forest, Minnesota, USA - June2016WEW_16_100 | ecosystem: Environmental > Terrestrial > Soil >... | reverse complement strand
CTAAGCCGGACCACAAGGAACTAACAAGGAGACGACGATGGCGGAACAAGAAATAAAAGAATGTGCCCACGAACCATGCCTCTGCACGGTTAGCGGCAAAGACAAGTACTGCAGCGACGCTTGCCGCGATGCGGGATCCAAAGAAGTGGAAATTGCCTGCCAATGCCAGCATCCTGCCTGCTTAGACAGCGTGTAGAGCAATAGTGTTCGTTAGGGAGATTCTGACATAAGTTCGGTTTCTTGAAGGGGACGGCCTTCAGTGTGTGCGTGAGAACTAGCTTTTCTTTTTGGCAGTGGAGTAAGAGGCTCGAAAAACAGAGCGCCGCAGGCGCGTGGCATGACAGCCCAGCACGTAGCGAAGCGGAGTGCTGGGGTTAAGTGGGAAAGATATCCGAGTCCCCCGGGGACGGCAGGGTTCTCACGCACACACTTCAGGCCGTCCGTAAACGCCCCTTAATGAGTGCGGCTTTAGCCGCTGAGGGACTTCGCCGTGACTTGATCAGAATTTCCTTAGCTCCGGAACGGCCAGCGCGGATCGTTTGGCGGACACATGCCCCGCGTGGATCTCGGCAATGCTCGGCAAACAAGGAGTCCACGACACTCGCCGCGCGGAGAAGCTGCCGCGACCGCTGAAAGCTGCGGCCACGCGCAGTAGCGGCGCAACCGGTTGCGTCCGATGCCGACTGCTGTTTTTCGACATCGCATTCGTCGCTGTCAAATCAATTGACACGAGCTTTGTAGTTGAAGCACAATCCAGTCACTCGCTTTTCGAGCTCGCACTGGTTGCTGTCGCTCCTCAAAAGAGTTTCCAGCATTGACACCCCGCGCCAATCGCTTACAGTCGCTGCTCGGAATGGGGTTTGCCAAAAAATTCTGGTAGTCACTGTGGATTGCGTTCAACAACTTCACCTGAGAAAAGGACTGTGCTTTGACCAAAAAATCCCTGTTTGCTGTAGCTTTGCTCTCGCTTGCTGCCTGCTGCCTGTTGCAGGCGCAGACCCTCACCAATCTTACGCATCAGCCCCCGGACGGGGCGGGCATTGTTTTCCTCTTGACCGATGGCACGGTACTGGCTCAAGGCAACCAGGGCCAGGACTGGTGGAAGCTCACTCCTGACATCAACGGAAGCTACATCAACGGCACCTGGGCGCAAATGGCCAGCTTGGCCTCAGATTACGATCCCTATGCCATGGCGTCGGCTACATTGTCCGATGGCCGCGTCATCATCGAAGGCGGCGAATACAACTTCGGCTCGTTTTCCTTCACCAATATGGGCGCGGTTTACGATCCCGCAGCCAACACCTGGACCAATCTCACCCCACCCACTGGCTGGGAGTACATTGGCGATTCGCCCTCGGCGATACTGCCTAACGGCGATTTCCTGATCGGACGCAAGTTCGACATGCAGATGGCAGAATTGGATCCCACCACCATGACGTGGACCGCCATGGGTTCGACCGGCAAGGCTGATTGGAACGCCGAAGAGGGTTGGACCCTGATGCCCGACGGCACCATCCTTACCTGGGATGTCCTGGACAATCCCAACTCCGAGCGCTACATTCCTTCCGAGCAGATGTGGGTCTCCGACGGCAGCACCATCGCCAACCTGCAAGGCCCGCCGGAAGTCGGCTGCATTCCCTACGGTGGTGGCGAGTACTGTCCACCGGGTGAAACCGGCCCTGGCATTCTGATGCTCACCGGTAAGGTGTTTGCCACCGGCGCGACCCACTCGGGTGCCCCTACTGGGCACACCTCGGTCTATACTCCTGGAACCAGCCCGACCGATCCTGGCACCTGGACGCCCGGACCTGACTTCCCCAATGGCGATGACGCCGGCGACAACTTCGCCGTGTTGCTGACCAGCGGCAGGGTGCTGGTCGAGGGCAACTCAGGTCGACTTTACGAGTATAACGGCACAACTTTGACTCCAACCCTAAGCACCTTCGGCGGCAGCATGATAGTGCTGCCTACTGGACAAGTCCTGTTTAATGGATCGCAGGTCTATACGGCGGTCGGCGGTTACGGTCAGCCGTTTGCGCCGGTTGTTACGAATTCTCCTTCAACGGTGGTGCGCGGCGAAACCTACATGCTCTTCGGGCGTCAGTTCAACGGATGGTCGCAAGCCGATAACTTTGGCGACGAGCTTGAAACCGCCACTAATTACCCGTTGGTACGGATTACCAACAACTCTACCCACCACGTTTTCTACGCCAAGACGCATGACCATAGCACCATGGCGGTCGCCACTCGCGGTATTCCAACCTACACTCATTTCGATGTGCCGGCAGGCATGGAGACGGGAGCGAGCACACTGGTGCTGGTAGTCAATGGAATCCCGTCAAACTCAATCAGCATCACGGTAAATTAAAGCATCAAGAAGCAGTAGCCAAAACAGCGCTCGCGGGCTAAAAACCCGCGAGTGTTCTTGTCTTGATCGATGGAATCAGCGATGCTAGAGCGTAGCCGCTTCTCCGGCGGTCACAACGCTATCGCTGGATATCATCTTGACGGACATTCTCAAGGGACTTTTCGAACAGCACTTCGGCTCTGCGGTCGATACGGCGCACCCGCTGCGTGCCATGCTTGGCGCATCCGGCCGTAAGATCGTCAGGCTCAGCAACCAGCAACACCGCGCGATTGGCATTCTCTACGGCGTCCGCGAAGAGAACGCCGCCTTCCTGGAATTCTCCCGACATTTTCGCCGGCATGGCCTGCCGGTGCCGGAAATCTATGCTGAGGATCTGGACCACGGCGCCTATCTGGAGGAAGACTTAGGCGATACCACCCTCTTCGAGTTTCTCTCGGAGAATCGCTCTGGCGACAACATTGCTCAGCCGGTGGCCGAAGCCTATCGCAAAGTCGTCGCCACTCTGCCACGCTTTCAAGTCGAAGCCGGCCGCGACCTGAACTACGCTGTCTGCTACCCCCGCGCCAGCTTCGACCGTCAATCCATCGCCTGGGACCTGAATTACTTCAAGTACTATTTTCTCCAGTTGGCTGACATCCCCTTCAACGAACAGGCGCTGGAAGATGATTTCAACCGCCTCACTACGTTCCTGCTGAGCGCTGACCGCGAATACTTCCTGTATCGCGACTTCCAGTCGCGCAATGTAATGCTGCGGGAGAACAAGCCGTTCTTCCTGGATTACCAGGGCGGACGTAAGGGCGCTCTGCAGTATGACATCGCTTCCCTGTTGTTCGACGCCAAGGCGGATCTGCCGCCACAGCTGCGTCAACAGCTGCTTGACTACTATCTGGAGCGGCTGGGAGAGCACATTAATTTGGACCGCGACGCCTTCATGCGGCATTACTATGCGTACGTTTATGTGCGCATCATGCAGGCGTTGGGAGCGTATGGCTTTCGCGGATTTTATCAGCGCAAGACTTTCTTCTTGCAAAGCGTTCCGTATGCCTTGAAGAACCTGCGTTGGCTGCTGCACAACGTCGAGCTTCCCATACCCCTCCCGGCGCTGATGGATACGTTCACGAACATGTTGGATTCGAAGAAGCTGCAAGGCGTGGCCTCAGAAAGCGACAAGCTGACGGTGCGAATATTGAGCTTCTCCTACCATCGCGGTCTGCCCCATGACGAGACCGGACATGGCGGGGGATTCGTCTTCGACGCTCGCAGCCTGCCCAATCCAGGACGCGAGGAGCGGTTCAAGTTTGTTACGGGGAAAGACACTCCAGTCATCGAGTACCTTGATCGACAAGAGAGCGTCCGCCAATTCTTTGCCAGCGTGACGTCCCTGGTGGATGCCAGCGTGGATAGCTATCAGCAGCGTGGCTTCAAGAACCTGATGGTCTCCTTCGGATGCACTGGCGGTCAGCATCGTTCCGTATATTTGGCGGAGCAGCTGGCGAAACATCTTCGCGTCCGCAATGGCTTGGAGGTTGCGATAAAGCACCGCGAGCTGGAGGACCTCGACTAATGCGAGCCATGATTCTGGCGGCTGGGCTGGGAACTCGACTGCGGCCGCTCACTAACGACCGTCCCAAAGCACTGGTCGAAATCAACGGCCATACGCTGCTGGAGATTACCCTTACTCGATTGCGTAGCTCTGGAATCTCCGATGTCATCATCAACGTACATCACTTGGCTGACAGCATCGTCGAGTACTTAAAGATCAATAACAGCTTCGGCATGAAGCTTGAAATCTCCCGCGAGGACATACTGCTCGACACCGGCGGTGGGCTCAAAAAGGCGGCCCACTTTTTTCTCGAGGACGAGCTGGATGAGCCGTTCCTCCTGCATAACGTCGATGTCATCAGCTCCATTGATATCGGACGGATGATTCAATTTCATCTCGAAAACTATGCCCTTGCTACTCTGGCGGTGCAAGAACGAGAAACCTCCCGTTACCTGCTCTTTGACCGCCAGCTTCAACTTTGCGGTCGGCGATCCAGCGATCAGGGAGACGAACTGGTGCGGTCGACGCAACCATTACAGGCGCTGGCCTTCTGCGGTATCCACGTGCTCTCTCGTCAGATCTTTCCTCTGCTGACGGAAGAAGGAGTTTTTCCCATCATCCCCGCCTACCTGCGGCTCGCAGGTCAGGGAGAGAGAATCCTGGGCTTTCGCGCCGATGAATACTCCTGGCGCGATCTCGGCACGCCGGAGAGCGTCAGACAAGCCGCCGAACACTCAGCAGAAGGAATTCTCCCGCGGTAGGCATGATCTGCCTGATAGCGTTCTTCAGCAGCCGCACCATCTCTGACGTCATTTGCAAACAGAAAAAGAGGGCAACTGGTTGGTTGCCCTCCGCAAAAGCAGGTAGTTCACAACAAGCCTTACGGCTCGATCGTGGCATCAAACTCTACGTTCTGAACCTGAACGCCACCAACTGAAACGCGTCCGTCGGTCCAGGTAATGTAAGCCGTGCCATTCAGGGCCGTCGAGTAGTCATAGTCGCCCGCATAGCAGCTCTGGATGTTTGGATCATCCTGGGCCGGTTGGGGAATGATCTGATCGCTGACCGCGAAGTTCGATCCCCAAGTAGCGCCATTGTCCGACGACTGAACGCCGAAGCGCTGGTAGCTGCATCCCGGATCGGTAGTGTTGTTGCACGCCGAGGTAGCCTGACGGCGATCGTACCAGGAAGCCGTCACATCCTGGGGCTGCGTGAAAGCGCCGGGGGCATAGTTGACGTTGAGAGACGGCATCCAGTGGCTCTGATACTGGTTGCTTTCTGGGTCGTTCAGCAGGATGGGCGTAGACCAAGTCATGCCGTTGTCCGTCGAACGGGTGTAGTAGATGTCCCCGGTCGATATCGACCCTTTGGTAGCGTAATCATAGTGGACCACGCCATTGGGACCGACTGCGGGCTGTCCCCACCCCATGTGCCGCCAAATTGGATTGATCTTGGCGAAATAGCTGTTGGACGAGCAGACACCGTCACCAGGCGGATTGAAGCGCGAACCCACCATCACCTCGGTCCAGGTGGCACCGCCGTTGGTGGAATTGAACATGATGTTCTGACGGGTGGCGAGTCCGCCGCCGCCTTCATCCATGCCAGCCAGGAACACGGTGCTGGTGTAAGTGGCATTTGGCGCCGGTGGCCCCGGAGGCGTGCCTGTGAGCTGCACATCGCGAATGAACGTCGTAGTCAATTGTACCGGAGTGGCCCAGGTCTGGCCGTCGTCAGAATGGCTGACGAAGATAGCTCCGCCATCTACGTTGAAGTTATTGAAGGAGACATACATGCGCCCGTACTTCGAGCTGAAGGGATTGTTATCCACCCACATTGATGGGCGATCACTGTCGTCATTGTTGGCAGGGCAGCCGGCCGCGGTCCAGTTTTGGCCGTCGGGAGAACTCCACACGCCAACCCCAAAACCACCGCAGCCCGTCACCAGATCGCCAGCGAAGAACTTGCCCAGCTTTTGGTTGTAAACCACCAGCGGGTCGCCATAGTTGGTGCCATGACCCGAAGCGAATGGAGGCGGCAGAATTTGCGTGAACGTCGCCCCGTCATCGGTCGAGAACGACGTACCCGAATAGTTATCTCCATTGGTGTAATCGTCGTTGTAGTTGACCACTAAAAGGTGACTGCCGGGCATCGTGCTGTGCCACACCATGCTTTCGCTGTGGGTGCAACTGCTGTTTGAGCTGCAGCTTCTGTTGCTGACCAGCACGTTCGGCGGTTGAGCTTGCAGCGGTTCGTCATCCTTGTCGGAGGTGCGAGGACCGCCGCCCTGGACCACTCCGCACTGAATCAGGGTGAGGCCAGCGCGCATGTTGTCCTGCTTCATCAGATGGCGCGAAGCGATCTGCGAACAGGGAATGCCGGTGGTTGTCATTTGGGCCTGGGCTAGTGGCTGAAGGACGCACACTGCCAGTATGAGTACTGGTAGCGCAATGTACCAGAGCGCTTTACCTCTGTCGTTCGTCTTCATTTTTGTTTCCTCTCTACTTGTTTGACTTGCTTTGGCCCGAACCTTCAGGCTCCGCATTGGGAATTGGTATTGGAGCGTGCGAAGCGAAGTACTCCTCGTCCATCCAGATACCGGTGTTCTTCTTCAGACTGTCCAACTCTTTCTTTAAATTCTGGGCTTGCAGTTTCTTTTCGATTTGCGGCGTCATCTCGCTAAGACTGCGTCGGCTGCGGGAAACCAGCTGCATAAGAACCAGTGTGCTGGGGTCATCCGCCAACTCAGTCCATTCGCCGTCTTTATGCATCGCGAAGGCGACCTTTTCCATGGCTGCGGGCATCTCGTCATGCTGAAAGGTGATGGGCGATCCGTCGAAGACGACGGTATCCGGATCCTTCACCAGCTTCGTGGGATCGCTTCCCGATGCGTAAGCCTGACGAATCGCCTCGGCCAGCGGCTTGGCATCCTCAGGATTGACGCCTTTCTCGTGCCCCGGCCCTTTCTTAAAAATGAACACCCGGCGCAGTTGCACGACATCGTAATCATCCAGATGAGCGTCGTAATACTCGTTGATCTGTGCCGGTGTTGGCTTGGCTGCAGCCTTCAACCTGGCGAACTCCGCGTTGGACAGGATCTGTGTGCGATCGATGGCCAACTGGCGGATCACCTCGGGCGAGGAGTCTAGATGATTGGCAACTGCCTGCTGGGAAAGCATCAGCAGCGACGCATAGTTGTCGCCCAACTTCTTGCGGCTCAGGTCCGCCGGCCCCTGCTGGGCCTCCAAGTCGCCAATATAAGTCTCGAACTGTTCCTGCGTGATCTGCAGGTCCCCGACTTTCAGCACCACTCGCTGATTGGGCGACTGATCGCCGTCAGGTGAGGCAGACGTTCCGCCAGAAGAAGTTTCAGAGGGGCCGCTGGGCACAGCCTGCGCCACGCAGTCGGCAACGGAGAAGCTCGCGGCAAACAAGAAAACGATTAGAACTCGAATAACTAAACGGACGTCCCGAAGCAAGCAGTCAGCCTTTCGCCAAGTATGCGAATCAGCGCCCAGCCAATCCTCCTCTAGCAAGAAGGAGCCAATTCCCATGGAAGACACTTATTAATTAGTTGTTAAACCCAGATGCAGTTTCGATTCCACTGGGAGATTCGACCATCACGGCTACGAACCCATCGAAACTATAGCTGATAGTAGATCACCCTGCCGCTTCCCGCAACACAAATCTGACGGCAACATTGTAAAAACTTGCGCATAAATGGCGGTTCAGTGCCGCGATCCGCCGGGTTTACGCCATTTGGTAAACTTCTGGGTCAGCGGCCAGGGCCGGGCCGTCTCAACCTGGCTGGTCGCTCAGGACGAACCGTACCGCGTTACAATAGCGTCATCAGCGAGGTTCCATGTCAACCGCAACGCGACTAACGCTCACAGTTGGCGATTATCTACACAGCAGCTACAGTCCGGATTGCGATTACGTCGACGGCGAACTGCAGGAGCGAAACGTGGGCGAATTGGATCATGCGGAAGTAGAGACTGCTCTCGCCATGTGGTTTCGAAGCCATGACAAGGGATGGAACACCCGCACCGTTGTGGAACTGCGCATACAAGTCGCGGCCACACGTTTTCGCATTGCCGACGTCTGCCTGATCTCCCGCAGTGCACCGGTTGAACAGGTACCGCAGCACCCGCCGCTGGCCGTGATCGAAGTGCTCTCGCCAGAAGACCGCGTCTCCCGTTATCAGGAGCGCCTCGACGACTATCGCAAGATGGGAGTACGTCACATCTGGGTCGTCGATCCTCAGCACCGCCGCGGATATGACTGCTCGACCGGAAGCTGGATCGAAGCCATGTCGTTCCAGGTCGAGAACTCGCCCATCGCCGTGGACCTTGCGGTGATCTTCGCTGAGTTAGGTTAGTCGGAACTCCTCACTTCACTTCGCCGGCTTTGTCCACTCGTCCACCCAGCCGTTCACCGTCTGGTACCACAGCCGGCTGTTTTGCGGCTTCAGCACCCAGTGGCCTTCATCGGGGAAGTACAGCATCTTCGACGGAATCTTCAGCCGCTGTGCAGTGGTGAACATCTGGAAGCCCTCTGACACATCGAGGCGGTAATCGAGCTGCCCATGGACGACCAGGATCGGCGTCTTGAAATTGGTTGCGAACATGTGTGGCGACCATTTGTTGTAGAGTTCGCGATTCGTCCACGGCGTGCCCTTGAACTCCCACTCGTTGAACCACAGCTCTTCCGTCGTGCCGTAAGCCGATTGCGTGTTGAACATGCCGTCGTGCGACACCAGGCATTTGAAGCGCGCAGTGTGGCCCTCAATCCAGTTGATGGCGTAGCCGCCGTAGCTGGCGCCCAGCGCGCATTCGCGGTCCTTGTCGATGTAGGGATACGTCTTCTCGGCATAGTCGAGGCCCAGCATTAAGTCCTGATACGGCGCGCCCCCCCAATCGCCGTTGATGGCATCGATGAACTTCTGTCCATAGCCGGTTGAGCCGTGGAAGTTTACCATCACGATCACGTAGCCATTCGCGGCGAACAGCTCCGGATTCCACCGATAAGACCAGTCGTCACCCCACGCGCCTTCCGGCCCGCCGTGGACGAGGAACTTCACGGGATACTTCTTGCTGGCGTCGAAGTTCGGCGGCTTGACGACGAAGCCCTGGACCTTTTCCTTCGCTGCGCCTTCAAACCAGAACGCCTCCAGCGGTTGCATCTCGACCTGGGAGAGGACAGAATCGTTGAGCTTCGTAACTGGTTGTGCCTTCGCGAGCAGACAATCCGGAACCGTATAAGGCTTCTCTTCCGGCTTCCAATAGATGCGGCACTGCGGGAACTCAAGCGGCGCGCCGTAGATCTCGTTCGGAAACTCAACCGACATGCGGTCGAAGACCAGCATCTTGCCGTCGGACGTCGGCGTAGGACTGTCATTGAATCCAGCAACGAGCTCCTGCGGCCACGGGTTTTGCGCCGCGATGTCGATCTTGTAGATCGGCGCCGCTCCTTCGTTCTCGGCGGTGAAGTAGATGGTCTTCGAGTCCGGCGACCACGCCATCGAATCCACCCAGCGATCGAAGTTCGGCGTCAGGTCGGTGATCTTGCCCGTGGCACGCTCGTAGAGCATCAGACGAAAGCGGTCGCTCTCGTATCCGCCACGAAGCTGCGAGCGATACGCAATGTATTTTCCATCGGGCGAATAGATGGGCGTGCTGTCGCTGCCGGGATTGGTCGTGATCCTCTTCGACTTATAGGGTTTGGGACCCAAGGGTAGAGTAATGACGAAGATATCGCTATTGGTGCTGATGGCCTGCACCTCGTCGATGTTGCTGGTGTAGGCGATTTCTTTGCCGTCGGGCGAGATCGAATATTGGTCCTGTCCGCCCAGAGAGAACGGCGGCACGTCGTGTGCGCCAGGCGTGAGATCAACCGGCACGCAAGGGTCGAATATGGAGCCTGCGCCAGGAACCGTGCCGGTCGAAGGCGTGTTCTCCTGACGCAAAGCGCAACCCACGCCGGTTAGAAAAAGGTGGCTGTACTTGCCGTCGAAGTAGCTTGTCCAGTGGCGATAGAGCAGTTCGGTGAAGATCTTCGCCTTCACCTTGGAATTGGCTTTTTCGTCATCCTTCTCCTTGTTGCACTGGTCGAAGGTGCGATGGGGTTCGTTATGGCAGTCGGGATAGACCGATGACACGAAGAGGATGCCGTCGCCGTCGGGCGACCAGATCGCGCCGGACGCTTCGGTGGAGATATAGGTGACCTGATGAGGCTCGCCCGTCAGTGTCCCGGTCGAGGTGTCGAACTTTTGCAACCAGATCTGCGATCCGCCGGCGCGGGACGATTCGAAGAGAATATGCTTGCCGTCGGGCGCGAAGCGGATGCGATCTTCTCCCTTGCCGTCAGCGGGTGTCAACCGCCGCGGTTCGCCACCGCCGATCGGCACGATCCACAGATGCGAGATCTTCGTGTTGGCTTCGAGGTTTACATCCACGGCGCTGAAGGCGACCCACTTGCCATCGGGCGAGACACTCGGCTCGCCGATACGCTTGAGCTGCATCATGTCTTCGAAGGTGAAGGGATGCTTGCTCTGCGCAAAACCACAGAGCGAGCAGCAGATCAGAAGCAGGAAAATGCGGCGTAGCATGAAGGCCTCCGAATCCCGCCCTAGCCCAAAACAAGGGCTAGAACGGGGCACCCAACATAGACAGGAGACGCGTCTGGCGCGCGTCGAAAACTGGATAGTCTAACAGGCCACGGCGGCAGGCGACACTCCTACCGGCGGCCACGTCTGGAATCAGGCGACGTTCACCGCAGCAGCGCCGCCATATGCTGCGAGCCCGTGGTTATTCCCAGCGACCAGTTCACCGCGTTGATGAAGAAGTTCGGGAAGAGCCCGATGCCGACCGTCCCGACAGCCGTGATTGTCAGCGCCAGCCGCATCGCAGATCCGATTCGCACCGGCTCGGCTTCCACCGCCGGCCGCATGAGCATGGCATTGGCAATCCGCATGTAGTAGTACATGCTGATGACTGCGTAGAGTACGGCGACCGACGCCAGCACGTAGTGCCCGGTCTGAATCAGGCTGAGAAAGATGAAGTATTTGCCCCAGAAGCCCGCCAGCGGCGGAATCCCGGCCAGCGACAGCAGGAAGACCAGCATCAGGATGGCTTCGGTTGGCGCCTTGAAGTAGAGCCCGGCGATATCATCGATCTCGTCGCCGATGATGTTGCGGCGGCGCAGCGAGGTGATGACCGCAAACGCTCCGAGATTCATGAAGGTATAGACCAGCAGGTAAATCAGGATCGCCATGATCCCGGTGGAGTTTGTCTGGCCATCGCTGGCGATCAGGCCGAGCAGCATGTAGCCGACGTGCGCGATCGACGAATACGCCAGCAGGCGCTTCAGGTTGGTCTGCGTCATGGCCGCCAGGTTGCCGCCGGTCATGGTCGCTATGGCGACGAAGATCAGCAACGGCACATACATCGACCGCAGCGGATACAGGCCGAAGAGGAAGATGCGCAGCAACATCGCCCAGCCCGCGGACTTGACCGCAACCGACATGAATCCGGTGATGCTGGTAGGCGCGCCTTCGTAGGCATCGGGCGCCCACTGATGGAACGGTACGGCGGCAATCTTAAAGAGCAAGCCGGTTGTCGTAGCCAGCAGTGCGAAGATGACGATGGGATCGTTGGGTCGCGTAGCAATAATCTGTTGCAGGCCTTGCGCGATCTTGCCCAGGTTCGTGCTGCCGGTCAGTCCGTAGAACAGCGACAGGCCGTAGGCGAAGATGCCTGACGAGAATGCGCCAAGCAGCAGATATTTCAGCGCAGCTTCATTGGACCGCTTGTCGCGGCGCAGAAATCCGACGAGCACGTAGGTCGAGATGGCCATCAGTTCCAGGCCAATGAAAATCAGCACAATGTCATAGCCGGCGGCCATGCACATCATGCCGACCACAGAGAACAACATCAGGGCGTAGAACTCGCCGTGGTTCTCGTGCTCAACTTCCAGATAGTGCATCGACATCAGGACCGCAATCGCCGCGCCGGCCAGGAACAGATAGAAGAAATAAAGAGCGAATGGATCGACCAGCAATGTTCCCATGAAGCCGGTATCGATAAAGCCGAGTCCCTTTTGCTGCGCGACGTGATAGGCCCAGTGCAGCTTGCCGACCGCCGCGGCCGAACATGCCAGGCCGACGAGTGCGGTATAGGCGTTGACCTGCTTCCACTGCTTGGGCAGCATTAGGTCGATCATCAAGATGCCGAGCGCAAATAACGCGAGCAGCAGCATCGGCAGGGCGAGCAAGTAGTCCGTGCTGGAAAAGTATTGTGTGAGCGAGGTGGTCACTAGTTCCTCACTTCGTGTTAGCGAGCGCCAGTTGAGCGGTCGCCGTAGTTATGGTGGCGGCGTGAACCTTCATTGCGGTGTCATCCTGAGCGGAGCGCCCGCCTTGCCTTTGCGACTCGCGACTTTCGCGGATCGCGCGGGCGCGGAGTCGAGGGACCTGCTTTTCCGACGCGCCTCGATGAGCTACAGGCGAATAGCAGGTCCCTCCGCTCAGGGCTGAAGGCCCTTCGGTCGGGATGACACTCTCTTGATTTTCGATAGAGCTTGTAGACGGGCCTGCTTGCGGCGCGCTCGCAGGCTGCGTTGCCAGCACCGGCTTGTTCAGTCCCGGGTAATCCGGGCGAACCGTCGCCACCAGGTTATTGATCGGCGTCGAGAGTATCTGGAACAACGGCCTGGGATACAGACCGATCGCGAACGCGAGAATCACCAGCGGCACAAATGTCGCCAGTTCGCGCGGCGAGAGGTCCAGCAGCTTCTCGTTCTTGTGATTGTTCACCGGCCCGAAAAACACGCGCTGATAGAGCCACAGCAAATACGCTGCGGCAAGGATCACTCCAGGAACGGCCCACGCCGCCCAGGCCTTGTTTTCCATGAACGTGCCTTGCAGGATGGTGAATTCGCCGACAAAGCCGTTAAGTAGCGGCAGTCCCATCGACGACATAAACATGATCAGGGTGATGGTCGCGTACACCGGCATCACGTTGGAGATGCCGCCGTACTCGGATATCTCGCGCGTGTGCCGCCGCTCGTAGAGAATGCCGACAATCAAGAACAGCGCGCCGGTGGAGATGCCGTGATTGATCTGCTGTATCACCGAGCCGCTCAGGCCCAGTGGGCTGAGGGCGAAGATGCCGAGGGTGCAAAAGCCCAGGTGGCTGACCGACGAGTACGCCACCAGCTTCTTCATGTCCTTCTGCATCAGCGAAACCAGCGCGCCGTAGATGATGCCGATCAGCGACAGCGTGATCATGAACTGGCGCACCCACGGCGTCATGGCGACTGCCGGGAAAAACGGCAGCGAGAAGCGGATGAGCCCGTACGTTCCCATCTTCAGCAGAACGCCGGCCAGGATGACGGAGCCCGCAGTGGGTGCCTCGACGTGCGCATCGGGAAGCCAGGTGTGGAACGGGAACATCGGCACCTTGATGGCGAAGCCGAGAAAGAATGCGAAGAACAGCCAGATGGCCGCATGTCCGCCGATCTTGGGGGCCGTCGCATACAGATCGGGCAGGTAGAAGGTGTACACGCCGGTCAAGGTGTGGTGATGGAAGTACAGGAACAGGATGCCCAGCAGCATCAGCACCGAGCCAAACAAGGTGTACAGGAAAAACTTGATTGCCGCGTAAAGCTTGCGCGGGCCGCCCCAGATGCCGATCAGCAGATACATCGGCACCAGCATGGCCTCCCAGAATACGAAGAAGAGGAACATGTCGTTGGCCATGAAGACGCCCAGCATGCCCACTTGCAGCACCAGGAACCAGACGTAATATTCTTTGACGCTGTCCTGGATGGCGTTCCATGACGACAGGATCGAGATGGCGCCCAGCAGCGTGGTCAGCATGATCAGCAGAAATGAAATGCCGTCGATGCCGATGACGTAGCCCGCGCCGATCGAGGGAATCCAGTTGTTGGGCGCGCCTTCAACGAATTGGAAGCCGGCGCGCTCTTTCAATGCCCAGAACCACGGAATCAGTGGCAGCGAAACGGCGAAGCCCATGAAGCCGAAGATGTTGGCGATCCAGCGGATCGCGTCCTTGTTTTCCTTGGGTACCAGCAGCAGGAGAGCGGCTCCCACCAGCGGCGTGAATAAGATGATCGAAAGAATATGGTTGTACATTTTTTTAATAGCTCTCAGCCTTCAGCCATCAGCCGTCAGCTTATAAATCGCTCTTCGCCCTTCGCTCCTCGCCAGAAACTTCAACGGGCGTGTCATCCTGAGCGGAGGATCGCGTCTTTTGCGATCCGGAGTCGAAGGACCCCTATAACTTCAGTCCACTATGAAAGAACTCGCGTTCCCATCGGACCAAACTGGCCACTGGCCACTGACAACTGTTTTCTCACCACTTCACGACGTAATAGCAAACAAATCCCACCAGCCCCGCGACCATCACCAGCGCGTACCACTGCACCAGGCCCCACTGCACCAGGCGCACGGGATACGAAGCCAGCCGCGTCACGATGCCCACGCCATTCACGAAGAGGCCGTCGATGATCCACTTGTCCCAAAGGTTCGACAGCGTGCCGCTCATGCGCGTCGTCCAGCCAGCGCCGTTCACCGCGCCGTCGATGACATCCGCGTCGAACTTCCACAACGCGTCGCCGAGGCCCATTGCGCCCAGGCGCACGTCGCCAACCTTCTTGCGACCGGTGAACACCCAGTCGTAGATTTCGTCCACATACCATTTACGGAAGAGCGTCTTATACCAGCGCGGAGCGAACTCCTGGATCGGTTCCTTGTAACCCTTGTCGGCGTTCTTGTAGGCGCGCTGCGCCAGCCACCAGCCCACCACCGCTGCGCCAACCGAGGCGAACATCAGCGCGTATTCCAGCGGATCGGTGTGCTCCACCTGCTGCTCGCCGGCAGCGATCTGCGCTGCCTTTCCGCTCTCCACCAGCACAACCGCTTCTTTCGCGAACACCGGCTCGAGGAATTTCTCGAAGCGGTTCGATCCACCCAGGCTGTGCGGCAATCCAAGGAAGCCCGCGCCAATGGAGCAGATCGCGAGAATCACCAGCGGTACCGTCATTGTCTTGGGCGATTCGTGAATGTGGTGCTCGACCTCGTGCGTCATGCGCGGCTTGCCGAAGAACGTCAGGTAGATCAACCGGAACATGTAGAACGAAGTCATCAGCGCGGTGAGAAATGCGATGTACCACAGGTAGCGATACGCGCCACCCTCGCGAGACCATGTCTCCCACAGGATGGCGTCCTTCGAGAAGAAGCCGGCGAAACCGGGGATGCCGCTGATGGCGAGCGTCGCAATCAGCATGGTGCCGAAGGTGGTCTTGATCTTGCCGTGTAACGCGCCCATGTGCTGCATCTCCTGCTGGCCGCTCATGGCGTGGATCACCGAGCCGGCCCCAAGGAAAAGCAGCGCCTTGAAAAATGCGTGGGTGAAGACGTGGAAGACGCCGGCCGCAAATGCTCCGACGCCG